>WBZO01003748.1_pt1 | contig 10318 bp, 11 predicted proteins | sample 5204261 | NCBI WGS metagenome assembly WBZO01 (sample SAMN12412400, study PRJNA552823) | activated sludge metagenome | isolation source: activated sludge from anammox sidestream of wastewater treatment plant... | place: USA: North Carolina | collected 2017-09
TGGCGAACACCGGCGTATTGCGCAGCGGAATCAGCGCGAGGTCGCACAGGCTCCAGAGCGCGGGCATCGCTTCCTTGGGCTGGCGGGGGATCATCTTCACGTTGTCCAGGCGCAGCTCGACCACCCGCTGCTCGACCCTGGCGCGCTCGGCCCCCGAGCCTGCGAAGAAGAATGCGATGTCGTCGCGGTCGCGCAGCAGCTCAGCGGCGTCGAGCACGCGGTCGAGCGCGTGGGCCATGCCGTGCGTGCCCATGTAGCCGAGCACGAACTTGCCTTCGAGTCCGAACTGTCGGGCGAGCGCCTGGTCGCGCGGGCGCGGTGCGTAGCGATCGAGGTCGACGCCGTTGATCACGACGTGGATCTTGGCGCGATCGATGCCGCGCGATACGAGGTCTTCGCGGAACGATTCGGTGACCGACACGATCGCGTCGGCGCGCCGGTACATGAAGAGCTCGAGCTTTTCGAGCATGCGGATCACGGGGCTGCGTTCCATCGCACCGACCGCGACGATCGACGCGGGCCACAGGTCGCGCAGCTCGAACACCCACGGCAGCCGGCGCACGGCCGACAGCGCCCAGGTGCCGAGCGCGCAGAAGAACTGCGGCGAGGTCGACACGACCACGTCGGGGCGCGTCTCGAAGAGCCCTGCCACGAAGCCGGTGACCATGAAGCTCATGTAGTCGAGCGTGCGCCGCACGAAACCTTCGTTCGCGGTGATGTAGGTCTTCACGCGAACCACGCGGATGCCGTCGATGGTCTCGATCTGCCTCCAGCGATTCTCGTAGCCGGCGAAGAGCTTGCCCTCGGGGAAGTTCGGGGCGCAGGTGATCACCGTCACCTCGTGGCCGGCACGCACCCAGCGCACCGCGTGCTCGTGCAGCCGCGTGGCTGGCGCGTTGGTTTCGGGCGGGAAGTTGTCGGAGAGGAAGAGGATTCGCATGCGCTCAGGGCCAACGGAACGTCGTTTCGACCGTGTCGCGGCCAGCGAAATCGGCAACGAGCACGCGGTTGCCGACCGCAACGCCGAACTGCGGATGCCAGGTCGACGCCTCGACGCGCAGCGCGGTCAAGTCGGCGCCCACGTCGGCCGGCTCGACAGCGGGGTGAAGGTGAAAGCGCGCCTGCGCACTGCGCGGCCGACCGTCGAGCCGATCGACGATGCGCAATCCCTGCGCCGTGAGGCGCCATTCGCGTCGATGCACGACGCGGCCCGGCAAGCGCAGGTAGCCGTCGTGCGCGGCGCGCAGCCACAGCGTGCCGTCGGGGTCCGTGCCCCATTCCACGTTCATCGGGCGCGCGCGCCGGGCCACGCGAAAGCTGCTCCAGACCTCGGAGGAATCGGCGTCGTCGACCACCACCGTGCTGTGCGCCGCCGTGCCGCGCTGGCGCAGCCGCTCGGCGTCGGCTTCGTAGGTGGAGGTGCCGCTGTTGACGATCGCGCGGCGCCCGTGCAGCGAAAGCTCGAAGGCGAGCGTGTCGGCGTGCGCGTGGCCGGGCAGGTAGTCGGGGCCGATCGCGCCCACGTCGGCGATCAGCACGGCGGGGCCGGCATGCAGTCGGACGTAGCCGGAGTCGGGCAGGGCGACGATCGCGTAGCCGGAGTCGGGCGAGGCGGCGGTCACGGGACTCGGATGGACCAATGACGCATCCGCAAGTGGTGAGTCCTCCGCCGACGAGAACCCGCACGCACTCGCCGCGTAGTCTTCGAGCGCCGCCAGATCCGGCGCGACTTCGAAGGCCGCGTCGTTGAAGAACGCGATACCGCCGTCGGGGTGCGTCATCACGCGCAGCCAGCGCAGCATGCGGCCCGCGGTCTCGCGCCAGGCATCGAGGTCAGACGCCGGAATCGAGCCCGCATAGCGATCGCCCAGCTGCAGCAGATCGAGCAGGTCTTCGAGCAGTGTCGCGTGGTACATCGGACTGCGCTCGAAGTGCCCGCCGTCGGGCAGGATCTGCTCGCGCAGCTCGCGGCGCAACAGCGCGAGGCCCTTCTCGCGCCAGCCGCTGGCTTCGGCGTCGTCGAAGAAGACACCCGCGAACACCAGCGCCTTCGCGTTCGCCCACAGGTGATTGCCGAGCAGGTGGATCTCCAGCCGCTGCCGCAGCCAGCGGGCCTGCACGGCGAGGCTGTGCACGGCCGCGGGCGACAGGCGCGCCTGCTCGACACCAGGGCCGCCGCCGTCGGCCAGGCCCCACTTGATCCAGTTCACGATCCGCAGCGACACCGGGTAAGGCTCCCACCCGGTGCCGCGCCCCGGCGGGTTGTCGGCGATCCAGCGCTCGATCAACGCGCAATGCCGCGACACGCGGTCGGCTGCGTCCTGCGCCGCCAGGTCGTCGAAGTAGTGCAGGTTGTAGCGCCACAGCCGGGGCCAGTCGGCACGATCCCAGTCGGCGGGCGCGGCAAGCTCGTGCTCGACCGACAGGAACCGGAAGCGCGCAGGGCCGGTCATCGAGGGGGCGCGCCGGCACGCCAGCCACGCGCCTCGCGCGGGGCGGAGCGGCGGCGCGGGGCGGGTATCGGGCCGCGGACGGTGCAAGCGGAACCACGCGCGGCCCCAGAGCTGCACCGGCTTCAGCCAGCGCAGCGTGTGCCAGTATGGAAGGAACGGGCTCAATACGAATCGCAGCGAACAATCGAGGTCGCCAGGATCTTCAGGCACCGCGCACGGCGTGCACTTTCGATGCACCCATTCGACATATTCGCCCCCCAAACACCAGCTGCTAGACTCGCGCGACTGGGTGTACTGGCGTTCGAGGCATCAAACATCTCAGCAGTCTTGGCGGAAATGAGAACATGGCGTCGAAACAAGACCTTGCGGGTTCTGCACGTCGTCACCTGGCTGCGGGAAGATACCTGCATGAGGACAAGAAGCCTGGCCGATCTCCGGGGAGCAAGGCCATCGCAGGGTATCTTTACGGACTTGCTGGAGAACTGGCCTTGAAGCAGCTGATGCGCCGCAGTGGCATGCGCCCGCTTCCTGAGGTCGAGCGGCGGGACGATCCGTTCTACGCGCATTTCCCCCATCTCAAGACGCTGCTTCTCGATCAGGCCTCGGGTAGGCTAGACAGCGACTTGCGTTCAATTGCATCCCGGTCCGAACTCTTCCAGTATTGGACCATCGAAATGCGATACGCACCAACCGACACCATCGATCCTATCCACACGAACAGATGGAGGGATCAAGCCGAGGAACTTGTTGCACGGATGAACATATAGGATTTCGCGATGTCGACCATCTTCTTCGACGATTCGCTCGCGGCTCTGGCTAAAATCATTGTCGAGCAGCTTGGCGAAGACGTCCTGAAAAGAGGCGTGGTTCTGCGCGATGCATCCGGCTTGCTCACGTTCGTCAGCCGGGATCCTGCTCCTTCGGAGCGCGCTCGCGCGGAAATCGCCGCGAGTGTCTCCAGGTCTCTCGGCGCATATGCTCGAACGGATCGGCCCGTTGCATTTGCCGACGATCCTGGCGCCATGCGATTGCTGGACGATGTCGGTCCACTGTTCATCAAGGTCGGTGAGTACCAGTGCAGAGTGATCGATCGACGCATTGTCGGCTCGGCCTGGCTCGGCGAACCCCGCGACCGTGCCGCCGGCGCCCCCAGAGTCGTCTTTGCCAGCCTCAAGGGCGGCGTCGGTCGCTCGACTGCGCTCGCGATCACCGCATCCGATCTGGCGAACAGAGGACGCAATGTGCTCGCTGTCGATCTCGATCTCGAAGCGCCGGGAATCGGCGAGTTCCTGCTGACAGAAGAGCGCATGCCCCGCTTCGGAGTCGTCGACTACCTGGTGGAAAATGGAATAGGTGGAATTCCGAACAACCTCCTCGAATCCTTCGTCGGCACCAGTGCCCTTACCCATGGCGGAGGCGGGCGGGTCGACGTGCTGCCCGCACTCGGTTCGGTATCCCAGGCCAATCCCGGAAACGTCATGGCGAAGATCTCCCGGGCCATGATCGAGGACATCTCTCCAGCGGGCGATCGCATTTCCGTCAGCGATCAGATTTCGGCGATGATCGACCGCATATCGGGCTTGTCTCAATATGACGTCGTGTTGATCGACAGCCGCGCAGGACTAACCGAACTTGCCGCTCCCGCAGTGTTGGGTCTCGGTGCCTTAGTGTTGCTCTTCGGCACCGCCCAGCGCCAGACGATCTCAGGCTACCGGACACTCTTCGCAGCGCTCGGTCTTCTCGCGGCACGCGACCTTGCGGCTGGACGATCCGCCGACTGGCGCCTGCTGATCAAACCCGTCTACGCAAAGGCGAGCCTCGACCCCGAAGTGAGCGACAGACATCGCGCAGACCTCTACGACGTATTCGCAGAGGAGCTGTACGATTCGTTCGATGGTCCTTATGCCCCCGCAAACTCGATCAGCTTCCTCCCAGACGATCCGGATGCGCCGCACGCGCCGCTGGTGCTCCCGTTCAGCTCGCATTTCATCGATTTCGACCCGCTCGTACATCACGACCATCTCGCGAAGCCGTTTTACGAACAGACCTTTCGACCCTTTCTCGATCAACTCGACCGCCTGATTTCAGAGTACCTGAAGAACCCCGAACAACCATCGCGATGACGCCTCCGCCTTTTCACGACTTCGACACCCTGCGGGAGGCGATGGCCGCGTTGCCACCAGCATCTAGCGTTCAGCCCAACGAGACGATTTCTCTGGAACGCGTGTTCACGCCCGAAAGCCACCGGGCCGTTCTCGACCCTGGCAGGCAACTTATCGTAGGCAATCGTGGAATGGGCAAGAGCCTCTGGGCGCACGCTCTGAGCAACCGTGAAGTGCGGCAAAGCGTTGCCGACATCTACAGACAACCCGCTCTGGCGCGCACCGACGTCGTTATCGGTTTCAACGGCGCCGACAAGCCGTCGTTTGTGGCGCCCACCCACGAAGCCATCGGTCGCGCAATCGAACACGGTTTCAGCGAGGAAGAGATCTGGCGAGCAGTCGTCTTCCGTGCAATCCGCAATGTCTGCGGGAGCAGTGAAGAGGTCCGATTCGAATCGTCACTCGAGCGCCTGCGCGACGCGCCCGAACTCTTCGAAAATACGCTCCTCGGCGCAGACGACAGGCTGCGGGCCGAAGAACGCAAAGTGCTCATCCTGTTCGATGCCCTGGATCGCTTGGCGGACAACTGGCGAAGCATCCGGGCGCTGACCTCGAGCCTCATGAAACGGGCCCTCGGACTCAGGTCTTTCGCCTCGTTCCGGGCGAAGATATTCATCCGCCCGGATCAGTTTTCCGATCCGGAAATCTTTCGATTTCCGGACGGCTCCAAACTGAAAAACGATCATGTCGACCTCTCCTGGCAGCCGCATGAACTGTATGGCCTACTCTTCTTTGAGACCCTACGCGATCCAGGCGCTCACACCGCCATGTTCCGCCTCGCATCGAGGCTGGGCGCGGAAGCGGCGCTAAGCTCCGAAGGCTTGCGAAGCCGGCGCGCGCAGCAACAACAGATTGACATTGTCAATGCCCTGGCGGGACCATTCATGGGTTCCGACGCAAGACGCGGTCGGGTGTACACGTGGATCCCGTTGCATCTGTCGGACGCCCGAAACAGTTGCTCGCCTCGAACATTCCTGACCGCATGGCGGGAAGCCGCCCGGCATGACCCCACGCCGAGCGACCGCGTGGTCGATCACCTCGGACTCATCGAAGGGGTGCGCCGTGCATCGACGGCGCGCCTGAACGAACTCCGGGAAGACTACCGGTGGATCGACGAAGCGCTTGGCGCGCTTCGAGGCCAGTTCGTGCCGATCACGAAACAGGAACTGTTCGACATCTGGGCCGCACAGCGTGTTGTTGCGAAGATCCTCGAGAACGAGAGCAAGGGAATTTCTCAGGCACCGGTAGACCTGATCGACGGGCCCGATGCGCTGTCGCAGTTGCTTGCGGCCATGAAAGACATAGCGGTAGTAGAGGAGCGTGCAAACGGCAAGATCAACGTGCCGGACATTTTCAGGGTCGAAGCCGGCATCAAGCGAAAGGGCGGTGTCGCAGTTCCTCGGCGGCAGTAGGCTAGTTCACTCCTTGCCGGGAGCCGGCGCCGTGTCGTCACGGAACCGGACCCTCTCCGCCTCGAGCTCGAACGGCTCGACTTCGAGTTGCTCGCGCGAAACGCTCCGGGTCTCCTGAAGCAGGCGCACGAAGGAGACGAAGCGCACCTGCAGGGCGACGTCGAACGCGGCGCCGACGTCGAGCAGGGTCTTGATGCTGGGCCGACCGTAGGACGGATCTTCGAGCCGCGAGACGGCCGCCTGCGTCGTGCCCAGCTTGTCGGCGAGATCCTTCTGCGTCCAGCCGCGCTGCGTGCGAAGAGCGCGGATCTGGTGCGCCAGACCCGACGCCACTTCCGCCTCAATGTAGGCCTGACGCGCTTTCGAATTCCTCACCTTGTGCTGCTGGCCGGTGGCGAAGGCAACGCCTGCAGCAGGCTCGCTTCCGTGCAACAAAATGTTGCGATTTGCCGCGTGGAAGGCGTTCCAAGCGCGGAAACGCAACATTTTGTTGCGCAGCCGCTGAGCTGTGGGCGGCTGCGCAGCTACGAGGCAACGGAGCCACCTCCCCCCACCACCACCCCCTCCAACACCCCCACGATCCGCTCCCCCGTCCGCCCATCCCACAGCGGCGGCACCGCGCCCTTCTTCCACTGCCCCGCGAACAGCCGATCGAGCGCGGGCTTCAACCTGGACGGATCGGTGCCGATCAACTCGTTGGTGCCGATCGTGATCGTCTCGGGCCGCTCGGTGGTGTCGCGCAGCGTGAGGCAGGGCACGCCCATCACGGTCGTCTCCTCGGTGATACCGCCCGAATCGGTGATCACCGCACGCGCATGCTTCACCAGCCAGTTGAACTCGAGGTAGGGCTGCGGGTCGACGAGGCAAAGGTTGACCGGCAGCGCGGAACCGCCGGCGCCATCGTCGGCGCCATTGCTGGCGCCACCACCGGCACCCAGCTCGCGTAGCGTTTTCGCGGTGCGCGGGTGCACCGGGAACACCACCGGCATGCCGCGGGTGCCCTCGCCGATCGCCGCAAGCATGCGCAGAAACGCGTCGCCGGCATCGACGTTGGCGGGCCGATGCAGCGTGGTCACGAAGTATTCGCCCGGCTTCAGACCTAGCTCCTCCCAGAACGGCGGAGGCTTCAACCGATCGAGGTTCGCCAGCAGCGTGTCGATCATCGTGTTGCCGACGAAGTGAATCCGCTCGTCGGACACACCGGCGCGGCGCAGGTTCGCATTGGCCACGTCGCTGGTCGTGAAGAACCAGTTGGTGATCGAGTCGGTCACCATCCGGTTGATCTCCTCGGGCATCGTCCAGTCACCCGAGCGGATGCCGCCCTCCACGTGCGCCACCGGCACACGCAGTTTCTGCGCCGCGATCGCGCAGGCCATCGTGGAGGTCACGTCGCCGACCACCAGGCACAGCGCGCTGGGCGCATCGAGCAACAGCTTCTCGTAGCGAACCATGATCGCCGCGGTCTGCTCGGCCTGCGTGCCCGAGCCGACCTCGAGATTCACGTCGGGCTCCGGAATGCCGAGCTGCTCGAAGAAGTCGCCCGACATCCGCGCGTCGTAGTGCTGGCCGGTGTGCACCAACCGGTAGCACAACGGGCCGCCGGCAGCGGCGCGGGCCTCGATCGCGCGGATGATCGGCGCGATCTTCATGAAGTTGGGGCGTGCGCCAGCGATGATGTCGATCAGCGTCGGCGCACGGGCGTTCTTTTCGGTGGTCACCGCTTGCAGTCCCGCGTCACCGGCGTCGTCGCTTCACCGTTCTTGTCATCCTGGGTATCGTTGTGCTGCGACCCGATCGGACATCGCATGGATGACGAACTTGCGTAGCCGTTCATATCGCCCGAGTCGGATCACGTCCCTGGGCGACACGTCGCCCAGCATCGGGTTACGAGCGCGAAACCAGGCGACGGTCTTGTCTGCGTCGCCGTCGAAAGCCTCTGCCACGATGTTGACCGTGTTCGCAATCTCCTCGAGTCGCTTTCGAACCTGCTCAGGTATGGCGTCGTCGTATCGAACCGATTTCACGGAAACCGACGCAACGCGGGAGACGTCTTCCTTGTTGAGGCCGAGCACTTTCGGAACCCGTTTGGGATCGAACGAGGAGCCTCGACCGAACTGGAGGTAATCGTTCGGCACTGAATCGAAGAGACCCAGGCTTGGCATCACAACCTCACTGTCACCCCGGTTCGAGACAGGTGCCCTTATGGATTTGCGGCAGGCCTCGGCAGCACGACTCTCACATGATCCTCGGTGGCTTCGAACTCAGGGCGAACACCGTTGCGTTCGAGCATCAGCGGAATGATCTTGTTGCGCACGCCCATGCCGCGGGCGTCCACATATCCGTAGTCGTACAGCGCGTGCGAACCGGAAACGGCTCGACACCCTCAGCCTTCAAGTTCCCTCTTGGGCCTCACTGACGGCATCGTCAAGAAGCTGTTGAATCGCTACTGCCTGCTCGGAGCTGAACTGAACCAACTGCCCCTCTGCTTCCTTCGCCAGGTTCAGAAGGTTCCTGGCAGTTTCGATCAGCGCCACCGTCGGCATCGTAAGAATCATCGACGCTCGACGAAGCTCCCTGGAGCCACTGCCCGCCGGCTCGAGAATCGTATGGAACACGACCCGAGACACGGGGTAGCCCATCAGCACCTGCGAGATGCCATCGGCGAATACCTCCGGCGCAGCCGTCTTCTCCAGGTCGAACCCATCGGTTTTCAACCCCAAACCAGGTTTCTGTCTCGCCATATCTACCTCGATCGCGGGCGCTCAAACGAGCGCATCAGCGGTGTCCCTCTCTACGAATTTGACAGGGCGGGCTGCCGGGAGGGACGCTTCCACGCCGGTCACGAAACGCGCAATCGACTTGTCGACATCAAATGCCAGGTAGCGATGTTTTGTGGCCTCGCCATGGAACCCCACCCTCTCCGCCTCGACCTCAAACGGTTCGATCTCGAGTTGCTCGCGCGAAATTCTTTGTGTCTCCTGCAGAAGACGCACAAAAGAAACAAAGCGTACCTGCAGCGCGATATCGAACGCAGTGCTGACCTCGAGCAGCGTCTTGATGCTGGGCCGGCCATAGGACGGATCCTCGAGCCGTGAGACCGCTGCCTGCGTTGTGCCGAGTTTCTCGGCCAGATCGCGCTGTGTCCAGCCGCGCTGCGTGCGCAGTGTACGGATCTGATGCGCCAGCCCTGAAGCTACCTCAGCTTCAACGTAAGCTCGGCGCGCGATCGGATTCATCATCCGTCGGAACTTCTTCTCCATCGATCGTGAGAGGAGAAGTGCCGGCCGCGCCCTCGAGTACGGCCTTGCGCCGTGCGCTAGCGGTGTCAAGCGCTTTCGGAGGTTTGTAGACATTTTGCTTGTGAGTTGCCCAAACCAGGATCGTGAACTCATCAGAACCCGGACCGAAGAAACCGATCGGGCGTTGCTGGACCTTTCCCGCCTTGAACCGGATCTCATAGAGACCTTTGTAACCGCTGAGCTTTCGTGCTCGCGGCTCATGCCATTCAGACAGCAGTGCGACGGCCAGATACTTCACTTCTACATCGAACTTGACCTGGCCGGCGACATCGAGCGCGTCCAGACAGTCCTGGACGTCGCTTCGTCCTGAGGGGCTGACATAGACCCTGAACCACCATCGGATCATATCTCATTTTTGAGATGAAGGCGCCAACCGGCCATCGGTCCGGCAAGTCTAAGCGGCGGGAAAAATCTTTGCACTCATCCGAATGGCCAGTAGAACGCCGAGCATCACAACCAGTCCGCTCATGCGAGCGATGTCTGGAGTTCGATTGAGACTTTGCTTACCTCCAGCAACTCCCCCGCCGCGATCGGCGCCTCCCCTCCACCACGCACCGCCTCGACAAACGCCCGCGCGCACGCTGCCTGCCCCTTGTCCTGCCGCCAAAGATTCATCCTCGAAAACCCCGGCCACCCCCACCCGCGCAGCCGGCGGAAGTTGTCCAGCTGCAGCACCCGCCCCGCGCAGAACACTTCAAGCCGCTCCTTCGGGAAGCTCTTGTGCCCGTTGGCCAGGTAGTGGATGGTGCCGACCGAACCGTCGGCGAATTCGAGCGCGAGCGTGGCCTTGTCGCTGCGCACGGCCAGCGACGGATGCCGGCCGAGTGCCAGCGCCGAATGCCGCACGATGGGTGCGCCGGCCAGGTGGCGCAGCAGGTCGATGAAATGGCAGCCCTCGCCGACGATGCGCCCGCCGCCCACTTCGCGGTCCTGCGTCCAGTGATCGGGCGGGATCGCGCCGGCGTTCACCGTCATCACGAAGCTCTTCGGCT
>WBZO01007276.1_pt1 | contig 10318 bp, 8 predicted proteins | sample 5204261 | NCBI WGS metagenome assembly WBZO01 (sample SAMN12412400, study PRJNA552823) | activated sludge metagenome | isolation source: activated sludge from anammox sidestream of wastewater treatment plant... | place: USA: North Carolina | collected 2017-09
AAAGCGGGAAGCGGGTAAAGGCGCCAAGGCGATAGCCCAGCCAAGCGTCCTACGAAATGAAAGCCATTCTTCAAAGCTCATTGACTTATGGTATTCGGTGACAGATTCCAGTTCGACTGGAATATCAACGATTGGTCCAATGACTTGAAATCGAAACGGTATCCCCTCTTGTCGTAATTGGACAAGCGCCGGAACGACAAATTCTTGCACCTGTTTTCTATTGGCGATATTTCCGGCATAACCAATGCTCGGCGGGCCGGCGGAACTCAGTTGTTCGGGCGCTTCCTCTTGCAGGTCAACGACAGGAACTCTTAACACCACCGCAGAGATCTTATGCGATATATGAGCTTGAATGATCTCGATCAATCGCGGGTTGGCCACCGCCAGGACATCCGCCGTCCGGAGAACATCGACGATGCTGCGACGATTATCAGGGATCTCATAGACGCCGGGCGTCTCCGGTTCTGTCCGCGGCACCTCGAAAATATTATCGTCCCAATAAGCAATAATGTACCGGCCGAGGCGGCGAGCGATCTTGGTGGCTACCGCAGCATGAGGCGTAAATCCCCGGACGACATACAGCACATCACACCACAGAAGATGGACGAACAGGCCCAGCTCCCAGGGGTACGCCTCGCGAATCTCGCAAAACCCTTGAGTCTCCAGAGCCTCAAACGGCCATTTAGCGACCAATTTGTAGCTGGGACCTGACTCGCCTTTCAGGAGAAGTATGCGGGGCAGCCTCATACCTCGACCATGAACTTTCTTATTTGAGGACAAAATTCCATCTCGAACTTCAATCAATCCCCTCTATGCCATCATTTCAACCCTGCTCAAACCGGATTGCGTGGCGCCACTGGCGTTCAACAAGGCCGATAGCGCGCCTCATTATCGAATTGATATACCACCAGCCCGCGTCAAATAGCGCACGCAGGTCGGCAAACAGGGGCGGCCGCCGAAATTCGAAGGCTTCTCTTAGCTCAGATTTATAAGAGCCGCAGACCGCGTCCATGGAATGTTTTTGCGAAATAACTCGCCAGCTCTCCTGAACAATCCGCTGTCGCAACTCACAATCGGCGAGGAGTTCTCGTATAGCTTCCGCCCACGCCGACGGGGAGTTTCCCACAAGGATGCCGGTTCTTCCATGATCGATTATGTCCGAATATGGCGGAACATTCGAGTAAATCCCTGGCGCGCCCAGCCCGGTATAGTCCAGAAATTTGGCCTGGAACTTGCAGGCATGAAAGCGGGAAGCGGGTAAAGGCGCCAAGGCGATAGCCCAGCCAAGCGTCCTACGAAATGAAAGCCATTCTTCAAAGCTCATTGACTTATGGTATTCGGTGACAGATCTCAGTTCGGCCGGAACATCAACAACCGGGCCGACAACTTGAAATCGAAACGGCACCTCCTCTTGTCGTAATTGGACAAGCGCCGGGATAACAAATTCCTGCAACTGAACTTTATGAGCTATATTCCCGGCATACCCGATGATTGGCGGGTCGGTAGGACTCAGTTGTTCGGGCGCTTCCTCTCGCAGGCCAACAGCAGGGCATACTAGTACAACTCCGAGGCTATTAGACTCAGCACGAGTGTGAAGAACCTCAATCAACCGTTCATTAGCTACCGCCAGGATATTCGCCATCCGCAGAATATCGACCATGCTATTTCGAATATCGTCTGCTTCATATGATGTGGGCTGCTCCGGCGCTTGTCTTGGAACCTCAAAGAGATTATCATCCCAATAAGCCACAATGAATCGGCCTAAGCGATTGGCCATACGGACAGCAAGAGCCGCCAAAGGCGTGTAACCCCGAACAACAAAGACGACATCACACCATAAAATATGAGCGAGAATGCACAAGTCCCAAGGCTCGGCCGTACGCACCTCACATAAGCCACGGGATTCCAACTCCGCAAACGGATAGCGAGCACATAACTCAAAACTGGCTCCCGGTTCTGCTTTCAGAAGAAGAATCCGAGACAGGTTGCGCGGTTTCATAGAATACTTTCACCAAGGATGTCATTACGGCAGATTGTTATTTCGATCTCGAAAGCGTTTGGTTGGCCACATCCAACCATTCATGCTCCAGATGAACAACACCTTGCGCGGAACCGACTGTTCTTCCAACCCCGTACAAATCAGTAGGCAGAATCGTAAATCTGACCGCATCGCTAACACGATCGCATCTCTCTATACTCGATCCCTCAAATACATTCAAAGTCACAGAATACATCCCCTCAAGCAATCGAATTGCCGGAAAGTGAAGCGTCAATGTCACTTCTTCACCCTCTCGCGCCCTCAATTCCAATCCATGCAGGGCCGTATCAGCCAACATAATAGCGCGTCCGCTATCCACTTCAACTAACTGTACGCTGACCCAAAACTTCATTTCCTGCTTGACTAGCAGTGTCATGGTCAGGTAAACATCATCTTGAGAGAAGAAATCTTCACGTGGCGAACCGTTTAAGGTGTCCGTGATAACGCAATCGATAAAGCGAATTTCGCCTGTCCCAAACCGATCCGTTCTCTGGGCAATCGATTGAGCTAACGAACTATTACGATCAAGGTATTGTCTGACTACCTGCTCAGGGGGGCCTATAGTCACCAATTCACCGTTGTGGAGTAGCAAGCAATTCCGCACAAGTGAAGTGATGGCGCCCATATTATGGCTGACGAACAAAACAGTCCGGCCACCGTCAGCTATCTCTCCCATCTTCCCCAGGCTTTTCTTTTGAAACTTGGCGTCGCCCACGGCCAGCACCTCATCCACAACGAGGATCTCCGGCTCCAGATGGGCGGCCACGGCGAAGGCCAGCCGCACATACATGCCGCTGCTGTAGCGCTTGACCGGTGTGTCGAGGAACCGCTCCACCTCAGCGAAGGCCACGATCTCGTCGAACTTGCGCTTGATCTCGGCCCGGGTCATGCCCAGGACGGCGCCGTTGAGATAGATATTCTCCCGGCCGGTCAGTTCCGGGTGGAAGCCGGTGCCCACCTCCAGCAGGCTGGCCACCCGCCCCTTGATGGTCACTCGCCCGGCCGACGGCTCGGTGATGCGGCTCAACACCTTGAGCAGGGTGCTCTTGCCCGCCCCGTTGCGGCCGATGATGCCGACCGTCTCGCCCCGCCGAACCTCGAAGCTGACGTCGCGCAGCGCCCACATTTCCTCGTGCGTGTCACCCACGATCAGCGGCCTGCCCCGCGCCAGGTCGCGCGTCTTATTCCATAGGCCACGCGCATTCTCCATCAGTACATCCCGCAGCGCGAGATAGCTGCCGTTCTCGGCCTGGTGACCGATCGTATATTTCTTGCCGAGGCCCTCGGCTTTGATCACGACGTCGGACATAACTAAATCAAATCGGCGAAACTCTTCTCCATCTTTTGACAGGATACAATTGGCTCATCGGCCCTCCTCCATGCCGGCGGGCTTCGCGCCCGCGGTCAGGATGCGGCGCTCGAACGCGAGAACACTGTCAGCTTGCATAGCCGGATCGTCTTCGGCAAAGACCCTGCAAATCGGGATACCCGCGGCCTCGGCCCGCCGTGCCAGCTCTTCGCAATTGGCGATTTCTGCCTCGACCACCCGCATCAGCCCATCTTCATCCAATCCGATATGATGGGGAACGATGTCGTCAGCTTCCTTATCCCTTCGCTTGATCCTTTCCACCACGGTCATGCTGCGCCTCGGCATGACAAAGACCAAGGCACGGCCGAACATCACCCTTGAGAACTCTTCGTCCGGTAGCGCGTTGATCTCTTCGCTGAAGTTCTGGCAGAGTCCTTCGTGAAGCCAGAATCCACCCGTTGACTGGCTGTTAAATATCTTGATATCAGATAGAGCGACCCAGCTGGAGTATCTCATCAGGAGGGTCTTACGGAAGCCGTTTAGTCTCCATCCTTCCAGGGTGCGCGCTTTGGCGTAAAGAAGCTGCCACTGCATTGCGCCGTCGATCGCGTCGTCACGAATCTCAGATTCCAACTGAGCGATGTTTTCCCAATAGCGCCAATCGCCGAGAACGCGATTCTTTATCCCGTCGAGAAGGGTCGTCTTGCCAACGCCTGAAGGGCCAACAAATTCCAGATAATATCCATCGGTATCCAGGAGCTTCCTGGCCCGAACACGCGCGCGCGCCCGAACCAGAACCCCGCGAAGCCTGGTTCTCGTCAGGAGCAGGTCAACAGTTCCAGTCATATTGCCCCAGGTATTCAGTGGACCAGGCCATGCGCGGCCTGACAGCGCCGGAGGTTCGTCCAAACCAGGTGCCTTGACGCGGCTCTGTCTCTATCACATCAAAAACCAGCGCCTCCTCGAGCGTGTAAATCGTCTTCGTGTCGCTTTTGTAGAACCGCAGATAGATTCGATGTTGGCCTGTATTCAGGAACTTGGCCGGTATCACACAAATACTTCGATACCGACCGGTTCGCAATGACATGGCCTGCCAGCCAGAATCTTCAGAAGACGCTGTGGTAAAGGCGATGATCTGTTGTTCCACATAGACCCTCAGGTTCACATGCAACCGCACCGCCGGATCGAACTGCCAATACTCCACCCCAATCTTGAGCGGCGTCTCACGCGGCATATCGGTAACACCGCGGTCATCTTCCGGTTCGATCCACACGCGATGCAGGCGCACCATCTCGTTGCCGGGGGCGGTGGCCAGGTCGTCCCAACGCTGTTCATGGAGCGCGGCCGTTTGCAAACCGAGATAATCAGCGACGATGTCGCCCGCCATCCCATCATCTTGCATCTTGCCCTCATGGAGCCAAATGGCCCGGGGACAGAGGCTGCGCAGTGCGACCATATTATGACTCACAAACAACACCGTCCGCCCCTCCCTGGCCACATCCCCCATCTTCCCCAGGCTCTTCTTTTGGAATGCCGCGTCCCCCACCGCCAGTACCTCGTCCACGACAAGGATCTCCGGCTCCAGATGGGCGGCCACGGCGAAGGCTAGCCGCACATACATACCGCTGCTATACCGCTTGACCGGCGTGTCGAGAAACCGCTCCACCTCGGCGAAGGTCACGATCTCGTCAAACTTGCGCTTGATCTCCGCTCGCGTCATGCCCAGGATGGCGCCGTTGAGGTAGATATTCTCCCGGCCGGTCAGCTCCGGGTGGAAGCCCGTGCCCACCTCCAGCAGGCTGGCCACGCGCCCCTTGATGGTCACTCGCCCGGCCGACGGCTCCGTGATCCGGCTCAGCACCTTCAGCAGCGTGCTCTTGCCCGCCCCGTTGCGGCCGATGATGCCAACCGTCTCGCCCCGCCGGATCTCGAAGCTGACGTCGCGCAGCGCCCACATTTCCTCGTGCGTGTCGCCCACGATCAGCGGCCTGCCCCGCGCCAGGTCACGCGTCTTATTCCATAGGCCGCGCGCGTTCTCCATCAGTACATCCCGCAGCGCGAGATAGCTGCCGTTCTCGGCCTGGTGACCGATGGTGTATTTCTTGCCGAGACCCTCGGCTTTGATTACGACATCGGACATAACTAAATCAAATCGGCGAAACTCTTCTCCATCTTCCTGAACTGGCTGATGCCAAACCACAGGAAAAAGGCGACGACGACAAGGCTGACGATGAAACTCGTCCCGAAGAGCGGCGCCTCCCCACCCAGAATGCACCAGCGAAAGCCTTCGATGACGCCCACCATCGGATTCAGACCATAGAGCGCGCGCCACCTTTCCGGGATGGTCTGGCTGCTGAACCCCACGGGCGAGACATAAAGGCCAAACTGCACGATGAAGGGAATAGTATAACGGAAATCGCGATATTTAACATTCAGGGCGGTCAGCCACAGACTAGGCCCCAGGGCCGCCAGCAACGCCAGCAGCGTGAAGGCCGGCAGCAACAGGATCTGCGGGCCAGGCGCGTAACGATAGAACACCATCAACCCCGCCAGGATAGCCAGGCTGATCAGGAAGTCCACCAGCGCCGTGACCATCGCCGCCGACGGGACGACAAGCCGCGGGAAGTAAACCTTGCTGATCAGGTTGGCGTTATCCACGAGGCTGTTGGAGGCCTCGCTCAGGGAGTTGGCGAAGAGCGTCCACGGCAACAGCCCGGCGAAAACCATCAGCGCGTAGGGGGCGTCGCCCTCGCTGGGCAGCCCGGCCAGGCCGCCGAAGACAACTGTGAACACCACCATCGTCAGGAACGGGCGGATGATGGCCCAGAGCACGCCGATGACGGTCTGTTTGTAGCGCACCGACAAATCGCGCCAGGCCAGGATGATGAACAGCTCGCGAAAGCGCCACAGGTCCATCCAGTAATGCTTGTCGGCCCGGCCCGGCTCGAGAACGAGGACGGGTTCGTCGTGTGAGGCGATGGTTGTGTCTGAAGTCATATTATCAATCAGTAATCAACGCATGTTTTACAATGAAAATTCGGCCAAGCGCTCCGGTCTCACCGGACAAGTCTCTTGCCCATAGATGTACCGGCCGCCCAGTCAATCGCTGAGTTAATGTCAATATGCAATAGCGAAAACAACCAGGCCGCCGTCCCTTCGACCTTACGAAACATATCTCCCCACTTGAACATATTGGCCGCATAGGCCCGCGCGGTGGCCCAATCGTCTCCATGCATCGCTGCCCGAGTCGCTCCCCAGTAGGCATTGGCAAGGTAGGCGCGGCGAGCACTCCAGATATCCTGCTCTTCAATGCCTAATTCGAGACGAACAGGCTCGGGCAGCGATCGCCAATACTCCACGGCCGTTTGTGTGTGGCCCAACGCATAGCGCAAGGCGTGGATCTCAGTCGTCTGTCCGCTATGTTTGCGCCAGAACCCGAGAGGCTGGTCGAGGAAGGCGGCTCTATAGCAAGTGGCCACTCGCAGGTGGGTCGAGAAATCGGCCGCCGGGAAGTACGATGGCTGCCAGAATCCGCCGGCGGCATCAAGCGCGGCGCGACGATACATAACCGACACATTCCCCACGTTGCCTCTCAGCAGCAAAAGGTCTCTCAAGAAGGGCAGCGGACTGGTGTCGGCCAAAGACGCATAAGGCGGAGACCATGCCCCAGACCGCAGAATATCTGACTCCACCAGAACATCTTGATCATCGATAACCTGGACCCAACCGTAACACAGACCTATGGTATCATCATCAAAAGCGGACAGTTGACTCTCCAGCTTATCCGGTGGCCATCGATCATCTCCTTCCAGAATGGCGACGAATTCTCCTAAGCCAATCGCAAGAGCGACATTATTGTTATCAGCCAAATGCCAGATCCCGCGATTCTCCTGCCGGATATAATTGATGCGCGGATCATCCAGGTAACGTTGAATCACCGCCGCAGTATCATCCGACGAACCATCATCGATGATAATCTGTTCCCAATTCTGAAAAGTCTGGGCCTGGACGCTTTCAATACACGCGCCGATCCAACGTGCATGATTGTAAGTTGCCGTGATGATGGAAACGCGTGGCGCTAATGAGTTCGCGCCGGTCGTGGCAGTCAGGCTTACAGGACCAGCAGTAATCATCGCATCGCTTTGACCAGATATATTAGCGCGCTTGAAACCCTGGCTACATCCTCCCGCGTCAACTTCGCCGAAGAGGGCAGGTTGATGCCGCGGGAGGACAACATATCCGCCACCGGATATCCTTCCGGCCCGGTGAGATGTTCATATATCGGCAGAACATGCATGGGATAGAAGAACGGCCGTGTCTCGATACTTTTTGCGGCCAGCGCATCCATCACCTCATCGCGGGTCAGTCGCACTGACTCGCCAAGGACAACGCTATTAATCCAATAGACATTCTTCGCCCACGGCATTTCCGGTTGCAAGCAGACCAGCTCGCAATCTCCCAGGAATTCAGCATACCATTGCGCGTTCTCTCTTCGCCGGGCCAGGTGCCAGTCGATCTGTTCCAATTGAGCCAGGCCGATAGCCGCCTCGATATTGGTCATGCGATAGTTGTAGCCAACGATGGGAAACCAGTAACGAGAGCCGGGTTGCATGCCTTGTCCCTTGAGTTGTCGCATCCGGGCGGCCAACCCATCATCATTCGTTACGACCATGCCCCCTTCGCCGGTAGTGATAATCTTGTTGCCGTAGAAGCTGAACGTGGCCGCATGGCCGATGCTGCCGGCGCGCCGCCCCTTGTATTCTGCTCCGTGGGCCTCAGCCGCGTCTTCTAGCACGAACAGACCATATTTCTCGGCGATGGCCATGATCGGGTCCATATCGACCGGATGACCGAAGAGATGAACGACGATGATGCCTTTCGTGCGCGACGTCACTAGCGATTCAATCAGCATCGGGTCCATGTTCCAGGTCACCGGTTCGGAATCAACCAGCACCGGCGTGGCTCCACAATAGGTGACGGCGTTGGCCGTGGCGACATAGGTCAGCGTGGGGATGATCACCTCATCGCCCGGTTCAACGCCTAACCCCAGCAACGCCACATGTAGCGCGACGGTGCCATTACTACAGGATACAGCATGCTCAACGCCACAGAATTCAGCAAAGGACTCCTCAAACAATCTTATATACTTCCCCGAGGACGAGATCCAGGTCGAGTCAATGCAATCGGCGACATAGGTCTTTTCGTTGCCGATGAACACAGGTTCCGCAACGGGGATAAGTTCCCCTTGGTTACTTGTTCCCATTCTAGCAATCCCCCTTGTCAGCTATTTTTCCAGTGGTTTTGCAGGGACTCCCGCCACCACGGTGTTTGGCGGGATATCCTTTGTAACCACTGCGCCACCACCAATGATCACATTATCGCCAATTATCCGATTCTCAAGAATAACAGCACCTGTCCCTACAAGGCAGCCGTTACCGATCTTGACGCCGCCTGATATATGGGCGCCTGGGTTAATAACATTAAAATTACCGATATGCGCGTCATGTCCAATAGTTGTAGAGAGGTTAAATATATTGAGATTCCCCACATCAATATCCGTGGTAAAAGTTGTGCCTGCACACATGATATTCCCCACGCCAAAGCGAATATTATCAAAATCTGCACGAACGGAAGGATGAATAAGATTAGGATAATTGAGATGGAGGTTCTGTGAAATCTTATGAAATATGCGAGAAATGACCTTGGGGTTGCCTATTCCAATAACAACGTTAATCCCAGACGATTCAACAAGAAGAAAATCTTCATCTGTTCCTATAATGCTATACCTACCCCGCCGCTCGCCAACCAAAGCAATCGAATTCTCAATAAAACCCTTTAGATCCCATATGGCCTCGATAGCATTGCAGTCTTCGATTAGCCAAGCCACTTCACGGGCAAAACCTCCCGCTCCAACAATAACGATGTCTTTCATTGAACAACTCTCCTAGCACGAATCAGATTGATTTAATAATCGCGTATATGCCTCTATAGTACACCGCGCTTCTGACTGCCATGTGTAAGATGTTATGATTTCTCGCCCCTTCTCTCCCATCTGCTTACGCAACTCCGGGTAGAGAATTAAGGTATCAATCGCATCTGCAAATGCGACAGGATCATCATCCTGAACGACAAACGTAGCGGCTCGAGCGCTTTCAGGCACAAGAGCATCAACCGTGGCAACAATCGGTTTTTCACAAGCCATGCCCTCCATAGCCAACCAAGCAAATCCCCCTTCAAGACGTGTAGGAGTTACACAAATATCGGCTGAGTTATAGAAGAAAGGCAAATCGGTTTCAGAAACACGATCAGTAAATATAACATTTTCCAAACAACCGAATCGCTCTGCATCACTAATCGTTAGTGCACGCCAAGTGTCCCCTCCCGCCCCACCTACTTTCAATAACATTACTTTACGCTTTCGGCCTTTCAGCACAGCTAACGCTTCGAAAAGCAGCTTCATATTTTTTCGAGGAAGCTCGCTGCCCACATAAATAAGGTACGAGGTTTTTTCATCAAAATCGATTCCATACCCTCTCGATACATACTCCTTTGCGTCTTTAATTGGACGAAAATGAGTACTATCAATACTTGACGGTACCTTAACAATTGCACTTCCCTTAATATCCAGGTGATGAGTTAATCCCTTACGCGTCCGATCCGAGTGCACGAGTACAAGATCTGCACGCTTCAGGCCTTGAAGTTGTTGATGAAGAACCCATCGATCAAATCGATTAAACAAAGGCTGGTCAAGAGGTGTCTCAAGCATTCCAAGGTCATGGACTGTAACCACGCTTGGAAAATAATCCCTACGTGACAATACAAAACAGCCCATAATCTGCGGAATATGAACGATACTGCCCGACACATGCCCCTCAATAGCCAGAGGGAAGTTCCTGAGGAAAGATAGTCGCGACGAAAATGGGGCAAATCGCATTGGCTTGACCGATACTTCGATCGATCGTTCCAGATGG
>WBZO01007277.1_pt1 | contig 10318 bp, 8 predicted proteins | sample 5204261 | NCBI WGS metagenome assembly WBZO01 (sample SAMN12412400, study PRJNA552823) | activated sludge metagenome | isolation source: activated sludge from anammox sidestream of wastewater treatment plant... | place: USA: North Carolina | collected 2017-09
CAAAGGACTCAGAGCGACGCGGATTCCGATTGGAAAACCAAATACCTGCGGGCTTGGCGGCTGTGGCCGGAATACGCGGCCCACAGCCATCCCAAGGCGCATCTGGCGTATTTGGTGGCGGACACACGCATCCCGGACCACACCCTCTGGCACCACAATGGGCTGGTAAGCGCCTTTGTGGGTTGCCAGCAAAACGCGGCGATGCTCCTCTTTCAGATCGGACCGGTTCAGGACTTTATCAAGCAATCCCGGACGATGCGCGATCTCTGGGCTGGAAGCTACCTCCTGAGTTATCTGATTGCGCAGGGCATGTTGGCAATTGCCGATGAAGTCGGCCCGGAATCCATTGTTTTCCCCAATTTGCGGGGTGTGCCGCTGGCGGATTTTCACTGGTGGAAGAAGGGGTTCCTGCACACGGAGGAAAAACTGTGCGCCTCGCATCCGAATGAACTGCAAACCCCCTGCCTACCCAATCGATTTCTGGCGCTCCTGCCTGCCGAACGCGCGGAGGAATTGGCAATACTTGCGGAGAAGGCCATCCGGGAGGCGTGGGAAGCTCTCTCTGGGAGTGTCCATGCTGAAATCAAAGCCAAGATTGGGGAGAATTTCCCCGGCTGGGATGCATCCTGGCAGGACCAGGTTTCTCGATTTCCTTCCGTGGACTACACGATTCATGTCTGGCCGGGGTCAGCTCAGGACGCCTTTGCGGATGCCCACGCGGGACGTCCGCCACTCAAGCCCGAGTGGAAGAACCATCCGGCCAGGCACGCGCAGCTTTGGGCTGAAGCCATGATCCCCAACGAGGACAAGGATCCGCGCTGCTATAAATCGAAATCCTGGCAGGAAGACGGACAGTGGAATTCCCAACTCCTCAATAGGGACGGGAAGCCCCTCGTGGATACCGAAAACGGCATCGTCACCAATCCCGGTCAGGCCTGGGCGCTTCACTATGCAGCGGCGGACTGGAAATTCGCAGGCGTAAAAAATGCCCGGACCTTTACGTCATGGAGCGGTCATGCCAAGCCCAAGGACCATCTGAACGGACGCGATGAGGTGTTGGGAGACGAGGCGTTTTGGACCGCACTGCGTGAGGCATTCCCCAACAAGTTCAAGGGCCGTCAAATTTATGGGGCGATGACCGTCATCAAGCGCCTCTTCCCTCATGTCTGGATGAAGGAGAGCCTGGATTGCCTTCCGCCAACATTCGATTCGGTACAAGACATTGCGGATATCGCGAATGCCATTGACTCCGAAGACGGCGAAGAAACCAAAACGAAATACTATGCCGTGCTCTGCATGGATGGGGATGATATGGGCCAGTGGGTCAGCGGAGCCAAGGCCCCACCAATGCGTGACCTTCTCGCGCCGGAAGCCAGGGAGGACTTTGAGAGACGCTGGCAACCCGGATTGGCTGACGGGGTGGCTGCTGACCAAGTCCTGCGTCCCCTCACCCCTGGCTATCACGCGGCTCTCTCCGAGGCCCTCTCAAATTTCAGCCTCTACTGCGCCCGGGCTGTCGTGGCCGCATTCAGTGGGGAGTTGATTTACTCCGGCGGCGACGACGTGTTGGCGATCCTGCCCGCCGTGAAGGCTCTGGATTGCGCGCAGGCCCTGCAGTTGATTTTTCGAGGAATGGATCCAGACATCCCAGAGACTCGCGCTTCCATGAGGGTCCGAGACACTCTGCATAGACTTTTTGATTTTCCAGCCACCGGATTTGTCACTTGCAAGACCGACGCTCGTGAGCCTGCCCATTGGAAACCCAACTGGCCGCTCCTTGTGATGGGCCCGCGCGCGTCCGCCTCCGTGGGCATTGCCATCGGCCATGTGCGCAGCCCCATGCAGGACGTCATCCAGGCGGCGCGGGATGCGGAACATACTGCAAAGCAGGTACCCGGCAAGGGCGCATTCTGTCTCTCGATTCTCAAGCGGAGCGGAGAGAGCGTCTCGATTTCCGGGAGATGGGACAGCGGAACTCCCGGTGTTTGGCAGGAATTGGAGGCGGATGCGCACGGGCTCACCGGACGCTTTGCCTATGTTTACAGTCAGCGGATGGAGGAATTGCTCCGCATTCCCGGCCATGACGACTATGAGGCGAAATGGAGCGATGTGTTGCGGGAGGCTGCCAAAGCCGAGTTGGCCGCCGCACTTCAGCGACAGACCACAAAAGCCCATACGAAAAAGCAGGCATCAGATCTCGCCGCCTCGATCGTGGATCGTCTCGCGGGCCTCCCCCCACGTGAGTTTCTCCACTTCTGGATGGCATGGGCCTTCGTGGAACGTATCAAAAACCCCGACGAGGAGGCCGCATGAACGCTGTATTATTGGAACCCCAGGACACCTTGTTTTTTCGCGATGGCATTCCCATGTCCGCAGGTCAGGGTCGGGGCGCGGGATGTCGGCTGCCCCTTCCCAACACCTGGCATGAGGCCGTCCGAACCGCGCTTTTGACACGTTCCGGAGCCCGGATCGAGGGGCAGATTCCAGGACGGTCGAGAGGCTCGGAACGTCATGGCAAGTGGCAGCCCTCCACCTCTCCAGCTGACGAACGTTTCATCAGTTCCACGGCATTCCAGTCGCTCCAGACCATCGGGCCGCTCCCCTTTCGCAGGGAATCTGGCGTCCTCTGGCCAATGCCGCTGGATTTGGTAAAAGATTCAAACTCCCGATGGCATACCCTGCAATTGCTGGATAACCCAATCCAGCGGGAGGGAGTCTCTCTCCAAGCCATCGCGGTCTCTCCGATCGGTCCGGAAAAACAGCGCCCGGCGGGTTGGTGGACGACGGAGCAATTCGCACACTATCTCGCGGGCAATTTGCAAAATCTCGGGGAGCCCATCGAAACAAAGGATCTCTGGCAGGAGGAATACCGGATCGGGGTAACGATGGATCCCGCCCGCCAGGCCGCCGAGGAAGGACAACTCTTTTCCGGCACCTATCTGCGTCCAGCGAAGGACACCCTCTTCATCGCGGGCCTTCAACTCAAAAATCCCAAGCCCGGCGAAGCGGAGACAGAGGCTGCCCTGGATCATATTTTCCTCGGTGGCGACCGCCGGATGGTCCGCATTTCCCGGGGCGCCCTCCTCCAGCCGCCCGTCCGCCCGGATTATGCCGGCGAGGGTCCCCTCCTTCTGAAGTGGACGCTTGTCACACCCGCGGTATTTTCCCACGGTTGGCTGCCCGGTTGGCTGAAGGACACGCAAGGCAACCGCCTGCCCGGCGATGTCTGCTTGAAAAATCTTCCCGCGCGCTGCCGGCTCGTTTCTGTTTGTCTTGGAAGACCCGAAATCCTCAATGGGTGGGATATCGCCGCAAACAGCCCAAAGCCCACCCAGCTCGCGGTTCCCGCCGGATCGGTCTATTATTTTCTCTGTGAAAATGCCGCTGCCGCCAACATCCTGGCAGACCTTCTCCACTGGCGTCCACGCTCTGATCAATACGGGGAGAAGGGTTACGGCTATGGACTCTGCGGACGCGCCACCCTTTTCGAGACGTCCCTGGACGTCCCGGCCTTTGCCCAATCCACGTTTTCCAAATAAATCAAATCCATGAACCACTACCTCCTCACCCTTCACACACGCGCTCCGCTTCACCTCGGTTGCGGGACATCGGTGGATGTCATTGACCTCCCGATCATGCGCGAACGCATCACCCACTTTCCGGTCCTGCCCGGCAGCAGTCTCAAGGGGGTCCTTCGGGACCGCGCGCGAACAATCCTACCGGAGGATTTTCGCTCGCTCTTTGGCAATGAAACCTCGGATAAAACGCCCGATGGCAAAACCGACGCCTACGCCGGATGCGTTCAGGTAATGGAAGCCAAATTGCTGGCCTTTCCCGTGCGTTCGCTGGCTGGCTGCTTTGCCTGGCTGACCTGCCCGCTCGCGCTCGAACGCTTCCAGCGCGACACCGGGAAGGTGTTCGAATTTCCGAGGCCGGATCCGGATCACGCCATTGCCGGTCCAGGCATTCAAGTGAACAATCAGGTGAACAATCAGGTGATTTTTGAGGAGTTTGCGCTTCCTGTCCAAACAGGGGATCTCACTCCTGTCGTCGAAGCGCTCAGGCCGCTTGTTGCCGATAAATTCTGGAAAGACAACCTCGCCAATCGCCTGGCGGTCATTCACGACGACAACTTCCAGCACTTTGTGACCACCTGTACGGAAGTCGTGGCCCGCATTGCGATGGATGCAGGAACGCGCACAGCCAAGAAAGGCGGGCTCTTTAACCAGGAAAACCTCCCCTGCGAATCGGTCTTCTATACCGTCCTGACCACCACACCAACGCGTCGTCAGGGAAGTGAGCAGTTCGATGCCTCCGCCAAACTCGAGGAATTGCTCGAGGGCAATCCCATCCTGCAAATCGGCGGCGACGAAACCACCGGCCACGGACTCTGCTCAACACACATCGAAAAACTCCCATGAATACCCTCGCCCAACGCCGCGCCGCAATGGCGCTCAAACACAAGGAATCCATCCAACGGGGACAGGGGGATGGAAATGTCTTAAGCGGATTCCCGATGCTCGTCCGCATGGATGGACTGATGGCAGCTCTCGCCTTTGCGCTGGAAAAAAAGGACGACGGCTCGCCCAAACACCAGGGGGAATTTAGCATTGCAAAAGCCATCGCAGAGCACCTCCACGAAGAGAGGATCGTCGAAGGAACAACCCCGGAGGACCTCGCGCGCGAAATCTCAAGCGGCGATGCGACCCTCCTCCGCCGCGCGACCGCGGAGACGCTGGCCTTCCTCTCCTACCTCAAGCGTTACGCCGCCTGATTCTTATGTCGATCCTGATCCGCCCCGCGCCATGAGCAATCTTGAGACTCTTACCTCCGCCGCCCGCAACGCATCGGCCTGGCATCTGGTACTCGACAAGATCCCCTTCCGCGCTCAGGACGGCCTGCCGGTTTTGAGCGCATCGGAGAATCAAACGAAGCTCCAGAGTATCAAAGCCAAGCGCCTCCAGGAAATCGTGAAGCTGACCGAGCGGCCAGAGACGAAAGACCTGTGGCGGGAGGCAATCGCCTCAAGAAAATCGCTCTTGGACACCCTTCAGGCGCAGCATGGTCAGAGCTTCGCAACGCTCACGCTCGTCAATTCCTCGCGCCTTCTCCTCCACCTCGGACGCGCCAGCGTCCTGGAGAATGTCGGCCTCTACTGCGACCATACCACCGGGCTGCCACTCATCCCGGGAACAGCAGTCAAAGGCGCGCTCTCGACCTGGGCGTGTTGGGAGACCAACCAGAGTGACGAGGGGACATTTCCCGAAGCTAAACACTGGACCATTGCTAGAAGTGGCCACCATCAGCGTAGCTTTGGTGACAATTCCCAATCGCCAGGAATGGAAGCAGCCGGAGGAATTATGGTGCTGGGGGGCTTTCCCCTCACTCCCCCTCAATTGGAACTGGATATTCTGACGCCCCATCCTGATGAAGGACGCGGTCGACTGACTCCCAATGTATTTCTGTCACTCGGGCAGGGTACAATGTGGGTATTTGCATTTCTCGCCTTGCGTCCAGAGACGCAGGACGACTTGCCAGAAATGCTCCGCCTCGCCAGAGAATGCCTTTCTCTTGGCGGTCTCGGCGCAAAAACAGCATCCGGCTATGGACAGTTTCGTGACCTGACGGATCAGGAATGCGCAAAGCTCGAAGCGGAGCGCGCATCCGCGAAAGCTGCTCTTTTGGAAAAGAAGAAGGAAGAGGAAGAAAGGAAACGCTTGGGATCTCTCCCCCCCGAGGAACGCGCTTACTTCGAATTTGTTGCCAAACAAACGGATTGGATAGCCGCTGCACGGGATATTGCCAAGCATTCAGAAAATGAAAAATTGTGGATTCTTCGATATTTTCGGTCCGAGCCGGGAACAGCACTTCTCAAGACTTGGACAAATAAAAAAGGCCTCAACCGAATCGAGAATCTCAAAAACGCCGGCCTATGAATCTCCACGCCAAGACACACGAACTTGAATTGCTTACCCCGGCATGGATTTCGGGAGCGGACCCTCATGCTGCTGAAATTCGCGTTCCAACTCTCCGGGGGCAACTGCGATTTTGGCTGAGACGCCTTTATCCCAACCAATCGCTTGATTGCGCCATCATGGGGCAGGCTGCCACAAACACCCCAGCGGCTTCCCATCTTCACCTCCGCTTGTTGGACTGTACCGGGCGGTCCGCTGACGAAAATCTTGAGGAATACACCAAAAAGATTGGGACGGCCGCAACAGCTGATCCCGAGGGCTATTTTCTCTGGCCCTTACGACCCACTACGAATTCGCAACAGAAACGGGGTGTTATGCATCCAACCAAGATGGGAAATGCGACTTTCAGAGTCGAGACGCAATGGCGATTGCTCACATCTTCCCAAAAACACGAATTCATTCCCGCATTTCAGAATGCCTGGGATGCATTCACATTGCTTGGAGCAATCGGAACGCGCAGTACGCGCGGATATGGCGGAGTCTGGCCGAAAGGACTCGACTTGCAGGATACCGAAGATTTTTCTCGTCGACTCCAATTTCTTCCACCCTCAATTTCAGTCCGCCTCCTTGAAGGAGGATTCTCAACAGGCCGCACTGCGATTGCGCATGCTGCGCAGTGGCTTCGCTCTCTCCGTTTGGGAACTGGTCGTTTTGGCGATACTCCCTCGCAGTGGGGCAGCAATGACCACGATGTCGCGCTCAATCCTATTCCGGAAGCACGCCTGCATCGACCAATCCTCGGCCTGCCTCTGGCACAGCGCTATCAAGGTGGCACCAGTTTACAGACGAAGTATCAATGGCGGAATCCCGATAGTGGCATGACGGAGTGGAACGACCGTTATCCGAGTCCGGTGCGCATCAAAGTGACCCGAATCGCTGGAGCCTATCGGATTGCTGTGGTTATCCTAAAGGACCAATTGCTCCCAGAGAATACCCCGTTGAGTATCGAAGAGCGTGGCAACCAACGCAAACGCCAATCCCGAGTCAGCCACAGCTTGATTGACCATATCGCGCGAGAGGGAGAAGCCATCCATTGATTCTCCTTCGCATCCTTTGCGTGAGGCAATTCCCACAGGTTGGCTGGCAGAGATCCCGACGGATTCCTTTGCGACGTGACGCCACGACGGAGGGCACCCTGCTACGACTGCATATGCAGTTTGCGGCGGACAGTTCCGCTTCCGCCGCGTGGGGGTTTCTGGCAACTCTGAGTGAACATCCTTCGCATGTTTTCTGGCCGGAAGGATTTTCCTACACCAAGTTCAAGGTGATTCGCTTGGGCGATCGGCACGCCTTGCTCATTACCGGTTCCGCACTGGAGGCCGCGAATCAGGAGCTTCGTGGAAAACGAAATAACTCCCGTTGGCAGACCTTGGGCCCTTGGCGCGCCCTCTACCGGCCATCCCCGTAGAGGAACTCGGAACGAGTGCCTCCCGCCTTTTCTCACACGCAGCTTTGGGCCGCTACGGAGCGTCTTGACACTTCCTTCTTTTTAGCTAACCTAGCTAATCATGATCACCGCCAACATGCATGAAGCGAAAACCCGGCTTTCGGAATTCGTGAAACATGTCGAGGAAACTGGTGAGGCGGTCATCCTTTGCCGGAATGGCAGGGAGGTTGCCGAAATCCGCCCGAGATCGTCGAAGCGGCCTCTTCGGGATTTGTCGCCGGACCCACGGTTTGCGGTGATCTTCGCGCCGGACTACCAACCCGACGAACCTCTCTCGGACGACGAATGGCCTGAGGATTTCCGGTGAGGCCGCTGCTCGACACCTGCGCGCTGATCGCTCTGGCGGGTGGTCGCTTGTCGAGCCGCGTCCTGCGGGGGCTCCGAAGTGTGGAAAATATCATCGTGAGTGTCGTTTCTCCATGGGAGATCGCCCTCAAGGTGGAGAGCGGAAAGCTTACACTCCGCGAGTCGCCGCTTTCCTGGTTCAACGGGTTGGTCGAGCGTTATGTCTTAAAGGTGGAAACGGTGGATGCGACGATGGTTTGCGCTGCGGCCTCGCTTCCCCGCATTCACCGGGACCCTTTTGACCGGTTCCTCGTGGCCACGGCCCAACGTCACGGTCTGACGATCATCACGTCCGACCGGCACATCCCCGAATACCCGGGCGTGAAAACCCTTTGGTAATTTTATGACATCGTCTCTCCTCATTCTCACGGTGGGCACGGGAACGGCTGGCAGGGAATCCAATGTGGCTGAGGGACTGGCGAATTCCGTGCGCATGCTGCGTCCGCGCGGGTATTGGCTCGTGCCAAGCGCTTCGGAAAAGTCGCGTCCGGTGGCCGACTTGATCCGCGACATGGTTGCCGACACGGCGGAGTTCATTCCTTGGCGGGATACTGACGACTATCTGGCCATTCCGCATCCTGACGCCATTGAGAATTGCCGTCAGGTGGTACGCGAGGTCATTCAAAAGGTACGGCAGTCACTGCGTCAGGGGGAGCGCCTGCTGGTGAATCCCACGTCGGGCACCAAGCAAATGTCGGCTGGCGCTGTGTTGGCCGCTCTGGACGAAGGGGTGGGAGAAATCATTTTTACTGTGGGCGAGCGGGCGGATGGCGTGGTGCGAACGGGTACGGAACGGTTGGAAGTTTTTGATCCCAAGACATTTTATGCGGAGCGGGATTTGGCCCTGGCGAAGGAACTGGCGGCCTCGGGCGCGCCCGGCGCGGCCAATCGCGTCCTGCGCCGCCACGAGTCCTTGTGCGACGCGGCGGACGTGGCCTTGTGCCTGCACGAATGGGAGCGCCAGAATTATGAGGTTGCGCGCCAGATTGCAGCACGTTCACGGGCGGCGGAATTATTGCCGGTTCGGGCGATTCTCACGGACCTTGCGCAGGCAGCCGCCACCGGAAAGCCGCATCTCCTGGTGGTGAAGGATCTGTTGGTCACGGCGGAGGCTCATCTTCATCGAGACGACTGGGAGTCTGCGCTGACGCAGACCTGCAAGGCCCTCGAAATGGGTCTGCGGCTGCGATTGCTGGAAACGGCCGGAGTGGGAGAGCCCTATTTGCTTGAGCAGCTCCGGGAATTGTCACTGAGAAAGGAGCTCATGGAGCGCCTGGAGAGGAGTTCCAGGAATCGTCACACCTGCATCCTGGGCCTTCGGCAGGTCATCGAGGTGCTGGAATGCCTGGGCGATTCTCTTGCGGAGACTTGGAGGGCCAATCGCCGTCTTCAGGAACTGGTCATCACACGCAATGAACTCACTCACGCCATCCGCAGTGTGACTAACGACGAGGCGGAGGAATTTTTGCATCATACCAGGACATTCCTGGATCCATTGGGAGACTGGTCCGCACTGCCGCCACGTCCAAAGATCGGAGAAATCTCATGAATCTGTTACACCTCGTCAGCGATCAAACCGTACAGAATCTTCTCCCTGTGCTGGCACTGCGACCAGCGGGGGTCATCCAGGTACGGAGCGCGAATGAACGCTTTGCGCGGGCCTCCGAGCGTCTCAAACGGGCCGTGGAAGTGATGGCGCGCAAACCTGGGTATCACGGGTACATGCCGGAATTTTTTGATGTTGTGATAGGTAGCCCGGAGCCCGATGTGGATGAAACCCGCCGAAAGGTCGGTGAGGCGCTTTCCCTTTGGCCAGGATCGGTAGTGAATGTGACAGGCGGAACCAAGATGATGGCGATTGGCGCCTACCTGGCTGCGGAATATCAGCAGGAACCCGTACTCTACTGCGATACGGCGGCAAGACAATTTGTCTGCCCGCACCCGATGAGGAAATTGCCAGAAATGATCCCCTTCGACGAAATTGCAGCCCTGCTCACGCTGGACTCTCTTTTTGCGGCTCACGGCCTGGATCCTGAGCGTTTGAAAATCGAGATACCCTCCGATGCTGAGCTGACTTTTGGCCGCGCTGTCGGGCAGCTCCATCAAGAGGCGCCGGAAGCAATCGAGCAGCTCGGCAGCAGACTGCGGAGGCAATTGAATCCCGGAGGCCGAAAGGCGCCGAAATCGAAAATTGACGGGATACTCGAAGAAGGGCTCCCCGATCCGACCACTCCCCTCGAACATCGGTTTTTTGCCGCGGCGGAATCCGCAGGATACCTGGAAGCCCGGGAGGGACGCTATTTTTACGCAATCCCGGATACTGCCGAGACAACGAAAAGACGTCTGTATGCGGCAGAAAAAATCAACAAGGCTCTGGTGGGTGGGTGGTATGAGTTGCTCGTTTTTGATCGCATGAAAAATAGCGGAAAATTTGCGGATCTTGGATGCGCAGTTCAATCCCGCGACACTTCGAGCCGCGCGCTGGGGGAAAATGACATTGTTGCCGTGGATAAGGCGCGTCTTTCGCTCGTGTTTGTATCGTGTAAAGTTT
>WBZO01007278.1_pt1 | contig 10318 bp, 7 predicted proteins | sample 5204261 | NCBI WGS metagenome assembly WBZO01 (sample SAMN12412400, study PRJNA552823) | activated sludge metagenome | isolation source: activated sludge from anammox sidestream of wastewater treatment plant... | place: USA: North Carolina | collected 2017-09
GACCTCGGCCGCCAGCGGCTGCAGCCGCTGCAGCAGGGTTTCGCTGCCGCCTTCGGCGAGCACGCAGCCGCCGTCGCGCGCGAACACCACCCGGCCGCCGGCGGCGCGGTGGCGGACCAGCTCGGGGCAGCGCCCGTCGGCGGCGTACAGCAGCGCGCTGCCGTCGCACAGCCCGGCCAGGCTGGCGACGCGCGCATCGGCGGCGTTGAGCACCGCGACGCCGTCGGGCAGCACCACGTCGACCTGGGTGCGCAGCACCTTCAGCAGCTGGTCGGCGTCGCGCACGTCATGCTCGGCCAGCGCGTCGGCGCCACCCAGGTCGGTGACGATGCCGACCGCGCAGCGGTCGTAGGGCAGGCCGTCGCGCAGGATCGCGGCGGCGTCGTTCTCGAACACCGCCGCGTCGACGTTGCGGTTGATCAGCAGCCGCCGCCCCGCGTCCCAGTCGGTGCAGTCGCCGGCGTCGACCCGCCGGCGGTCGAGGAACAGCCCGTCGCGGCAGGCCAGGCCGACGTGGCGGCCGCTGAGCTGCATGATCCAGGCGACCAGGCGCGCGATCCGCGCGGTGTCGCGGCTGCCGGCGACGCCGACGATCGGGATCCGGCCGTCGTCGTCGTGGTCGGGGAACAGATGGTCGACGATCGCCCGGCCCACCGGCTGCGGCTGCCCTTCAGCCGGCCGCAGGTGCATCAGCAAGCCCGGGCCGGCGTTGACCTCGACCACCGCGCCGCCCTGCTCGTGCAGCGGCCGGCCGATGTCCTCGGCCACCAGGTCGATGCCGGCGATGTCCAGGCCAACGGTGCGCGCGGCCAGCGCCGCCAGGTGCGCGACCTCGGGGTGGACCTCGCTGGTGCAGTCGATCGCGACGTTGCCGTTGCGCTGGATCAGCACCCGCCGCCCGGCCGCTGGCACCGACTCGCCGCTCAGCCCCTGGCGCTGCAGCAGCAGGCGCGTGACCGGCTCGCGCTCGAGCCGCATCGTCTCCAGCGGGAACTCCTCGGCCTCGCCGCGGCGCGGGTCGGTGTTGACCTGGCTGTCGATCAGCTGGGCCACGGTCGAGCGGCCGTCGCCGCTGATCCACAGGCTCTGGCCGCGCGCGGCGGCCACCACCTCGCTGCCGACCACCAGCAGCCGGTGCTCGTCGCCGCGGATGTAGCGCTCGACGATCACGCCGCTGCCTTCGGCCGCGGCCACCGGCCACGCGGCCAGCACGTCGGCGCGGTTGTCCAGGTCGAGGCTGACGCCGCGGCCGTGGTTGCCGTCGCGCGGCTTCACGACCACCGGCAGGCCGATGTCCTGCGCCGCCTCCCAGGCCTCGTCGGGGCTGCCCGCCATCTGTCCTTCGGGCACCGGCACGCCGACCGAGGCCAGCAGCCGCTTGGTCAGGTCCTTGTCGCCGGCGATGCCTTCGGCGATCGCGCTGGTCAGGTCGGTCTCGGCGGTCCAGATGCGGCGCTGGCGCTTGCCGTGGCCGAGCTGGACGAGATTGCCGTCGTTCAGCCGGATGTGCGGGATATGCCGGTCGGTGGCCGCGCCGACGATCGCCGCGGTGCTCGGCCCCAGGTAGCACTCGTCGAGCTTGTCGCGCACCGCCGCCACCGCCGCCGCCACGTCGAAGGCCTCGTCGTTGATCGCGCACATCAGCAGCCGGTGTCCCTGTGCCAGCGCGGTGCGGGCGACCTGCTCGTCGCGCGCGCGAAACACCATCCGGTACACGCCGCGGCGGCTGGTGCTGCGCGTCTGGCCGAAGCCGGTCGGCATGCCGGCCAGGTTCAGCAGCTCGACCAGCACGTGGCCGCACCAGGTGCCATCGTGCAGCCGCTGCAGGAAGCCGCCGCGCTCGCCGACGCCGCAGTGGTGCTCGGCCAGCGCCGGCAGCCACGCGCACAGCCGCTCGTTCAGCCCCGGCAGCAGGTTGGACGGGCGCTGCTCCAGCTCGCCCAGGTCGAGCCAGCTCTCGAGCGCCGAGCGGTAGGTCCACAGGTTCGGGCCGCGCAGGTAGTTCACGCGCAGCAGCTGGATGTCGCTGATCCGGTCCATCGTCGTCGGTTGATGCTTCGGCGAGAATCGCGCCGCGCTGCGCGGCAGCCGATCCCGACCCTCATGTCCACCAGCCCTTCGATCGCGGCTGCAGCGCCGCCGGCCACCGGGGCCGCCGTGCCTGCCGAGCTGCGCGCGGTGCTGGCTGCCGATGAGAACGTGCTGGCCACGCTGGCGGTTGACCTCGACGACGATCTTCGCTTCGCCCCCGGCCTGCTGGCCCTGACCGACCGGCGGCTGTGGGCGCCCGCGCCCGACGGCGGCTGGCGCTCGTGGCCGCTCGCGCCGCAGCTCGAGCTGCAGCCCGGCGACCACGCCGGCGTGGGCAGCCTGGAGCTGCTGGACGCGACGCAGCAGCTGGCGCGCTGGCGCTTCACCCTGGGCGTGAACCCCCAGGCGCTGCGGCTGGCCGCCGCTTTCGAACGCCAGCGGCTGGTGCTTGCCGGCCTGGAGGTCGACGCCGACGAACCCGCGGAGGACGAGGCCGCCGGGGAGGAGCCGCAGGCCAGCCCGTCGACCTGGGTGCTGCTGCGGCTCGGCCGCTTCGCGCAGCCCTATCGTAAGCAGTTGTTGCTGGGCTTCGCGCTGACGTTGGCCGCGACCGCGGCGACGCTGGTGCCGCCGTATCTGACCATTCCGCTGATGGACCGGGTGCTGATCCCGTTCCAGGCCGGGCAGCGGATCGACCCGGCTTACGTGCTGCTGCTGCTGGCCGGGCTGCTCGGCTCGGCGCTGCTCGCCTGGGCCTTGAGCTGGGCGCGCACCTGGCTGCTGGCGCTGGTGTCCGAACGGATCGCCGCCGACCTGCGCACCGCCGCCTTCGAGCACCTGCTGCGGCTGAGCCTGGACTACTTCGGCGCCAAGCGCACCGGCGACCTGATGGCCCGCGTCGGCTCCGAGACCGACCGCATCTCGGTGTTCCTGTCGCTGCACGCGCTGGACTTCGCGACCGACGTGCTGCTGATCGGCATGACCGCGGTGATCCTGTTCTCGATCGATCCCGGGCTGGCGCTGGTCACGCTGGTGCCGCTGCCCTTCATCGCGTGGATGATCCACCTGGTGCGCGACCGGCTGCGCACCGGCTTCGAGAAGATCGACCGGGTCTGGGCCGACGTGACCAACGTGCTCGCCGACACCATCCCCGGCATCCGCGTGGTCAAGGCCTTCGCGCAAGAGAGCCGCGAAGCGGCGCGTTTTCGCGCGGCGAACCGGCTGAACCTCGCCGTCAACGACCGCCTGAACAAGACCTGGAGCTTGTTCACGCCGACGGTGGCGCTGCTCACCGACGTCGGCCTGCTGGTGGTCTGGGCCTTCGGCATCTGGCAGGTCAGCCGCGGCCGGATCACGGTGGGGGTGCTGACCGCGTTCATCGCCTACATCGGCCGCTTCTACACCCGGCTCGACTCGATGAGCCGGATCGTCAGCGTCACCCAGAAGGCCGCCGCCGGCGCCAAGCGGATCTTCGACATCCTGGACCACGTGAGCAACGTGCCCGAGCCGGCCGACCCGGTGCCGATCGAGCGCCTGCAGGGGCGCATCGAGCTGCGCGGCGTGAGCTTCCGCTACGGCAGCCGCAGCGTGATCCGCGCGCTGGACCTGGACATCCGCCCGGGCGAGATGATCGGCCTGGTCGGCCACAGCGGCTCGGGCAAGAGCACCCTGGTCAATCTGATCTGCCGCTTCTACGACGTGAGCGACGGTGCGGTGCTGGTCGACGGCTGCGACCTGCGCCGCTTCAGCGTCGCCGACTACCGGCGCCACATCGGCCTGGTGCTGCAGGAGCCGTTCCTGTTCTTCGGCACGGTCGCCGAGAACATCGCCTACGGCAAGCCGGACGCGACCCGCGGCGAGATCGTCGCGGCAGCGCGCGCCGCGCATGCGCATGAATTCATCCTGCGGCTGCCGCAGGCTTACGACTCGCTCGTCGGCGAGCGCGGCCAGGGCCTGTCCGGCGGCGAGCGCCAGCGCATCTCGATCGCACGCGCGCTGCTGATCGACCCGCGCATCCTGATCCTGGACGAGGCGACCTCGGCGGTGGACACCGAGACCGAGCAGGAGATCCAGAAGGCGCTGGACAACCTGGTGCGCGGCCGCACCACGATCGCGATCGCGCACCGGCTGTCGACGCTGCGCAAGGCCGACCGGCTGGTGGTGATGGACGCCGGGCGCATCGTCGAGATCGGCCCGCACGACGAGCTGATCGAGCGCCGCGGTGCCTACTGGCGGCTGTACGAGGCGCAGGCGCGCCGCATCGACGGCATCGATGCGGACGCGACCGAGCCGCTGATCGCCGCGCAGCTGCAGGCCGCCGGCAGCGCGCACGCGGCGGCGCACGCCGGAGTCGAGCGTTGAGCCTGCAGCTGCAGCGCGACGCCTTCGGCCGGCTGCTGCTGACCGACGCCGACGGCGTGGTCCACGTCGGCGTCGTGCCGGTGCGCGCGTTCGCGCTCAGCGCTCCCGACGAAGGCCTGGCGCTGCTGAGCGCGCAGGGGCGCGAGCTGGCCTGGATCGAGCGGCTGGCCGAGCTGCCCGCGGCGCAGCGCGCGCTGATCGAGGCGGAGCTCGCCAGCCGCGAGTTCGTGCCCGAAATCCGCCGGCTGCGCGCGGTCAGCAGCTTCGCGACGCCGAGCACCTGGACGGTCGACACCGACCGCGGGCCCACCCGCTTCGTGCTCAACGGCGAAGAGGACATCCGCCGCCTCGGCGGCACGCGCTTGCTGATCGGCGACCGCCAGGGGCTGCAGTTCCTGGTGCGCGACTACGCCGCGCTGGACCGCCATTCGAGGCGGCTGCTCGAGCGCTTCCTGTAGCGGCGCAGCGTCAGGTGCGCTGCGCGACCGCCGCGCCCGCGGGTCAGTCGTCGGCTTCAGCCGGGTCCAGGTCGGGGAACAGCACGCTGGTGTAGCCGAGCCGCGTCAGGTCGGTCATCCGGGTCGGGTACAGCCGCCCGATCAGGTGGTCGCACTCGTGCTGGACCACGCGCGCGTGGAAGCCCTCGGCGCTGCACTCGATCGGCCGGCCCAGCGGGTCGAAGCCGCGGTAGCGCACGCGCGCGAAGCGCGGCACCACGCCGCGCAGCCCCGGCACCGACAGGCAGCCTTCCCAGCCGTCGACCTGCTCGCTGCCGATCGGCTCGACCACCGGGTTGCACAGCACGGTCAGCGGCACCGGCGGCGCATCCGGATAGCGCTCGTTGTGCTCGAAGCCAAAGACCACCAGCTGCAGGTCCTCGCCGATCTGCGGTGCGGCCAGGCCCGCGCCGTTGGCCGCGCGCATCGTGTCGAACAGGTCCTCGACCAGCGCGAGCAGCGCGGGCGAATCGAAGTCGGTCACCGGCGCGGCGATCCGCAGCAGGCGCGGATCGCCCATCCTCAGGATCGTGCGCACCGCCATCAGCCGGCCCCGCCTCAGCGGAACTGCACGGTCACCACCGGGTTGCCCGGCAGGCCTTCGTACTGCGCCATGACCTTCTGCCCCGGCTTCGGCGGCAGCAGCTTCGAGAACGAGCCGACGCTGACCAGGTCTCCCTTCTTCAGCGCGAGGCCGTGCCGCCGCAGGTCCTGCGCCAGCCAAGTCACCGCGTTCAGCGGATGCTCGAGTACGTCGCGGCCGGCCCCTGCGTCCAGCTGCTGGCCATCGGCGCCCACGACGATGCGCATCGCCGGCAGTGCGTCCAGCAGCGCGGCCTGGTCCTCGACCGGGATCGGCGTGCCGAGCACGAAGTAGCGCGCGCCGACGTTGATCGCGCCGATGCCAGCACCGTTGAGCTTGCCCGGCTCCGCCACGACCAGGTCGGGCAGTTCGATCGCCGGGATGATCTGGTCGATCGAGCGAATCGCCTCCTGCGGCGTCTTCGCGTCGTTGATCGCGGCGTCGCTGATGCGGACCAGCATGTCCGCCTCGAACAGCGGGCGCGCGCCGAACGCGGCGTCGACGGTCGCGCCATCCTGCAGCAGCATCGGCGCGTAGACCACGCCCCACACCGGCGCGTTTGCGCCGAAGCGCTTCTGCACCGCCGGGTTGGTCAGCCCGGCCTTGTAGCCGGCCACCGGTCCGCCGACCTTCGGCGCCAGCTGCGCGTTGAACTTCGCGCGCGTGCAGGCGGCGTCGTCGTCGCTCAAGCCTTCGGGCGTCGCCGCCGGCTGGCGCGCCTCGTAGCTCGCGACCATCGCCGCGACCTGTTCGTCGGTCAGGCACGCGGCCCCGGCAGGCAGCGCGCCGGCCAGCAGCAGCGCGCCGCACAGCCACAGCGCAGGCGTCGCAACGACTCTCATCAGGCTCATCAGGCAGTCTCCATCGAGTTGGACCGAAGGCCGCGGATTATGCGATCTGGCGCGCCGCGCGCACACAATGCGTACCGCGCACGCCGCAGCGAACCGCAAACGCCGCTCGATCGCGCTGCGCCGTACTCAGCCATCGCGCGAATGGCATCATCGGATGCCCCGCGACGCCCCGCGGCCCTGCAAGTCGCAACACGGAGACCGACCTTGAGCCTGCGCACCTCCCCCCCGTTCCGGGCCGACCACGTCGGCAGCTTCCTGCGGCCAAAGTACCTGCTCGAAGCCCGCGACCAGTTCTTCGTGCGCAAGGCGATCAGCGCCGAGCAGCTGCGCGCGGTCGAGGACCGCGCGATCAGCGAGATCGTCGCCTTCCAGCAGGACCTGGGCCTGCAGTCGATCACCGACGGCGAGTTCCGCCGCACCTACTTCCACATCGACTTCCTGGAGCAGCTGGGCGGCGTGCAGACCGACATCCCGGTCACGGTGAAGAAGCCCGACGGCAGCGAGGAGCTGGCGCCGCCGGTGATCCGCGTGATCGACAAGGTGCGGCACGCGAAGAACATCCAGCTCGCCGACTTCCAGTACCTGAAGAGCCAGGTCGCACCGGGCCTGACGCCGAAGGTGACGATCCCGAGCCCGACGATGCTGCACTTCCGCGGCGGCCGCGCCGGCATCAGCAAGGACGCCTACCCCGAGCTCGAGCCCGACTTCTACGACGACGTTGCCCGCGCCTACGGCGACGAGCTGCGCTCGCTCGCCGCCGCCGGCTGCCGCTACGTGCAGATGGACGACACCAACCTCGCCTACCTGTGCGACGAGCGCATGCGCGAGGCGGCGCGCGCGCGCGGCGACGACCCGAACGAGCTGCCGCACCGCTACGCGAAGTTCATCAACAAGGTGGTCGCGCACAAGCCTGAGGGCATGACGCTGGCGATCCACCTGTGCCGCGGCAACTTCAAGAGCACGCACGCGGCGGCCGGCAACTACGAGCCGGTGGCCGAGGCGCTGCTGGCCGAGATGAAGCTCGACGCGTTCTTCCTCGAGTACGACGACGAGCGCTCGGGCGACTTCCGGCCGCTGCGCTTCCTGCCGAAGGGCAAGATCGTCGTGCTCGGGCTGGTGACCACCAAGGTCGGGACGATGGAGAGCAAGGACGCGCTGAAGCGGCGGATCGACGAGGCCGCGCAGTACGCGCCGCTCGAGCAGCTGTGCCTGAGCCCGCAGTGCGGCTTCTCCAGCACCGTGCACGGCAACCTGATCGCGGTCGAGGACCAGCGCAACAAGCTCGCGCTGGTGGTGGATACGGCGCGCGAGGTCTGGGGCTGAGGCGCCGGCGGCGCGGCTGCGCCGCGCGCGGCGCGCAGGTGCCGCCCGGCTGGATGCAATGCGCCGGCTCGTGCCATCATCGGCGCCGTCCGTCGGCGCGATCGGCCTGGATCGCGCATCCTCAGTTGCCCATCCCGGAGCCGCCAGCATGACCGCACCCTCGCCCCGCCGCCGCCTCGTCGTCACCGCCGCCGCCGCGCTCGCCGCGGCGCTCGCGCTGCCCGCCGCGCAGGCCCAGTCCGGGCCGATCAAGATCGGCGTGATCCTGCCGATGACCGGCCCGCAGGCGACCACCGGCAAGGAGATCGAAGGCGCGGTCAAGCTGTGGATGCAGCAGACCGGCGGCAAGGTCGCCGGCCGCCAGGTCGAGGTGCTGATCAAGGACGACGGCTCGGTGCCCGACAACACCCGGCGGCTCGCGCAGGAGCTGATCGTCAACGACAAGGTGGTCGCGATCGCCGGCTTCGGCATCACGCCGTCGGCGCTGGCCGCTGCGCCGGTGGCCACCCAGGGCAAGACGCCGCTGGTGGTGATGGCGGCGGCGACCTCGTCGATCACCGAGGCGTCGCCGTTCGTGGTGCGCACCAGCTTCACGCTGCCGCAGGTCTCGGTCGGCCTGGCCGACTGGGCGGTCAAAAACGGCATCAAGTCGGTGGTCACGCTGGTGGCCGACTACGGCCCCGGCATCGACGCCGAGAAGTACTTCGCCGAGCGCTTCCTGCTCGGCCAGGGCAAGGTGATCGACAAGCTGCGCACGCCGCTGCGCAGCCCGGACTTCTCGCCGGTGCTGCAGAAGGTGCGCGACGCCAAGCCCGACGCGCTGTTCGTGTTCCTGCCGTCGGGCCAGGGCGCGCAGTTCATGAAGCAGTTCAAGGAGCGCGGGCTGGACCAGGCCGGCATCCGGCTGATCGCCACCGGCGACGTGACCGACGACGACCTGCTCGACGACATGGGCGACGCCGCGCTCGGCGTGGTCACCTCGCACCACTACTCGGCCGCGCACGACAGCCCCGCCAACAAGAAGTTCGTCGCCGAGTTCATGGCGCTGAACAAGTTCCGGCCGAACTTCATGGCGGTCGGCGGCTACGACGGCATGCGCGTGATCTTCAACGCGCTGGAGGCGACCAAGGGCGCCGGCGGCGAGGCGCTGCTGGCGGCGATGAAGGGCCAGGTGTTCGAGAGCCCGCGCGGCCCGGTGTACATCGACGCGCAGACCCGCGACATCGTGCAGGACGTGTACATCCGCAAGGTCGAGAAGAAGGACGGCCAGCTGTGGAACGTCGAGTTCGCGACCATCAAGCAGGTCAAGGACCCGGGCAAGAGCAAGTGACGCGCGGGCGGCCCCGGCCGCCGTTTCGCGTCGCCGCCGCCCCGCCGTAAGCGCGCGCACCGATGCTGACCCTGCTGTTCGACGGCATCGCCTACGGCATGGTGCTGTTCGTGCTGTCGCTCGGGCTGGCGGTGACGATGGGGCTGATGAACTTCATCAACCTCGCGCACGGCGCGTTCGCGATGGCCGGCGGCTACATCCTGGTGCTGCTGATGAGCCGCGCCGGCTGGCCCTTCCTCGCCTGCCTGCCGGTGGCCTTCGCCGCCTGCGCGCTGGTCGGCGCGCTGCTCGAGCGCAGCGTGTACCGGCCGATGTACGGCAAGCCGCACCTGGACCAGGTGCTGTTCTCGATCGGGCTGACCTTCATGGCGGTGGCCGCGGTCGACTACGCGATGGGCAGCTCGCCGCAGAACATCACCCTGCCCGACTGGCTGCGGGTGCGCTTCGAGTTCGGCTCGGGCGCGCTGGCGCTGGGCATGGGCGCGTACCGGCTGTTCGTGATCGTGCTGTGCGTCGCGCTGACGATCGCGCTGCAGGCGGTGCTCGCGAAGACCCGCTTCGGCAGCTGGCTGCGCGCGGCGGTCGACGACCGGCGGGTCGCCGCCGGCCTGGGCATCCCGGTGGACCGCGTGTTCCTGCTGACCTTCGCGTTCGGCTCCGGCCTGGCCGGGCTGGGCGGCGCGCTCGGCGCCGACCTGATGGGCATGGACCCGGCCTTCGCACTGAAGTACCTGGTGTACTTCCTGATCGTGTGCGCGGTCGGCGGCACCACCTCGCTGACCGGACGGTTGCTGGCGGCGCTGCTGCTGGGCATCGCCGACGTGCTCGGCAAGTACTACGTGCCCAAGCTCGGCGGCTTCATCGTCTACCTGCTGATGATCGTGATCCTGCTGTGGCGACCGCAGGGGCTGTTCACGCGCGCGAGCGCCCGATGAGCCTGGACGCGCAGCAGGTGATGAACGCGATGCGCGCGCCGACGCGCTGGCGCGCGTGGGAGTTCGTCGGCTGGGCGCTGATCTGGGCGGCGCCCTTCGCCGTGCCGCAGTACGCGGCGCTGATCAGCGACATCGCGATCTTCGCGCTGTTCGCGCTGTCGCTGGACCTGATCCTCGGCTACGCCGGGATCGTGTCGCTGGGCCACGCGGCCTTCCTCGGGCTGGGCGCCTACGGTGCGGCGCTGTTCGCCAAGCACCTGCTGCCCGATCCGCTGTTCGGCCTGGCGGTGGGCACCGCGCTCGGCGCCGCGCTCGGCCTGCTGACCGGCCCGGCGGTGGTGCGCGGCAGCGACCTGACGCGGCTGATGGTCACGCTCGGCATCGCGCTGGTGCGGTACGAGCTGGCC
>WBZO01007280.1_pt1 | contig 10316 bp, 9 predicted proteins | sample 5204261 | NCBI WGS metagenome assembly WBZO01 (sample SAMN12412400, study PRJNA552823) | activated sludge metagenome | isolation source: activated sludge from anammox sidestream of wastewater treatment plant... | place: USA: North Carolina | collected 2017-09
CGCCCGGTACCGCCACTTGACGATGCGCTCCGCCGCATCGCTGCCGCACACCACCAGTACCCGCTCCGCGCCCGCCTGCCTCGCCTCGCGCGCCATCTCCACGAACAGCCCACCCTCTGAAACCGCCGCGCTGAACCGCGGCGAGAGCCCCGTCAACTCCACCAGCCACCTCTTCCGCACCTCTGCGGCGGGACCTTCGAACCGCTTGTGCGGCAACGTCCGCGGCAGCACCAGCACCACTTCCCCGGCGTGCTCCAGCGCCGCCTCGGCCAGCGCCGTATGCGCCTTCGTCGGCGGATTCCATGCCCCCGGCATCAGAGCCACGCTTCGCGATGGCCGCCCGGCGCGCCGCAGGAACTCCATGCCATCATCGTACCGAGATGAAGATCCGCAGCCTCGATGCTCAGGTCGTCGCCTTCCCCGCCTCCGCCCTCGACGCCCACGCCAGCCCGCACCTCGATCACCTCATCGTCCGCGTCACCGCCGAAAACGGCGCTACCGGCGTCGGCTTCTCCTCCGGCTGCGGCGGCGCGCGCGCGATGGCCGCGCTCATCTCCGGCATCTTCGCTCCCCTCGCCGCCGGCGCCAGTGTCTTCGAGAGCGAACGCCTCTGGTCGGCCATGTACCGCCACTCCCTCCAGGCCGGCCGCCGCGGCGCCGCCCTCCGCGCCATGAGCGCCATCGACATCGCCCTCTGGGACCTCCGCGGCCGCCTCCTCGGCCGCCCCGTCATGGACCTGCTCGGCGTCCAATCCCGCAAACTTCGCTGCTACGCCGCCACCGGCCCCTGCCGCAGAGGCCAGAAACTCGAACAGTTGATCTCCGCTGCCGGCCGAATCCTCGAGCACGGCTTCACCGCCATCAAGCTCAACGTCGGCGTCCTCTCCGCCCGCGAAGACGCCGAACGACTCGGCGCCGTGAGAAAGGCCTTCGGCCACGAAATCGACATCCTCCTCGACGCCAACGCCGGTTGGTCCAGCGCGCCCGAAGCCCTCGCCGCCATGCGCCGCCTCGACGAGTTCTCCCCCTTCTGGGTCGAAGATCCCCTCTGCCCGGATAACCTCGAAGCCATGCGCCGCGTCGCTGCCGATCTCGCCGTCCCCGTCGCCACCGGCAAACTCGAAGCCACCCGCTGGGCCTTCGCCGAGCTCGCCCCCACCAAGGCCGCCGACATCCTCCAACCCGACGCCACCGTCTGCGGCGGCGTCGCCGAGTGGCTCCGCATCGCCCATCTCGCCGCTTCCCTCGACATCCCCATCGCGCCCCACCGCAACTCGGACATCCATTCCCAGCTCTGCGCCACCATCCCCAACTCTCTCTTCATCGAGTTCTGCCTCGCCTCCGATGGCGCCGCGAGCTTCGATGCCCTGCTCCTCAATCCAATCAAGGCCGTCCACGGCTGGATCGTCCCCCGCCAGGAGCCCGGCTTCGGCTTCGAGCTCAACGAGACTGAGATCGCAAGACTCCGGGTCGCCTAGCCGCCCGCCGCGCTCGCCGCATCCGCTACAGTAGATTATCTCGACATGTTCACCTGGATCTGTCCCCAGTGCGGGCGTGAAGTCCCCCCGTCGGCCGCCGAGTGCCCGCACTGCGCCGAACTGCGCTCCAAGGCCGCTCAAGCGGCCCCCACGCTCCCCCTCGCCGCGCAGCCGCCTTCTCCGCAGCCGCCCCCGCCGCCACCCCGGCAGCCCCAACCCGCCTACGTCATCGCCGAACCCCGCAGCGGCATGCCCTCCTGGCTCGTCGCCCTGCTCGTCACCGCCGTCATCGGCGGAGCCCTTTTCGGGGTCTACAAGCTGATGGGCGACGGCTCTTCCGCCCACAAACAGGCCGCCGCCCCCGCGCTCGAAAAGCCCGGCCCGGCCGCCTCCGGCTCCGCCGGCATCTACGGCAAGTTCATCGAGGTCACCGCTTTCCGCCTCGTCGAAGACTCCTCCCGGCAGCCCCGCGTCCGCTTCACCGTCGTCAATCACTCCACCGCGCCCATGAGCGGCCTCGAATTGCGGCTCTCCCTCGGCAGAGCCGGCGAAGAGAACCTGCCCCCGTTCGCCGTCGTCGACGCCAAAGTCGGCCAGATCGAACCCAACGGCACGAAGGAGATGGATCTCCCCATCAAGACCACTCTCCGCATCTACGAACTCCCCGACTGGCAGTTCATCAAAGGCTCCTTTGTCGTCACCGCCCCCAGGTAGACCGCCCTCATCGCGCCAATAGCGCCCGCTGCTCCGCCGTGAAACAGCACCCCCTGCCCGCCTCCTCCCCCGCGCCCAGCCGCTTCAGATTCCACACCCCCTCGAACAGGCACCCGTCCAGCTCCAGCGCCTTCCGGAACTCCGCCTTCGCCCCCTCCACCTCCCCCGCCCGCAGCCTCGCCGCCCCGATCGCCGACCGCACCGCCGCATTGCCCGGCTCGGCTTCCGCCGCCTCCTCCAGCATCTCCAGCGCCTGCCCGGCCGGCAGCAGTCGCGCCAGTTCTCGCTTCGCCCGCGCCGACCCCGGAGCCAGCCGCGCCGCCTCCATCCACAACGCCCTCGGATTCCGCCACAGCCCTGTCTGCAGCACTGACGCCCCCATCCAGATCAACCCCATCGCCCCGAGCACCCGCCAGTCCACGCGCCGCAGCGCGATCCCGAACGCCGCGCCGAAGAATACCAGCGGCAGATACATCCATGGATCCGTCCCCGCCGCTCCCCCTCCCGCCAGCACCGCCGCGGGCAGCAACAGCAGAAACCCTCCGGCCACCCAAAAGCCCGGACGCCGCCCCCGCGCCATCCAAACCGCCGCCGTCAGCACCGCCGCTATCGCGCCCCACCCCAGCGGCTCCAGCCAGCGCTCCGTGCTCGCCGCCGGCTCGGGCGTCAACCCGATCGGCACGAGCACCAGCCACACCTGCCGCAGCATCGCCACGCCCTGGCTCGCCACCCTTCCCGCACTGGCCAATCCACCCCATGGGACAATCGCCAGCGCCGCTGCGCCGCCCATCGCCGCCAGCGGACCCCGCGCCTCCCTGCGCCTCTCTCCCGCCCACTCCGCCATCCCGAGCGCCAGCGGCATGCCCGCCGCCGCCGGCCCCGCCGTCAACGCCGCCCCCATCCAGCCGCACGCGCGCCACAACCGCCCAACCTGCCACTCCCGCAGCGCCATCAGCGCCATCAACCCGCTCAACACCACCCCCCGCGCCAGCACATCCGCCAGCGCCTCCGTCTGCAGCGGATGGATCGCGAACACGCCCGCCCCGATCCACCCCGCCCGTCCTCCCAGCCATCGCTCCAAAACCAGCGCTGCCACCCACACCGCCCCGGCATGCAATCCCAGGTTCACCAGGTGAAACGGCCACGGCTCGCGCGTCACCCCGAGTTGCCCCCGCAGCGTCAGCTCCGTCAACGGCCCGTTCCACCCGCCCGCCACCCCCCGCTCCAGCGCCAGCGTCGCCTCGTCCAGCCGGGTCGGAATCCACAGCGCCCCGCCAAAGGCCAGACATGCCGCCAGGATCAGGATCGGACGGAAGCGCAATGCTACCATGTTATGGCACATGAGCCCCGTCAAACGCCCGCGGAACGCGGCCGAGCGTCATGCGCGCCTCGAACAGATTCTCACGCTCCTCGACCGGCGCTACCCGAACGTCACCTGCGCCCTGCATCACCGCAACGCCTGGGAGCTTCTCGTCGCCACCATCCTCTCCGCGCAGTGCACCGACGCGCGTGTCAACCAGGTGACCCCCGGCCTCTTCGCCAAGTACCCCGCCATCGAGGACTTCGCCAACGTCCAGCAGGCTGAACTCGCCCGCGACATCCACTCCACCGGATTCTTCAACAACAAAGCGAAAAGCATCATCGGCGCCGCCCGGACCCTGCTCAACGACTTCGGCGGCGAAATCCCCCGCGACATCGATCAGCTCGTCAAAGTCCCCGGCGCCGCCCGCAAAACCGCCAACGTCGTCCTCGGCGCCGCCTTCGGCATCCCCAGCGGCGTCGTCGTCGACACCCACGTCGCCCGCATCGCCGCCCGCCTCGACCTCACTAAGCAAACCAACCCGGTGAGAATCGAAACCGACCTCATGCGGATCCTGCCGCGCGCCCGCTGGATCGCCTTCTCGCATCAGATCATCCACTTCGGCCGCGAAATCTGCGTCGCCCGCAAACCGAAGTGCGGCCAGTGCCCGCTCGAGCCGCACTGCTACTCCCGCGATAAGGTGCTCCTGTGACCAGGCGGTGCTGGCTGCTCTGCTCCGTCGCGCTCGCCGGCTGCGTCCGCTATCCTGAACCCTACCGCCCGCCCATGCAGCGCCGGCCCGTCGAGATCGGCGGCCACGAAAAACTCTCGCACTTCATCGCCATGAACGCGCCGGAAGCAGAACGCCACATCGTCGCCGGCGTCCTCGGCGTCAATGACGGCGCATGGCGCTGGTGCCTGCGCCGCGCGGTCTTCCAGTTCGTCCTGCCCGACAACAAAGACAAACGCCTCCTCGCCGAACTCACCGTCCCGGAAATCACCTTCAGGCAAACCGGCCCCGTCAAGATCACCATTCGCGTCGGAAACCACATCCTCGACACGCTCGACTTCCCCAAGGACGAGCAGCGCACCTTCGAGAAGCCCGTCCCGCCCGAGTGGCTCACGCCCGCCGCGCCCATCCTCGTCAGCCTCGAAATCGACAAGCTCTGGCGCTCTCCCGGCGACGGCGCCGAGCGCGGCTTCATCCTCACCCGCTTGGGCTTCGTCGAGTGAGCGGATGCCCCAGGCGGTCTCCATCCTGTTCGGCGCCCTGCTCGTCGTCTCCACCGCGCATGCCCTCGGGCGCATCCTGCTCAGCCGTCTCCAAACGAAGCTAGCTCGCGAAGAGCAGCCCGTCTACGGCTTCCTCGCCGGCGCTCCGCTTCTGAGCCTGATCGTCTTCGCCCTCGCCGCCTGCCGTCTCGTCTACGACGCATCGTTCCTCGTCCTGGCCGCCGCCGCCCACGCCGCGGCTTGGAAGCTGCAGGCCTTCACACCAGGCCCGCAAACCCTCCCGCCCCTGCCCCGCCTCTGGCGCTGCCTCTTCTGGTCCGCCTACACCGTCTTCGGCGTCGTCGCCGTCATCGTCGCCATGGCCCCCGAGTCGAGCGCCGACGGAGCCAGCTATCACCTCGGCGTCATCCAGCACTACTACCGCGCCCACGGCTTCGCCCGCCTGGCCACCAACATGTACGCCAACCTCTCCCAGGGCGTCGAACTCCTCTTCCTGATGGCCTGGGCCTTCGGCCGCCACTCCGCCGCCGCGCTCACCCACTGCGCCTTCTACCTCGCGCTGCCCCTCGCCATCCTCCGCTTCGGCCAGCGCCACGGCCACCCCGCCGCCGCTGCCGCCGCCGCGCTGTTTACCATGGGCTCGCCGCTCACGCTCGTCGACGGAACCAGCGCCTACATCGATGTCGCCGTCGCGGCCAGCCTCTTCGCCGTCTTCGCTCTCTGCGAACTCCAGGCGCCCGCCGCCCTCATCGGCCTGCTCGCCGGCGCCTGCTTCGGCATGAAGTACACCGCGTTCCTCGCCGTCCCCTATGCCGCCGCCCGCCTCGCCATGCGAAAACGCTGGCGCGATCTGCTGCCCTTCGCCGCCGCCGCCGCCGTCATGATCCTACCTTGGGTCGTCCGCAACACCGTCTGGTTTCACAATCCCGCCTCGCCCCTGCTCAACGCCTGGTTCCCCAACCCGTGGATCCACGTCAGCTTCGAGCAGGATTACGCCGCGATGATGCGCCACTACGTCGGCCTGGAGAGCGACTCGCAAATCCCCTGGGAGATCACCCTCCGCGGCCGCGTCCTCAACGGATTTCTCGGCCCGCTCTTCCTCCTCGCTCCGCTCGCCCTCGCCGCCCTCCGCTGGCCCCTCGGCCGCCGCCTGCTCGCCGCCGCGCTCGTCTTCGTCCTCCCTTACGCCGCCAACATCGGTACCCGCTTCCTCCTGCCCGCCGTCCCGTTTCTCTCCTTCGCTCTGGCGATGGCCGTCCATGCCCTGCCCTTCCGCGCCGGACCCTGGCTGCTCTCCTCGCTGGCCCTCGCCCACGGCGTCTCCAGCTTTCCCGACATGCCCTCCCTCTACTCCGATCCTTACGGCTGGCGCGTCCCCCGCATCCCCCTCCGCCAAGCCCTGCGCATCGAGAGCCAGCAAAGCTGGCTCAGCCGCAAGTGGCCCCCCTATCGCATCGCGAGAATGATCGAACAGGCCACGCCCCAAGGCGCCCGCGTCTTCTCCTTCTCGCCGATTCCCGACAGCTACACCACTCGCGAAGTCGCCGTCGGCTATCAGTCCGCTCTCGGCGAGCGCTTGCGCGACCATCTCCAACTGCCCCTCATCCCCGACCACCAGCCCGTCCTCGCTCACACTTTCTCCTTCTCTCCTCGCGAGCTCTCCGCCCTGCGCGTCCTTCAGACGGCCGCGCCCGCCAAGGGCGCCGATGTCCGCGACCTCTGGAGCATCGCCGAGTTCCGTGTCTTCGATGGCGAGCGCGAACTCGAGCGCTCCTCGGACTGGCTTCTCTCCGCCCGCCCCTACCCCTGGGACGTTCAGTTCGCCTTCGATGGCTCTCCGCTCACCCGCTGGCGCTCCTGGCAGTGGTTGCAGGCCGGCTGGCACGTCCAGGCCGCCTTCGATCACCCCCGCCGCGCTGATCGCGTCGTCCTTGAAATGAGCTCCGATCAGTACGCCGTGCGGATGAAGCTGCAAGGCCGTGCCGCTGCCGGTCAATGGGTCGATCTCTGCTCCCAACCGCTCACCCGCGGACTGGCGCCCCCGCTCGGCCTCCGCCGCATGGCCGCCGCGGAGCTCAAACGCGCCGGCTTCCGCTACTTCCTCGTCTCTGAAGACGACTTCCAGTGGCAAGACTACCGCGACAAAGCCGCGCTGTGGGGCATCCGCGAGGCCGCCAGCGTCGACAACTATCACCTGTTTCACATACAGTGAGGACACCATGCCCGGATACTTCCTCGGCGTCGATGGCGGTCAGTCCTCCACCACCGCGCTCGTCGGCGACGACCAGGGCCGCATCCTCGGCTACGGCCAGGGCGGACCCTGTAACCACGTCGCCGGCCCCGAGGCCCGCGAGCGCTTCCTCTCCGCCATCGGAGGCTGCGTCCGCCAGGCGCTCTCGGAAGCCGGACTCCCCGCCGGCCAGCAGTTCGAGGCAGCCTGCTTCGGCTTCTCCGGCGGTCCCGGCGACAAACAGGCGCTGCTGTCGGAGTTGTTCACGATCGAGCACCGCGTTGTCACCCACGACGCCATGATCGCCTTGGCCGGTGCCCACGCCGGCGCCCCCGGCCTCATCGTCATCGCCGGCACCGGCTCCATCGCCTTCGGTCGCAACGCCGAGGGTCAGCTCGCCCGCGTCGGCGGCTGGGGCTACGTCTACGGCGACGAAGGCGGCGGCTTCGATATCACCCGCCAGGCGCTCCGCGCCGCGCTGCGCCTCGAAGAAGGCTGGGGTCCCCCCACCTCGCTGCGTGAAAAACTCCTCGCCGCCACCGGCGCTTCCAGCGCCAATGACCTCATGCACCGCTTCTACACGCCCGCCTGGCCTCGCCCCAAAATCGCCGCGCTCTCCCGGCTCGTCGATGATGCTGCCACCGCCGGCGACGCCATCGCCCGCGACATCCTCGCCGTCGCCGCGCAGCAGTTGGCCGGCATCGCCGCAGCCTGCCGCCGCCTCGCCCCCGGCCTCGAACACTCCGCCGCCGTCGCCCCCATCGGCGGCGTCTTCAACAGCGCCACCCTCCGCGCCGATTTCGTCAAGCGCATCGAGGCCATCCCCGGCCTCAGCGTCCGCAATGCCATCTATAACCCCGCCGCCGGCGCGCTGCTGGAAGCCTACCGCGCCGCCGGCCGCGCGCTGCCCACCCTCTCCGGCATGCCCGCCCAGGAAAAAACCTACCCCTCCTGACGCCTCTTCAGCCACGCCATCGCCGCCGCCCCGCGCACCCCCGCATACTCGGCCGCGTCCGAAATCCTGACCGTGATCCTGCGCTCCTGCCAGCCCAGTGTCCGCGCAGCCAGCTCCTCCGCCACCATCTCCGCCAGCCCCCCGTGCGCCGCCGCGATGCCGCCTGCCAGCACCACCACCTCCGGATCCAGCAGATGGATCGCCGGAACCAGCCCGCGCGCCAGCCAGCCCGCATATTCCTTCAACCCCGCCTCGCCCTGGCTCAACGCAAACTTCGTCTCCGCCTCCAGGCACCCCGCCTGCCCGCAGTTGCACGCCCGCTCCGATCCCGCCAGCGGTATGTGCCCCAGCATCTGCGCCAGTCCGTGCGCGCCCTGCGCCAGCCGCCCCTCCACGATCGCGCCCGCCCCGATCCCCGTCCCCAGCGTGACGCACAGCGCGTTGCTGGCGCCCCGCGCCGCGCCGTACAGCCACTCCCCCGCCGCCGCGCAGATCGCGTCGTTCTCCACGCTCACCGCCAGCGTCGTCGTTTCGGCGATCACCCCGCGCAGCGGCGCGCCCGTCCAGCCTTCGAGATTACCCGTGGCATGCCGGATCGAGCCTGTCTCCGGATCCACCCATCCGGCCGTGGCCACCGCGATACCCTCCAGCTCGCGCGCTCCCCCCCGCGCCAACCGCTCCGCCGCCGCTCGCACCTGCTCCAGGAGCGCCTCCGCTCCACCCTTCGCCGTCGCCACCGTTGCCGCGCCTTCCACCACTCCCCGCCGCGAGACATACCCCGTCTTGATGTTCGTCGCGCCCACGTCGATCGCCGCCATCCACCGCCCCGGCGAAGCATCCTCCACCGCCCTCGCGAAAGCGCGCGTGATCTCGTGCGGCCGCGTGATCGCCGTGCCCACCACCACCGCCCACGCGCCCGCTTCCATCGCCGCGCGCGCCTCCCCTGGACGCCAGATCCGGCCCTCGGCAATCACCGGCACAGCCAGCCGCCGCGCCAGCTCGGCGATGAACTCCGGCTCGAACCGGGCCTGCAAACGCCGCGTCTCCTCCGTAAATCCGCGCATCGTGCTCAACACGAAATCCGCCCCCGCCGCAACCGCCGCTTCCGCTTCCTCCAGCGTCGCTATATCGGCCATTACCGGCAGCCGCAGTTCACGCTTGATCCGCTGCAGCCGCTCCAGCGCCCCGTAGCGCGCTCCCCTCACCGTGCAGTCCAGCGCGATCGCATCCGCTCCCGCTTCCGCCAACGCCCGCGCCTGCTCGAACGCCGGCGTGATCAGGATCGCGCCGTCCGCCACCCTTTCTTTGTGGATCCCCAGCACCGGCGCGTCCACCGCCGCCCGGATCTCCCGCACGTCCTCCGCGCCATGCGCCCGGATCCCCCCGGCGCCGCCGTCCACCGCGGCCCGCGCGAACAGCGCCATCCTCCCGCGGCCGTGGAACGCATCCCCTTCCGACGCCTGGCACGAGACGATCAGCCGCCCCTGCGCCGCCGCCCAGCGCGACTCCCGCATCTTCAGCACCCCGCCAGCGGCGACGCCTCCAGCACCGCTCGCAGCTCCGCCGCCTCCGCCTCGCTCAGGTTGCGGCGCGGAGCCGCGCACACCCCGCAATCGAGGCCCTGCCAGCGCAGCATCTCCTTTACCGCCGCATGCACCGGATACCGCAGCCCGATCGTGATGACCTCGTTGATCCGCGATTGCGTCTCCCTAACCCTCTTCCACTCCCCGCGGCCGGCCGCCTCGTACAGCTCGACAAACCACCGCGGCATGACGTTGTAGAAGCTCCCGATCCCCCCATCGGCGCCCATCAGCAGCCCCGCCGCCAGAATCTCGTCGAAGCCGCTGAAGATCACCGCGCCCTGCCGCTTCAGCTCCCCCAGCGTGTAGAGATCCGTCGACGTGAACTTCAACCCCGCCACGTTCGGAATCTCGCACAGGCTCACCAGATCGGCAAGCGACTTCGGGTTCGCCGCGAAACCCGGAAAGAAGTACACGAACAGCGGTATCGAAACCGACGACGCGATCGCCGCGTAGTACGCCCTCACCTCGTCCATCGAGTACGCCCCCGCCGGCGGCAGGCTGCTCACCGCGTGCGCCCCAACGGACTCGGCGTGCCGCGCCAGGTCCACCGCCACAGCCGTCGAAGCCGCGCCAATATGCGCCATCACCGCGCGCCCCGCCGGCGTGTATCGCACCGCCGCCTCCACCACCCGCCGGCGCTGCTCCGGACTCTGCTGCAATCCCTCGCCCGTCTGGCCGCAAACGTACAGCCCGTCCACCCCGGCCCCATAGAGCGCCGTGCACAGCCGCTCGAACGCCTCTGGAAGGAACTTTCCATCCCGATCCATCGGCGTGACCACCGCCGGAAGTATGCCTGAAAACTTCACGCTCGATTCGCCTCCTC
>WBZO01003425.1_pt3 | contig 10314 bp, 10 predicted proteins | sample 5204261 | NCBI WGS metagenome assembly WBZO01 (sample SAMN12412400, study PRJNA552823) | activated sludge metagenome | isolation source: activated sludge from anammox sidestream of wastewater treatment plant... | place: USA: North Carolina | collected 2017-09
CAAGGTCGCGCTGCTGGAGGCGCGCGTGGCCGAGGTCAGCGTGCAGCGCAGCCAGCTCGAAGAGCTGATCCAGTCGATGTCGCAGTCGCGGGACGAGAATCTGCTCGCCGACATCGACGCGTCGATCCGGGTCGCGATGCAGCAGGCGACGGTCACCGGCAGCTCGCAGCCGCTGCTGCTTGCGCTGCGCCAGGCCGACGACCGGCTCGCGCACGTCGACCAGCTGCGGCTGCAGGGCGTGCGCCGCGCGCTCGCGCAGGACATCGAGCGCGTGCGCACGGCCGGCAGCGTCGACCGGGCGACGCTGGCGATCCGGCTCGACGAGGTGGTGCGGCAGGTCGACGAGCTGCCGCTGCTCAGCGAGGCCGATCGGCGCGGTCGCGGCCGCACGCCGGCGCGCGCCGCGCCCGCCGCTGCCGCCGCCGCCGCGCCGCCGGACGCCTGGGCGCAGCTGCGCCAAACGATCGGGGCCGGCTGGACCGCGCTGGTCGAGCGCATCTGGGCGGAGACGCGCGGCCTGGTCCGCGTGACCCCGATCGACCACCCGGACGCGATGCTGCTCGCGCCCGAGCAGGCCTGGTTCCTGCGCGAGAACCTGAAGCTGCGTCTGCTCAACGCGCGGCTGTCGCTGATGAGCCACCAGCTGGAGACCGCGCAGCTCGATCTGCGCGCCGCGCAGCTGGCGCTGGAGCGCTACTTCGACCGCGACAGCAAGCGGGTGGCTGCGGCGATCGAGACCCTGCGACAGGTCGGTGCGCAGGCGCGGCGGTTGACCGTGCCGCGGCCGGACGCGACGCTGGCGGCGCTGGCCGCCGCCGGCGCCAGCCGCTAGCCGGGCAGGACGCGGCGCAGGGCGATCGCGGCGATGCGTACCGTCATCTGGCTGGTGCTGCTGTTCGCGGTGGCGGTGGTCGCGGCGATGACCCTGGGCCGCAACGACGGCCTGGTCAGCCTGTACTTCGACCCGTGGCGCATCGACCTGTCGCTGAACCTGTTCGTGGTGCTGATGCTGCTGGCCTGCCTGGTGCTGATGTACAGCGCGCGCTCGCTCGAGCGGCTGCTCAGCCTGCCGCGGCGCGCGCGCGACTGGCGCCAGCTGCGCCACGAGCGCGCCGCGCAGGCGCGGCTGCGCGACAGCCTGGCCGAGTACTGCGCCGCACGCTACAGCCGCGCGCACCGCGCGGCGCAGCAGGCGCTGGTCAACCAGGAGGAGACCGACACCCTGCGCGGTGACGCCGACTTCCGCCTGATCGCGCACCTGCTGGCGGCGGCCAGCCTGCACCGGATGCAGGATCGGCCGCGCCGCGACGAGTTGCTGCGACAGATGACCCGGCTGCTGCGCCGCGGCTCGAACGCGCGGCCGATCGACGAGGGCGTGCGCCTGTTCGCCGCCGAGTGGGCGATCGACGACCGCGACGCGCCCGGCGCGCTCGAGCAGCTCGCCGAACTGCCGGGCGGCGTCGCCCGCCGCACCCAGGCGCTGCGGCTGAAGCTGCTCGCGCAGCGGCTGACGCAGCAGCCGCTGCCGGCGCTGCAGACCGCGCGGCTGCTGGCCAAGCACCAGGCCTATCCGCCGGCGGCCGCGGCCAGCCTGCTGCGCGCGCTCGCGGTCGAGGCGCTGGAGGTTGCGCCCGACGCCGACGCGCTGCGCCGCACCTGGGCGCAGCTCGATCCCGCCGACCGGCGCGAGCCGGGCATCGCCGCGCGCGCCGCGACCCGCGCCGCCGGCTTCGGCGCGCCGGCCGATGGCCGCGAGTGGCTGCGTCCGTACTGGGAGCGCATCGCCGAGCTGTCGGTGGAGGATCGCCGCGCGGTCGCGCTGGCGCTGGTCGAATGCAGCGCGGGCATCGACAGCGACTGGCTCGCACCGCTCGAGGCGGCCGCCACTGCGCTGCCGAACGACGCGGCGGTGGCCGCCGCGGTCGGCGTCGCGCTGGTCGAGCGGCAGCTGTGGGGTCGGGCGCGGCGGCCGCTGGAGCAGGCGGCGCACGCGCCGGCGCTGCCGGCGCTGCCGCGGCGGCGCGCCTGGCGGCTGCTCGCGCAGCTGGCCGAACAGGAGGGCGACACCGCCCGCGCGACCGCCTGCGCCTGGGCTGCCGCCGGCATCGACTGATATACTGCCGCCCCTTGCGGCTGTAGCTCAGCTGGATAGAGTACTTGGCTACGAACCAAGGGGTCGTGGGTTCGATTCCTGCCAGCCGCGCCAGACCTGCAGACGGGTCAGTCCTGAACCGGGGCTGACCCGTTTTGCTTGCTGGGCGTGCGAAGCGCGCCGCTGCGCGCAACGACGAACGGCAGCCCGCGTCATCTGGCGGCGACGTGATCGCGGCAGCCGCCGCGGCTGGCCGCGCCGGCCGATGCCGGTGACGCAGCGGGCCTGCAGCCGACGAGCCCGGTTCGCACGACGCTGCCCGCGCTGGACGTGACTTGTAATACCAAGTCGCGTTCAATAGATTAGATATGATGATCGTCCACGGACTTCAAGGAGACGTGGATGAAAAGTCTGATCGTGGGCGACAAGCCTACCGTGCAGAGGCTGGCCGAGCGGCTCAAGCGAGCCGACAGCCACTCGGAGTACCAGCGCATCCAGTGCGTGCTGATCCGTGCCACGTTGGGCAGCTCGGCGGCCGAGATCGCGCAGCTGCTGGGCTGGTCGGTGGCCACCGTGCACGTCATGCACTCGCGCTGGGCCAAGCAGGGCGAGGCGATCTTTAACGTGCGCGGCCGAGGCGGGCGGCATCACGAGTACCTGACGGCGGCGCAGGAGCAAGAGCTGCTGGCGCCGTTCGCGCAGCGCGCCGAGGCTGGCGGCATGCTCACGGTGGCCGAGATCCAGCGGGCCTACCGGCAGCGCACGGGGCGGGACGTGGCCCGCTCGACCGTCTACCGGCTGCTGGAGCGGCACGGCTGGCGCAAGGTCGCACCCCGGCCCCGGCACCCGAAGGTGGACGTCGCGGCGCAGGCCGCCTTTAAAAAAACTGCGCCGCGCGGTACGCCAAGAGGTCTGGCGCCAGGCTGAAGCGGGCCGCCGGGTGCGGCTGATGTTTCAGGACGAGGGGCGCTTCGGCTTGCTGGGCACGCCAAGGCGCTGCTGGGCGCCGCGCGGCATGCGCCCGGTGGTCGCCGCTCGCCTGCAGCGCCAGTATCTGTACGCCTTCAGCGCCGTCAGCCCGCACGACGGTGTGCTGGACAGCCTGGTGCTGCCGTGGGTGAGCGCGCAGACGATGTCGCTGTTCCTGGCCGAGGTCGCGCAGCGTCACGCCGAGGAGTTCGTGCTGATGGTCATGGACCAGGCCGGCTGGCATCTGGCCGGCGAGCTGCAGGTGCCGGCCAACATGCGGCTGCTGTTCCTGCCGGCCTACAGCCCCGAGCTGAATCCGGCCGAGCACCTGTGGGACGCGCTGCGCGAGCGCTTCATCGCCAACCACTTCTTCACCGATCTCGACGCGGTGGAGCCAACCCTCATCGCCGGCTTGCAGGCGCTGGAGTCGGATCCGCAATCAACCCGATCGATGACCGGGTTCGACTGGATAGCTTCTATATCCTTGAACGCAACTTAGTATCAGCTGCCGTGACGCCGTCGCACAACGGTCGTGCCCAGTACCAGCAAGGCGCCGGCGGCCATCAGCGCCCAATTGGCCGGCTCGGGCACCGCCGGGGGAATGGCGGCCAGTGACACTTGCCCGCCCGACTCGAACAAGCCCTGGATGACCTTCGGGTCGCCGCTGAACTGCACCTCGCTCGTCATCTGGGTGAAAGCACCTTCGATCCAGTCGTCATACGTGCCCTTGTCGTTGTGCTTGCGGTAGCGCAGCTTGACGGTCACGGCGTTCAGCGAGCCTGCGGCATTGGGGTTGATGTCGTCGCCGCCGCTGGTGGTCAGCGAGCTCAAGACGACGTCGCTGAAGATCATCTGGAAGAAGCTCTCGGAATTCGCTTTGCCGCTGGTGCGTACGACATCGAGCGTCACCTTCTTGTAGTTCGTACCTGTCGCGACACCGAGGAACAACGGCACCACGCTCGCATCGACTTGCTGCGCCCAGACGAAATCCTGGAACACGACCTTGTTGCGGCCCTCTGCGCCACCGGAACCCGAGGCGGAAGTCAATTTGACCGGGCTCAGGCCCCATGACCATTGGGAAATATCAATCCACCTTTCGTGGCCCTTGGCTGTGGCTTCACCATCGATGCCATCGATCTTCAGGTAGTTGTCAAATTCCGCCCAGGCCGGTGCACAGCTCAAGCCAGCCGCCAGCGCGGCCGCATAGAACAAAGATTTCATCTGATCTCTCCGTTTCGTCAGGCGCGGTGATCGAAGGCTTCGGCGTGCCACGCGCCGCGGGCACAGCCAGTAGATGATCAAGCGCGCGGGCCTGGCTGGCAAGCCCCCTGATCCAACGCACCGTGGTTCGCCCGCAACTTGCCGATCTACGCCGATGTGCGCTGGCCCGCAGCCTGTTCAAGCCGACCAGCCTGCCCAAGGCGATCGTGCGGCTGAGATTCGTGCAGACCGACCCGATTCGCGCGCTGGCTCGGGCGCAGGATCTGTTGATGCGGAAGTATTCAACTTGAAGTTCCCGAATACGCCATCATGCGTTGGCGATGGAAGCGACCGACATGAGATCGCTGTCGCGCGACGCGCGGCACGAAAGGCGCGTGCAGGTGATTCGACTGCGCAAAGCGGGTCGCATCTACGACGAGTTCGCGGCGCAGACCGGCTTGAGCCGCACCGGCGTGTTCGACATCTGCAAGCGCCACGCGGCAGCGGGTGCGAAAGCCTTGCGAGACGCGCCCAGTGGGCGCAAGGCCGGTGAGGGCCGGCTGCTCGATGCGACGCAGGAGGCGTTGGTGCGCAAGCTCATCGCCGACAAGACGCCCGACCAGCTGAAGATGCCCTACGCGCTGTGGACCCGTGCGGAGGTCTCCTCGCAGCTCATTGAGTAGCGCTTTGGCATTGCCCTGCCGGTGCGCACCATGGGGCTGTATGCGCCGCGGCACCCGGCGGGCGGCGATGAGGCCGGGCGGCGCGGCGCCAACGCCCGGTTTCGACTGGCGCCCGGCGCCCGCGCCGCGGCGTGGCCGCCGGGCGGCGGCGATGAGGCTCGGCGGCGCCGGTGCCGCGCCGCCTGGCTTCGACTGGCGCCCGGCGGTGGCCGCGGTGCTGGCGCTGCACCGGCAGGGCAAGCTCGACCAGGCCGAGCCGCTGTACCGGCAGCTGCTGCAGCTGCTGCCCGACCACCCTGACCTGCTGCACTTCCACGCGGTGCTGCTGCACCAGCGCGGCCGCGTCGAGCAGGCGCTGGCGCAGGCGCGGCGCTCGATCGAATTGCGCCCGAAGGTCGCCGCCTGGCACAACAACCTGGGCAACATGCTGCTCGACGGCCGGCAGATCGAGCCTGCGGTCCAGGCCTACCAGCGCTGCCTGGAGCTCGATCCGGACAACGCCGAGGTGCGCAGCAACCTGGGCAACCTGCTGCGCCAGTGCGGGCAGCTCGAGCAGGCCGAGGAGATGCTGCACGCGGCGGTCGAACGCGCGCCCGCCGCCGCCGAGCCCTACGCCAACCTCGCGCTGGTGTACGCGGCGCAAGGGCGGATGGACGCGGCGATCGACGCCGGCACCCGCGCGCTCGAGCGCAGGTCCGGCAACCCGCGCACCCGCCGCCTGCTCGGCCTGCTGTACGCGCGACGCGGCCGCGTCGACCTGGCGCTGCAAGTGTTCCGCGAGTGGGCCGCGGACTGCCCCGACGACCCGCAGGCGCGCCACCACCTGGCGGCGGCGAGCGGCGAGGCGGTGCCCGAGCGCGCCGCCGACGACTACCTGGTCGACCTGTTCGACCGCTTCGCCGACAGCTTCGATGCACGGCTCGCGCACCTGGAGTACCGCGCGCCCGAGCTGTGTGCGCAGCTCGTGCAGCGGCGGTTGGGCGAGCCCGACGGCCGCCGCCGCGTGCTCGACGCCGGCTGCGGCACCGGCTGGTGCGGTCCGCTGTTGCGCCCGTACGCGCACGAGCTGATCGGCGTCGACCTGTCGGGCGGCATGCTCGAGCGCGCGCGCGCCCGCGGCGTGTACGACCGGCTCGAGCGCGCCGAGCTCGGCGCGTGGCTGGCCGGGTGCACGCCGCGGCTGGACCTGATCGTCTCGGCCGACACGCTGTGCTACTTCGGCGCGCTGGACGCGCTGCTCGTCGCCGCGCGTGGCGCCTGCCGGCCGGGCGGCTGGCTGGTCTTCACCGTTGAGGCGCTGGCCGACGCGGCCGCCGGCGACTGGCAGCTGCTGCCGCACGGCCGCTACGCGCACTGCCGCGACGCGCTGCTGCGCTGGCTGCAGGCCGCCGGCTGGCAGGCGATCGAGCTGCAGCCGGTGGTGCTGCGCCAGGAGGCAGGCGAGCCGGTGCAGGGCTGGCTCGCGAGCGCGCGGGCGGCCTGAGGGCAGGCGCTCGAGCCCTTGCGGCTGCGCCACTGCATCCGCCTCTGCATCCGCCACTTCCTCCGCCAATCCGCGTGACCGCCCCGGGGGCGGGCTGGGCGCAGCCAGCTCGCCGTGGCGGCGCTCGCTACCCCGGCTGCTGCCGGCGCCCTCCGGAGGGCGAGCTTTGGCGCAGCGCGGCCGGCCCGCCCGGCATCGGCCGCAGCGTCACCTGGGTCCGCTGCCGCAGGCCTTGATGCGCTCTTGATGCGCAGCCGCCGAATCTTGGCGCGGCCTTGACGCGCGTTGGCCGAGCATCCCTGCGTCTGATTCGGAGGGACGCATGGACATCGTTTACCTCACGCTTTGCGGCGTGTTCTTCGCCGCGGTCGTCGGCCTCGCGCTCGGCTGCGCGCGGTTGCAGTCGCACGAGGTGAAGTCGTGAGCGGCTGGGCGATCGTCGCCGGGCTGCTCGCGCTCGGCCTGTTCGTCTACCTGGTCGCGGCGCTGCTGCGCCCGGAGGACTTCTCGTGACGACCGCCGCCTGGATGCAGCTGATCGCCTTCCTCGCGACGCTGCTGCTGCTCGCTTGGCCGCTCGCGCGGGCGATCGACGCCGTCATGCAGGGCCGCTTCGCGTTCGGCCGGCGGCTGGAGGCGCCGCTGTACCGGCTCGCCGGCATCAATCCCGAACAGGAACAGGGCTGGCTGCGCTATGCAATCGGCCTGCTGCTGTTCAACGGCCTCGGCCTGATCGCGCTCTATGCGCTGCAGCGGCTGCAGGGGCTGCTGCCCTTCAACCCGCAGGCCATGGGCGCGGTGTCACCGGACTCGGCCTTCAACACTGCGGTCAGCTTCGTCACCAACACCAACTGGCAGGGCTACGGCGGCGAGTCGACGATGAGCTACCTGACGCAGATGCTCGGCCTGACGGTACAGAACTTCCTGTCCGCGGCCACCGGCATCGCGGTCGTGGTCGCGCTGATCCGCGGCTTCACGCGCCATTCGGCGCAGGCGGTGGGCAACGTCTGGGTCGACCTGACGCGCGTCACGTTGTGGATCCTGCTGCCGGTCTCCTTCATCGCCGCGCTGGCGATGGCCGCAGGCGGCGTGATCCAGAACCTCTCGCCCTATGCCGAAGTGCAGACCGTGGAGGCGGTGAGCTGGCAGCAGCCCAAGCTCGGCGCCGACGGCCAGCCGTTGCTCGATGCGCAGGGCCAGGCGGTCCTCGAGACCAAGACCGCGCAGGCGCAGACGCTGGCGATGGGGCCGGTCGCCTCGCAGGTGGTGATCAAGATGCTCGGCACCAACGGCGGCGGCTTCTTCAACGCCAATTCGGCGCATCCGTTCGAGAACCCGAACGCCGCCACCAACCTGCTGCAGATGCTGCTGATCTTCCTGATCCCGGCGGCGCTGTGCTTCACTTTCGGCCGCATGGTCGGCGACCTGCGCCAGGGCTGGGCGCTGCTGGCGGCGATGACGCTGCTGTTCGTCGCTGCGGTGCTCGCCGCCACCGCGGCCGAGCAGCAGGGCAACCCGGTCTTCGCCGCGCTCGGCGTCGACCAGCAGGCCAGCGCCACGCAGAGCGGCGGCAACATGGAAGGCAAGGAGGCGCGCTTCGGCATCAACGCCTCGACGCTGTTCGCCGCCGTCACCACCGGTGCCAGCTGCGGCGCGGTGAACTCGATGCACGACAGCTACACGCCGCTCGGCGGCGCGGTGCCGCTCGCGCTGATGCAGCTCGGCGAGGTCGTCTTCGGCGGCGTCGGTACGGGCCTGTACGGCATGCTGATGTTCGCGATCATGGCGGTGTTCATCGCCGGCCTGATGGTCGGCCGCACGCCCGAGTACCTGGGCAAGAAGATCGAGGCGCACGAGATGAAGATGGTGGCCATCGCCGTCCTCGTCACGCCCCTCCTTGTGCTGCTCGGCACCGCGCTCGCGGTGATGACCGGCGCCGGCCGCGCCGGCATCGCCAACCCGGGGCCGCACGGCTTTTCCGAGGTGCTGTACGCGCTGACTTCGGCGGCCAACAATAACGGCAGCGCCTTTGCCGGCCTCGCGGCCAACACGCCCTTCTACAACACGCTGCTGGCGGCGGCGATGTGGTTCGGCCGCTTCGGCGTGATCGTGCCGGTGCTCGCGGTCGCCGGCTCGCTGGCGGCGAAGAAGCGCATCGCCGTCACCGAAGGCACGCTGCCGACGCACGGGGTGCTTTTCATCGTGCTGCTGGTCGGCACGGTGCTGCTGCTCGGCCTGCTGAACTACGTGCCGGCGCTCGCCCTCGGCCCGGTGGTCGAGCACCTGATGCTGCATTCGACCGGAGGCGCGCAATGAGCCGCAAGACCCTGACGCTGTTCGACCCGGCGCTGGTCCAGCCGGCGCTGCTCGACGCGCTGCGCAAGTTCGACCCGCGCCTGCAGTGGCGCAACCCGGTGATGTTCGTCGTCTACGTCGGCAGCGCGTTCACGACGGCGCTGGCCGCCGCGCGGCCCGACGGCTTCACCATCGGCGTCGCGCTGTGGCTGTGGTTCACCGTGCTCTTCGCCAACTTCGCCGAGGCGCTGGCCGAGGGCCGCAGCAAGGCGCAGGCGGCGTCGCTGCGCGGCCTGAAGAAGCAGACCTGGGCCAAGCGGCTGGAAGGCGAATACCGCCACGACACGCCGCGCACGAGCATGCACTGGCACCCGCTCGAGGCCGACAGCCTGCGGCGCGGCGACATCGTGCTGATCGAGGCCGGCGACACCATCCCCGCCGACGGCGAGGTCATCGACGGCGTCGCGTCGGTCGACGAGAGCGCGATCACCGGCGAATCGGCGCCGGTGATCCGCGAATCCGGCGGCGACTTCTCGGCAGTGACCGGCGGCACGCGCGTGCTGTCCGACTGGATCGTCGTGCGCGTCGCGGTCAACCCCGGCGAGACCTTCGTCGACCGCATGATCGCGATGGTCGAAAACGCCAGCCGGCAGAAGACGCCCAACGAGATCGCGCTGACCATCCTGCTCGTCGCGCTGACGATAGTCTTCCTCGGCGTCGTCGTCACGCTGCTGCCGTTCTCGATCTTCGGCGTGCACGCCGCGGGCAGCGGCGAGCCGGTGAGCCTGGTGATCCTGGTCGCGCTGCTGGTGTGCCTGATCCCGACCACCATCGCCGGGCTGCTGTCGGCGATCGGCGTGGCTGGCATGAGCCGCATGATGCAGGCCAACGTCATCGCCACCTCGGGCCGCGCGGTCGAGGCCGCGGGCGACGTCGACGTGCTGCTGCTCGACAAGACCGGCACCATCACGCTGGGCAACCGGCAGGCGAGCGCCTTCCTGCCGGCGGCCGGCGTCAGCGAGGCGGAGCTTGCCGACGCGGCGCAGCTCGCCTCGCTGGCCGACGAGACGCCCGAGGGGCGCAGCATCGTCGTGCTCGCCAAGCAGCGGTTCCAGCTGCGCGAGCGCGATCTCGCGACACTGCAAGCCCATTTCGTTCACTTCACCGCGCAGACGCGCATGAGCGGCGCCGACCTGCCGGGCACGCAAGGCGGCGCGGCGCGCCAGTTGCGCAAGGGCGCGGCCGAGGCGATCCGCCGCCATGTCGAGCAGCTCGGCGGCAGCTTTCCGGCGGCGCTGCAGGCCACGGTGGACGAGGTGTCGCGCCGCGGCAGCACGCCGCTGGTGGTGGCCGACGCCACGGTCGCCGAAGGCGGCCCCGCGCGGGTCCGCGTGCTCGGCGTCGTCGAGCTCAAGGACATCGTCAAGGGCGGCATCAAGGAGCGCTTCGCCGAGCTGCGCCGCATGGGCATCAAGACGGTGATGGTCACCGGCGACAACCGCCTCACCGCGGCGGCGATCGCCGCCGAGGCGGGCGTCGACGACTTCCTCGCGGAGGCCGACCCCGAGGCGAAGCTCGCGCTCATCCGCGAGC
>WBZO01007281.1_pt1 | contig 10314 bp, 10 predicted proteins | sample 5204261 | NCBI WGS metagenome assembly WBZO01 (sample SAMN12412400, study PRJNA552823) | activated sludge metagenome | isolation source: activated sludge from anammox sidestream of wastewater treatment plant... | place: USA: North Carolina | collected 2017-09
CGCAGCAGCGCTTCGGTGTAGGGATGCTCGGGTTGGTCGAAGAGCTCGAAGGTCGGCGCCTGCTCGACGACCTGTCCCGCATACATGACGACGACGTCGTGGGCGACGTCGGCGATCACTCCCATGTCGTGGGTGATCAGCAGCATCGCCATCTCGTATGCCTGCCGGAGCTCGTCGAGCAGCTCGAGGATCTGGCCCTGCACGGTGACGTCGAGCGCGGTTGTCGGTTCGTCCGCGATTAGCAGCTTGGGTCGGCAGGCGATCGCGATCGCGATCATCACTCGCTGGCGCATACCGCCGGAGAACTGATGGGGATAGTCGCCGAGTCGTTCCGCAGCGCCGGGGATGCGCACCTCCTCGAGCAGCTCCAGCGCGCGACGGCGGGCATCGGCGCGGCCGATCGTCTCGTGACGGCGGAGCGTTTCCACGATCTGCGCCCCGACGGTGTTGGTCGGGTTGAGCGAGGTCATGGGATCCTGGAAGATCATCCCGATGCGACGGCCACGCAGGTCCTCGAGCTCGTGCCGGCCTAACGTCGCGAGGTCACGCCCGTCGAAGGTCACGCTGCCGGACTCGATCGACGCCGTCGGCGGCAGCAACCTGATCAGCGAGAGAGCCGTGACCGATTTCCCGCAGCCCGACTCGCCCACGATCCCCAGCGTCTTGCCCTGCTCGACGGAGAGGCTGACGCCGTCCACGGCACGGATGACGCCACGACGGGTGTGGAACCAGGTGCGGAGATCCTTGACCTCGAGCAGCGCCACGTAGCCCTGCTAGAACGTCGCGAGCCGGTTGGCGGCGGCGACGATCGACTCGGAGTTGGGCATCAGCGCCTGCTGCAGCGAGGGCGCGGCGGGCACACGGATGTCGGGGGCGCCGACGCGCTCGATCGGAGCGTCGAGCAGGTCGAACCCCTGCGATCCGACCCGCGCGGCGATCTCTGCGCCGAAGCCGCCGGTGAGGTTTGCCTCGTGCGCAACCACGAGACGGCTGGTCTTGCCCACCGAGGCGAGCACGGCCTCGATGTCGAGCGGAGAGAGCCAGCGCAGGTCGATCACCTCGGCGCTGACACCGCGCTCGGCGAGCCGTTCGGCGGCCGTCAGGGCCTCACCGACCATCCGCGACCAGGTCACGATCGTGAGGTCGTTGCCCTCCCGCACGACACGGGCACCGCCGAGCTCCTCGGCCGGGCCTCCGAGCGGCACATGGCGCTTCTGTTGATAGAGCGCCCGGCTCTCGATCACGATCACTGGGTCGTCGCAGGCGATTGCCGCGCGGAGCATCGCATAGGCCTGCTCGGCATCGGCCGGCAGCCCCACGCGCAGCCCGGGGATATGAGCGAAGATCGACTCCAGTGACTGGGAGTGCTGTGCGCACGATCCGGGCGTGAACCCTTGCTGAGAGCGGACCGTGATCGGTGCGCTGAATTCACCGCGGGAGAGGAAGCGTACGTTCGCCGCCTGGTTGACGAGCTGGTCGAGCGCGACGAGGAAGAAGTCGGCGAACATGATCTCCACGATGGGGCGACGTCCGCGCATCGCCGCACCGACCGCACCGCCGAGAATGGCGGACTCGGAGATCGGGGTGTCGAAGACGCGCTCGCCGAAAGCCTTGCGGAGTCCCTTGCTGGCGCCGTACGGCCCGCCCGGCAGTCCCATGTCCTCGCCGAAGACGAGCGCCTCCGGGAAGGTTTCGAGCGCCCAGCGGAGTGCCTCGTTGACCGCCTGCATGTAGGTGAGCTCCCGCGTCTCGGGTGCGCCGGAGGCTGTGTCAGGCATAGAGGTGCTCGCTGACGGAAGCGGGTGCGGGGTACGGGACTTCGTACGATGCGGCGAGCGCGGCGTCGAGCTCCTGCTCGATCTCGGCATCGATCCGGTCTGCCTCGCTATCGCCGATCGCCAGGCGCAGACGCCTCACGGGCTCCCGCTTCATCGCGTCCTCGATCTCCCCGGAGGGGCGGTAGTGCTGCGGGTCGAGATCGTAGTGGCCGACGAGGCGTTCGGTATGGGCTTCGAGCAGTGAGGGGCCCTCTCCGTCACGCGCCCGCTCGACCGCCTCGCGCACGGCGGCCTCGACGGCGTTGACGTCGTTGCCGTCGACGGTCGCCGGGGCCATTCCGTAGATAGGGGCGCGCTCGACGAGCGTCTCCGTCGGGATCATCTCGCGCACCGGCGTCAGCTCGGAATAGACGTTGTTCTCGACCACGACGACGAGCGGCAGGCGCATCGTGCCGGCCATGTTGAGGGCCTCGTGCACGGAGCCCTGGTTGAGGGCGCCGTCACCGATCGAGACGAGACTGACCGCTCCCGAGCCGTCGAAATGCGCGGCGAGCGCCGCCCCCAGCGCGATCGGAACGCCGGCTCCGACGATCGAGTTCTCGCCGAGGAAGCCGTGGCGTGCCGAGCAGAAGTGGGCCGAGCCGCCGAGGCCGCCGGAGAGCTCCGAGTCACGGCCTTGCAGCTCCGCGAAGAGCTGCGCCAGCGGCAACCCTCGCGCGATCGCCCAGCCGTGGCCCCGGTAGGTGACGGTGAGGGCGTCGCGCGCTGCGAGCGTCGCACACGCACCGACCGGGATCGCCTCCTGGCCGTTGCAGAGGTGCATGGAGCCCTGGATCAGGCCGTCCGCCTTCAGCCCGACGAGACGCTCCTCGAAGCGGCGGATCAGACGGACATGGCGGTAGGCGAGAGTCGGTTCCAAGGCAAGAAAATCGTTTTCACACATCTTCGCGTTGCCCTGCGGTTGCTGTCAAGCGCCGTCGCGTCCGCCGGCCTGCGGCGAGCGCCGGGTTTGACAGCCCGGTGGTGGGAGAGCAAGATCGTAGAAAATCGATTTTCCGCAAGCCAAGGAGCGTGATGGACAGACAGCGACATGCAGGTCGCATGGTCCTCGTGACCGGCGGGGGCAGTGGGATCGGTCGGGCGACCGCCCTGCGTTTCGCCGAGGAGGGCGCTGCGGGCGTCGTCATCGTCGACCGGCTTCAGGACAGGCTCGAGCGCGTTGCCGCAGAGCTTGCAGAGCGCGGTACCAAGATCGGCACGGTCTGCGCGGACCTGTGTGAGATCGCCCAGGCCGAGCGCGCCGTGCGCGAAGCCATCGAGCAGCTCGGCCGGCTGGACGTGGCGATCTCGAACGCCGCCGCCTGGACGGAGGAGTCGTTCCTCGAGATGAAGGACGAGTCCTGGTCGAGGGTGATCGGAGTGAATCTCACCGCCGGCTTCGTGGTCGGCCAGCGCGTCGCTCGCGCGATGGTCGAGAGTGGCCGTGGCGGTGTCATCCTCTACACGGCGTCCATCTCCTCCCTCGGCGGCTCGCCGACGTTCTCGCACTACAACGCCGCCAAGGCCGGGCTTGCCAATCTCGTCAAGACGATGGCGCTCGAGCTCGTCGGACACGGGATCCGCGTCAACGCGGTCAGCCCGGGCCCCACCGACACCCAGCAGTCCGTCGACATCGTCGGCGAGGAACTGATGGGCAAATGGCGGCGCGAAGGGTTCCCGGTCGTCCCGATGGGTCGCCTCGGCTCCCCGGAGGACATGGCGGCCGCACACTCCTACCTGGCATCCGACGACGCCTCCTATGTGACCGGTATCAACCTCGTGGTCGACGGGGGCCTCACCGCTCACGCCTACTCGGTTCCGGAGTCCTGAGATGAAACTCACTGATGACGTCCATCTCGTCGGCGGCGGAGACTACGGCTTCAACCTCACCCACCGACTCGACTGCCACACCTACCTGATCGACGGCGGCGGTGAGCTCGCGCTCGTCGACGCCGGCTTCGGCCCGGGCAAAGAAGAGATCCTGGCCCTGATCCAGGCTGACGGATTCGACCCGGCGAACATCTCCAAGATCTTCGTCACCCACTACCACGCCGACCACGCCGGCGGTGCCGCGGCGATGAAACGTGCGACCGGAGCGCAGGTCTGCGCGGGCGTGGAGGCGGCGCCGACGATGCGTGCCGCCGACGCCGATCAGATCGGCCTGACGTGGGCGCAGAGCTTCGGCTTCTACCCCGCCGACTACGTGCTCGAGCCTGTCGAGGTGGACGTTGAGTTCCGCGATGGCGACCGCTTCCAGGTCGGCGAGCTCGAGCTCGAGGCCGTCGCGACGCCCGGCCACTGTCAGGGGCACTACTGCATGCGCCTGTTCGGCCGCGACCGTACTTATCTGTTCGCCTCGGACGCCGTTTTCTGGGGAGGGGCGATCATCCTGCAGAACGTGCGTGACTCGAACGTGCAGCAGTACGCCGAGTCGTGCAACAAGATCGCCGCGCTCGAGTGGGAGGCGCTCCTGCCCGGTCACCACATGATCTCGCTGCGCAACGGCCACCGACATGCCGAGGCGGCGGCAGACGACTTCAACCGGATCGGCCTGCCTCGCGACCTGTTGCGCTAGCCTCACCGCTCCGTGAGCACCGAGAAGTTGCCCCCCGGGGTCACACGACGCCCCGCCCTGCTCGCCGACGTCGCAGCGGCGGCCGGTGTCGGCCGCTCGATCGTCTCCCGCGTCCTCAACAACGATCCCACTCTCTCGGTGCGCCCCGAGACGCGCGAGCGGGTGGAGGCGGCCGCGCGCGCACTCGACTACCGGCCGAACTTCCTCGCCCGGGGACTACGCTCGGCACGCTCGATGACGATCGCGCTCGTCGTGCCGAACCTGACCCACCCGGTCAACGCGGCGATCATCCACGGTGCCCACACCGCTGCGATGGAGCGCGGCTACGCGAGCGTCGTGGTCGACGCGAACGAGTTCTTCGCCGCGGGGGAGACGTTCGCGAGCCTGCTTCGCGAGCGCCGCGTCGACGGCGTTCTGGTCGCCGGCGCCAGCGACGACGAGGAGTCTCGCCATCTGCTGGCGGAGCTGGCCCGCCTGCGCTTCCCCTTCCTGCTCGCCAACCGGCGCGTCCCCGGGATCGAGCCGTTCGTGGTGCTCGACGATGCGGCCGGGATGGAGCTCGCGGTCGACCATCTCACCGGGCTCGGCCATCGACGCATCGCACTGATCGGTGGGCCGTCGAGCGTGGACACGGCACTGCGACGGCTCGAAGGGTTCCGGCACGGAATGCGCAAGGCCGGCGCCCGCGTCTCACGCGAACTCGTGATCGAGAGCACGGTCGAGGAAGAGGGTGGCTTCCGGGCCATGCAGAGCCTGCTCGATCTCGCACGACCTCCCAGCGCCGTCGCCGTGTGGAGTCTCGGAGCGGCAGTCGGCGCCCTTGCCGCGGCTCGCAGACGAGGCCTGCAACTGCCGCGCGACCTCTCACTGATCGCGTTCCACGACGCCCCGATCGCAGCCTACCTCGATCCGCCGCTGACGACGGTGAAGATGGCACTCGGTCGCCTGGCAGAGGAATCGGTCGGTGTGCTGCTCGACCAGATCGACGGCAAGGATGTCCTGAGCCGAGTGATCGACGCTCCTCCGGCTCTCGTGCTGCGGGAGTCGACGAGCCCTGTTGCCGCGGGCGCTTGACATCGGCAGGCCGTAGCGGGAAGATGCCTGCCACGCTGGGAAAACGATTTTCTTGTCTAACCGCGACTCCGCTCGCAACGTCAGAAGAAGAAGAATCAGTCCGTACAGAGAACGCACGCTCAGGAAGGAGTACGTCGTGGCTCGTGAGGGTGACCACATCGACCAACTCGTCGACGAGTATCTGTCGAGCAACCTCGACCGACGGGAGTTCTTCAAGCGCGCAGGCGCACTTGGTCTCTCGCTCGGCGTCGCAGGCGCCCTTCTTGCCGGTCTGAACCGTGGCTCGCTGGCCCAGGCAGCGACGCTGGATCGCACCGCAGTCGTCGGCGGCACCCTACGCGAGGGCTACGACCGCGACGTGAGCCGGATGGACCCGGTCAACACCACCTGGTGGGATCCAGGCCTCTACCCCGCGACGCATGAGGCGCTGATCGCCACATCGCCCAAAGGTCAGTTTCAGCCGATGCTCGCGAAGAGTTGGACTGTGAGCAAGAACGGCCTCGAATGGACGTTCACCCTGCGCAAGGGCCTCAAGTTCCAGAGCGGCGCGGCTGTCACGGCCACGGCCGTCGCGACGGCCATGAAGGCGTTCGCCGATCCGAAGATCGCCGTCAACGCCGGATTCTGGAAGCCCGTCAAGAAGATCACGGCCGTCGGCTCTGACAAGGTCAAGGTCACGCTCACGCACCCCTACGCGGACTTTCCCTTCGTGCTCAACAACGGCTACTCGGCGATCTTCAACGCCGCCACCCGCAACAAGCTCGGTGACAAGTACGGCGTGACCGCGACCGACGGAACGGGCCCGTTCCAGCTCAAGGAGCTCGTCCCCGGCAGCCACGCGGCTGTCACCCGCTGGGACGGGTACGCCGGTCCCGGCTCGCCCTTCGTCAAGAACAAGGGTAAAGCGTACCTCGACGGAATCCGCTGGGAGGTGCTGCTCGAGCCCGCGAAGCGTGCCAACGAGCTCGAGGCGGGCAATGTCGACGCGCTGCGCAACCCGGCCCCGCAGGACGTACCCCGGCTCAAGCGCAACAAGAACATCAGCGTGATCGAGCTCCGCGAGCAGTCGCTCTACGTGCTTGGCGTCAACTTCAAGCAAACCAAGCTCGGCTTCGACGATGTACGCGTGCGCCAGGCGATCTCGTATGCGATCGACCGCAATGCGATCGTCAGGACGGTCTTTTTCGGCAAGGCGACGCCGGCCTACACGCTCGTCCCTCCCAGCGACCCCTTCTATGTCAAGACCGTCGAGAAGTACGGCCGCTTCAACAGAGCCAAGGCCAACCAGTTGCTCGACGCGGCAGGCTGGAAGCGCAGCGGCAGCGGTATCCGCTCGAAGGACGGGCAGAAGCTCTCGTTCAAGATCATTGTCGAGAACGACAAGTTCGAGCAGCTGATCGCCCAGGCAGTGCAGCAGATGCTGAGGAGCGTCGGCATCGACATGAAATTCACGGTGCTCGGGTCCGATTTCTTCGCGAAGTTCGCCGCGCCGGGGGGCCCCGTCGGCTACATGTTCAAGAACCTTTGGACGAACGTCATGGACGCGTCGATCCTCTTCTCCGGCTCCGCCTATGCCGTCCCCGCCTGCTGCAACGCGTCGAACGCGAGCATTCCGGCGCTCGACAAGGCGTTCAACGACTGGCAGAAGGCCGCGAACGTGCAGCAGCTGAGGCGCGCCTCGGCCCGGGCGCAGTTGATCGCCGCTCAACAGTTGCCGTTCATCGCCATCGCCACGCCGTACGTGATCTGGGCTCATTCAAAGAAGGTCGTAGGCTGGCTCCCGAACGAGTCGAACCTCTACCCGTACTACAACGACGTCTGGATGAAGCAGTAACCGAGCCGGCGGGCGGAGTCCGGCCCGCTGTCCGGCAATCGAGATGACCGCATTCATCGTTCGTCGTGGGCTCTACGCGTTGGTCGCGATGTTCGTTGCCTCGATCATCATCTTCTACGGGCTCCGGGTCGCTCCCGGGGCCCCGGACAGCACGCTCTTCAATCCGTTCGCGTCGCACGAGGCCAAGCAGGCGCTGCGTAACAAGCTCGGTTTGAATGATCCGCTCCCGTTGCAGTACCTCCACTTCCTGCGCGACCTCGTCCACGGCGATCTCGGCGACTCCATCAAGAGTGGTCAGTCGATCCCCACACTGCTCGCCCAGTACGGCAAGAACAGCCTTCTGCTTGTGGCGAGCGCCGCGGCTCTCACCTACGCACTGTCGGTGCCGCTCGGAATTCTCGCCGCTATGTATCGCGGTCGCTGGCCCGACAACGTGACGATGGTGCTCGCCAGCATCGGCATGGGAATCCCCAATTTCTTGCTCGGGCTACTTCTCTCTCTCGTCATCGGCCTCGAGCTCGGCTGGTTACCGATTTCCGGGTCGGGCGGTCTGCGCTATCTGGTGCTGCCGGCGATCACGTTGGCGGCCGAGGGCATCGCCGTCAGCCTGCGACTCATGCGCTCCTCCATGCTCGAGCAGCTCGACCAGGACTACGTCCGCGCATTGCGCGCCCGCGGTCTACGTGGTCACACGATCATCTGGCGTCGGGTCGCCCGCAACGCGCTGCTGCCGATCATCTCGCTCTCGGGAATCCAGATTGGGGCGTTGATCGGATACACGGCAATCGTCGAGATCATCTTTCGCTACCCGGGTCTCGGTCAACTACTCGTCTCGGCAGTGCTGCAGCGTGACTATCCGGTGGCGCTGTGGCTGTCGCTGCTCCTGACCGGATCTGTGATCCTGATCAACTTTCTCGCCAACATCGGCTACGCGCTCGCCGATCCCCGGGTGCGCGTATCTGCGGGCTCAGAGAAGGGATGACCCAGGTTCCCGACGAACCGGTGCTGCTCCCCGGCCCTGCGAAGGCACAGGGCCCTGTCTCGGAGACGCTGCGACGATACCCGTCGCTCGTGTTCGGCAGCGTGCTGGCCGGACTCTTCGTCGTCGTCGGTCTCGCCGGCCTCGTCATCCTCGTGGTGCCCTCGTTGCACCACCTCTACCTGGAGCAGGACCTGACCGCGAGCCTGGTGCCCCCCGGCTCAGGGGGCTACCCGCTCGGATCCGATCAGCTCGGACGCGACGTTCTCTGGCGGATTGTCGCGGGCACCGGAGTCTCGCTGGGCATCGCAGCAGTTGTGATGACCATCTCGATCGTCGTCGGTGGCTTCATGGGAATCGTCGCAGGCTTCTATCGCGGTAAGCCGGATCTCGTGTTGAGCGCGGTCATCGACATCACCTGGGGGTTCCCGATCATCCTTCTCGCGATCATCCTTGCGGGTGTGCTCGCCCCCGGCCTTGCGCCGGTCGTGCTAGGGGTTGCGCTGATCAACTGGGCCGGGTTCGCGCGCATCATCCGCGGCGAGGTGCTCTCCCTGCGCGAGCGGGACTTCATCCGTGCCGGCCGGGCGATCGGCATGTCCAACCGCGGCGTCATCGGGCGGCACGTGATTCCGAATCTCGTACCGCTCACGCTGGTGATGGCGTCGTACTACGTGGCGATCACGATCATCGCCGAGGCCGGTTTGTCCTTCATCGGCGTCGGCATCCAGCCGCCCACACCAAGCCTCGGTCAGATGATCTCGGATGGACAGAACTACTGGTCGAACGCACGCTGGCTCGTGATCGAGCCGGGGCTGGTACTGGTTCTCGTCGTGCTCGGGCTCAACGCGCTCGGAGACGGACTGCGCGACCTCACCGATCCACGTCTGCGTACGCGCGAGTGATCGAGGCTGTCGAGATCGCCGTCGCCGACGGTATCGTGCTGCGTGGCGAGGTCTCGATGCGCGCGTCCGACTGGATCGTGCTCGTACACGCGCCGGGAGACGACCTCGATGCCTGGCGTCCGCTGAGCTCCCGGCTCGAAGACCATCGACTCACCGTGCTCGCCGTCGACCTGCGCGGGCACGGAGGCTCCGACGGGGATACCGACCCGGGCATGGCGAGCACCGACATCGAGGCCATGCTCGGCTACGCCCGTTCCCACATGGCGTTCCGCGTCTACCTCGCAGGAGCGGGTCCCAGCGCCCCGGCGGTGATCGACGTCGCCGCACGGCATCAGGTCGACGGCCTGGTTCTCGTCGCACCGGTCGCCGTTGGCGACCCGGGCGAGAGAGCCGTTCCCCGGCTCGTCCTCCACGATCCCACGGATGCCCTTCAGGCCAGCTCGGCTGCACTCCTTGCCGACGCGCCCGGCTGGTCACTCGGGATCAGCCTGCCCGCGGCTGGCAGCGCGCAGGAGATGGTGCAGGGCGAGTGGGGCGACCACGTGACGGGGTACGTGATCGCGTTTCTCCGTGACGTCCGTCTTCGTCACCCTGACTGCCTTGATTCGCCGAACGACTGAAGCGGCGAGCCTGACGGCCCGCTGATCGTACTCGCGCCCCTGCCCGGGATCGTCACACTGATTACGAGTGATGGTGATCGTCCGGCCCCTCGGCCTTTCGCAACGAGAGTCGATGAATCTCAACAAGGCGCTCTGGGAGAAGGGCGACTTCACGCGTATCGCCGCGACGATGCGGGGCGAGGGGGCGCGCGTTCCTCAGCGCGTGACGGTCAGACTTGTCGAGACGCCCAGATTGCCGCCGCCGCAGCGGGCGGTCAGCAGGTAGCTCCCCGGCCGTCGGCTGGACGGGATGCGCGCGCTGGCGGAGAAGCGGCCCGCCGTGCCCACGCGCGCGAGCAGCGCGGGAACGCCCGCAAAGGTGTGCGTGGGGGAGAAGGCGCGGGAGAGCACGGTCACCGTGTCGCTCGAGGGGCAGTCGCCCGCCAGGCCGCGCACGACGACGGCGCCACCGCGTCGCACGGTCCGGGGCGCCACCGAGAGCGCAACCCGTACAGCCGCCGTACGCCGGCT
>WBZO01007283.1_pt1 | contig 10311 bp, 7 predicted proteins | sample 5204261 | NCBI WGS metagenome assembly WBZO01 (sample SAMN12412400, study PRJNA552823) | activated sludge metagenome | isolation source: activated sludge from anammox sidestream of wastewater treatment plant... | place: USA: North Carolina | collected 2017-09
TGCTTGCAACAATCCTGAGATGCTAACGGGTAGTTTCCCTCCCGCTTATCATGAACCTCCTCTTTGACTACGTTCCTGCCACCAATCGTTATAGTGATAGCGCTATTGTCCCGAGATATCGTCACATCTGCACCTCACACCAGCGTAGCCAGGTGATAGTGAGCGGTGGCAGTTCTGTCTGCCAACACCGGGCACTTAGTGACTGGAGTTGGACGCTGCCCTGGACAAGATCCGATACCAGTGCTGAAGGGCTGGCTCCGCTTAACTGTACAGAGTCGCACAGTGAATAATCAACAGAACCACCAATTTCCGTCGTAACCCTTATCGGCTGAGTCGAGTGGCGATTCACCAGAGCAATTGATAGCGTCTGTTCAGCCCTGCTGACAACCGCGGAGACATCGACGTACGGCGTTGAAAGTGGGCTGGCGCGATCATGTGGTGTGCTCACCCAGTCAAATGGCGTAATGTTATAGGCAGGTGAAACAACTTCCACCTTGACAGCGGAGCCAACCATGAATTGCTGGTAGAGCCGGAATACCTCATACAGAGGGGTTATCGTAATCACATCATCCCAGGCTCGCAACGGCGCGTTGCCGTTAACCATAGTGACGTAGTTACCCATTCGAACTATTTGACTAAGCCGATGCATAACATGGAACACTCCAGCCGCAAAAATCGCATCCTGCATCTGTCGCGGGCTTTTTCGATTGAGTCTGCCGCCGACAAAATGACGTACATTCCATTCGTCAATCGTCAGCGCAATCGGCACGGCGGCATATACTTCTAGATCACGGATAACTTCGCCCAGTTCTTGTTCAAAGGCCAGCGGCAACGCGACAAGTTGTTCGTAGTTTTCTGGTCGATCTAAATGTGAGTGGCCATACAGATGGATCGCAAGATAATCTGCTGGCTGGCGCATACCTGTCAGAACAGCCTGATTCCATGTTCGGTCAGTGTGACCGACAGCAACCACCTCAATCTCCGGATCAAGGCGTCGCATATACTGCGCATACTGGTTGAAATCACGCACATAAGATTCGGGTGGCGCAAAACAGGCCTCCCAGTGTCCCCATGCTTCATTACCAATACCCCAGATCGGTACTTTCCAGGGATCATCCTGGCCGTGTTCATGGCGCAGCTCGGTATAAAAGGTGTGGCCGCCATAGTTACAGTATTCAAGCCAGGCTAACGCCTCCAGTAGACCGCCAGTTCCCATATTGATGTTGATATAGGGTTGGGCGGAGAGCACGTTACATAGTTCAAGAAATTCATGTGTTCCAAAGCGATTCGATTCTTCTCCGCCCCAGAAGTAATTGGGGCGGCGCGGCCTCAACGCCTTTGGCCCCACCCCATCTTTCCACTGGTACACATCGCCATAGTTGCCGCCCCAGCGAATCACCGGGACCTTCATGCGGTGCAGAGCTTCCACCACTGACGCACGCAATTCACCATTCTCATCACATACACCACCGTAGATCACCCGATCATCCGGCTCTACGTTTTCGATATATTGGCCATAGATACGCGGGTCGATCTCGCCCGTTATATTGTCAGTATGGACTCTGATCTCAGCATGTAATGACATGGGGGCGTAGATTCACCTTTACTGTTTGTCAGCAAATGGGTTGTAATGTGAAGCAGCCGCACCGGAGCTCTCACCCTTCTGCAGCTTCAAGTCGTCATCCCGAATCTCCTCGGCCCGGTCATCAAGCAGATACTGACCCTGCTCCAGCAAGGTGGTGCGGACCGCCTGAATCGAAACTTGCCGTGTAATCTGCCCGGCACGGACGGCAAGCGCCGCTGCAGTGCCCGCCCCCTGCCCAATTGCCATGCTGGTAGCCATAACACGTGCCGAACCAAATGCCGCGTGCGTGGCAGATATACAACGTCCGGCTACCAGAAGATTATCGAACCCGACCGGCGTACAGCAGCGATAGGGAATCTCGTACACCGCCTTGCCCGAGCCGGTATAAATCTGTTGCTGACCGTCCGGCGGGTGAATATCAATAGCGAAAGTTCCACAGGCGATACCATCCGAAAATCTCCGGCCAGAAAGTACATCGTCTTCAGTCAGGGTATAGTCACCCACAATATGCCGTGTCTCGCGCACACCAACCTGAATTCCGGTATCGAGAATATAGGACTCTTCAAAACCGCCAATGTTCGCTTTCAGGAAGCGATGAATCTGCCAGGCCTGTTCGCGAGTCAGTACTTCTGCGCGCGTCAGATCATCGGCATTGGTGCCATCAATCCCCTGTAGCCGGGTTGTGTTAACAGCAACCTGCCCCTTCCGCGGAAGCTGATACAATAAAATGCGAGGGGCCGCTGACGCAGGGAATTCTCCGCGTTCCATCGCTTTCACCACCAGACTCTGCAGGCCCAGAAACGCCAGCACATCACTGCTATCAATCTCTTCATCGGTTGGTGAATCTTTCAACAGATCGCGGTTGGCCTTCATCCAGACACGAAGACGCTGATCATCCACATCTGCAATCCGAAAGAACAACGTTACCGGCTGCATCATCCCATCACCTTCACGTCCCTTCGTAAATGGCGCGCCGGCTCTGGCCGCTGCGTCACCATCAGCTGAGCAGTCGATGACTATGCCCGGCTGAATTGCTTGCCGACCCGATTTATTCTCGATAATGACGCTCTGAATAGTGGAGCCGGTAACTACGACATCGACAACCCACGTGTGGAGCAACAACTCCACCCCCGCCTCACAAACCATCTGAAACAGGGTGTATTTCATCCCCTCCGGATCAAATGGAGTCATCGACGCATTGTCAAACGTCAAGTCTCGTACATGGCCGGGTGATGCAGTCAACTCAACCAAGCGATCCACAAGTTCTCCGGCGATGCCGCGAATGACCTGGCGCCCTTCAATATCATGAAAAGTGAACATCGGATTGACCATGGCCACAGTCAGATTGCCACCCAGGAAGCCATAGCGTTCCACCAACAGCACGCGAGCCCCATTTCTGGCCGCTGCAACGGCAGCGCCAATACCAGCCGGGCCGGCACCAATAACAAGGATATCTGGATGTGCGACAACAGGGATCTTCCGCTCCGATTCGTGTACAAAATCCACAATGGCCTCCAGTACTCAATAATTCATTCCAGAGAGTGCGACACTGGCTACAAAATACCGTTGGAACATGAGATACATAAGAATTACAGGCAACATGCTCACCACAGCAACTGCCATCATCAACTGATATTCAGTTCCCGTCTGGCCAGAAAAGAACGCGATCCCGACCTGTAACGTATACATAGTAGATGAATCTGCGATAATAAGCGGCCACAAGAACGAATTCCAGCTCCCGGTGAATGTGAAGATCGCCAGCACTGCCAGTGCTGGCTTCAGCAATGGAAGAATAATTTGCAGGTAGATTCCCCAATCGTTGCTACCATCAATTCGTGCCGCATCGATGAGTTCATTAGGGATGGACTGCAGATATTGGCGAATCAGAAATACGCCAAACACACTGGTAATGCCAGGAATCATCAACCCGAAGTAGGAATTGACTAGGCCGAGTGAACGCACCATCAGATAAGTCGGCACAAGAGTGACCTGCGGAGGTAGCATCAATAACAGTAGAATCAATATGAAGAGAATACGTTTTCCCCGGAATTCGTACTTGGCAAAGGCAAAGCCCGCTGTTGAGCTGGTGAACAACGTCAGCAATGTCGTTCCAATGGTGATGAAGATAGTGTTTTGAAGAAATCGGGTGAAAGGTTGACGATTCCAGGCTTCTACAAAATTTCCCCACTGCGGATTAGCCGGGAAAAGCACGATCGGCCACTTGAAGACCTCACTTGAGGATTTCAACGCTGTCACAAACATCCAAATAAACGGGAAGAGCGTGATCAACGCCAGCAGAACCAGTACAATGATAACTGTGATTCTACCGAGGTAATATTCCCACGATCTCTGGCTGCCACTGTGTTTTACTTCCGTCACAGATATTCGTCTCCTCGGCTTCAAGCTATAACTATCACCGCCATAAGTTTTGCCTCGTCTTCGTCCAGATGAGGTCAGTATTCAACTTCCTGCCCGAAGCCTTTGAACTGGATCATTGTAAAAATCAACGTAATGAGTAGTAATACAACTGACACGGCGGATGCATAGCCCATTTCATAGTCCTGGAACCCGGCTGTGTATACCATCTGCCCTAAAGTCATCGTGCTGTATCCTGGACCGCCGCCAGTCATGACATAAACTTGATCGAAAACCTGCGAAGCACTGATCGTTGACATCACCACCGCCAACAGTACGGTAGGGCGTAACAGAGGAAGTGTCACATGCCGAAAAGCCTGCCATCGAGACGCGCCATCGATCAGCGCCGCCTCCTGAAGCGAGCCGGGAATGCTTTGTAAGCCAGCCAGAAATACGACGATATTCCAGCCGAACGTTTTCCAAACGCTCATAATCACAATTGCTGGCATAGCCCAGGCCGTGCTGGTCAGCCATGGTACCGGGGCAATGCCCAGGAGATCAAGACCGGCATTCAGTACACCTGAGTAAGTATCGAAGATGATCCGCCAGACTACTGAGACAGTTACCAGCGGCGCAATCACTGGTAGGTAAAAGATCGTTCTAAAAAGGATCCTCCCGCGCAACCGGATATTCAGTAATACCGCCAAGATCAGACCTATGATGACCCGTAACGTAACTGTGGTAATCATGTAGACAAGCGTATTTCGCAAAGATGCGAGAAACAATGGATCCCGGGTTAGCCGCTCAAAGTTTTTGAAGCCAATGAACTCCGGACTCTTCAAAAGCGGATAGCTCGTAAGTGCAAAATATAGCCCCTGTAAAAATGGGATGAAGCTAAATAGAATCAAAGCAACAAAGCAGGGCAACAGAAACAAATATGGAATTATCCGGCGATTGATACGGTAAGACATTACGAAAATTCCGAGCTCTTTTCGCTACCTATTTCAGGGTCGTTAACGGGGCAAAGAACGGTCCAGGAAACCGAATATCTGGCTCCCTGGACCTTCACCTGACTCATACTATCCAGGCGCTATTCAGCTTCAGCTAACACTTGGGCAATCGCCGCATCGATAGCTTCGAGCGCCTCTTCAGGAGACTTTTCGCCCAGCATGACTAGCTGGTATTCAGCACCGAATACGCTGTTCACAGTGGAGTAGAACGGCAGGCCACGATGCAGTGTGAGTTGCGATGAAGCCAGCGCATCCGCCTGAGATGCCACCAGCTCCATAATAGCGGCATGTTCCGTATATTCCGGTGTTACATCGGAACGCGGCGGCAGATAGTAGTATCGTTCAGAATAGTCCTGCGTAACCTCAGCAGAGGTGAGGAACTTGATGAATTCGCAGGCAAGCTCCGGATTAGCAGTGTCTCTGGAAACTACAAGATAATCGCCACCGAGGGCCAGAGAGTTGGAAGACGAAACCGGAAACATGGCTGCGTTTAGCACAAAGCTGTCGCCAATGGCGTCCACAAGGCCCGTGAGGTCCCAGTGCCCTCCGCTGAACACGGCCTGGCGACCCTGCACAAAGAGTTGCTGAACTTCCTGTGCGCTAGCCCCCGCTGTCGGCGGGACCGCAATCAACCCTTCATCAGTGAGTGCTTTCAGATACTCAAAGGTTTCGAGGGCCTCCGGAGAATTAAACGCTGGCTCGTCAAGCGTTTCATTGAACAGGCTAGCGCCGTTACCATAGAACCAGGGCAGCCACCAGAAATCACGCCCGCCATTATACATGGCGCTTACCAGATTGTTGTTGGCCTTGAGCGTACGCAGCACATCAGCGAATTCTTCCCAGGTCCAAGCTTCCTCAAACGTACGCGGGATCTCAATTCCGGCCGCGTTGAACAGATCCTCATTAACCAGAAGCGTCAACACAGTTGTCGTGAACGGTAGTGCGATCAGTGTTCCATCATAGGTCGAGAAGTCAATCTGAGCAGAACGATATGGCTCAAGCTCCTCCGGCGTCACACAGGCACCGAGATCTGCCAACACGTCCATCCGAGCGTAGTTCTGCACCTGGCCGGAAACCAGGAAGAACACATCAGGCGCATTGCCGGAGGCAATTTGAACAGGCAGCCTCTCAAAGTAAGTGCCGAAAGGCAGAATCTCGAGGTTGACCGTCACTCCTGGATTCGCCTCCTCAAACTGGGCAATATACGACTGCATGGTCTCAGCAAACCGATCTTCATACCAGTAGAATGTCAACTCACCCTCCAATCCTTTACCGGACTGGGCGAACGACATTCCCACTGTGCTCAGAATCAGCGCTAATACCAGCACCATGGTCACAGGCTTGAAACTCTTCTGTGAAACAGACGAAAAGCGAGACCGCATATTGTTACCTCCATATTGACTGGCTTGACAGACTGCAGGTAAGTTCATTCTATATGAATCAGGACGCCAAGAAGGTGACATAAAGGTGTCAATTCAGTCGGTCAGAGTGGCATCGACAGCAAAATATAGGTTGCAGACTCTTCCGTAGGTAAGGCAGAAACACCTGTCACTCCTCACCGTGTGCGAGGATAGACAAGGCTTTCCAGGATTCTGCTCAAAAGATGAAGCAACTCGCCAGGCTTGAAGCCAAGCATATAATGAATAGTAACTGGCCCGGTAAGCACGACATCCAACATTCTGGCGGGCTCGCTAGCTGTCACTAGAATAATCGGGATAGCATGCAGGATTTTCTCGCTGGCCATAACCGCCATGATTTCAGTCGCGCTCAGATCTGACAGGGTAGTACCCAGCAAAACAATATCTGGCTGTTGTTCTCGCATAGCACTCAGGGCGTCATATCCGGTGAAGGCATAGGTGATGGTGTATTGGTATGTGCTAGCTTCAATAAAGCGCTCCATCAACTGAATAAAGCCAATATCATCATCAACTACTAGAATGTGCGAAACATTCCGATGAAGGTCGAGCTTGTCCAGCAACTGTCTCGACGTCACAGGCTTGGCCAGCGTGTCAAATAGCAATGGCTGCGGCTGTTCATCAAGCACGAACGACAAAGGACACTCAATTACTGGAATCGGCACATCATCCAAAATGTGAGTACTATCTACAGTCTCTATGGAGTTATTCCACAGCACAGCAGCAGGCTCCCATTCTTTGATAGCCTGATCGATCTCACCAGGACTCTGTACTGCAACCACTTCAAACTCTTTGAGATAACGCATGATGTGAGCGGCTACCGGAGCTTGGACGCCAACAAGCAATAGGCGGCGCTGATCTGGCACTTCTGATGAAGCAGGCCGGGGTCTCGCCAGCCGGCCAGGGATGCTTTCTACCGGGAGTGTGAATGAGAAGGTTGTTCCTTCATCCTCGATACTCTCAGCCCATATTCGACCGCCATGCGCTTCTACGAACTTCTTGCTGATCGCCAGCCCCAGGCCAGCTCCGCTCCGGCTGCGTCTGACCGAAGAATCCACTTGAAAAAATTCACTGAACAGTTGGGGCAACTTCTCAGAAGGAATACCGATTCCCGTATCCTGTACCTGAAAAACAATCGCGCTATCTTCCGGCCACACAGACAGGCGTACACTCCCCTGTTCCGTAAAGCGCGCAGCATTATTCAGGAGATTCAGGATTACCTGCCGTACACGGGTCCGATCTAATTCAATCGTTGGTAATTCTTCCGGAATATCCGCTATGAAGTACACAGCACGATTCGTGAACAGGCTCTTCGCAATCTGAGCAACTTCTCTAACAAATGGGGTTAACAATGTTGGTTCAATATTCAGAGCAAAAGAGGCAATCTCGATGCGCGACAAATCCAAAATGTCGTCGATCATGCCGACTAAGTGCTGCGTATTTCGATAAACCTGCGCAATATCGCGGCGCAGCTTTGTCGGCCATGTCAGGGTGCCATATACCTCCGGATTCCTATACATAACCTCGGTGAAGCCAAGCACCAGATTCAACGGAGTTCGCAGCTCATGGCTGATGTTAGCCGCAAACTGCTCCTTGAGTCGACGCGCCTCCTCCGCAACCCGACGCGCCTGAATAAGTTCCTGCTGCATATATTTTTGTTGTTCGTAAGCGTGGTTAAGCGACTTCACCACCTGACTGAGCCGCCCACGGTGCTCACGAATCTCGGAGAGCAATATCAGCGACTGTTGGCGCATCTGTGATTCCCAGCTCAATGCAGTAAAAACCGTATTGCTCACAAGGCTGGAGAAAATCGCACTGAATCCAAGAAAGATAAGTAGACCGGGCATGGGATAGCCCCTGTCCATCCCTACTCCGGCGACTAGTACAGCCAGGCAGATACATCCTGCTACTACTATTTCAGCGTGACGAATCAGGATTGCTGAAGCAAAAACCAGTAGTGAACCTAAAAACGGCAACCATACTGTATCCAACACCAGCATTGCGGCAATGAGCAGGCAGAGCAGTCCCCCGATTAATAGCCGGCGCCCTACTACAGGCTGTACTGCAAGCAGATTGCGCACAGCATAGCTGTAGATCACCAGCACGGTCAACAGCCCAAAAATCTGTGAGGGGAAAGGTGACTGTGGGATACAGATCCACAGCCCAATACCCCCGCTCACAATCAAGAGTAGAGTGAAGCGTTGTGCAAGCTCAGTGCGTAAAGAGGCAAGGTTAATAGCCACTCCCGTATCCGGGTTCTGGCTACCCATCGGTATATTGTTCATTGTGCCTGCAATGTCCTGATAACCAGATCGCTAATCGTCAGAATGCTGCACCTGAAGCAGCGCTTCCAGAAGAAGATCGCGGCTAAGGGGTTTAGGCAAAAATGAGGACGCCCCCAGCGAAAACGCCAGCTCAGGGTCGTTGAATACCGAACAGACAATAATCGGAATCTGAGATGTCTCCGGATCATTCTGCAGTCGTTGCAGGAGTCCCCAGCCATCCATTTCAGGCATCATAATATCCAGCATAATGATGTTTGGTACGATCTCATGCGCCAGGCGCAACCCATCAGATGCGTTAGTTGCCGCGATAACCCGACAAGGTGTATCAGTCAGGTAACGCTCCAGAAGTTCCGCCATGCCTTCATTATCGTCAATCACCAGCAAGACCTGTAAATCAGTGAGGATGACGATATTTAGCATAGCCCGGCCGTCCAATCTCACCTGCGTCTCGATCGCCCAGCCGAGTCGGGCCAACAACTGAGCCGAAAACATATCCGAAATCACAACCGCGCCGGGCTCTGGCTGCGAGATAGGAACAATCTGTACCCGTACAATCTGCCCATCACGCGTGCCAGTAACCGTAATAACCTGCGAATCAACTGCCTGAATTACCTGACTAAGCACGCGCACAAGGGCCTGTCGGGCGATGCCAACATCGGTATGTAGAGTTACCGGGCTATCAGGGGCATCAATCTTCAGGACTATTCCTTTTTGAGTGGCCAGGCGTTGAACTGCTTGTCCGGCGTAGAACAGCAACGCCCCAAGTTCGATTTTAGCAGTATGGGGAATCAGCCGCGCCACTTCCGCCTGAACCGACATCAGCGATGATTCGTAAGGCACTACACTATCCAGGGGTGTGGCATTGAGTTGCTCCCATAGCAGACTCGCGATACTCTCAATACCGCGCAACAAATCGCGATAAGCTTGCCGCAACGACACCCCGAGTTGGTGAGCGGCCTCCTGAATTGTCATGCCATCCACGTAATGCAGGTATACAAGGCTGCAATATCGACTGGGCGGCTTCGCCACATTCTCAACCGAAGTCCTGAAGGTGTCGAGCGTGCTCATGAGCACTGTCCGCAGATTCTGGCTGGGTGTTTCCGCAATCTCAAGTTGTCGCACAACAGGGTGTGAGGCCAGTGGGTGCTGCTGAAGAAAGGGCAAATCGTAGAGGTGCTCAAGAAGCAGTCGCACTGTCTCTATAAACTCAACTGGCAGAGAGCCCGACGTGACATTTTGTTCGGCATCTGAAATATTATCCACGTCTTTCGTTCCCTTCAACAACGACCAATCTTGCCTTGACTCGGCGGACAGCAAATATGTCAGAGGGCGGTAGGCCGCTCAAATTGAGCGGAGCTGAAATAGCCAGAAGTAGAACACGCTAGCTACGCAGTGCTGCGACATCCCTCTTCACTATCCCACCGATACGTCCCGCTCGAATTCGTTACTGTATTTCTTGTAGACGTACCTCGTGCTCTCTATACATAGTCTATCGGACATTTTCGATGCCCGTCAAACCAGAACGCGGCGAGCCGGTAGGGTGGCGACCGCTCGACTGGCGCAGGACCTGAGGAGGGTGCGGTGGACATTACGATACCCCCGGGTATAATATGACCTGGTTATGTAATAGTATTGTCAGTGACCCTGACAAAAGGAGGGAT
>WBZO01007284.1_pt1 | contig 10310 bp, 5 predicted proteins | sample 5204261 | NCBI WGS metagenome assembly WBZO01 (sample SAMN12412400, study PRJNA552823) | activated sludge metagenome | isolation source: activated sludge from anammox sidestream of wastewater treatment plant... | place: USA: North Carolina | collected 2017-09
ACAGTGAGCAAGGAAGCGATCATCTTCGGCGCGGGGAATATCGGCCGCGGGTTCATGGGCCAGCTCTTCAGCGAGTCGGGCTACGCCGTCACCTTCGTGGACGTGGATCGGACGCTGCTCGATGCGCTGAACGACCGCGGCGCGTACACGATCCGATTGGTCACGAACGAGGGGAGCGAGGAGGTCACGGTCGGGCCGGTGCGCGCGCTCCACTCCGCGGACACGGCCGCGGTCGCGGATGCGCTGAGCCGGGCGGAGATCGGCGCGACCGCGGTGGGCGCGGGGGTGCTCAAGCACATTGCTGCGCCGGTCGCCGCGGGCATCGCGCGCCGGGCCGAGCTGGGCGTCGCCGCGGAGTTCAACCTCATCCTGTGCGAGAACCTGCACGGGGCCGCGGCCATCTTCCGCGAGATGGTGCTCGCGCATCTGCCCGCCGACCTACACAGCTACGCCGCGAGCCATATCGGCTTCGTGGACACGGTCATCGCGCGCATGGTCCCGCCGCTGACGCCGGAGCTGCGCGCGGCCGACCCCAGCCTTATCCTGGTCGAGCCGTACAAGGAGCTGCCGGTGGATCGCGCGGGGTTCGTCGGCCCGCCCCCGGCCGTCGTCAACATGACGCCGTACAGCCCGTTCGCCTTCTTCACCGACCGCAAGCTCTACATCCACAACGCGGGCCACGCGGTGCTGGCGTATCTCGGCCATCTGCGCGGCTACGCCTACGGCTACGAGGCGCTGGCAGACGACGAAATCTATTTCCAGGCGCGCGGCGCGATGGAGGAGTCCGCGCTCGCGCTCGTGCGCCGGTATCATCCGGCGCCGGGCAGCCTGCTCGCCAACATCGACGACCTGCTTGCGCGCTTCGCCAACCGCGCGCTGGGCGACACGACGCTGCGCCTGGGCCGCGACCCGCTGCGCAAGCTGGCGCCGGACGACCGGCTGGTCGGCGCGGCGCGCTGCGCGCTGGCGCAGGGCGTCACGCCGCTGCATCTGTCCACCGGCATCGCGGCGGGGCTGCTCTTCGATCCGCCCGCCGACCCCGTCGCGCTGGAGCTTCAGGCGCGGCTGGCGCAGCGAGGGGTGGATGCTGTGCTGGCGGAGGTGTGCGGCATCCAGCCGGGCGAGGAGCTGCGCCGTCTGGTCGTCGCACGCTACGAGGCCCTGCGAGGCGGGAGGGGGTAGGACGCCGATGGCGCTGAAGGATGCTGCGGCCCCTGACCGGCTGGCGGCCGCGCTGCGCGCGGTCTACGAGCGACCGCAGCCGCCGACGCCCTGGGTCCACGGCGGCAACCTGCCGTGGGACGACCCTGCGTTCAGCGAGCGGATGCTGGCCGAGCACCTGGATCAGTCGCACGGCGCGGCCAGCCGCCGCCTGCCGGAGATCCGGGCGCAGGTCCAGGTGATGATGGCATGGCTCGACCTGCACCCCGGCGACCGGCTGCTCGACGTCACCTGCGGGCCGGGGCTGTACGCCGCGGAGTTTGCGCGGGCTGGCGTCCACGTGACCGGCGTCGATTTCAGCCCCGCGTCCATCCGCTATGCGCGGGCCCACTGCGCGGGCCTGCCGTGCGAGTTCGTGCAGGCCGACGTGCGCACGCTGGACTACGCCGGGGCCGCGTTCGATGCCGCAATCTACCTCTACGGGCAGTTTACCGTCCTGACGCCCGCCGAATCGCGCGCGATGCTCGGCCGCATCCACGCCGCGCTGCGGCCGCGCGGCCGGCTGCTGCTCGAGATCCTCGACGATGCGCACTTCGACAAGGCGGACGGCAACTGGTGGTACACCGACCGGGGCGGGCTGTGGGGCGACTTCCCCTTCCTGCACCTGGGCGAGCGCCGCTGGGATGCGGAGCAGCACGCGGCCATCGAGCGGTTCTACATCATCAACCTCGACACCGGCGAGATGCAGGTCTACGGCCTGTCCGACCAGGCCTACCCGGTGGAGGCGGTGACGGCCATGCTTGCGGAGGCGGGGTTCGGTGGGACGACGGTGCATCCGGCGTGGGATCGACTGGCGCTGAACGACGCGCCTGAGTGGGTCGTGTACGTCGCAGAGGCGTGAATTTTGGGACAGGATTGACAGGTTGGTTTCAAGCTGCCGCGCCTGTCGGACAACAGGAGGCGTCATGGTTCATCCCATCCATGTGCTGCCGGTGCGCGGGCGCGCCGCGGTGATCAACCGGGTGCTCGCGCAGCGGCTCGAAACCGTGCTTCCCGCGGCGATGGCCGCGTCTGGCATCGATATGTGGCTGATCCTCTGCTACGAGGACAACCTCGACCCGGTCTTCACCACCCTCATCCCGATGGACACCTGGTGTCCGATCCTGCAGGTCATCGTGTTCTATGACCGGGGGCCGGGGCCGGACGGCGTCCACCGGATCGAGCGCATCAACATCTCCGGCACGAACACGCACGATCTGTACGACCGGCCCTACCGCGGCCAGCTCGAGAGCGAGCAGTGGCCCCTGCTGCTGCGCGTCATCGAGGAGCGCGACCCGCAGCGCATCGGCGTCAACATCGGGCCGGTGCAGTGGGCCGCGGGCGGGCTCACGCACAATCTGTACGGACAGTTGACCTCTCGCCTGCCGGCGAAATATGTGGCGCGCCTCGTGTCCGCCGAGCCGCTGGCGACCGCCTGGCTGAGCACGCTGTCCGAGGAGGAGCTGACGCTGTATGAGCACGTGGCCGAGGTCGCGCACGCGATCATCGCGCGCTGCTACAGCAGCGCGGCGCTCATCCCGGGCGTGACCACCGCGGCGGATCTGGAGTGGGCCTACTGGCAGACCAGCGCGGATCTCGGCCTGGAGCTGGCGTTCAAGCCGTTCTTTACGCGGGTGCGCAGCAACGCGGCGCGCGAGCTGTACGGGCCGGACGACATGATCATCCGCCCCGGCGACCTGGTGCACTGCGACGTGGGGATCAAGTATCTGCGGCTCAACTCGGATCATCAGGAGTGGGCCTACATCCTGCGGCCGGGCGAGAGCGCCGCGCCCGCGGGCCTGGCCGCGCTGCTGGCCGAGGGCAACCGGCTGCAAGACATCTTCATGGCGGAGTTCGTCCACGGGCTGACGGGCGACCAGTTGTTGGCCAAGATCCTGGCCCGCGCGCGCCGCGAGGGCATCCCCAACCCGCGCGTCTACTCGCACTCGCTGGGGCTGTATCTCCACGAGCCGGGGCCGCTGATCGGCCTGCCGTGGGAGCAGGAGCGCAACCCCGGCCGCGGGGATGTGGCGCTGGACTACAACAACGCGTTCACGATGGAGCTGTCGGTCAGCGGGCCGATCCCGGAATGGGACGGGCAGGAGGTCCGGCTCAGCATGGAGCAGGATGTCGTGTTCACGCGCGCCGGCTGCCGCCTCATCGACGGCCGCCAGACCGCATTTCACCTGATTTGACGGAAAGGAGGCAGGCATGAAGCTGGGCATGGCGTATTACGGCGCGCATCTGCCGGAGCATCTGCGGACGGATCTGGCCGCGCTGCGCGCGATGGGCTGCGACGAGGTGCTCGTCACGCTGGCGGAGAACGACTTCCACATCTTCCCCGGCAAGGTGCGCAGCGCCCCGGCCATCGGCCACGACCTGGGGCTGCGCATCGTCGCAAACCTGTGGGGCTTTGCGTGCGCGTTCGGCGGCGGGCGGGTGAGCCGCCTGCTGACCGACAACCTCGACGTGTGGCAGGTGCGCCGGGACGGCACGCGCAAGGGCGAGGGGTGCATGAACCATCCCGCGCTGCGCCGCCGCGCGGAGGAGATGGTCGAGGAGTGCGCGAGGCTGGGGTACGACGCGTACTTCTGGGACGAGCCGACCGTGCAGGACTGCTACTGCGAGCACTGCCAGGCGCGCTACGCCGCGGCCGGCGGCCGCGGCGACCTCCGCCGCGCCGCGGCCGGCGACCTGGACGCGTTCCGCCAGGCGAGCATCGCAGCCTATGTCGCGGACATGAGCGCGTTCGTCAAGCGGCTGGATGCGCGCCTCGAGACCGCGACGTGCGTGATGCCGACCGACGCGGCCGCGTGGGAGGCCACCGCGGCCATCGCGGCGCTCGACACCTTCGGCACCGACCCCTACTGGGAGTGTCTCGGCCAGGACATGGCCTGGGTGCGCGAGAAGACGCGCGCCGCGGTCGAGCTCAGCCGGCGCTACGGCAAGCGGTCGCTGATGTGGCTACAGGCGTGGCGCATCCCCGCGGGCCGCGAGCGCGAGATCGAGGAGGCCGCGCAGATCATCGCCGCGGAGGGGCCGGATGCGCTCTACACGTGGGGCTTCCGCGGGAGCGAGGGGACGAACGAGGCGTGCGAGGATCCGGCCGCGGCATGGGCGGCCGTGATCCGCGCATATCAGGCGCTGCGGGGGTGAGGGGGCGGCGAGTTGATCCCATGCCGGCCCGCCCGGCGATAAATCGGCCCGGGCTTTTTAAATGAGCTCTCAGCCTCCGCGCTCCAGACGCCCGCCGCCCCCTACTCGCGCAGCGCGCAGACCTGGACCGCGCCGATCAGCCCCGACGGCATCTTGACGCCGCCCTTGTACTGGCGGTGATCCTTGCTGCCCGCGTCGGCGTAGCCGACAAGCTGGTTGCGCAGCGTGGGCGTGACGGTGATCGTCAGTGTGTTCTCGCCCGCACGCAGCAGGCCGGTGACCTCGCAACGCCAGGGGGGCACGAGCAGCGGCGCGAGCGCCTGCCCGTTGAGGACGATGTCCGCGCGGTCGCAGACGCGGTCGAATTGCAGGAAGTAGCGCCGGCTGGTCTCCACCGGCCCCAGCGTAAACGTCGTGCGATACGCGCCCGGATCGCCCAGGTTCGCCAGCTCCGGCACCGCGCGCCAGTCGTGCAGCTCGGCCAGCTCCAGCTCGATGCGGCGATGCGTGCCGTTGACGAGGCGTTGATCCGCGCTGAAGGCGAAGCCGTGCACCGCGGCCACCGGCTCGAGATCCGCGGCCAGCACCGCGGGCGCAGCCGCGGGCAGGCCGGCCGCCGCTGCCGCATCCGCCAGCATCACCACCGCGGACTCATATCCCGCCAGTCGCAGCGTCAGGCGCACGCCGTCCGCTGTCGCCTCGTGCGGCAGCGCGGCCATCTCGCCGGTCCACAGATCCAGCAGCACCGGCGACCCGCGGCCCGGCAGCGTGACCGCCACCTCGCGTTCGTCGCGGCGCCGGTTGCGCAGCCAGAAGTACTCCGCGCCGTCCTCGCGGTCGATCTTGTGGATGAAGCCGATGTGCGGCTGCGGCTCGGCGTAGCGCAGCTCCGGCTGCACGCCGGCCGCGGCCAGCGCAGCCGCCACATCGTCCGAGTTGCGGCAGTCCGGGCCGGCGATCGCATCGCGCACGGCCCGGTCGCGCGCCGCGTGGTCGTGCCAGCCGGGGCTGCGGTCGGGCCGAGCCTCCACGAACAGCACCGGGACGCCCGCGGCCGCGACCTCCGCCAGCTTCGCGGCGACCTCCACGGTCAGGCTCTTCTCGCGGAATAGGATCAGCGCCTCGAAGCGCGCCTCGCCCATCAGGACGGCCCTGCCTTCGATGCGGGCCTGAAGCAGGCGGTCTTCGTTGAAGTAGAGCGGGTAGTGGCCGTGGCTGACCAGGCGGCTTGCGAGCGCGGCGCTGTCCTTGACCCACTTGCGATCGCCCGTCACCTCGCCGTCCGACGGCAGGATCATCTGCCTGACCCGGCCGCCGATGCCGCCGGCCTTGGGCAGTTGTGCATCCTGCTCATCGAGCACGCCCTCGACCAGCTCCTCCGCGATATAGTTGCCGTTCGGATAGTCGAACAACTGGTAGAAGATGCCCACGCGCGTGCTCGTCCGGCTGCGCTGGAGCAGGTATTGGCCGCGCGCGGCATAGGCGTTGAGCGCGGGCGCGGCCCCGATCAGCAGCGGATCCTGGCCGCTCATGTCGGTCGAGAAGTTCATCATCGCCATGAAGGGCGAGGCGAACGGGTGGTAGCCCGGATACGGGAAGGCCGGGTGATGGTACGGGTAGCCGTGGTAGATAGCCTGGTTGATGCCCGACTCGTAGAGCCGGTCGAGCCCGACGCGCCACTTGAGCGGCGTGGTCATGTACGCCCGGCCCTGCCAGACGAGCGTCTCCGCGGTGACGACCGGCCGCTCGTACAGCGTGCCCGCCGCGCCCGCCAGCTTGAGGAAGTTGAGCGCGCCCCCGCCGTAGAGCTGCTCGGTCTCCGGGATATCGGAATAGCCGAGCATCGCCAGGGGGTCGACCAGCATGCCGTAGCCCTGGACCCGGCTCTGCACGCCGTGGGCGTGCGCCCAGTCCGCCATCCCTCGGATGAACTGCTCGACGAACAGCTCGGACAGGGTGCGCTGGAAGTCCCAGCGCATGCGCGCGCCCGCGTCCTCCGCAGGCTCCGGCCCCTGCGGGTCGCGGGCCGCGAAGTCGAAGTTGGGCCGGCCGACCTCGTTGCCGTAGGTGTAGTACCCCACGTCCTTCAGCGGGACATACATCGCCGGCAGGTAGGGCGTGATGTCGTAGCCCCGCCGCCGGCGGAACTCGTCGAGGAAGCCCGGGGTCCAGTGCATCGGGTTGATGAGCTCGAAGCTGTCGGTGAAGAACGCGCGGAAGGTGTGGCCGAAGTCGCCGCCGAAATGGGCGTGCGCCGGGCCGAAGAACACATCCAGGTGGCGCTGTTCGGCCCGCGCGTCGAAGTGGTTGATGACCAGCGCCCGCTTGCCCGGCGCGCTGCGCGCATCTTGCAGCGCCATCGCGCCCGCGGAGCCTTCGTAGATCGCGAAGAGCTGCCACGTGCCCTCGGGCGCATCCCATGTGAGCCGGCCCCTGGCGTCCACCCGGCCGGTCAGGTCGATCATGCTGGCGAGGTCGAGCAGGGTGCTTTCCTTCGCCCGCCACGAGCCGAACTGGCCCGGCTTCTCCGTCACGCGGCCGGCGACCACGGCCAGCAGCTTCTTGTCGTCGGGGATATATTCGAGCATGTCCATGCCCCTGGCGACGCGGCCCACGACGTTGCGGAAGAACGCATAGAGCCGCGGCGGGTGCAGCCTGGGCACGCGGCCCTGCCACGTCTTCGGCCCGCGCACGGTCTCCGTGCTCATCAGCAGGGTTTGCAGGGAGTCCTCCAGCGCGACGTGCGTGCCGCCGGTCGGCCAGGCGGAGTTCTGCGTGATATCCACGAACATGCCGCGGCCGCGGGCCGCGGCGATCACCGTGCGCATCATGTCGTAGTGATAGGGCTGCATGAAGCGGTGGATGCGGCCGGCCCAGCGCGGGTCGGCCCTGGGCAGATCCGCGGGCAGGCCGATGCCGAACGGCTGGAGCTCGACGCCGCCGATGCCGGCGCGGTCCATCTCCGCGAGCTCGCGCGTGAGCTCGTCCGGCTGCACGTCCAGCCCCGGCCACCACCACCGCACCATCGGGCGGGCGGTCTTGGGGGGCTTGAAGAAGAGGGTCGGGTCCATGAGCTGGGCTCCTTTGCTGGCTGTGGGCGAACGACAAATTGCGAATCAGGGATGATGCATGATGGACGATGGCCGCGAGGCCATTATACACCCGGATGGGCGGTTCGCGCGGCCGAAACGACGCTAATCCGCGCGCAGGTCGGCCCAGACGCGGTCGAGCGCGGCGGCGTCGTCGAAGGCCAGGTGGACGGTCTCGCGCGCGGCCGCGCGGTAGACGATGCGCAGGGCCGGCCGGCGCTGTCCGCCGAACTGTAGCTCGCCCGCGCGGAGCTCTTCGATGGCGTCCGGCGCGATGAAGATGTACCACATGCCGATCTGCGCCGACGCGGTGGCCGCGAGGCCGAGGAAGCGGGTGCGGCGGACGATCGCCATCACGGCGTGCTCGCGGGTCGCAAAGGTGCGCCAGTAGGCGAGCAGGCCGACGAAGAAGCCGGCCTTGCCCTCGACCTCGAAGCGGCCCGTCGCAAAAACCTGCACCTTGTCCTCCGCCGCGAGCGGCAGGCCGGCGGGCGCCGCGAGGTCGGGCCGCTCGACGAAGCGGACGAAGTCGCGCGCGGCCGCGAGCCGCGCCAGGACGATGACCGCCAGCCCGCCCAGGATCAACAGCGCCAGGACGAGCCAATGCCAGCCCGCCAGCGGCGGCTGGCCGCGCAGGAACCAGCGCAGCAGCGCCAGCGCGGCCGCGGCCCAGGCGCATGTCACGAGCAGGCGTTCGACCGACCATTCGCCGATGCGGTGGCTGCGGAGGTTGTAGAGGAGCTTCAACAGGTGGGGGTGCATTGTCGTGCAGCCTCCGGCTCGACGGCTTCCAGCGGAGTGGTCATGGCCCCTGGGCCGCCGCCCAGGATGAAAACATCGGGAACACCCTGAGCGGAGGACGCAGTGCGGGCGCAGTCGAAGGGGCAGCCCTCACGCCCGCTCCTTCGACTGGCCTTTCGTCGTCAGCCACGGCGAGCCGTACAACCCGCTCAGGATGCTCCGTCTCGCTCATGGGAAGCTTACGGAAACGCCCTGAGCAGAGGGCGTCGCGCAGCGACGCACGCAGTCGAAGGGGCGGCCTTTGTTACACCCGCTCCTTCGACTGGCCTTGCGTCGTCAGCCACGTCGAGCCGGACAACCCGCTCAGGATGCTCCGTCTCGCTCATGGGAAGCTTACGGAAGCACCCTGAGCGGAGGGCGCCGCACGCAGTCAGACGTGTAGGATTGTCCTACGCCGCGAAGATGGCCTGGAATTCGGCCGCGTCGACGGTCTCGTGGTCGATCAGCCGGCGGGCGATCTCGTCCAGCTTGTCGCGGTACTGCCGGATGATGCCGCGCGCCCGTTCGTGCGCGTCGTGGATCATCGCGCGCACCTCGGCGTCGATGGCCTCGGCCACTTCCTCGCTGTAGTTGCGCTGCTCGCCGATCTCGCGGCCCAGGAAGACCTGATCCTCTTTCTCGCCGTAGGTCTGCGGGCCCAGGTTCTCGCTCATGCCGTACTGCGTGACCATGCGGCGGGCCAGCGCGGTGACCCGTTCGAGGTCATTCGATGCGCCGGTCGTGATGTCGCCGAAGACCTCCTCCTCGGCCACGCGGCCGCCGAGCAGCCCGGCCAGCTCGTCGCGAAACTTGTTGCGCCCGTACAACAGGTGGTCTTCCTCCGGCAGCGGCATGGTGTAGCCGAGCGCCATGCCGCGGCTGACGATGCTGATCTTGTGCACCGGGTCGGAGTGGGGCAGCATCTGCATGACCAGCGCATGGCCGGCCTCGTGATAGGCGACGATGTGCTTCTCGTGCTCGGAGATCAGCCGCGAGCGGCGCTCCGGCCCCGCGATGACCTTCTCCACCGCGTCCTGCAGCTCGGCCATGCCGATGGAGCGCTTGTTGCGCCGCGCCGCCAGGATCGCGGCCTCGTTGACCAGGTTCTCCAGGTCTGCGCCGACGAAGCCCGGCGTGCCGCGCGCGATCGTCTCCAGGTTCACGTTCGACTCCAGCGGCTTGCCCCGCACGTGCACCTTGAGGATCGCCTCGCGGCCCTTCATGTCGGGTCGATCCATCACCACCTGGCGGTCGAAGCGGCCCGGCCGCAGCAGCGCCGGGTCCAGGATGTCGGGTCGGTTGGTCGCCGCGACCAGGATGATGTTGGTGTCGGTGTCGAAGCCGTCCATCTCGACGAGGATCTGGTTGAGCGTCTGCTCGCGCTCGTCGTGCGAGCCGCCCAGCCCGGCCCCGCGCTGGCGGCCGACCGCGTCGATCTCGTCGATGAAGATGATGCAGGGCGAGTTGCGCTTGGCCTGCTCGAAGAGGTCGCGCACCCGGCTGGCGCCGACGCCGACGAACATCTCGACGAACTCCGAGCCGGAGATGGAGAAGAACGGCACGCCGGCCTCGCCGGAGATGGCCTTGGCCATCAGCGTCTTGCCGGTGCCGGGCGGGCCGACGAGCAGGACGCCCTTGGGGATGCGTGCGCCGAGGGAGGCGAACTTCTGCGGCTCCTTGAGGAACTCGACGACCTCTTGCAGCTCCTGCTTGGACTCGTCCGCGCCCGCGACATCGGCAAAGGTGACGGTGGGCTTGTCGCCGGTGAAGACGCGCGCCCGGCTCTTGCCGAACGAGATCGCCTGGTTGTTCGACCCCTGCGCCTGGCGCAGGATCATGATGAATAGCCCGCCGATCAGGAGCAGCGGCAGCAGCGTCCCCAGGATGGTCAGCCAGCCGGACATATCGTTGGGCGGCGCCACCTTGAACTCGACCGCTTCGAGCTGCTCCGGTGTCACGCCCAGCTTCGCCAGCGAGGCCGTCAGGTTGACCCCATCCTCCTTGTGCGAGGTGAACATCTGCTTGTCGGCCATCTGAACCGTCAACTGGTCGCCCGAAACCACGACGCGGGCGACCTTGCCCTGC
>WBZO01004188.1_pt2 | contig 10307 bp, 9 predicted proteins | sample 5204261 | NCBI WGS metagenome assembly WBZO01 (sample SAMN12412400, study PRJNA552823) | activated sludge metagenome | isolation source: activated sludge from anammox sidestream of wastewater treatment plant... | place: USA: North Carolina | collected 2017-09
TGATTGACCTGATTCTCTAGCGCGGGCAATTGATCCGCCGCAAAGACAAAGGCATTGGTATCGCCTGCGTTCAAATCAGCCGGGGCGAGCGCGGCGCCGATGCCGCTGACGGCGGTGGCGGTAAGCCATTCGCCGGGCGTTAGCGCGTCCCATGCCTGGCCCAAAGGCAGGCGAATTAATTCCGCGCGCCACGCGCCTTGCGCGCCCAAATTATCGCGCCCCAAACCGGTCAGTTCCACCTCCGCCGAAATAATTTCGGAATTCGGCGGCAGCGCGGCGATTTCAAAATATAAAATGCTGGTATAGACATCGCCGCCAAAAAAACCGGTATGAAGATTGCGGTCGCCCCAATACGTCTTGGCTTGGCGCGCTTTGAGATAGCCGCTGCGCGTCGGGTCCGCCACAAAAGCATACGCTTGCGCGCCATCGGGGATAGAAAAAGTTGGCGCCGGCGTGCGCGAGCGCGGCGGCGGCGCGACGGGCAGCGGCGTTCCGGTAGCCACAAGCGTGGCGGTAGCTTTGACCGTCGCCGTAACCGCGCGAGTTGGCGTCAAAGTTGGCGCCGGCGGATTCAATAAATTGGGAGCGATGTACAAGAACGCGCCAAAGGCAATCAAACTTGCCAGAATCCATAGGATCGTCGTCAAGCCGGGGAGGCGCGAAACAAGTTTATCCAAAGCGAATTCTCAGCGTAGAATGAGCGGCGCGCAGCTAATCGTCAAGTTGAGGATCGGATAATTCTGGCTTGACCGCGTCGGCGTGATGACCGTTACCGGCATTTGACGCGTTTCCATTCAGAGGCGCAAATGTGCGCGCGGGAGTTTTGGCGTTTGGTTTCGCGGAACTATAGTACGGCTTGTAATTGTACTGGTAGTAATAACCGCGCCCGCGTCCACCCACCCGATTCAGCGCCACACCCAACACCTTGACCTGACTACGGTTCATGGTCTCGATCACTTGGCGCGCGGCTTCGGTGCGGGTGCGTCCGCTGTCCACTACCAATAACACGCCGGAACAGCGCGAAGCCAAAATGCTCGCGTCTGCCACGACGAGCGCGGGCGGCGAATCCAAAATTACTACGTCAAATTTCTGGCGCAGAGCTTGGAGAATTTCCGTCATGCGGCGCGAATCCAATAATTCAGCCGGATTTGGCGGCGGTTCGCTGGACGTTAAAACGACCAGCCCCGGAATGGCGGTCTCGCGCAAAACCTCGTCCAACGTCGGCGGTTGGTCCAAAAAGAGCGAGGTCAAACCGTTTGCGTTATCCAGCTCAAAGACCCGATGCAGGTTCGGGCGGCGCAAGTCGGCGTCCATGAGCGCCACGCGTTTACCGGCTTGGGCCATGGCAAGCGCCAAATTTGTGGCAGTGGTAGTTTTGCCTTCGCCCGGATTCGCGCTAGTAATCAATAACGCGCCGCCCGGATTTTCAATGCCCGCATAACGTAAATTGGTGCGGAGGGTGCGATATTCTTCCGCAATCGCCGAACGCGGATGTTTAAGCGTAATCAAGGCGTCCGCGGGTTTGTGGACAGAATGAATGCGCACGATGCCGCCCAACGTCGCTACGCCCATCTCGCGCCGAACATCCTCCGCGCTCTTGATGGTATCGTCCAGATACTCTAAAAGCAATATCACGCCCGCCGCCAGAACCAAACCCGCCGCCGCCGCGAGCAAGACATTTTGTACAAGATTGGGACTGATGGGCGCGGGCGGCAGCGGCGCGGGCGAGATGAGCGTAATGTAGCGTTCGGTGGATTGCGTCAACAAACCGCCCATTTGAATATAGGTGCGCTGCGCGCTCTCGATTTTCGTTTGCAGCGCGGCGATGCGCGCGTTCAACGCCTCAAGTTTTGCCGCGTCGGTTTCGAGCGCCGCTTGCTGCGTCAGGTCGAGTAACTGCGTTTGCGCGGCGACGATTTGCGCTTGCAGCAGTTCTTGTTGATTCGTGACAAACTCGCGCCGCGTATCGGCGGCTTGCTGCTGGCGGCTGATGGGGCTTTGGGCAATGATTTGGTTCGCCGCCGCATTTGCCATTTCCTGCGCGCGTTCAGGGGTGGACGCCAGCGCCGAAACATTGATGGTCTGTCCTCCCGCCGGCGCATTGGCCGAGATGACAAAATAGAGCGACTCCCACGAATCGGACCATCGAATATCTTGGGCTACGGCTTGCAAAACAGAGGGTTGGCTCGCGAGGAGGGCGTACGCTTGCGCTAAATTGCTGGAAACGTTAAGGTCGCTGGCGGTCGGATTGGCGCTGGATTGTTCCTGTCCGACCAACAAGATCGCGGTGGCGCGATAGGTGGGCGAGATGGCGCGGCTGTACACGTAGCTGCCTGCCGCCGCCAAACCGACGAGCAAAAGAATGAGCCAACCCCATTTGCGCGCCAGAGCAAAATATTGTCGCAGTTCCAAGTGAGCCGCCTTGATAGATATACAATGACCAAAACGCTTTGGGCTATCTTACAGCGTTATCGTTCATTTGTCGAATGATAGACCAAAAATTTCATTCGCGCCAAGCGTTTGGCAAAAATACGGACAAATTACAAATTTGTCTTACGGCTTGCTCGACTTGGCGATGACGGGATTTTTGTACGCGACAGATTTTCTGACGCGAATGCTAGGCCGTACACAAACCACAAGAGCCATTGCGCTTTGAGCTGCCAAAAGACGCTCTCGCCGAGACTGTGCAGAATCATCACCGCGAGCGAAATGAAAAGAGCTAACGGCAGGGGCGAAGCGATTTTGGCGCGATACGCGCGCCAAGCCGCCGCGAACGCCGTCACGAGAACGCCGACGAAACCGACCAAGCCGACCAAACCCGTGTCCAACGCGACTTGGAGAAAAACATTGTGCGCGTGCGGCACGTCCAAGCCGGGCGCTTGCGGCGAGTACGGCGGCGCATACGGCGCGACAAATTCATACGCGCCCATCCCAATTCCCGTCAACGGATGCGCGCGAATCAAATCCACCGCTTGCGTCCACAGCGCCACCCGTTCTTGCGTGGTATCGCCTGTTATCATGCCGATTCTGCCATAGAGAACATTCGACAATGCCTCTGCGCCGCCCAATTGTTGATTGAGAAAAAGGAGCGCGAGCGCCAAGAGGAAAAGGATTGGCAAGAGCCAACGGCGAAACATTGCCGCGCCGAGCGCCAGCCCGCCAACCAGCGCAACCCACGCACCGCGCGCTTGCAGGATCAGCAATGCCAACACTATCGGACTCAACGCCACCGCGCCGATAATTTGTTCACGGCGACGATGCGAAAACAAGAGCGCCAACGCGAACGGAGCAAGCGCCGCCAACATTCCGCCCACGATATTGGGATTCGTGCCTTGTCCCGGCGGACGCAGTGTCCAATCCAAGAACGCGGGGAGTGTGTACACCTTGTTCGCGCTCCAGCTCACGCTAAAGGGCAGCAGCAGCACCAAGCCGATGCCGAGCAAAACCAATACGCTCGTCGCGCGCCACGCATCGCGTTCGGTTTCCAACGTATCGCACAGGACATAGAATGCCGTGACGCCCGCGAGCCATTTGCCCGCGCTCGCGATACCCATTAGCCGGGCGGGTGATGTCATCAACCCAATCACGACGCCGATCATTAATAGTAAAACAAAAAAATTCGCGCGCGTTTTTGGAAAGGGGCTGCCCGCCACGCGCCAACGCCGCGCGTAATAAATGGGCAGGACGAACCAGCCGAACACAAACCACGGCGGCGGCAAAAAGAGCAGCAGTGTCAGTGGAATAAAAAGCAGTGAGAGAGTCCGCGCATCCCATTCTTTTGATTTGGAAACAGTCGTGGCCGCCGCCGCCGTCGTTTTGTTCAGCTTCTCCATGCGGTTCAATGCCGCGTCATGATTATCAAATAATGGGTTCGCAAAAACGCCATACGATTGAAAAAGCGGCACAGCGTCTGCGAACGCGGCGCGAGCCAGCGCGTCAAGGGCGGCGCGAGTGTGACGCTGCGCAGCGCCATGTTACATTCGGGAAAGAGTGTCTTGATTTCGCGCTTGCCAATGCCGCGCGTTTGTGGATTCGTCGGATTGAGCCAATAGTCGTACCACAGGATCGCGCCGCGCGGTTTCAACACGCGCAGCATTTCCGCCGCAATCTGTTTTCGCAACTGCGCATCCAAGATCGAAGTGAAAACGGTGAACTGCATCACAAGGTCCAAACTAGCAGAAGCAAAAGGCAGCTGCGCGGCATCGCCTTGCAAGAACGCTAATTGCGGATGGGCGGCATGGCCGCGCGCCACGCGTTCGGGCAATAAATCAATGCCGCACAAACGCGTTTCGGCAACTTGGGCGCTCAATTTTGCCAATTCGTGACCTCCGCCGCAGCCAAGATCAAGAACCCGCATAGCGGGCGTGAGCGGGAAATATTTTGCCAGCAGCGCTTGCACCGCCGCGTCTCGATCCACTTCCATGAAACGATTGGCGGGATTGGTCGGCGCGTACCATTCTCGATAGCGCGGGTCGCGGGCGCGGCGGGCGTATTCTAATTCAAGGCGTTTGCGATCGTTCATTGTGCGCTGTGTACGCCCCGAGAGGCGTGTGAGATACTCACGTAATCAACGCTCGTGCGATTGACTCCCCTGAAAATGACCATCCCTCACCCCCGACCCCTCTCCCAATGGACGAGGGGAGGAGGCGCATTTTCATCCGAACATTGGTGCGCGCAAGGTTATGGGGAATTCCCCTGAACCGGATCACCGTTAGGAGGATGACACCCCACGAGCTGATCAGCTGCCCGAATGTTCATCACTCGCTCTCGATTCAACTCGAGCGCGATAACGGTGGCTCGTCCGGTGGGTGTTAGACCAATAACTGCGAGGCCGTCCAAAGACCAAATAAAGTGGTCGCTCCAGGCGCTTTGCCGCGGGTTGAACAATAGCGCGTCTAGGCCAGAATCCGGGTCAACGCCGGTCAATTTGTTCGATTGTCTGCGATTGCAGTGGAAACAAGCGAGGGCGAGATTGTCGGGGTCGTCAGAGCCGCCCTGGTCGGGCGGAGTAACATGATCTATGGTAAATCGGACGTACTGCCACTGCTCTGCGGTATGGCAGTATTCGCACAGGTAGTTTGCGCGTTCGCGAATTTGGAGTTGGATTTCAGGAGTTATCTTGCGGCGCAAGGGCGCTCTCCAGGTCTCCGGTCGGCTAGTACTTGACACGATGAATTTGTGGAGTGAGGATGCGTAGCAAGGCGTTCTCTAACGCCGCATTAGAGAATGCGGCCTACACAGATTCATGTTGAACGAGTACTAGGTTTTCATTAGATTGCGGACAACCCGATTGACCCAACTCAAGTAATCATCAACTTCCTCGTACCGATCCAGCTCTTTCCTTTCTCTGGAATCAAGTCCACCGCGTCGTTCTTGTTCGAGCAGTTTTTCAATCCGGGCTTGGACATGGCGCGTGGCTTTAAAGACAGGCACTCCATCTTCGAGCTCGATCCGCACTGCGCGCTCCAAAGGAAGAGTGGACGGCAAGACGCGCAGTTTGGGAAGGGGATATAGATTGGCAGTCATTCTGACATCCATTTGGAATTACCTCACTACCGGGCATTATAACATTCCATCAAGCGATTAGAAATCGCGGCAACAAGGGCACGAAACGTCCCTGCGGACGTTGGGATTTGCGTGCGCTCAAGCGCACGCAAACTCGCTGGCTCACAACTGGGGCGACGATTGTCGGGCGGGAGACGCCAGATTCCAGCGCGCCAAGCCGACGAGAAAGCCGATGCCATAACTAAGGTGAAGGGTCAAAAAAACAATTGGCAGTAAAACTAGGGCGCGCCAAGTGCCGCGCGCCGCGATGACGGATGCAGCGAGCGCCGCCAGCGCATACGGGACGGCAATCAGCAGAAACCAAAGGGGCGTTTGGGTGACGATTGACAGGAGCGCGCTGCCCGCCAATGCCAGCACAAAGAGCGCGGGGACAAGATGCCGCAGCGACGCGGGACGCCCGTGTTTTTGAATGACGCGCACTTTCCAGAAACCGTATTCGTAATATTGTTTCCACAAGCCGCGCAATGTGCCGCGCGAAAAATAGATGGACTTGATTTGGGGGTCGAGCCAAATTTTTCCGCCCACCTGTGTCAAGCGAAAATTAAATTCGTCGTCTTGATTGCGCACCAATTCCTCGTCAAACAAGCCGATGCGGTCAAAGACCGCGCGCGGATACGCGCCCATATACACTGTATCCACCCACTGCGCGGTTTCGGCGTAATGAAAGCGCGCGCCGCCCACGCCGAACGGCGAACTCGTCGCGAGCGCAATCACATTGCCGATGTATGTTTCACTCACGGCGCGCATCGGACCGCCAACGTTGTCGGCATTGGTTTCTTGCAGCGCTCGAACACACCGCGAAACATAATCTGGCTCTATAATCGTGTGCCCATCTATACGCACAATCACCGCGCCGCGCGCGGCGCGAATGCCACGATTCAACGCGGTAGGAACGATGCGTTCGGGATTGTCAAGTAATTTCTGATTTATGCGATAAAGACCATCGCTTTCTGATTTCTGATTTATCCGCGCAGCAAAAAGTTGTTTCACGATTTCGCGCGTGTTGTCTTCGGACATGCCGTCAACGACCAAAATTTCCAAGCGTTCGCGCGGATAATCTTGCGTCAAGACCGCCTTTAAGCAGCGCTCGATATAGCGCGCCTCATTTCGTATGGGGATTACGACGGAAACAATGGGGTAGAAATCAGCCATTTGCGTAGGGGCAGCGCTTTATGCTTACTCTCTTCCGCTGAGGAGCGAATCAATGAGCGCGAATAATTTTTCGCGGCGGCGTTCCAACGGGAATTCTCGAAGGATGCGTTCGCGCGCGCGTGCGCCGCACGCGGCGTCTTGGAGCAATGCGTTTTGAATCGCGTGCGCCAGCGCGGCAGGTTCGACCGAATCCACATACACGCCCGCGTCGCCGACCACTTCGGGCAATGCGCCCGCGCGCGTGACGACGGGGATACATTGATAGAGCATTGCTTCGGCGACGGCAAGCCCGAATCCTTCGTGACGCGAGGGCTGGACATAGACGCGCGCGCGTGAAAAATAATTCGCCAATTGCGCGGGCGCGACCCAATTGGTAAAGGTTACATTGGGCGCTGCCGCGCGCCGCAATGGCTCGATCGCGCGGTCGCGCCATTTGCCGACGACGATAAACGGCACATCGGGCAGCTCCGCCGCGGCGCGCACGAATAGCGCGAGACCTTTGCGCACGAGGTTCACCGCGTCCACGTTACCAACGGTGAGCGCGAGGATTTCTTTGGGCTGAGTTGGCGCAATCGCCGCGGCGTCCAAGCCGTGCGGAATGATCGCCACACGCGCGGGCAACAGCTTGTCGAACGTTCGCAATTCATTGGCTACAAAATGGGAAGGGACAATCAACTGCGTGGCGCGTTGGAGTGTGAAGGACGACACCCACCGCTTGAAGGCGCTGCGCCGATAGCCGCTGTCGCGACCGGGCGCGGTATCGTATCCGCCGACAAAAAGGATGCTGGGTTTGCTTGTCATTCTTCACTCCGTTCAGAATGACAAGCGAAAGTCCTATACTTGCTGCGCATACCACTCGACAGTTTTAGCGAGACCAGTTTGTAAATCCGTCACGGGAACGAACCCGGTCAAGGCGCGCAGTTTGGAAACATCCGCCTGCGAGTGTTTCACATCGCCCGTTCTGGCATCGTCAAACAAGGGCTCGAGTTCTTTGCCCAAAATCTGATTTAGGCGGCTGACCAATTCCAAAAGAGAGACGCGCCCACCCAACGCCGCATTGCACACTTGGCCGACTGCGGCTTCGGCTTGACATGCCAACAGGTTGGCTTGGACCACATTCGCCACGTAGGTAAAATCACGCGACTGCAAGCCATCGCCATGAATCAATGGTCTGTCACCGCGCAGCATTGCCGTGATGAACTTGGGAATGACTGCCGCATACTGCGACGCGGGGTCTTGATGCGGTCCAAAGACGTTAAAGTAGCGGAGCGCCACAATGGGCAAACCATAGACTTGATAAAACGCGCGGCAATAATTTTCACCAGCCAGCTTGCTCACCGCATACGGGGAAAGCGGATTGGTCGGCATTTCTTCCCGTTTGGGCAGAGTCGGACTGTTGCCATAGACGGACGAAGAAGAGGCATAGACCACCCGCCGCACATTGGCTTGACGCGCCGCCATCAAAACATTCAGCGTGCCGGTAACATTCACCTGATGCGTAGTGATTGGGTCGGCAATGGAACGCGGGACGGAAGGCAACGCGGCTTGATGCAAAATATACTCAACCCCTTGCGCCGCCGCCTGCACCAAAGCCAAGTCGCGGATATCTCCTTCAATGAGGTCGAGCGCATCGAGGAGACCGCTCAAATTCTGGCGGCATCCCGTGCTAAAGTTATCAAATACGCGCACAATTTCACCCTGCCGCACCAACTCTTGAACAATATGCGAACCGATGAATCCTGCGCCGCCTGTTACTAAATAGGTTGCCATATTCGTAACCGTTCAGGTGTCATTGCGAGGAGCGGTTTTGCGACGAAGCAATCTCTCCCCCGCGGGATTGCTTCGCAAAAACCGCTCGCAATGACAGATTCAGCTGAACGCTTACCCATATTCTTGTCTGCCGCGAAAAGAATTCTGCGCGCTTGAAAATTCCGCTTTGGGCTTGGTTCAATGCGCAGTACGACCCAGCGCGAGATGATAGACCTCGATCACCTTTCGAGTCACAACCTTTTCGTCGAGGTCTTGGACCGCCGCGCGCCCCTCAATGCGTTGGCGTTTAGTTAGAACTCGAGTCAATCCTTCGGCAATCGTCTCTGGGCTATCATCCGCGCACACAACGCACCCCTCCACCGACCCAAGCCGTTCTCGCACATCGCCGACGGCAGTGGATACAACGGGCAGATTGCACGCCAGCGCTTCTTTGACGACATTGGGTGAACCTTCATGCAGAGAAGTCAAGAGCAAGACATCTGCAGCATTCAGATAGAGCGGAATTTGCGAGTGAGCAATTCCCTTGGCAGCAAGCATTGCGCTTTCTGGAAACCTATCCTTGACGCGCGCAAACGCGGCTTGTGCCAATCCATACCGTTTTATTGAAACATCTGGATTTCCCCCAAAGAATACAAGGGGCTGTGTTGAATTTATGCCCAACGCCCTACGTGCCTCTGCCTGACCGAGAGGATGAAACAGTTCCAGGTCAAGTCCAGATGGAATAATATGATAGTCACACCGCGACAAAAAACGCGCCAAACTTTGTGAAACAACAATAACTTGGTCTGAACGACGCGCCACCGCTCGACCAATGATCTGTAATACCTTGCCCATCAAACTATAATGACCATTGTTATCAACAATCCCTTCCAAATCGCTTCCGCGAAAAGTAACGACGAGAGGTAGACTTTTGGGCAAGATAGCTAATAATCCGCTTTGCCCAAATTGAGCATGAATCAAATCATATCGGTTGTGCGCTAGTTTGCTTTGTACAGTTTTCCATGCCTGCATATACCTGACTGGACTCTTGGCGCCACGAAAATGAAACAAATCAATTTGGATACCAGTGCGTCGTAAATAATCCACTTGGCGCACGATAAAGGGCGCATATTCCGGATGCGCTGGCGTGGGCCATTCGCTGGTGAGCATGAGAATCTTTAGCATTCTAGATCCGCTCAAGGACACATCTTAACTTTGTCAAGCGCTTAACGGACTTTTTCCGCCCTCAAGCAAAAATGACTCGTTAGAAAAAATGCTATAAATGAGTTACCTAGAAAAAATCTTCCTACATTACCCAGAGTGTTGAAGGAGCTCCACACAGTTGTCAGATTTCCAAAACCAGACTCTGACAAAAATCTAGCCCAAATCCAGGGTGGTTGATGTTTCTTCCAATCAATGCTTTGCGCGAATGGATTCGTCATGTAAAGCATCGGGAAAAAATTATACCTGGAACAATCACAGAGAATTAGTCTAGTACCAATCCAAGAAAGCAAACTAATTTTGGTAAAAATAGCTCTGTAAATCTCTTGAGAATGTTTGTCAGTCCGCAACTGAATACATGCTTTTTCGTCAAGATGATTAATCGAATTAATGAGTAAAATTACATCGAATTTAGTTTTACTCGGATCAAAGGATTGGAATGTTTGATGCACAAGTTTGGTCTGAGGCAAATCTAAGCGCATACGACAACGCTCAAATTTTTCGGTGATCTTGGTAGAACTGCCTGCCTCCTCTGGCTCTAAACATATAACTTCCCGCGCTCCTCTACAAGCGGCATAAAAACTATATATCCCACTTCCACCTCCAATATCAAGAACCGT
>WBZO01007285.1_pt1 | contig 10307 bp, 7 predicted proteins | sample 5204261 | NCBI WGS metagenome assembly WBZO01 (sample SAMN12412400, study PRJNA552823) | activated sludge metagenome | isolation source: activated sludge from anammox sidestream of wastewater treatment plant... | place: USA: North Carolina | collected 2017-09
TACCGGCAGGAGTGTAAAGAGAAATAATACTACGGTATAACCGGAATGAACGCTAAAAGTATCAAACTAATCGCAACATGGCAGGCCGCCGTGATCCTGGTGTTCTGCACTCGCTCCCTGGCAGCCGATGAGGGATTTAGATTCTTCTACAATTTCGCGCCGGGTGTCACTTTTTATGAAACCGATCACAGCCGCCAGGAAAGCGGCAGCAAGCTTATTTCCGAATTCCGCCGCACGATAGAGTTCCGCGTCTTGCAGGCGCACGGCGCAGCCTTGTCCACATTGAGCGCTCGAATTATTGAACTCAGTAATAAAGGACGCCGGATTGATTATTACAATGGCGTTCAGTTCGAGGCGAATATTTCGGCCAGCGGCGAAGTAACGGAATACTCTTTTTCCGGCGGACTGCCGCGCTACCAACCACTCATCCAGGCAGCCGGACCGGCCAGTCGCAATAATATTTTCTGGATGCCGCGTTTTCCCGATAAACCGGTAAAGATCGGCGATACTTTCACAGATACCGTATTCCTCAACAGCGCGGGTATGGCGGCAGGCGGACAAACTGTTTTTGAACTGGAAGAAGTCAGAGATAAATTAGCGCGCTTCAAATTGAGGCATACCGGCTCGACCGCAAGCGAAGGAGCGGGCGGAACACAAATCAGCCAAGGACATGCAATTTTCGATCTGGACAAAGGGATGTGGTCGTCGGTTGAGCTTTCCGGTGAAGGAACGGCACAATTGGCTGGCGCACTCAGTCAACATTACAAAACTTCCAGCCGGAAGGAAATTTCTCGCAGTGCTGGCTGCGATCAAGCGACGACGGGCGTGAGTAACCCGGATGGCGTAATCAGCCATGCGCGCACTCTGGCCAATCAGCTCGTGCGCAATGCCTTAACGCGCTGGCCCGGAACAGGCGAAAATTTATATGCCAGCTACCGGCACTTTCACTGCCCCGACCGGCCGCAAATGACGGCGATCCGGGATAATCTCGCGGCAGCGCAACAAATTCTCGGCGATCTCACAATTACATGCCTGCCTGCTTCCGCGGATGTCTGCGGCAATGTCCGCGGCAACGAAGTCAATCTGCCGGTGGAGTCACTGCCTGGCAGCGCTTCAAGCAGCCGTTTGGTGCAGCTTTGCCCAAGCTTCTTCCGCATGGACGATGATGAACAGGCTGGGACACTGATCGCGGCTGCGGTCAAACTCTCCGGAGTTGGGGATAGTCATCGTTGCATGCTGCAGGAAGAGTGTTACTTCGATTTCTTGAGACCGGCGTCCGAAACCGTTGGTGGAAACCCTTACGCCTACGGCTACTATGCTTTGGCACTGTCGGGATGGACATTCTCCAGAGAACCCAGACGTACCCCCTGTTTTCCACAGGCCAGCGGAAATTACATACAAGTCGACGGCGGTGCTGCCGCCACCGATCCGGCGAGTGTTCAACCCTATCGAGGCGTTTTCTACGAGATTTTCTCAGATCCGGCAACCGGCGACCGCTTTATCTGGCACGACAATCTGTCAGGGGCAGGCTACTATCTCTATGGCGAAACCGGAATGCGGTACTACTTGCCCAGTGATTAATCGGCGGTCTCGCAACATTATGCAATATGCTGTATCACTTATTTTTTACAAAAAGAACTAATGTGACAGAAAAAATCTTAGCAAGATGTTTGATTAATATCAGATTTGTGTTTTAAAACAATATTATTATAAAGGCAATTTGTTGAAGTAAGTTGCCAGGATTGTTTTTGAATCTTTAAACAGAACTGGCTTTTTTGATCGTGTAATAGCATATTTTCCGCAACATCCGGTTTGCTTATAATGAAAAAGGAGAAGGGTGTTTTTTACTATACATCAAAATTATACGTGGATCTCACGAAGAAATTATACTGGCGGTTTTAAGCTTAATTAATAAACACTCCCTCCCTCATAGATGAATGGAATATTCGATAACATCTGGAGGATACTGAGTCAGCCACATGGAGGAAAGAATGGATCTAAAGATCGTATCAGGCGTATTAGTGACAAAAGGACATCAAGAAGGCCGAGTTGTAATCGATTTTGGCTCGAATAGTATAGTCGTTGGCAGCAGTGATTTGGCACCCGAAGATTTGCAGAGAGAAGTAACAATTGCACCGCGAGAGCCCGTAGATTTGAGACGCAGCTACTTCGATCAGACTCCATGCCATACCGTAGGATTGCGCGAAATAAGCGTATCTCGCACCATACAAGATAATACGATAGGGCCAACAACGCTCATTTTGATTGAAGATGAATTCCAGATAAACTCGGCTGCCGATAGTCAGCGGCTTACGATTACTTGGAAAGGAAAAGACAAGGCTAGGATTGCTGAAATCACATACATGGCGATCGGACCTGTTTCGCCTCCACCGCCCGGCCCATATTGATTGTTGATTGTGTTACAGATCAACTCATCTCCAATGAACAGACGCATTTTGTTCTGTTTAAAGGAGATGAAAGGAGTTCAATCTACAAACCTCTATATCCGGTAGAATTTCACCAATAAGTGGGGTGAATTTGTTTCATCAGATTTCGGTATTGCAGATCGTTGAAGTAACACATCGTAGCGTGATTTTGCAAAGATCTCAGAAAATATCTATCCATATCATTTCTTGCTCAGCGCTTTCACCGCATCAAGCCGCGCCGCTTGATTCGCGGGCCAAAGACAAGCGGCGATGCCGGTCACCAGCGCAACTGCGACACCGGCAATCGAAGCCCAAACCGGCGCCCACGCGGGGAGCTGCGGATAAGCCAGGCGCAGCATCAGACTGCCCAATTGACCCAGCAGCGATCCGAAAACCGCACCGGCCAGGGACAACCACACCGCCTCGGCGAAAAATAACCGGCGAATGTCGCCGGAAGTCGCGCCGATGGCTTTCAGCAGACCGATTTCCGCAGTGCGCTGGCTGACCGCCACCAGCATCACATTCATCACCAGAATACCGGCGACGATCAGACTGACCGCGGCAATCCCGGCAACGGCCAGCGTCATGGTGTGCAATATCCGATCAAAGGTAGCTAGAATGGCATCCTGCGTGATCACGGTCACATCTTCTTCGCCGTCATGGCTCTGTTTCAGCGCCGCCAGAATCGCCTGTTTGGCCGGTTCGATATCGTTATGGCTTTTCGCTTCGATCAGAATACGGAACAACGACGTGGTGTTGAACATTTGCTGTGCATAGTCGATCGGGATGATCACGATTTCATCGGTATTGAACCCCATCGATTCGCCTTGCGAAGCCAGCACACCGGAAACGATAAACCGGCTGTCGCCCAGGCGCACGCGCTGGCCGATGGCTTGGCTGCGCGGAAAGAATTCACGGGCGATTTTCGCGCCGAGCACGATTTGTGCGTTGCGTTCGGTGCCGTGCGCCAGAAAGCCGCCCTGCGCCAACTGCATATGCCGCACCGGGATCAAGTCGGCATTGCTGCCCAGCACGGTGACTTCGCGCAGGCGGTTGGCGGCGGAAAGCTCCGCGGCGCCGACATTGAGCGGCGCGTAACGCCGCACTTGCGGCAACCGGCCGAGCAGTTGCGCATCTTTCAACGTCAAATCGCGCGGCGTCTGACCCAGCACCGCACCGAGAAACGATCCTGACGTTTCCGCGCGCCCCGGCAATACGACCAGCAAATTGGTACCGATAGAAGAAAACTGATTGATGACATAATTCCGCGCACCGTCGCCAAGCGCCGTCAAAACCACGACCGAAGCCACACCCAAGGCCATCGCCAGCACGATCAACAAAGAGCGGATGCGATAACTCAGCACCGTTTTAAACGACGTTTGTAAGGTATCAGCGAGTGTCATCGGATTGATCCGTCAGTATCTTGCCATCGCGCATGGCGATCTGGCGGTGTGCACGCGCACCCAATTCGCGGTCGTGCGTGACAATGATCAAAGTGGTTCCGCTGTGATGCAGATTTTCCAGCAGCGCCATCACTTCGGCACCGATCTGATGATCCAGATTGCCGGTCGGCTCGTCCGCCAGAATGACACTGGGACGCATGATGGTCGCGCGCGCAATCGCCACGCGCTGGCGTTGTCCGCCGGAAAGTTCGGCGGGCCGATGCTGCGCGCGCTGTTTCAGTTCGAATGCCTGCAACGCTTCGCCGACACGGACTTGGCGCTGCTCCTGCGGCACACCGCTGAGAATGAGCGGTAATTCAATATTTTCCGCCGCCGTCAGCCGCGGTACCAGATGAAAGGACTGAAAAACAAAACCGATTTTTTCCCGGCGGATGTGCGCTTGCTCGTTTTCCGACAAATCGGTGACCAGCCGCCCGTCCAGTTCATAGCGCCCGCTGTCGGGCCGGTCCAGCAAGCCGATGATGTTCAGCAGCGTGGATTTCCCGGAACCGGAAGGCCCCATAATCGAAACATACTCACCCGAAGCGATGGCCAGATTAATACCGTTCAATGCATGAACCGTCTGATCACCCATTTGAAATGTGCGCGTAATCGCGTTCAAGCGGATCATCGGTTTTTTGGCTGCACGGCGGCGCCGGCTTTGATCCCGTCCTTGTCGAACGCGATCAGCACTTGATCGCCGGCTTTCAGGCCGCTGCGAACTTCGGTAAAACTCCAATTGCTCAGACCGGTTTCCACCGGCTGCTCCACCAAGCGGTTGTGGCTATCCACCACCCAGACTTTATTATTTTGCCGGATGGCTTGCGTCGGAACGCGCAGCACGTCATCCTTGCGCTGCAAAATCACTTCCACGTCGGCGCTATAACCGACCAGCAACACATCCGCCGGAGTTTGCAGAAAATCCACCTCAATATCGACGGTGCGCGCCTGCTTCTCGATTTCGGTCACGTAGGACGCAATGCGCCGGATTCTGCCGGGAAAAATTTTATCCGGCATGGCGTCCAAGGTAATACGCGCTTCTTGCCCGACCCGGATTTTGGGCGCATCGACTTCGTCCATCGGCGCCGTGACATACAGGCAGCGATCGTCGATCAGATCAATCGTCGGCGGCGTCGGAATACCGGGCGGTGACGGCGTGGTGAATTCGCCCAATTCACCGCTGATATGCGCGATCACACCGGAGAACGGCGCGCTGATGATGGTGCGCTCCAAACCCGCTTGCGCGACGCGCACTTGCGCCTCGGCGCGCTTGATATCGGTGACGGCAGCTTCGCAACTGGCTTGCCGGGAGCGCGCATTGGCATTGACGTCATCGGCGCGTTGCGAGCTGACAAAGCCCTGCTCGACCAGTTGCTGCGTGCGCACTGATTCGCGCCGGGCGTTTTCCGCCAGAATGCAGGTTTCGCGGCGGCGTTCCTGCGCCATCGCCAGCTGCCGTTGCGCCAACTCGCGCTGCGCCAGCAAATCCTGATTCCAGAGTTCCAGCAAAACCTGCCCTTTTTGCACATGATCGCCTTCCTTGACCCAGATTTTGGCGATCTGGCCGCCGGCAATCGGCGCTAAATTCGAGCGTTGGCAAGATTTGACCGTCCCCGCGCGGGTATTGACGACAGTCGCTTCGACGTTGCCAGTGGCGATGATTACCGTTTCCACCTCCAGCGGTTTTGGGCGTGTGGAGTACCAGCCGGCAAACGCGATGATGACGGCAATTGTGGCAAGGACGATGAATCTTACCGGTTTGTTAAGCAGCGGCATGATTGAGCAAGCGGGATCGCGCGATTCGAGATGACATTGTGTTGTGTTTCATTGCAAATATGCGTATTTTACACGTTCATTAAAGCTTAACGCCGTTTGCTGGCGATTCATGAAAAATCCTGAACAGGCACGACCCGTATGATTGATATTTGGCGTAAAAAATTCATCCTGTCCGATTCCGACCGGCCCACGCATATGGAGGACATCCGCCCCACTGCAACGAATCATGAGACACTCGATCCGAAAACATTTACAGCGATAGAAACTGAGGCATTGTTTCATGCCATCGATCACACCAAAACCGAGACTGGCCGGTTGACACTGTACCGCTCACTCGCCCGTCCGGTGCAAGATGCGCAGGTGGCGCAACAAAAGCAAATTGCGTTGCGCGAGATCGAATCGAATCCGGAACTCCGCGGCGCGCTGTCCGATTTTGTTGCGAAAGCCGTTCCCGGCGAGAGATCGCTGAAGCATCTGTTGTACGGAGAGTTTTCCGGCGGCTTTGCGACCGATGAACCGGGCAGCCGCACCGATAAACTGGAGTTCGGCGGCTACGGCTACCGGCAATATCAGGATGGCACTCAGTTTGCCGTGAGTCTGGCCGAGCAAGCCGGGAATTTGCCGCGCCCGCAATCCGCTTACTTGCGCACGCTGCTCGATGCCTTCCGGGATTTTGGTCAATCGCGCATTTATGCGTTGATGAAGGGGCCGGTTTATTCCATGGGCGGCAAGTTCAAAACAAAAAAAGAGAAATCGCGTTTCGATCTGTATTCGCGTTTCCAGCCTTCGCTGTTCAAAATTTTGCCGATACTGATTTTTCTGGCCGCCGGTTACGGTATTTTATTTTTCTTTGAAATTCTGATGCCGCAGTTCGGCGCATCGTACATCAGCTACGGTATCCTGGCGCTGACCGCGCCGGTTCTGCCGATTGTTCTGCTGGCAATGGGCGTTTCCGATCGCGATTCGATCATTTATCCCTTGCGCAAGCAATTCCGCGAAAGCCCGGAATTGGCCAAAGCGATCGAAGCATTGGGATTTCTTGATGAGTTGCTCTCTTTTTATCGCTATGGGCAATCTCTTCCCGGTGACAAAGTTTTACCGGAAATTCTCGATGAAAAACAGCACCGGCTAACCGTCAGCCAGGCCAAAAATCCGCTACTGATCCAAACAATCCCGGATTATGTGCCCAACGATATTCACCTTGATCTCGCCGGCCGGGTACTGATCATCACCGGTCCGAACAGCGGCGGTAAAACCGCGTATTGCAAAACGATCGCGCAAATCCAGCTACTCGGGCAAATCGGCTGTTATATCCCCGCCACGCAGGGGCAATTGGTTCCGGCAGAACATATTTACTACCAAGTACCCGACCCCGGCCAGCTTAGCGCTGCAATGGGGCGCTTCGGTCATGAATTGCAGCGTACGCGCGAAATATTTTTTAACTCGACACCGCGCAGTTTGGCCGTACTGGATGAATTATCCGAAGGCACCACATTCGAGGAAAAAATGACAATCTCCGAATACATACTGAAGGGGTTTCATAAACTCGGCGCGAGTACGCTGCTGGTTACGCACAATCACGAACTGTGCGAACTTCTGCAAAAAGACGGCATCGGCCGTTATCTGCAAGTCGAGTTCTTACCGCAAGGTCCGACTCACCGGCTAATTGCCGGTATCTCCAAAGTCAGCCACGCCGATCGCGTTGCCAGCGCCATCGGATTTAGCCGGAATGATGTGGAAAAACATTTGGAACGGCACAATGAAACAGAGAAAGCGAAGGGTGCGAATTAGTACACGCCTATTTGCTGCGAAACGCTTTATTGATAAAGCGCGGACTTGATGCGATCAAGAAGATTCCAGTTGTTGAAAATGCTGCTTGGCGTATGCAAACAAGCTGAATCGATTTTTAATTCCCAATTTACTGAATATGGAAGTCAAATGATTGCGCAAAGTGTGCTCGCTCATGCACAATTTTGCAGCTATCTGTTTATTCTGCTCCCCGCCCGTTCCATCCGAAAATGCCCTAAGAATCATGCACTCTTTACGGGTAAGCATTGCAATTTTATCCGTATCCGTGTCGGAAGAAACTTTTCTGCGTATACGTGAATTTTGTAAGAGAATACGCCCGGTTGTGATGCGATCGAGCCATAATTCACCATCGTAAATTTTCTCAATAGCTCTGAGTACCGTTTGCATGGATTCTTTTTTGTGCACTACGCCACGCGCACCGCTTAGAACCGCTCTATCAATCACTTCTTTGTCGTGTGTTTCAGTAAAAACTACCACGCGCGTATTTCCATTGCTGGCGAAATCAGGAATGTGGTTTACACAATCAGTTTCATCCAGATAGATATTCAATATCAAAATATCCGGATTCTTTTCTGAAACAAGCCTTTTAGCATCAGACAAATTAGTCGCTACGCCAACGATTTCCATTCGAGGTTTCACACTTTCAATAAGTTTCTCTAATCCCCAAAGCACAATTTGTTGATCGTCAACCAATAAAACTCGAATAGGCTGTACAGAAATCTGCCTGATTTGATTATCAGATTTTTCAATACCGTGATATTGGCAAAAGCAAGACTCGAAGTCGGTGTGCTGCTTATTGGTAGTATCTTTATTGATACTACATCCCATTGCAGTAGCGATTGTCATTGTGCGTTGCACAATCAACTCACTGGTATAGGTTGTAAAATAAATGCAAAGATTGGAATTATCAGTTTGCAAATTCATTTGCCGCGCTAAATAGATACCATCGCAATTGTTCAACTCCATGTCTGTCAGAATTAAATCAGGCTTGTCTTTTTTTACTCTGGTGATAGCTTCCTGACTTGAAGTACAAATGCCGATAATCGCATATTGCCAGTCATCGAGTATATTTTTCAATGTTTCGCCAGAGACATATTTATCGACAACAATCAGCACTCGGGTATCATCAATTCTTCTGTGCGAAACTCTCGCAAGCATATGTTCTGTTTTGTTGGTCATTTGGTTTTACCTTTAAACAGCACCACTTTTTGATTCATTCTGAAATACTCCATTAACCGAATTGTTATGCGAATAACTTAGAGAGATGCTGAAAATAAACATGATTTTTATTCATCTCAATTTCTGTCAATTAACTAGCAACACGCTTTGGATATTGATTGCATATCATGCATATTTGTCATGAATGACTATTTAACCGGCAATTTAAACTTTACTTACAGCAGATACACCAGCCAGTTTTTATTTCGGTCCTAGTATCAAAAACTTTAAATATTTTTTTATTCAAATAACGGGAGAAATCATAAATTCATCAGCAATTAAAATATATTGATTTTATTAAATGACAATAAAATAAAAAAACTCAAGCGAGTTGAAATAGCGAGAATATATAGCAGCCATAACTATTCTCTGAAAATTTAATTGAATTAGGATCCTTCGCATAACTTATAAGCTACGGCATAAACTGAAACGAACGATGAGAGAAAACAACGCCAAGTTTGTCACATCTGGCAAATATCCGGTGAAATCCCATCAACGAATCATTTCTCAATTTCATTATGCTTCATAGCAATCGCACACAAGAAAATCAGATAGTGCTGTTTTATTATCATTTCAATAATATAGCGATCATTCCTTGTTCCGTTAAATTCGATTTAAGCTGTTAAAATAGTTCCGATACTAGCAAGAATCGTTTGATACTAATGTGACAAAACTCACATAGAAATGAATCGGATATTTTTTATCCTGCAATCAGGTTCTGGCGGATAAAATAGCGTTAGTTTTTCTTACCCGATAATATCGATCTCAGCGCAAGTTGCTGACAGGTGCGCAAAAATAAGCCTATCGCCAATTTCCGCAACATACTATTTATGAAACTACTCAGCTGGAATATTCAATGGGGTCGCGGAATGGATGGATACGTCGATCTTGGGAGAATCGTCCGGACAATACGGCAGCTCGGTGATTTTGATGTGATTTGTTTGCAGGAAGTCGCGGTCAATTTCCCCGGTTTACCGGGTAGTCACGGGGAAAACCAGATTACCGAACTGGCAAAGCTGCTGCCCGATCACATCGCACTGTATGGCGTTGCAACCGATGTACCGGATGGACATGGTGGACGCAATCAATTTGGCAATGCTATTTTTACCCGTTTTCCGGTCGGCCAGGTGTGGCGGCATTTATTGCCATGGCAAGCCGAACCGGCAACGCCCAGCATGCAGCGGATACTGGTGGAAGCTGCCGTATCAGCCGATATCGGCCCGCTGCGCATCTTAACCACACATCTCGAATACTATTCCCGGAATCAGCGGGAAACTCAAATCGAAGCAATCCGTAGTTTACACCGGGAAGCTTGCGCCATGTCTCAGCGCCAATTTCTTCATGAAGAACGAGGCGGAACGTTTGAAGTTTTTCCCAGACCCGCACAAGCAATTTTGTGCGGCGATCTCAACTTTCCAGCCACGGCACCGGAACGAATGAAAGTGCTTGCACCCTTCACTGATGGCACACCAAACTTTCACGATGCGTGGCAGGTATTACACCCAGGAATTCCCCATGCGCCAACCGTTGGGATTCATCCGGTGGATTTTGTCGCGGGTCCGGAGTGCTTTGATTTTGTTTTTGTGACCGATGGGTTGGTAAAGCGGCTCAGCGCATATGGCATCGATAGCGGAAC
>WBZO01007286.1_pt1 | contig 10306 bp, 20 predicted proteins | sample 5204261 | NCBI WGS metagenome assembly WBZO01 (sample SAMN12412400, study PRJNA552823) | activated sludge metagenome | isolation source: activated sludge from anammox sidestream of wastewater treatment plant... | place: USA: North Carolina | collected 2017-09
CCCTTGCGCTCGTAATGGTCGACGAGCGGCGCGGTCTGCTCGCGGTAGACGGCCATGCGGCGCCGGATGGTCGCCTCGTTGTCGTCGGAGCGGCCCTCGGCCTCGGCGCGGCCCAGCAGGCGCCTCACGAGCTCGGCGTCGTCGACCACCAGCTCGATGGCGGCGTCGACCTGGCTGTCGTAGCCGGCCAGCAGGTCGTCGAGCGCCTCCGCCTGGCCCGGGGTGCGGGGGAACCCATCGAGCAGGACCCGCACGGGCTCCATGGCGTCGAGCTCTGCCGCGACCATGCCGATGATGATGTCGTCGGAGACGAGCCCGCCTTCGTCCATCACGCGCTTGGCCTTCACGCCCAGCTCGGTGCCGTCACGCACGTGCGAGCGGAGCATGTCGCCGGTCGACAGCTTGCGGAGACCACGGGCCTCGGCTAGGAGGTTCGCCTGCGTGCCCTTGCCCGCGCCGGGTGGGCCCATGAGCAACACGACCTCGGCGCCGTTCGCGCCAGTGCCTTGCGCGCTCACCTAGAAGCGCCTCCCGCGGCCGCGTATGCGACCCTTGGAGACGAAGCCCTCGTAGTGGCGCATCATCAGCTGCGACTCGAGCTGGCGCAGGGTGTCGAGCGCCACGCCGACCATGATGAGGAGGCCGGTGCCCGAGAACGCGAGCGAGAGCTGCTGCTGGCCCGTGAGCCAGGAGAAGGTCTGCGGCAGCGCGTTGACGAGGCCGAGGAAGAGCGCCCCCCACAGCGTGATGCGGTTGGTGATGCGGGTCAGGTGCTCGGTCGTCTGCTGCCCGGGGCGCACGCCGGGCACGAAGCCGCCGTACTCGCGCAGGTTCTCGCTGATGCGGCGCGGGTCGAACGAGATCTGGGTGTAGAAGTAGGTGAAGCCCACGATGAGCAGGGTGCTGAGGATGATGCCCTGCCACACGGACGGGTTGAACCAGGCGCCGAGCGCCTGCAGCCAGGCGATCTCCGGGAACGCCCCGATGAGGGTCTGGGGCAGCACGAGGATGGCGACGGCGAAGATGATGGGGATCACGCCGGCGGCGTTGACGCGCAGCGGGATGTAGGTGGTCTGACCGCCCATCACCTTGCGCCCGACGACCTTGCGGGCGTACTGCACCGGGATGCGCCGCTCCGCCTGCTGCACGAGCACCATGCCCGCGATCGACACGATGAGGAGCACGAAGTAGAAGAGGAGCCCGAACACGTTGGACTCACCGGCGCCGATGAGGGCGAACTGCTGCCCGAGGGCGCCCGGGAAGGACGCCACGATCCCCGCGTAGATGATCAACGAGATGCCGTTGCCGATGCCGTACTCCGTGATCTTCTCGCCGAGCCACATGACGACCGTGATGCCGGCCACCTGGGTGACGAGCACGACGAACCAGAAGAACGGACCGTTCGACCAGCCGACCTTGAGGGCGCCGGACGGGCCGATCAGGGCGATGGCCAGGAACAGCGCCTGGATGGCGCCGAGCGCCGTGGCGCCCCAGCGCGTGTACTGGGTGATCTTGCGCCGCCCCTCCTCGCCCTCCTTGGAGAGCTTCTCGAGGGGCGGGTAGGTGCTCTGCAGCAGCTGGATGATGATGCTGGCCGTGATGTAGGGGATCACGCCGAGCGCCGCGATCGAGAAGACCTCGAAGTTGCCGCCCGAGATGAAGTTGAGGAGCGAGAACACCCCGCCACCGAACCCGCCCGCCTTCAACGTGGCGATGTCGATCCCCGGCGTGGGGATGTGGACCATCAGGCGGTAGGCGGCGAGGAGTCCGATGGTGACGAGCAGCTTGGCCCGCAAGTCCGGGATGACCAGAGCATTGCGAAAGGCCTTCAGCATGCTTAGGCTCCCTCGGCCGGCGCCGCGGGGAGCACGACCTTGCCCCCGGCGGCTTCCACGGCGGCCAGAGCCCCCTTGGAGGCCGCGTCGACCGTGATGACGAGGCCCGTGACGGTCAGCTCACCGTCGGCGAGGAGCTTTATTGGGTGGTCGGCGCGCCTGACCAGGCCGGCGGCGACGAGTTCGGCCGCGCCGACCTCGGCGCCGGCCGCGAAGCCGCCCAGGTCACGCACGTTGACGAGCTGCAGCGGCTCCTTGACGCGCGTGAAGCCGCGCTTGGGGAGGCGCATGATGAGGCGCGAGCGCCCGCCTTCCCAACCGGCACCCTGACTGAAGCCGGAGCGGCTGGTCTGCCCCTTCTGGCCGCGGCCGGCGGTCTTGCCGCGTCCGCTGCCGACGCCGCGCCCCAGGCGCTTGCGGTCCTTCGTCGAGCCGGGCGCGGGCTTGAGTTCGTTCAGCTTCACCGCTTCTCGTTCCCTTCGATGACGAGCAGGTGCTTGACCCGCTCGACCATCCCGCGAGTCGATTCGTTGTCGACCACCTCGCGCACGTCACCGATCTTCTTCAGCCCGAGGGCGTTGACGGTGCCGCGCTGCCGCTTGGTGGTGCCGATGAGGCTGCGGACGAGCTTGAGTCTCATTCGGCGCTCTCCCGCACGCGCTTGGCCTCGTCGTAGGTGCGGAGCTGCTTGAGGCCGTCGATGACGGCGTAGGCGACGTTCGTCTGGTTGCGGCTGCCGAGTTCCTTCGTGAGGAGGTTGCTGTAGCCGGCCAGCTCGACGATGGCGCGCGGCACGCTCCCGGCGATGACGCCGGTGCCGGCGCCCGCGGGCTTGAGCATCACGCGGCTGGTGCCGTGCTCGCCCAGCACCTCGTGGGGGATGGTGCCCGGGTCCTGGATGGGCACGTCGATGACGTTGCGGCGGGCAACGTGCTGGCCCTTCTGGACCGCCACCGGCACCTCGCGCGCCTTGCCGAGGCCCACCCCGACGCGCCCGTTGCGGTCGCCGATGACGACCATCGCGCCGAACCGGAAGCGCCGGCCGCCCTTGTAGGTCTTGGCGGTGCGGCGGATGAAGATGACCTTGTCTTCGAAGTCGGTGTCAGCCATCAGAACTCGAGGCCTCCTTCACGGGCCCCTTCGGCCAGGGCCTTGACGCGACCGTGGTACCGGAAGGAACCGCGGTCGAAGACGACGCTCTTGACCCCCGCGGCGAGGGCGCGCTCCGCCAGCGCCTTGCCGACGGCGGCGGCCTGCTCGGTCTTGCTGCCGGCCGGCGTGAGCGTCTTGCTGTTGGCCTCTGCGACGGTGGTGCCGTGCTCGTCGTCGATGACCTGGGCGTAGATGTGCTTGGCGCTGCGGAACACGGACAGCCGGAGCCTCCCGGTCTCGACCGGGCGGCGCAGGCGCCGGCGGGTGCGGTTGGCGCGACGTTCCTTGCGTGCGGTTATGGCGTTCATGCTCATTCCTATACCTGCCCGGATCAGCGAGCCGCGGACTTACCGGGCTTGAGACGGACGGTTTCGCCGGCGTACCTGACACCCTTGCCGTGGTACGAGTCCGGCGGCCGGAGCGCGCGGATGTTGGCGGCGACCTGGCCGACGAGCTGCTTGTCGATGCCGCTGACGGTGATGCGGGTGGGCTCGGTGGCCTGGATGGTGATGCCGGCGGGCGCCTCGACCACCACCGGGTGCGAGAAGCCGAGCGTCAGCTCGAGGTTGCTGCCCTTGTTAGCGCAGCGGAAGCCCACGCCGTGGATCTCGAGCTTCTTCTCGTAGCCCTGGGTGACGCCGGTGACGGCGTTGGCGATCAGGGTGCGCGCCAGGCCGTGCTGCGCGCGGTCGTCGCGGTTGTCGGTCGGGCGCACGACGTTGAGGGCGTCGCCCTCCTCCTTCAGCTCCATGCGGGGGCTGAAGACCACCTCGAGGCTACCCTTGGGGCCCTTGACTGCGACCTTGCCGGGCGCCTGGAGCTTCGTCTCGACGCCCTTGGGGAGGGCGATGGGTGAGCGTCCGATGCGCGACATCACCACACCTCGCAGACGATCTCGCCGCCGACGTTGGTGCGGCGCGCCTCGCGGTCGGCGAGCAGGCCCTTCGAGGTGGAGATGACGGCGAGGCCCAGCCCGCCGCGGACGACGGGCACGTGCTCGGCCTTGGCGTAGGCGCGGCGGCCGGGGGTGGAAACGCGCTTGAGGGAGTGGATGACCGGCGCGCGCTTGTGGCCGTACTTGAGGCCGATGCGCAGGTAGGGCTTGCCCTCCTTGTCGACCTCTTCGATCGACTTGAGGTAGCCCTCGGTCACGAGAAGCCGGCCGAGGGCCAGCTTGAACTTGCTCGCCGGCACGTCGACGCTCGCCTCGGCCTTGGCCACGGCGTTGCGGATGCGCGTGAGCATGTCTGCGATTGGATCCGTCTGCATTTACCTTCCTCCGTGGGGGCGGTTTCAGCGCGTGCGCGCCGACCTCTTCCCCGCTACTGCTTCGTCTCGCTTAGCTACTGCCGGCTGCGGTGGGCGCGGCGCGCGCCTCACCAGCTCGACTTGACGACGCCGGGCAGGTGCCCGAGGTGCGCCATCTCGCGCATGCAGATGCGGCAGACGCCGAAGTCGCGCAGGTAGCCGCGCGAACGGCCGCAGCGCGAGCAGCGGTTGCCGGCGCGGGCGCTGAACTTGGGGGTGCGCTTGGACTTGGCGATGTGAGCCTTCGTGGCCACTTGTCCTCCTTCCTTACTTGCGGAACGGCATGCCGAGGAGTTCGAGGAGCGAGCGCGCCTCCTCGTCGGTCTTGGCCGTCGTGACGATGGTGACGTCGAAACCGCGGGTGGCGTCGACCTGCTCGTAGCTGATCTCGGGGAACACCATCTGCTCGCGGATGCCGAGGCTGTAGTTGCCGCGGCCGTCGAAGCTGCTGGTGGGGACGCCGCGGAAGTCGCGGACGCGGGGGAGCGCGACGTTGATGAGCCGGTCGAGGAACGCCCACATGCGCACGCCGCGCAGCGTGACGCGCAGACCGACGGGCATGCCGGCGCGGACCTTGAAGTTGGAGACCGACTTCTTGGCGCGCGTGACGGCGGGCCGCTGCAGCGTGATGGCGGCGATCTCGCGGGAGGCCTTCTCGATGACCTTCGAGTCCTCGCGCGCCTCGCCGACGCCCATGTTCACCACGATCTTCTCGACCCGCGGGATGGCCATGGGGTTGCTGTAGCCGTGGCGCTCCGCCAGCTGCGGCTGGATGGCGGCGTACCGCTTCTTGATGGGGAGTTCGATCTTCTGTATGGTCATCACTCGTCCAACTGGCTGCCGCTCTTGACGGCGACGCGCACCTTGCGCCCGTCGTCGAGCCGGCGGTAACTGATGCGGGTCGGGACGCCCGCCTTGGGGTCGAGCAACTGCACGTTGCTGAGGTGGATGGTCGCTTCCTGCTCCACGAAGCCCCCGCGCGGGTTCTCCTGGGTGGGCTTCTGCGCCTTCTTGATGATGTTCACGTTCTTGATGAGCACGCGCTGGCGCTCGCGGTCGACGGCCATGACCTCGCCCTCGGAGCCCTTGTGCTTGCCGGCGATGACCCTGACGTTGTCGCCCTTCTTGATGCGCGACTTGGCCTGTGACATCACAGCACCTCCGGGGCGAGCGACACGATGCGCATGAACTTCTTCTCGCGCAGTTCGCGAGCGACGGGCCCGAAGACGCGCGTGCCGCGCGGCTCGTTCTGGGCGGTGAGGATGACGGCGGCGTTGCTGTCGAAGCGGATGGAGGAGCCGTCCTTGCGGTTCACTTCCTTCTTGGTGCGGACGATGACGGCCTTGACGACGTCGCCCTTCTTCACCGCCGCGTGCGGGATGGCGTCCTTGACGGCCGCCACGATCACGTCACCGACCGACCCGACCCACTGCTGGCCGGTGCCGAGGACGCGGATGCACTGGATGGTGCGCGCGCCCGAGTTGTCGGCGACGTCTAGGAAAGTCTCCTGCTGGATCATGTCAGTTCGCTCCCGCGGCCCTCAGGCGCGCGCCTTCTCCAGCAGGCGCGACACGACGAAGCGCTTGCGGCGGCTGATGGGGCGGCTGGCCTTGATCTCCACCAGGTCGCCGACCTGGTAGGCGTTCTCCTCGTCGTGCGCCAGGTAGCGCTTGGAGACGGTGACGACCTTGCCGTAGAGCGGGTGCTTGAAGCGCCGCTCCACGTTGACCGTCACGGTCTTGTCGGCCTTGTCGCTCACGACGCGGCCCTGCATGGTCTTGGTTACCTTCACCGTGTTCCCTCGGCCTTCTCCTTGGCGATGGTGAGCAGGCGGGCGATCTCACGCTTCGCCATCCGCGCCCTGCGCGGGTTGCTCGTGTGGCCGACCGCCGACTGGAGGCGCAGGTCGAAGAGCTCCTCGCGGCGCTTCTCCACCTCGGCGGCGATCTCGCCGGCGCTCATGTTCCTGACCTCATTGGGCTTCATCGTAGATCTCCCGCTTGACCATCTTCACCTTGATGGGGAGCTTGTGGCTGGCGAGGCGGAACGCCTCCTTGGCCTGCTCCTCGGTGACGTTGGCCACCTCGAACAGGACCCGGCCCGGCTTCACGACGCTGACCCAGTACTCCACCGCCCCCTTGCCCTTACCCATCCGCACTTCCTGCGGCTTCTTGGTGACGGGCTTGTCGGGGAAGATGCGAACGTAGATCTTACCACCGCGGCGGAAGTAACGGCTCATGGTGACGCGCACGGCCTCGATCTGGTTCGACTTGATCCAGGCCGGCTCGAGCGCCACCAGGCCGTAGTCGCCGAACGCGACGTAGTCGCCGCCCTTGGTGGCGCCGGTCATGCGACCGCGCATCTGCTTGCGGTACTTGACGCGCTTGGGTAGCAACATGGCTCAGCCACGCTCCTTACGGGCGCGCGGTCGCGCGTCGCGAGCTCCGGGCTTGCCGCCCGCGCCGTCGCGGCGCCTGGCGCCGGGGCGCCGCCGGCGCTTCTTGTCGTCGTCGACCTTCGGCCTGGGCAGGACGGCGGCCTTGCGCTGCTTGTCGCCCACGATCTCGCCGTGGAAGACCCACGCCTTGACGCCGATGACGCCGTAGGTCGTGTTGGCGCGCGCGGTGCCGTAGTCGATGTCGGCGCGCAGCGTCTGCAGGGGCACGCGGCCGTCGGCGTACCACTCGGGGCGCGCCTGCTCGGCGCCGCCCAACCGGCCGGAGCAGCGGATCTTGACGCCGCGCGCGCCCGACTCCATCGTGCGCTGCACGGCCTGCTTCATGGCGCGGCGGAACGCGAAGCGGCGTTCGAGCTGCTCGGCGATGCGCTGCGCGATGAGCGCCGCGTTGGTGTTCGGGTTGGGGACCTCGGTGACGTTCACCCCGATGGTGCCGGGGATCTGCGCGCTCAGCTTGGTGCGCAGCGCCTTGATGGCCTCGCCCCCGCGACCGATGACCACGCCGGGCTTGGCCGTGTGGATGGTCACGTTGATGTTGTGCGCCGCGCGCTCGATGTCGATGCGGGCGATGCCGGAGTGGCCGACGTCCTTGTTGACGACCTTCCGGATGAGCTCGTCCTCTTGCAGGAGGCGCGGGTAGTCGGCCGGCGCGGCGTACCAGTGCGCGGACGGCTCCTTGTTCACGCCGAGCCTGAAGCCGACGGGGTTGATCTTATTTCCCACTACGTTCCTCCAGGGTGATCGAGATGCTGCAGGTGCGCTTGCGCATCAGGTCGGCCCGGCCGCGTGCGCGGGGCAGGAAGCGCTTGAGCGTTGGGCCCTCGTCGACCTCGATCGCCTTGACGAAGAGGCTGTCCTCGAACATGTCGTGGTTGTTGACGGCGTTGGCCTTGGCGCTCTTGAGCACCTTGAGCATCGGCAGCGCCGAACGCTTGTCGGTGAAGCGCAGGATGTCCTCCGCGGCGGTCACGTCCTTGCCGCGGATGAGGTCCGCCACGAGCCGCGTCTTGCGCGCGGTGATGCGCAGCTGGCGGAGGGAGGCCTTGGCTTGCTGCGCCACGGTCACTCCTTACGCGAGCCGGAGTGGCCGCGGAACGAGCGCGTGGGCGAGAACTCGCCCAGCTTGTGCCCGACCATGGTCTCCTGCACGAAGACGGGGACGTGTTGGCGCCCGTTGTAGACGCCGATCGTGTGGCCGACCATCTCGGGCACGACGGTGCTGCGGCGGCTCCAGGTCTTGATCACGCGCCGGTCGCCGGAGGCGTTGGCCGCGTCGATCTTCTTGAGGAGGTGGCCGTCGACGAACGGCCCCTTCTTGAGGCTGCGGGCCATGTTCAGCTCCCCTTCCGGCGCCGCACGATGAAGCGGCTGGAACCCTTGCGCTTGTCGCGGGTCTTCAACCCCTTGGCCTGCTGGCCCCAGGGGCTGACGGGCGGGCGTCCGCCCGTCGAGCGACCCTCGCCACCGCCGTGCGGGTGATCGACCGGGTTCATGGCGCGACCGCGCTGGTGCGGCTTGCGGCCCAGCCAGCGGGTGCGGCCGGCCTTGCCGATGACGATGTTCTTGTGCTCGCTGTTGCCCACGCCGCCGACGGTGGCGTAGCACTCGCCGTGCACCTTGCGGAGCTCGCCGGATGGGAGGCGGAGCGTGACGTACGCGCCGTCGCGACCCTGGATCTGGATGCTGGTGCCGGCCGAGCGGGCGAGCTGCGCGCCCTTGCCCGGGAGGAGCTCGACGGCGTGCACGACCGCCCCGATGGGGATGAAGCGCAGCGGCATGGCGTTGCCGACGACCGGTTCGGACTCGGCGCCGCACACGACGACGCTGCCGACGCTCAACTTGTCGGGAGCGAGGATGTAGCGCTTCTCGCCGTCGCGGTAGTGCAGCAGGGCGATGTTGGCGCTCCGGTTCGGGTCGTACTCGATGGTGGCGACCTTGGCGGGCACGCCCTCCTTGTCCCGGCGCCGGAAGTCGACGACGCGGTAGCGGCGCTTGTGGCCGCCGCCACGGAAGCGCGTGGTGATGCGCCCGTGGTGGTTGCGACCACCCGACTTCTTGAGGGGCTTGACGAGCGACTTCTCGGGCGACTCGCGCGTGATCTCGGCGAAGTCGAGCGTGGTCATGCTGCGCCGGGAGGGGGTGTACGGCCTATAGCTCTTGGTTGACATCGGCTACCCGCCTCCTTAAGACAGGCCCTCGAGCTGCTCGATGCGCTGCCCGGCCTTGAGTGTGACGATGGCCTTCTTCCGCTCGGGGCGGCGGCCGGCGAAGCGGCCGAGGCGCTTGATCTTGCCCTGGACGTTGATCAGGTTGATCTTGACCACGTCGACCTTGAAGACCGTCTCGATGGCCTCGCGGATCTGGACGCGGTTGGCCTTCGGGTGGACGTAGAAGGAGTACTTGCCGGTCTGGATGGCCTGGACGGCCTTCTCGCTGAGCACCGGCGCGAAGATGACGTCGTGCGGGTTCATGCCGCCTCCTCCGCCCCGTCGAACAGCTTGGCGTCCGCGATGACGCGGTCGGCGCGCAGCACGTCGTAGACGTTGAGGCCCGCCGTGGCGAGCACGTCGATCCACGGCAGGTTGCGAGCGGCGCGGCGGGCGAGCTCGTCGTCGGTGACGAGCAGCACGCGCTCCTTGCCCTCGAAGCCGTGGGTCTTGGCCCAGGCGACGAACTCGCGCGTCTTGCCGTTGACCCCGAAGGAGTCGACGAGCGTGAGGCGGCCGTCGTGGGCGCGCGCGGCGATGGCCATCTGGAGGCCCAGGCGCCTGACGCGCTTGGGAAGGGTGTAGGCGTACGAGCGCGGCTGGGGGCCGAAGGCGGTGCCGCCCCCCACGAAGATGGGGGCCTTGCGGTCGCCGTGGCGGGCGCGGCCCGTGCCCTTCTGCGGGTAGATCTTGGCGGTGGAGCCCGACATCATGCCGCGCGTCTTCGTGGCGGCGGTGCCGCGGCGGCGCTTGGCGAGCTGCCAGCGTACGACCTCGTGCAGCACGGACTCCTTGGGTTCGGGCAGGTCGAGGGTGACCTTGCGCCCGCTGCCGATGACGTCGATCGTGACCGACATCAGCTCACCTTCCTCTTGGACTGGCGCACCTGCACGACGCCGCCGTTGGGTCCGGGGATGGAGCCCTTGAGCAGCAGCAGGTTGTCCTCCGGGCGCACCTCGACGACCTCGAGCCCCAACACCGTGACGGTCTCGCTGCCGTACTGCCCGGCCATGCGCTTGCCCTTGTAGACGCGGCCAGGGAACTTGCGTTGGCCGATCGAGCCGGGCGAGCGGTGCTTCTTCTTGACGCCGTGGCTGGCGGAGAGGCCGCGGAAGTTCCAGCGCTTCATCACGCCGGTGGTGCCTCGGCCCTTGGAGACTCCGGTGACGTCGACGGCCTCACCGGCCGCGAACACGTCTGCCTTGACCTCGTCGCCCTCCGGCGCGTAGTCGCGGAACTCCACCAGGTGGCGGTGTGGCGCCACGCCGGCGCGCTTGAAGTGGCCCGCCGCGGGCTTGTTCACCGCCTTGGCGGAGAGCTCGTGCCACCCGAGCTGCACCGCGGCG
>WBZO01007287.1_pt1 | contig 10306 bp, 10 predicted proteins | sample 5204261 | NCBI WGS metagenome assembly WBZO01 (sample SAMN12412400, study PRJNA552823) | activated sludge metagenome | isolation source: activated sludge from anammox sidestream of wastewater treatment plant... | place: USA: North Carolina | collected 2017-09
AAACATTTCCTGCGAGACCTCTCCGTGGCGCTTGGCGACACCGTTCACGTAGGTGCTCATATTCAAGGCCAGGAGCGTCATGTTCAGCCGGTCTCTGCCCCCCAGCATCTGCAGGACATCCAGCGGCGATGTGTCGCCGAGTATCTGCTTCACGAGCTCATACGAGAACCGATCATGGCCCGCCGGCACAGGGGTGTGGGTGGTGAAGATGCAGTCCCGTCTCACTCCATCGAAATCCCACGCCGCCGGCTCTGTCTGTTTGCGCTCACGCAGGAGCTCAATGGCGAGCAAGGCTGCATGGCCTTCATTCATGTGGAACCGTTCGACGTGGGTGTAGCCCAGGGCTCGAAGCATTTTGACCCCGCCGATGCCTAAAACGACTTCCTGAGCCAGACGATACCGTTCATCGCCACCATAGAGATACCTAGTCAGCTCCCGATCGCCAACCGCGTTCTCCTCGACATTGGTATCTAAGAGCACCAAGGGAATCACATAGCCTGTGAGACCGGTGATGTCGTACTGCCACGCCCGCACCACGATGGGGCGGCCTTCAATGGACACGTGGATCGTCAGAGGGAGCAGCCGAACGAACTTCGAGGGATCCCACTGCGCGGGCCGCTCATGCTGAATCCCCTGTTCATCCAGGTGCTGTTCGAAGTACCCGCGCGTGTAGAGGATGCTGACAGCGACAAGAGGGATTTTGAGATCGGCGCAGGATCGCAACGTGTCACCTGCCAGGACGCCCAAGCCTCCACTATAGGTTGGCATAGCTCCATCGGCCGCGACTTCCATCGAAAAATAGGCGATGCGCCTTTCCACATCGGGGGTGCCATGCGGAACCCCTGCCGATCCGGTCGCGTATCGCTTGGGTGTAGCCAGGAAGGTTCGTTTGCAGAGATCAGAACAGAACCGGAACTCGTGTCCTTGATGCACAACAGAGAGTCCTTCCCCGACCGGAACCATCATTCCGCAGACTGGGTCTTTCACGGTGCTCATCGGTTATGCACCTTCTCTCTTCGCTTACAGGGTTGAGACGATGTTGAACCTGTCGGCTCGGAGAACCTTCGCTCCTACCCTTGGGGTACCGTAAGAATCTCTCGCTCGGCGTCTACCCAGTCCTCCACGGCGCAGCCCTCCCGGCAACCTCGCTCGAGATAGAGCTCATAGGCCCGCTTCGCAATGCGCTGTAGCTCATCAGATACGGCACCCTCTTGGGGGTTATCCCTCTGTGTGGTGACGGCCTTTTCGTTGTGCTTCCCCTTCACAAGATGCTGCTTCATTTCGATCCCCCCTTTCTACTTGTATCCAATCGAGTGGTTCTTCCTCATTCCACCGCGCATGGGCCTGGCATCATCGTTAACTCTTCATCTCCGACTCTCCACCGTTGACATCAATGATCGTATTGTCGCGTTTGAACTCGCGGCCCCCTCACTTTCCAGGGAGCGAACTGAAGAGAAACAGTTATAATCTAACTTTCCCCACACCATTGGCCTCCATGACACTCCTCTCTCATGTCCGCATGCTCTCGCGTGTGGTGCCGTAGACATATCGAGACAACGCCGTGACAAGGCGAAATATCAGCGGTGGAAGCACCAGCATCTGGGTCATAGGGACGAGGCCGATGTTGACTATGGGCACGAGCGGCATGTATTCACCGTACGTCCACCAGCGCAGCACATGAACGGTTGTCCACTCGACGCCGACGCTGATCGCGACACCTGAAATCAGCATCACGAGGTAGCCTTCGATTCCCGGCTGTTCGAACCATGTTCGGCGACCCAGCGTCATCCAGCCGACGCCCAAGATCACCAAGACGAACAGGCCGTCCGCCAGACTCGCAGCCAGACAGAGCCACCACGGAATACTGGCTCCGCCGGGATGAACGTAGAGCTGCGACTGCAGGCGCTCCCAGGGATAATTGACCAGGACCGCCACGACAAAGAGCGTAGTGAGAAAACGGACTAGATCACCAGACCAGCGCTCAGACGACGACATGCTCATGAGAGGTTGCTGACTCAATGCGGTTCCTGCTGCCCACGCAACCTCTCAAGTATCCAATCCTGAAACGCTCGGTGCGCCGCCAGTTCCTGAAATACCGTTCGCTCGAGCGTCGGGTGGTGGTGGAGATGCTCGGCCAGGAGCCGAGCGAGCTTTCGATCCCCGTCAGGTCCTTGTCCCAGTTGATGGAGCACCTCGTGCACAAAGTGCTCATCCTGTGTGCCCCGTGCTACAAGTTGTTCCCGCAAGGCTTGATCTCCCAGAACCCGATCCACCACCGGCGCATCCGCCGGCATTGTATGGGCACAGGCAGAGAGTCCGAGCGCGAGACCAATCCCCAGCCATCCCGTCAGCCGCCGCATGGTGTCCTCCTTGAGCCAGACCTCAGAAACGGCTTTACAAAACCGCTTACTGAATCATGCCGTGTGGACGCATCGCTCGGTGTTCTTGTGCCAACGCATCGGCTTCCGCCGCCGCCTTCTTGTAGTTTTGCGCGATCGCACGGCAATGTGCGGCATGCTGTGCTGGCTCAGTCTTCCCATGGGGCTCCGAATGTTTGTCATAGTACTCGGCCGTGAACTCCCACTGTTTGGCCTTCTCTCTGAGTTCCTGCGCCTGCTCCATGTAGTAGTTTGCCAGGCCATTATGATCGTTCGCGTTAATCATCCGCTGAGCCGATGTCTCCGCACAGCCGTTAAGAACCACCACCAAGCCGGCCACCACAACGATGAACGCCCATCGACCGTTTAACATGACAACCCTCCCCTTGTTGGCAGTGAACCAGTTCACTGCGCGCGTAAGTACTCGTGACGCTGTACCTCGCCTGCTTCGCGAGCGCATACCCTTCCGGCCTAGTGGCTATGCATATGTCCATCTGACGACATTCCCGGAACTTCCTTCTCCGGCACCGTTACACCCCTCAGCGGTGGCGCATCCCAAATGATTTTGTTCCCCGGCGCGAGATTCGCTGCATTGATGAATTGCGCGTCACCCTCTTGCATCGCATTGAGTCGATACAAGACCATCCCTAAGTTGTAGTGGGCTTCGGCGAACTGCGGAGACGCGGCGATCGCCGCGTCGAAATGTTGTTTCGCACTCTCCCACTGTTGCTGTTGATAGGCCTGGATCCCTTCGTCATTGTGACGCGACGCCACGACATTCGTCCCGGCCGGTGCGGACAAGACCGTCCGCTTGGGTGTCGACTGGCACCCAAGTCCCAGAAGCATGAATCCCGCCATCGCCATCACCACGATCTCCCTGGACGTCATCCTGTCCTCCTGTTTTTTTATACGGGGGGGGCAGCGTTCCCCCCTGACTCACTTCTCCGTGGCTTCACCGCTTTCAGGCAACGACAAGGTCCCAAACGCCGTGCTGTAGCGAGCCGTCTCTTCAACCGCTTGAAAGCCTGCCTCGTGGACCAAGTCCAGGAGGAGGCCTCTCATGTTGTCGCCTGCTTCTTCGAGCCACCGCACGATCCAAGACACCACAATCATCCCAGCATGGCGCGGTGGACCGAAATCCGCGTGTGGAGTTGTCCGCCTGGACGCAGAACACGAAACGCTTCGTCCAACGTCCGCCGTTTGTCGTCTCGGTCACATGATGCAGGAGCAGACTGGTCAAGATCTGATCGAAAACCTGATTCGGATACGGCAACTTGAAGGCGTGGCCCTGATCGAGCGGGATCGTCACCTCTGCGTCCGCCAGTTTGGATTTGGCAAGCACCATGGGGTCTCCATCAAGTCCGATGACATGGGACTCGGGATGCCGCTGTTTGATCAGGATCGTGAGGGTCACCGTGCCACAACCAAGATCCAGCACGTGATGCCCCGGCTGGATGTGCGCTTGCTTCACGCGCGGCCGCTTGAAGACCGCTTCACGCGGGGTCCAGCGGACCACCAGATCATAGAGGGGCGTCAGCCAGCCGCATCGCAAAGCCGGGATATAAATTCTGCGTGTGTCAGTCATGGTCAGTTGCTCGCTGGCTCAACCTGCGGTTGTATCGCCCTAGGTGCCGTGACGTGAGCGGCCTGTCGTTCTTTCCACCACCGCCACACAACATAGACGGGGGGGATGACGAACAGCGTGAGGATCATGGCGGAAAACACACCGCCGACTTGTGGAGCCGCAATTCGTTTCATCACATCGGCGCCAGTGCCGGTGGCCCACATCACTGGGAAGAGCCCAATCACGTCGACGATGCCGATCATGGCCATGGGTCGGATGCGTTCCACCGCCCCACTATGGACAGTTTCGATGAGGTCTTGAAGTGTTCGTAGTCCCCCGGCCGCTTTGCGGCGCGCGCAGGCCTCATCCAAATAGGCCAACATCACGGCACTGGTCTCCGCGGCCGTACCCACGACCGTGATGAGTCCGACCCACACGGCAATGCTCATGTTGTATCCCAGAATAGACAGGTACCAGATGGCCCCCACCAGCGAGAGCGGCACCCCCACCATCACCATGCAGGTTTCTGCGACGGAGCGGAACGTGAAATAGAAGATCACGAAGATGATGATGAGCGTCAACGGCACGACGAACTTCAGCCGTGCTTTTGCCCTCTCCATGAACTCGTATTGACCGGACCAGGCAATCGTGTAGCCTGGCGGCAGCTCAACTTTTGCTGCCACAACCCGTTTAAGATCCTCCACGTATCCGCCGACATCACGTCCCGTCATGTCGAGAAAGACATAGCCGGCCAACATGCCGTTTTCATCCCGGATCATGGGTGGCCCATTGACGAATCGGAGCGTTGCGAGTTGTGCGAGTGGCACCTGCGCGCCGGTCGGGGTATCCACGAGGACCCGCTTGAGCTTTTCAGGATCATCCCGCAACTCACGGAGATAGCGGACGTTGATCGGATAGCGCTCACGTCCCTCGATCGTGGTCGCGATACTTTCACCCCCGATGGCCGTTTCGATGATCTTGCCGACATCCATCAGCTTGAGCCCGTAACGCGCGATCTCGTCACGGTTGATATCGAAGTCGAGAAAGTAGCCGCCAGACACCCGCTCTGCGTAGACGCTCCGCGTGCCGGGGACCTCTTTGAGCACCATTTCCAGATGCTCGCCGATCTGTCCAATCTGCTTCAGATCGGGACCGAAAATCTTGATCCCCACTGGCGTGCGGACGCCGGTCGTCAACATGTCGATCCGCGCCTTAATCGGCATCGTCCAGGCATTCGTCACACCAGGAATGTTGAGCGCGCGATCCATCTCATCGACCAGTCCTTCATAGCTAAGGCCTGGCCGCCACTGGTCCTTCGATTTTAGTTCCACCACGACTTCCATCATGCTGAAGGGCGCCGGGTCGGTGGAGGTCTCCGCCCGCCCCGCTTTGCCAAAGACATGCTCCACCTCGGGGAACGAGCGAAGCTTCCGGTCCATCATCTGGAGCAGTCGACTAGCCTCTGTGACCGAGAGCCCTGGCAGCGTCGTGGGCATATAGAGGATCGTACCTTCGTACAGAGGCGGCATGAACTCAGAGCCCATACGCTGATAGACGGGGACGATGCTCAGCAGGAGTCCGATGGCGAGGGCCACCACGATTCCCCGATGCAGCAACGTCCATTTCAACAGCGGCGCATAGAGACGTTGAAGGCTCCTGCTCACCGGGTGCTTCTGTTCCGGAAAGATCTTTCCGCGAATGAAGGTCGGCAGGCAGGCGGGCACCAGGGTAATGGCCAGCACCGCGCACATGGCGATCGCGAGATTGTTGGTCCAGGCCAGAGGCTTGAACATGCGCCCTTCCTGGGCCTCGAGAGCAAAGATCGGGATGAACGAAATGGCAATGACAAGGACGGAGGCAAAAATCGGCGGACCGACTTCCTTGGCCGAATCAATCAGGACCTGGAGCCGCTCGCCCATGCGTCCGTCTCGCTCCCAGTCCTCTAAACGCTTGTGTGCGTTATCCACCATCACAATGGACGCATCCACCATGTCGCCGATCGCGACGATGATGCCGCCCAACGACATGATGTTGATGCCGATCTCCAGCAGATACATGGGAATGAACGCAATCAGCACCGCCAGCGGCAGGGTGAGAATGGGCACGATCGCGGAGCGGACATGTAGCAAGAAGGCAATAATGAACACGCCGGTCACAATGAGTTCTTCCAGCAGGCTTTCGTTGGCCGTGGCGATCGATTCATGGATCAAGTCGCTCCGGTCATAGATCGTGACGACCTTCATGCCTTTCGGCATGGAGGGCTCGATCTCCTTGAGCTTCGCCTTGACTCGTTCAATGACTGTGAGGGCATTCTCGCCGAACCGCATGACGACGATGCCGCCCGCAACCTCGCCTTGGCCGTTGAGTTCCGCCAGGCCCCGTCGCATGTCGGGGCCCAGTCGCACCGTCGCGACGTCGCGCAACAGAATCGGTGTGCCGCTTTCGTTGACCCCCACAGCGATCTTCTCAATGTCCCCGACTTTCTTGATATAACCTCTCCCACGGACCAAGTATTCAATTCCGGAGAACTCCACGACGCGGCCCCCCACGTCGTTGTTGCTCTGGCGAATCGTTTCGACAATAGCAGGAAGAGAAAGGCGATAGGCCAATACTTTGGTCGGATCGAGATTCACTTGGTACTGCCGGACAAAGCCGCCGATACTGGCCACCTCGGCCACGCCTTCCACGGCCCGTATCCAGTACCGCAAATACCAATCCTGGAAACTGCGCAGGGCGGCGAGATCATGCTGGCCGGTCTCATCGACCAAGGCGTACTGAAAGACCCAGCCCACGCCCGTCGCGTCTGGGCCCAGCTGCGGCGTGACCCCTTCCGGCATGCGGCCAGAGAGTTGGCTCAACCGTTCGAGGATACGCGACCTGGCCCAATAAATATCCGTGCCGTCTTTGAATAGAATGTAGACGTAGGAATAGCCGAAGTCGGAGAAGCCCCGGACCACAGTGACTTTGGGCGTGGACAGCAGCGCCGTGACGATCGGATAGGTGATTTGGTCTTCCACGAGATCGGGCGAGCGTCCCGGCCAAGTGGTATAGACGATCACCTGCGTGTCGGAAATATCCGGCAATGCATCGATCGGGGTTTGCCACATCGCCCAGAGGCCGACCACTGAGAATGCAGAGACCAGCAGAAAGACAATGAAGCGGTTTCTCGCGCTGAACTCGATGATCTGCTCGACCATGGGTCTTCAATCCTTCATCTTCATGCCCGGCATCCCCACCATCCCGCCGACAGCCGCTTTCAACTGGCTCTCAGAGTCAATCAAAAAGTTCGCCGATGTGATGATGTGGTCGCCTTCCTTGAGTCCCTCGACCACCTCCACCCAGTCCCCGGCACTCACGCCCAGCTTGACGGATCGCCATTCCAGTTTGCCGCCTCCATGGTGGATAAAGATAAGCTGGCGCTCCCCCGATTCAATGACCGCGTCGCGCGGGACCGCCAGGCGTGTCTCAAGCGGGATCTTCAACGCCACATTCGCGTACATCTCGGGCTTGAGCTTTTCACCAGGATTCTCCAATTCGAATCTAACCTTGGCCGTCCGCGTCTTTGGATCGAGCGTCGGATAGATGAAGCCGACCTGGCCGTGGAGCTTCGTACTAGTATCGTAGGAGAGCGTGACCGTAGCCCCCTGGCCGATGGTGATGAAGGGCAGCTCATACTCATAGATGTCGCCTAAGATCCAGATGTGGGCGAGATCGGCAATCATATACAGCTCTGTTCCGGGACTGACGTAGGTGCCCTTTCGAGCTTCCATGCGAATGACCGTCCCCGTAATCGGAGAATGCATCGGCAGGGTTCGGAGAACTTTTCCCGTTTGCTCGAGGTCCCGGATATGATCTGGCGTGATGTCCCACAATTGGAACCGCCGCCGGGTAGCTTCTAGCAAATCTTTCGCCCCACGGGACACTTCAGGGAACTCGCTTTGACCGAGCTCCCTGATACTCTGCAGAGCCAACAGATATTCCTCTTGGGTCGCGACGATATCCGGGCTGTAGATAGTAAAGAGGCTCTGCCCCTTCTTCACGTGATCCCCGATGGCGCTCACGAAGAGTTCGTCGATCCAGCCGGCGAATTTGAGGTTGACACGTGCGAGGCGGCGCTCATCGATCTCTACCCGGCCGACCGTGCGAATGACTTTTTCGAGCGGGCGCCGTGCGACCTCTTCGAATTTCACGCCGATCGTCTGTAACCGCTCGGGCGGGATCGTCACGGTGCGTGAGGCACTCTCTGGAGAGGCTGCCGTGCTTTCGGCCGGAGCCTGCGCCGTGGATCCTGGCTTCTCACCCGGATGCTCCATGCCAGGCATAGCCTCCTGGGTCGATGTCGCCTCATGCTGCTCGCCGGGAGGTGCCGGCATGGAACCCCGGGTGGTCCTCCACCACCACGCAATGGCGAGCCCCACAGTCAGCAGAAGTGCCAGGCCGATATACAGAGGCCGACGAGTCATTGGCCCTGAGTTCCCTCCCGAACCACCCCAGTCAAAGGTCCACCTGTTATGGCTTCCAACCGCGCGAGCGCTTTCTCATGTGAGACCATCTCGCCATGGAGCTCGAGTTCACTGTCCTGCAACGTCAGAAGACTGTTCAACAGGGTGAGAAAATCGACCTTGCCCACAGCATAACTGGATTGCGCGGCTCGGAGCGCCAGCGTCGCCTGTGGAATGATCGCATCACGCAGGATCATCACGAGCCGCTCCGCCCGCTGGGCCTGGACGAATGAATCCTTCACTTGGAACAGGACCTCCTGACGCGTGGCCGTAAACTCTTCGCGCGCACTGTTTAAACCGGCAGCCGCCTCCCTCACACCTTGACGCTGCTTCGTTTCGTACCAGAGAGGAATCTTAATTCCGAGCATCACCTGGTAACCGTTGTCGTTAATGCGATCGTTCCGCAGTCCTAATGCATTGATGTCAAAATCAGGAAAGTACTGTCGCCGCGCGAGCGAAACTGCTTGCTCGCCCCGTTCCACGCCCTTTACGGAGGCTCTCAGGATAGGCGAGAAGTCCTCGGCCCGTTGACTCAGGTCCGGCAACGGCACAGTCAGGAGTGTGACATGGATCTCCTCGGGAGTACCGAGGGGCCCAGCAGGCGGACGATTCAAGAGACGATTGATCTCCGCGTGCAGACTTTCCTTTTGCTGTTCGAGCACGGCGAGACGGTCGAGGACACGGGAAATCTCTACCTGGGCACGAAAGATGTCCTGCTGGGCTGCTTGCCCCACACTGTAGCGGGCTTTGGCCGTCTTCTCGAACTGCAGCAGCAGTTGCTTGTTTCGCTCGACGATCTCAATCCCTTTGTGGATGAAATGGAGATCGAAATAAGCCTGCTTCAGCCGGGCGATCAACCGGAGCCGCGTCGCAAGATACTCCTGCTCGAACCGCTCCGCCTCTCTCGTGGCGACTTCGCCTCGGAGGCGCAGCTTGCCAGGGAATGGAATTTCCTGCGCAAGACCGTACATGGCCCCTTGAAGCGGCTCCACCATTGGCATCCGTTGATAGCCGACCTGAAGCTTGGGATCCGGGAGCGTTTGCACCTGGGGAACGACGGCTTTGGCTGCCTCCCACCGCTCTCGCGCTGCCTGAATCTCCGGGTTCTGCCGAGCGAGTTCCTCGATGAGACTCTGGAGATGAACCCGGTCGTCACCGGGTGCCGTGTGGACCGCGCTATCCGAGCGTATAACCCCACCAGTCTCTTGTGCGCCACTGACACTCAGTGAGGTGAGACCCAAGATGGAGAGTGTGAGGACAGAAAAGACCCACGACAGGCTATGAACGAGTGATCGTTTCACGACAGCACCTCCAGGAGGACGTTGAGTAATGGAATCCGTACCACTCAATGTTGGACATTGAGCGGTACGTGAACGAATTGGCGGTGTGGGATCAGATCCTGAGGACCGGGGAAGAACCTATGGGGACGGAAACAATGGACAACACGCTGCTCCAAGACCACGGCGTCGGGACCCAAGGACTTCTAAGGGCTACGGCAACGCTGAGCAGGATCGGCGCATGATCAATGTCTGTGACCATGTTGTTCTTTATCTGGCGTTCGGAAGACGAAGTGAGTGACGGCGGACACATGACTGTCCCATCCATCGGGCATGTCACACCTTCTTCCAGCAAGATGGCGGTTCCTTTCGGGACCGACAGATCGGGTACGGCACACATCATACCGATCACCTGGCAGAGGGCGAAGGCGAGTACCAGCACGATACACTGCCTATTCATCCGCGGAATCATTAAACCAAGCACTCCCTGGAGCACGGCTCCCCCGACTTTGTGCACAGCTTCTGCCAATTTGTAGCCACCACGTCAAGTCTATCGACTCACCCGCCTGTAGATAAAGCATGAGC
>WBZO01005929.1_pt1 | contig 10303 bp, 8 predicted proteins | sample 5204261 | NCBI WGS metagenome assembly WBZO01 (sample SAMN12412400, study PRJNA552823) | activated sludge metagenome | isolation source: activated sludge from anammox sidestream of wastewater treatment plant... | place: USA: North Carolina | collected 2017-09
CACACCACCGGTGTCGGCAACTGGGCCGGTTACACGTATGAATGGAACAGCCAGGGTACTGACGCGACGCGCGTCGTCGGCGGCAAGACTGTCGACCTCGGCAGCCAGGACTGGATCTTCCCGAGCGAAGCGCAATGCCTCGCCTGCCATACGAGCGCCGCGGGCCGCAGCCTCGGCGGGACTCTCTGCCCAGCCCTGACCGACCAGGAACAGGTGCCAATAAGCATACCAGGCATGGGCCGCGGCATTCGTCGGGTCGGCGGCCAACGCCGCGTGCAGCAGTTTTCCGGCGTTGAAGAAGCCGGTCCGTTCGAGGCGATAGATCGCCGGCAAAGCCTGCAAGACGAGTTCCCGCGCGGTGGGATTTGGAAGGTTGCGGGCCGCGGTCCGCTCACCCTCGTGCATCAGCAGGGCGGGATCGAGACGGGCGACGATGGCCGAACCGATTTCGTCCTGCAGCGTGAGCGGGTCCGCGTCGACGCGGTCGAAACGATGCGCCCAGATGACGGCGCCCCCCGCGCGCAGGTCCACCAGGCGCACGCTGATCCTGATCCTCTCGCCTGTCTGCTGGATGGTTCCGTCCAGCAGCAGGTCGACGTCGGCCGATGACCACAGCGGATCGGACGGCGTGCCGCCGGAAAGTGCCATCCATGACGCACCGGAAACGCAGGTGATCCAGCGGACGCGGGACAGGGTCGTCGTGATCTCCTCGGCCAGTCCCAGAGACAGCTCATCCAGCGGCGCCGTACCGATCACGCGCAGCGGCGCGATCCCGAGACGAAGGCTCGCGCGTGGCCGTTCGTCGGAACCGCTTCCCTGCGGCCAGGACAGTGGCGACGGTGCGGTGGCGACAGCATCGGCCGGCAGCGGCGCCCTGTCGGGTTCGACGCGGATACGAGTGGCCAGCGCCTCGGTGTCCGGCGACGGCGTGGACCGCCCCGCCGTCGTCAGCGCCGCACGGCACCGGTCGAAGGCCGCCAGTGCCGACGCGCGGTCGCCGCGGTGGTGGTGTGCCGCCATGATCGCGCGCCAGGCACGCTCATGGTCCGGTTCGATCGCCACCAGGCGCTCGGCGATATCCAGCACGTCGCCACCCATCGGCAGGCTGTCGAGCATCCGGTCGGCCCGTGCACACACGATTCCGACGATACGGGCCCGTTCGTCAGCCAGCCATCGATCGAATGCCCGATCGAGCCCGACCAGATCCTCGAGCAGCGGCGTCCGGAGCAATGCCAGCGTGTCCGGGCCAGGCGCCGCCTGCCGCAAGGCGTCTGTCACATCAATGGCAACGATCGCATCGTTCAGCGACAGGTGGTGACGTTCGGCACGCAACGGGTTCGGGCCGATATGGCTCAGGCAATCCTGGATGTCGTGGACCGCCTGCCGCAAGGACGCGCGGGCCTGGTCCTTTTCCCTTTGACTCCAAAGCAGGGCGGTGAGTTGAAGCCGAAGCACCGGCCGTGGCGCCGCGAGCGCGAGAACGGCAAGGACGGCGCGCGCCTTGCGGCTGCGCGGCAACACGGTTCTGCCGGCGGAGTCCTCGGCTTCCATGTGCCCGAACAGGCGCAGCCGCAAGGCAGGCGGAATCGTCGGTCCACCTGCCGCCTCAAGTGGTGAGGCACCTCGCACCATACCCGTCTCTGCACCGACCAAGAGCAGATGCCGCCGTGATACAACTTCCGCGTGAGTATACGATAATGTTCATCGTCCACAAGTGGGCAGGCGCATGGCCTAATCGGTTGTCACATTTGCAATAGTCTTTCACGATATGAGGTCAGGATGGATTGATTTTTCCGGTCCGTCGTGGGACCGCTTCGCTGACCTACCAGCGGCGGAGCAGCAGCGGCGGTGTCGCCCCCGGCCTTCTGCCCGCCGCGCGACAAATTCGAGGGGGAGACACATGGCCACGCCGCCCGATGCCACCATGTTCGTTCAGGCCGGAACCTTATCTGCACGGGCAAGGCTGGCCGGCGGGATCCTGTTGTGCGCGGTGATCGCTTTTCTGGCATTCCTGGCGGGCAACGCCGTGCCGCTTGTCGGTGCGCCGCTGTTCGCCATCGCGATCGGCGTCGTCCTGACCAATACTTTGCGCGGCCCGCTGCAACTCGGCACCTGGCGTATCGGCGACGTCAGCAAGCTGTGCCTCAAGGGCGGCATCATCCTGCTGGGCGGCAGCCTCGATCTGTTTCAGATCATTCATACGGGGCTCGATTCTCTTCCCCTGCTCATCATCACCATCGGCGCGGGCCTGGTCTGTGCCCTGTGGTTGGGCCGAGCGCTGGGGATCGACTGGCGGATGCGGTGCCTGATCGGCATGGGGACGACGATCTGCGGCGCCTCGGCGATCGCTGCCCTGTCGCCCGTCATTCGGGCGCGGGCCGAGGAGATTGCCTATTCCGTGACGGTTGTCTTCTTCTTCAACATGCTCGCGGTGTTCCTGTTTCCCGCCTTTGGCCATCTGCTGGGGCTGAGCGACAGCGGATTCGGCATCTGGGCGGGCACGGCCATCAACGACACGTCGGCGGTTGTGGCGGCCGGTTTCTCGTTCAGCCACGACGCCGGCACGACGGCGACGATCGTCAAGCTGACACGTACCACGTTCATCATTCCGCTGGTGATCGGCTTCGGCCTGGCACTGCCGTTGTTCGAGCGGCAGGACGGTCAGCAAGGCGCCTCACTCGCCCGGCGCGCGTATCAGGCGTTCCCGACCTTCATCCTGTTCTTCCTGGCGGCGGCGGCGCTGAACTCGTTTGGTCTGCTGGGCCCGATCGCCGCGACCGTCCAGTTGGCAGGCCGTTGGGTTCTGGTGATCGCCCTGGCGGCGGTGGGGTTGCAAGGCCACTGGCGCGCCTTTGTCGGGGCCGGGTCCCGTCCGCTGGTTCTCGGCTTCGCGACATGGATGGTTGTGGCGGTGACCAGCCTGGCGGTGCAAGGCTGGACGCAAAACCTGTGACTGGATGCATAGGATAGGAATTTTGTCTTGACAGCCTGTTGGGTATTCGTTACAGACTGAGCCTGTCAACGGGACCAGTGTGCCCAGCGTCCTGTTCAACCTCCGCAGACCTGTCCGATCCGGATCACATGTGCCGCCTCGCGCGGCACTTTGTGTTTGTGGCGTGCGAATGCCGTGGCGCACTCGACTGCTTGGCACCCGATGTCTCTCACGATTGGATCGAACATGCAGTCCATCAATGTTGTTCCCGCCTCGTCCCTGACGATCGTGACCGGCAAGAGCGAACCGGCCATCCTGGACAGCGTGGCGCGCGAAGCCCGTCCGTTGCCGCCGGGGAACGGATCCTCCCTGCGCACGCATGACAGCGGCCGCATCGTCCTCGGCGGCGGCTTTCGGCTGCCGGCAGCGCGCGCGGTTGGCTAGATCGGGATGACATCGCTTTCGCTCAGCCGTCCCGCTCTAGCTCATTGTTTAGTCGCGTGATTCAGACCTCCGGCGGTTCCGCCTCCGGTCATCACGCTCCTAGGCCCTGCGCCGGCTGACCATGCCGACGGTCAGCCGGTGTCCGCTGCCATCGGTGCGCGGCGCCACAATGTGCCGCGTATCCGACGACCACCGCATGCCGCCCTTTTTCGCGACAGGAGTTGAGACGATGGAACACCCATCCGCTTTGGCACGCTTCTACCGCCTGATTGAGAGTGCGCGACCGCCCCAGCGGGCCGACCGGTCGGCATGCGGGACGCTTCCGACACGGGCCACCCGCTATTGCGAGGCGGCCACGAGCGCAACCGCCTACGGGTGGTGGGTGTTTTCGCCTTTGGACATCCGCGTCGTCTGGGATGGCTTCGACATCTTCTGGCACTATGACGGTGCCGACGACTGGATGCCATTGCAGCCTTCAGCCCAGTTTCCCGGCTTTGCAGCGCAGTTCGACGATCACGCGCCGGACGATCTGAAAGGCTGCTCACCGCCTTTCCTGACCGCGCTGCCCGAACCGGGTGCCTTGCAACTCTGGACGGGCCTGATGGTACGCACGATCCCTGACTGGCATGTGCTGATACGGGCGCCGGCCAATCTTCCCACGGCAGGGGGCCATGTCCTGTATGAAGGGATTGTCGAGTCGGATGCCTGGTTCGGCCCGTTGTTCGTCAATCTTCGTTTCACCCGCAGTCATGTGCCGCTTCGTCTGCGGCCCGATTTTCCCTTGGCACAAGTGCAGCCGGTGCCCCGCGTCGCCTACAGCACGCCCACGCTGTCATCCATGGCGATCGTCGACGACATGCGACAGTTTGAACGCGCCGACTGGGACGACTACTGCCATTCCATCGTCAACCCGAACAACGAGCCGCTGCGACCGCATGGCCGTTACGCGGTCGCCGTGCGACGCCGGCGGGCGGCGGCGCAGGCATCAGCGGTTTGTCCGGTCTGAGTTGCACTTATCTGCCGGCGAGCGGCATCATCCGGCTGACCCCGGCCTGTCGTCCGGCCCGGAACAGGAAATCCACCATCTCCCCCACCCGCGGCAGGGCTGGCTCGATCCTGACGTTGGTCAGACCGCACCACTCCCGCACAGCGTCCGCCGCCCCCATCAGCGCCGGATCGGCACCCGTCACCATCATGACGGGCAGTTGGGGATGATACACGGCAACCTGTTGCATGACATGGAAACCGTCCTGCCCCCGCAGATCCGCTTCGGTCACGACAGCCATCGGGCGGAATTCACGCATCAGATATCCGACGTCCAGCTCGGATGAAACATACTCAATACCAATGTCCAGAAAATCGCAGACGACCTCGAGCGGTCTGACGCGGGCCGGGTCGTCGGTGACCACCATCACCAGCGGCTGAGACCCGGTCGGCTGGGAGGTTTTTGGTTCGAAAGTTGGAGCTCGGTCGAGAATCATGACGTTCACGATGCACCTCCAGAAGGGATTGCGACGGTCTGGCACCGGGAAGCGGACTGTCACTTTCGGGTGTCGTGCCGTCACTGAGGCGGAATGTTACGTAGAATCCAACTGCGACCAAGATCACGTAACGTGAGTAATGCGTCTGAATCGTTGGCTGGACCGTGAATCATCGTGAAAATGCGTCATTGCGCGAGCGGCGCTGCGGGTGTGGTGGCCTTTGCCGACCCGCGCTGCGTCGCAAAAGAATTGCTTGACCAATCGCCCCAGATTTGGGTATATATTCCTGTATGATGGCACACAAGCTCAACAATCGCCGTCAAGCCTCAGAAGCTCTTGAGATTTCCCTTACCGCCACAATCGACCAGCTCACGCCGCTTGACGTGTTGATGCATGTCATGCGGGTGAGATTGGCCGAAGGGGATCTGGACGGTGCCGTATCAATTGCCCGGTTCGCCGCCCCTTACGCCCACCCACGGCCACGCGACGCAGCGCACGCGCCGCGCAGCAGCGCCGACCTACAGCTCGTGAGTGATGTCGAATTATCTAAGCGAATGGCTGAAGCTAGAAGGCGAATGCGAGACACGAAAACACCTCAGACAGAGCCTGCTGGCATGGGCGACCGAGGTTCTGAGTCCTGACAGCCAGACACCGGCCGCCCATCACCGCTATCTCATCGACAAGCTGACGGCGGTCACGCGTGGAGATTTCGACCGCCTGATGGTGCTGATGCCACCGGGATCAGCGAAATCAACCTACGCATCGATCCTGTTTCCGCCGTGGTGGTTCACGCAGCACGCGGCTTCCTCCGTCATCGCAGTGTCCCACACGTCGGGGCTGGCGGAAAGCTTCAGCCGCCGGGTCAGACGGTTGATCCTGTCACGGTCGGGACAGCTTGGATACACGCTGATACGCGATGAACGCGCGTCCGCGAACTGGCGCACCTCGACCGGCGGCGAATATGTCGCCACCGGCATCCATGGTGGCATCACCGGTCGCCGAGCAGACCTGATACTGATCGATGATCCGATCAAGTCGCACGCCGAGGCCGACAGCGCGATCCATCGCGAACAGATTTGGGAGTGGTATCGGTCCGAACTGACCACGCGCCTGCGGCCCAGGGGCAGGGTGGTACTGATCATGACGCGCTGGCACGAGCAGGATCTTGGCGGACAGCTCCTCATGTCGGAAGCCCAGGATTGGCATATCCTCAGATTGCCCGCTCTCGCCGAGGAGGATGACGCGCTGGGCCGCCCGGTCGGCGCGCCGCTGTGGCCGGAATGGGAGGATCGAGAGGCCCTGGAGCGCAAACGCAGCGCCGTCGGGGAGAGAGTCTGGTTATCGTTGTTCCAGCAAGCCCCGGCCCCTGCCACGGGCAGCCTGTTCAAGGTCAGCGCCCTGTCCATCACCGATACGCCACCGTCGACCCATGACAGTACGATCGTCCGCGCCTGGGATCTGGCAGCAACCGCCTATACGTCGCGCAACGACCCGGACTGGACTGTGGGCGTCAAGCTGATGCGTGACCGCAATCAGCGGTTCGTCGTTCTGGATGTGGTCCGTTTCCGCGGGAGTCCTCTTCAGGTTGAAACAACGATCCAGGAGACGGCGCGCCTTGACGGACCACTCGTGACCATCGGTCTTCCGGAAGATCCCGGCCAGGCCGGCAAGAGCCAGATCAGCTATCTCGCCGGCCGGCTTGCCGGTTACCGGCTGGTGACATCCCGGGAAACGGGTTCCAAGCAGACGCGAGCGCTGCCGTTCGCCTCGCAGGTCGAGGCCGGCAACGTTGCTCTTGTGCGTGCCGCCTGGAACCAATCTTTCATCGAGGAGCTAAAGGATTTTCCGGTGGGTCGGAAGGATGATCAGGTCGACGCCACGGTACGAGCCTTCTTCACCCTCACCAAGGTCGGTGACGCGCCTCGTCTTCGCCCGCTTTCCCTCTTCGAACGCTAGGCTTGCAGGCTGCGTCAACCAGTACCGCGAACCGAGACTGCGATGTTCGACACGATCTGCGACCTTATTCCACACGATACCGACTATCCCGATCGAACGCGTACCCTCGATATTCTCACCCGCGTTCTGGAGGGCCGTATCTACGATGTGCTGCCGTTCCATTTCCATCACGAGCGTGGGCCGGGTGGCGAATACATTCCCCTTCGCAACCGGCGGCCGAGCGTGCGCTATCCGCTGTCGCGCATTGTCGTCGAGGACAGCGTCGCCCTGCTGTTCAGCGAGGGGCATTTTCCGGCGTGCGACTGTGCCGATCCTCAGGCCCGTTCGACCTTGACGGAGATCGCCAAGGAAACCCATTTGAATCTGGTGATGACCGACGCCGCGATACGTGGCTCCGTCGGTTCCAGCGCCATACTTCTGCGGGTGCTGGAGGGTCGGATTTTCTTCCAGGTATTGAACACGATGTATCTGACGCCGACCTGGTCGGTGGTGGAGCCGGATACGCTGACGCGTGTCGTCGAACGTTACAAGGTATCGGGGCGCCTGCTGCAATCGATCGGCTATGACATAGACGAGCCGAATGTCGAATACTGGTTTACCCGCCATTGGGATACCGATGGTGAAATCTGGTATGATCCTCAGCCCGTCGGGTCCTATACGGCCCCTGCGGTCGACGCTGAGCGGTCGGTGCGTCATGGTCTTGGTTTCGTGCCGGTCGTCTGGATTCGCAACCTGCCGGGCATGTCGTCGACCGGCGATGCATGTGAAGGTGCCTGCACGTTCCGGGCGGCGATCGAGACCCAGATCGAGATCGACTATCAGTTAAGCCAGGCGGGCCGCGGCCTGAAATACAGCAGCGACCCTACCCTTCTTCTGAAAGAGCCCGCGCCGATCGAAGGTGACCTCATTCGCGGGGCCGGCAACGCGCTGATCGTCGGCGAGCATGGCGACGCCCGCTTGCTGGAAATCGGTGGCACCGCATCGGCCGCTGTCATCGACTATGTCAGGACGTTGCGTGAGCTTGCGCTTGAAAGCGTACATGGAAACCGATCGAGTCCTGACCGGTTGACGGCGGCACAGTCGGGTCGGGCCCTGGAGCTGATGAACCAGGGCCTGCTTTGGCTGGCCGACAATCTTCGAATCACCTACGGCGAGGGTGCGCTGCTCAAGATCGCGAGAATGATCGCGAAAGCATCCCGGCGCTATGACCTGAAAGTGTGGGGCCGCGTGGTTCCACCCTTGGATGACACTGCGCCCATCGCACTGAAATGGCCGCGATGGTACGCGGCATCGGCCGAGGATCGACAAAGGGACGCCCAGACGCTGGCCACGCTTGCGGCGTCCGGTCATGTCAGCCGCGAGACGGCGATCAAGGCCATCGCCGATACCTACGATATCGAAGATGTGCCGGCGGAGCTCCAACGAATCAACGATGACCGCACGGTCAAGGAACGATAATGTCAGACAATCCCGACAAGGAAGATGACGCGACCTCACCCGCCGACCAGGCCGACGCCGAGAAGCACCGCCTGGAGAAGGAAATCGAGGAGGTTCGCCAGCACGCCAGACACCAGATCATGCTGGCCGATCTGACTGTCGCCGCGGTCCGCGCCGGCATGATCGATCTGGACGGGATCAGGCTGCTGGATCTCACGTCGGTTCCGAAAAAGGACGATGGCCGCGTTGCAGATCCGGCGGGCCTGATGGCCGATCTTAAACGTGCCAAACCCTGGCTGTTCGGCAGCGGTTCGACGTCCAGCGTCACCGACGTGCCGCCTTCGACGCCACCGCGGCAGAAGCTGGCAACCGAAATGTCGGACGAGGAATATCGCGCCGCGCGCACGTTGATCCTGAAGCGACGATACTAGCGCCAAACCTTCCGACAATCAGCCGTTACGACATTTTCTGAGGATACGAGAGTCACTTCATGGGTATCAACAACTTTCCCGTCGTGTTGCAGCCGATCATCCAACAGGGCTTTCTTGAGCGTGAATTCGACATGGCGCTTCGCTCGCGTCTCGGCTATCGGGCCTGTGCCGATCGGGAGGAGATCGCCGTCGGCATCGGTGAAACCCTGACCAAGACGCGCGCCGGCCTGAAACCGGCGGTCACGACACCCCTGGCCCCCACCAGCAACACGGACCTGGACAACGGGCTGACGCCGACCACCTGGGGTGTCGAACAGTACACGATCACCATGAACCATTACGCTGCAACGACCGATCTGAACATGGTGACAAGCCGTGTCGGGCTCGCGTCCCAGTTCATGCAGAACGCGTACGCCAATGGCGAGCAGGCGGCCCGGAGCCTGGATGAGTTGGCCCGCAATGCGCTGTTCGCCGCCTATCTCGGCGGCAATACGCGTGTCCGCACGTCGCTGGCAAGCCCCAACCCGACGATCGCCGTCGACGATGTCAGGGGTTTTCAGACGACCTTCGTTAACGGCATCCAGCGCCCGGTTTCGAGCTCGGCGCAACTGACGGTGACGATCGGGTCGAATGTCTACAATGCCGTGGCGGCTGCGGCTGATGCCACGAACGTATCGACGGCCCCGGGCGGCATTTCCGGCACGATCACCCTGTCGGGCAACGTGTCCGTCGCGGACGGTGCCGCCGGCAGCTCGGTGATCGCTGCGAACGCTTCCAGCGTGATCCGGCCGACGCAGCGGACCAACACGCAGCAACTGACCGCGTCCGACACCCTCACGATGGGGTGCCTGTTGGATGCCGTGGCCAAGCTGCGCCTGAATGCCGTGCCAGAGATCGACGGCGCGTACAACTGCTATCTGGACCCCGTGTCCGCGCGCCAGCTTTTTGCCGACTCTGACTTCAGGCAGTTGTTCCAAGGAGCAACCTCGGCCAACCAGGTGTTCCAGCGTGGCATGGTGAACGACTTCCTCGGGCTGCGGTTCATTCCGACGACTGAAACCTTCGTCCAGCAGCATCCCACGGTTGGAAGCCTGATGGTGCGCCGGCCGATCATCTGTGGCAGCGGAGCGCTGGTCGAGGGCGATTTCGCCGGCATGGCGAGTAGCGATGTCGCGCCCACGGATTCGATCGTCGTCGTGGTCAACGGCGTTGCCATGGTAACCCGGGAAGCGATCGACCGGCTGCAGCAGATCATCGCCCAGTCGTGGTACTGGATCGGCGGCTTCTGCGCGCCGTCAGATACGACCACGACGCCCAACACGGTGCCAACCGCGACAAACGCCGCGTTCAAGCGCGCGGTCGTTGTGGAGCATATCGGCTAGCATCGGGACGCCGACTGACGATACGGCTGTGGTTCGTCCAGTATTCGGGAATCCCCATGTCGCCGCCAGCCATAAGGCGATGTCGTGCCACGACGTGGCAAGACGGTCCCGGACCCGAGATAACAAAGGTGGGAACGCATGGTTCTGACTGAAGCCGAGCGGACCGACATTCGCAGACATTGCGGGTATCCGGCGCTTGGGGGTTCCGCAGCAGGGTCTGTCGAACGGCTGTATTACAGC
>WBZO01007289.1_pt1 | contig 10303 bp, 7 predicted proteins | sample 5204261 | NCBI WGS metagenome assembly WBZO01 (sample SAMN12412400, study PRJNA552823) | activated sludge metagenome | isolation source: activated sludge from anammox sidestream of wastewater treatment plant... | place: USA: North Carolina | collected 2017-09
ATCTCGCCTCGGGGCGCTGCGTGGCCGGGGCGATCGTCGAGCCCGACGCGAGCGAGGAGGACGCGGAGCCGACGGACGCGGGAGCCGATGGCGACGGGGGCGGAGGCCTCGGCGATCTCGGGGCGAGCTGCGTGGTCGACGGCGAGTGCAAGAGCGGGCTCTGCGGGACGAGCACGATCCTCACGACGTCGATCATCTCCGGCTCGAGCAAGCCCATCTGCACGTCGACGTGCTGCACGTCGGCGGACTGCCCCTCGTCGTTCGTGTGCTTCAACGGCGGCACCGGCGGCGGCTACTGCGTGCCCGCGGCGAAGGCGAAGCGCGTCCCGCCTGCAACCGGAGGCAAGGCGGGGGGCGCCGGCTGCACGAACAACGGCGACTGCCGCTCGGGCCTCTGTGACAACGGCGACGCCGGGACGCTCCGGTGCCTGGACACCTGCTGCCTCGCGAGCGACTGCGCCGCAGGCACCACGTGCCGCGTGCTCGAGATCAAGACGCCCGCACCTTCGCACCTCGTCTGGGCGTGCGGCGTCCCGAACGCTGGGGGTAAGGACGTCGGTCCGGATGCGGGCTGCACAGCTCAGTCCGATTGCAAGAACGACAACTGCATCGGGTTCCCCATTTCCCAGCGTGTTTGCACGCCCTCGTGCTGCACCGCGACGACCTGCACGCAGCAAGGCTTCAACGGCTTCGTCTGTGCGTACGGCACGACCACTGGGAACGATCAGCTCAAGCTCTGTACACGCCCCGGTAGCGGGAACGCGGCGCTTGGCGCGAGCTGCGGGTTCGACAGTGATTGTCAGTCGCGCTACTGCGATCCCGAGCTTCGCAAGTGCGCGCAGGTCTGCTGCACCGACGAAGACTGCCCGGCCCGCTCCTCGTGCAAGCCGTCGAAGACGGGCACGCCGTGGCTCCGCTGCGTACCTTGACCATCCGAGAGGAGAAGACGTGACCCGGCCGACCGCGACCTTCCGTTGCTTCCGCGGATGCGAGGGCAGCTACCCGCTCACGCAGGCGATCTACCGCTGCCCGAAGTGCGACGCGCTCCTCGCCGTCCGCCACGACATGGCCGCGCTCGCGGAGACGCCGGGCCCCGAGTGGCGGAGGCTCTTCGACGCGCGGTGGAACGCGCGCGCGAGCTCCGGCGTGTGGAACAAGCGCGAGTGGGTCGCGCCCGAGGTCCCCGACGACGCGATCGTGACCACCGGCGAAGGGATGACGCCGCTCTACCCCGCGCGGCGGCTCGCGAGCGAGCTCGGCTTCGGCGAGCTGCTCGTCAAGCAGTGCGGGACGACGCACACCGGATCGTTCAAGGACCTCGGCATGACCGTGCTCGTCAGCGTGGTGAACCACGCGCAGCGCACGGGCAAGCTCGCGGTGAAGGCCATCGCGTGCGCGAGCACGGGCGACACGTCGGCGGCGCTCGCGGCGTACGGCGCCGCGGCGGGGCTGCCGGTCGTCGTGCTCCTGCCGCGCGGGATGGTGAGCGTGGCGCAGCTCGTCCAGCCGCTCGCCCACGGCGCGCGCGTCCTCGCGCTCGAGACCGACTTCGACGGGTGCATGGCCGTCGTGCGCGAGCTCGCCGCGCGCGGCCTGGTCTACCTCGCGAACTCGATGAACCCGCTGCGCATCGAGGGGCAGAAGACCGTGGCGCTCGAGATCGCGCAGCAGCTCGGATGGGAGGCGCCCGACTGGGTGGTCATCCCGAGCGGCAACCTCGGCAACGCCTCGGCGCTGCACGCCGGCTTCGCCATGGCGAAGGAGCTCGGCGTGATCGCGAGGCTGCCGCGCCTCGTGATCGCGCAGGCCGCGAACGCCGACCCGATGTACCGCGCGTTCGTCGCGCACCAGAAGGAGGTCACGCCGGTCGTCGCGCAGCCGACGCAGGCGAGCGCGATCCGGATCGGCAATCCGGTGAGCGCGCCGCGCGCGATGGCCGCGCTCGAGGCGATGAACGGCGTCGTCGAGGAGGCCACCGAGAACGAGCTCGCCGACGCGGCCGCTCGCGCCGATCGAACGGGCCTCTACGCGGATCCGCACACCGGCGTCGCGATCGCCTGCGCGAAGAAGCTCCGCGAGCGCGGGACCATCGGCGCGAGCGAGCGCGTGGTGATCGTGTCGACGGCGAGCGCGCTCAAGTTCACCGAGTTCAAGCTCGGCTACCACGAGAAGCAGCTCCCCGAGGTCGACTCCGCCCTCGCGAACATGCCCGTCCCGCTCGCGCCGGACGTCGACGTCGTCGCGAAGCACCTCGCCTGATCGCGGCCTCCGCCCCTCGATGCGAGGGAGGACGTCTCATGGCAACGACGGCGACCACGCCGCACGCGTGCAGTCGAGGCGGCCTCCATCCGGGCGGAAGTTCGATGAGGGCGTCGTCTTTCGATGACGCCGCCATCCGCGCGGCCGGCGCCCGACTTGCATCGCGACGGGGCGTGAGGACCTACGACGACGAGGCCCGGACGCTCGTGTACGTGAAGCCGATCGCCGCCCCGAAGGGGCCCGCCAAGAGGCGGGAGGGGACGAAGCTCCACTGGGCCGTGCTCGCGATGGCCGCGTTCATCGCCGTCGGCCTGTGGCTCGATCCGGCGAGCCGTGTGCGCGTCTTCGCCCAGGCACGGACGACCGCCGCCCATGTGATGGCGAAGCTCCCGAGCCGCTGAGGCATCCGCCTCCGGCCGCAATCGACGCATCGGCCTCTTCGCGTACATCGGCTCCCGCGTCGCATCCGTGCCCGCGCGGAACTTCGTTGTCAGAACGTGAAGGCGTACTTCGCTCGCAGGTACTGCTCGAGCGCGGCGAGCTCGCTCGGCGTTCCGGACGTCTGCGCGCGGATCACCTCGGCGATCATGCCGTCGAGAGGAGAAGCGACGAAGGACGGGCCCTCAAGGGGCCACAGAGGGTATCCGCCGACGTAGCCAACACCAGCGTAGGTTGCGGATTTCGGGCTAGTCTCGGTGAGCGGAGCCGATGTCTCAACGCCGTCCACCCGAAGATAGATGGCAGACTTGGCGTTCTCGCGCCGCACCGTGACGACGTGGAACATTCCGTCGTTCCAGCCGCCGGCGTCGGTTACGGCGCCGGCGACGGGCTGACCGTTGGACGTCGTGCCGTAGCCACCGCACAGCTTCGTCGCAACCCCTCCGCGGTTCGCGATGATCCACGCCCCATCAGGACCGATGCCGTAGCCATCCGTGCCTCGATAGTGCGGCGAGTGCACGTACGCCTCCGAATCGCCCGTGTACGCCACCACCACGCTGAGGACGAAATCGGCAACTCCGTACGCCGAGTCGACGCCGAGGGAGCCCGTCGGCGCCGACGTTCCGTAGAACCTCATCGCGGGATGTCCGTTGATCGCTCCCTGAACGAGGTCGATCCGCCCGGTCGGCTGCGGATAGTACGCACGCGTCTCCGTGTTCTTGCCAGAGCGATCGCGCCACGTCGCCAGCCGCCCCACGTCGTCGAGCTCGACGGTGCTCGACTGAGTCGCGTCGAGCCACAGCGTCAGCGCGGGCCCGAAGATCGTGAGCGGCGATGGGGACACCGCGGCGTCGACCGGCGCTTCCGCGTCCCTCGCGTTGCCGGGAGCGACGTCCGCAGCGGCAGCTGCGTCATGGTCACCGATGCTGGCATCCACGCCGCTCTCGCTCGTCGGGCCCGCGCGATCTACACAGCTCGCGGATACGACCCAGAGCAGGATGAAGAACCGTGATCTCATCGTCGAACTCCGTCTCAAAGAAGCCCGATGGGAACCATTGCGGCCGTGCCTGGGAAAGTACCTGCAGGGAAGGTTCTGAGAGTCCAGGCACTGGTGGGGCTGAAGCCAACGGAGAATGCCCCTCCGTCCGCCCGTCGAAGGAGGACGACGCCGTTGCTGTTCGCGGTCACCGACGCGTTGGCGACGAACCCATCCTGCCCCTCGACCCAGGTCTTGAGCGTGGTGACGCTTCCGTTGGCGTACTCGACGAGCGCGCCGCGTCCGTCGTTCCGATACGTGAAGAAGAAAGTCTGTCCGGCCGGAACGATCGCGTCCCAGCCCAGCGTGAAGCCGCTACCGCTCGCGACCGTGGTGAACGTCCCGTTCGTCGCCACGGTGCCTATCGCCCAGCTCCCCGTCGCCCCCGCGTAGAAGACCATGTACCCGCTGTTCGCCGCGGTGATCTTGGTCCACGCGGACGAAAACCCCGCGCTCTGCCATTCGGCAGCGAAGACTCCCGTCGTCGGATCGAACCGCCCGATGATGCCGAGAGTCCCACCCGTCTTGTAGAACAGCACGTGCTCGTTCGTGCCGTTGTTCACGTAGGCGATGTGCGTCCACACGCCGAACGAGCCTGCCGTCCACGTTCGGACCGTCGTAGACGCGCCATTCGCCGAGAAGCGGCCGAGCGTTGCCGAGCCGTCGCTTCGGTAGAAGAAGACCATCCCGTCGTTGACACGCGTGGCGATCGAGAACGCGATCGATGGGCTCGTCGTCCCGGTGAAGACGACGTCGCCGTGGCCCGCGAGCATCGCGACGGTCGCATCTCCGCCGCTCGTCGCGAAGACAAGCGACGGGCTCTTGTACGCCGTCGTCGCGGTGGCGGAGCGCCATTGTAACGTCGCATTGGCAGGGGTGCCCGTCAGCGCGAAGAGTCGTCCGTAGTACGCAGCCAGGTTGAAGGTCTGTGCGGGAGCGCTGCCGATCTTCGTCCATGCGAGATCGGCGCCCGAGGCCTCTCGGCATACGAGGTCGCCCGTCGCGGTCGCAGCGAAGAGCTTTCCGTCGAACCCCGTCAGCGCGACATGAGATGCCGGCCAGCGCCCGATCTTCGTCCACACGACCGGACCGGCGGAGTCTCGCGGGATCCAGTAGAGCCACCGCTCACCCCCGCCGTCGAGGGCGACGAACACTTCATGGATCGCCGCGAGCCCGACGCAGCCCTGCGCCGAAAGCGGTGGAAACGTGTAGTCGTCCCATGGCGCCGGGTCCGTGGGATCCGTCGTTCGCCGCTTGATCGCTTGCGGCGCGAGAATCGATGGTCCCAGTCCCGCAAAGACGTAGCGGCCGTTGAGATCGGATGCCATCGCCCGGACGTCGCCGACGTGCGGGATCGCGCTGTTCACGAACGAGTGGGGCGCCGTCAGCAGCTCCGGATGGCGGATCTGCGCGGACGTGCCGCTCGGCTGCATTCGGATCAACTGACCGGTGATCGCTCCGCACACAGCCGCCATCGGACCGGTCGCGTCGTTCGGGACAGGTTGCCACGTCGACGGCGGTGCGCTCCCGACGGTGAACGTGGCCGGCGGTCCCGTGCGTGGCACCGTCAGAGCGTTGATCACGTTGAGCGTGATGGTCTTGACGTTCGCACTCGCATAGGGCCCCGAGGGCTCGAGGCCGAGCGCCCACTCGACCGTCCCGGACGTGAACACCGTCCCGACGTCCGTGAAGTATCCGAGCGACGCCGAGCCGCGGTACCCGGCACTGTTGAAGAGATCCGCGAAACCGAGGAGAACGAACGTGCTCGGCGTACCGTCGAGGTATGTCAATTGCGGCGGCCAAGCCGTGCGGTCGACTTCGACGGAGTCTGTCTCGAAGTCGAGGAGGTTCTGGGCGAACGCGTCGTTGACCGCGAGCCCCGTGCCCGCGAAGACGTCGAAGCTGGGATCCGTCGCGATGACGACGTAGCCTCCCGGCCCCGCACTGGATGCACCCCTGCGGAAGCTCACGCCTGTCAGCGCGTTCTCCGGTCGCACGGTGGGCGCGCTCGCCCAATTCCCCGTTACCCGCGCGTCGTCGACACCCGCGAGCGGATCCTCGACGGCCGTCTTGTAGCAGACCATCGTGCGGCCGTTGTCCTCGAACCGAACCTGCCACCACGCTGCGTTGGCGGCGAACACCGCCAGGTTCTTGCCCGCCTGGACGAAGCCTTCCACGCGATCCCGCATCTCCTTCGACCAGTACTCGTCGTGGCCGGCTAGGATGAGGAGCTGATACCCATCCAGGATCGTCGGATCGGAGTGGAGGTCGAAGCTTGTGCAGAGGTCGGCTGCGATGTCGTTGTCCGCGAGAAACGTCGTGACGAGGAACGGGAGGTAGATCGTGTAGACGCGCTTGTCTCCGAACGGAAACTGGTCGAAGGGGCGGTCGAGCGACACGCGCCGAAGACGGCCGGGCTCGAACGAATCATAGACGTTGAGCTGCCTCCCCGGGTCGCCGCCAGCGTAGGCACAGGTCGTCGCCAGCGGCAGGCAGACGAGAACGGACGCGGACGGCGACGCAGGCCGAACGATGAAGTAGGCGGTGCTCGGAGACGCGAACCCGGTATCCGCCTCCTCACTGAACTGAAGGGCGTACAGGCCGGGCGTTGCCGTCGCGGGGATCCCGAACGTCAGCTTCGGCCATCCGTAGCCGACCTCCTCCCGATCGAAGGTCGCCGCCGGGCCCGGATCGAGGTCGTGAGGGTTCGGGGGCGCGGGCAAGATCGTCGCCGTGATGTCCTCGCCCGTGGGCGTATCCCGGTTCGTGAAGTCAGTCACACGCAGAACGCGCCAGTTCGCCCTGCCGCCTGCCGGATCGAAGGAGGCGCAGCCGATCAGCGTCTGCCCCGGCGTGACGGTCGACGTTTCGACGTAGCTCCTCGGCGCAGCCATCCGCCCCCTCGACGAAGACTGTAGCAGGAGCATAGGGGTTGTCCCATGGCCGACGGCTTCGTCGCCGCGAGGACCTACGCCGGGGACCAGGTTCTCCTGCCTGGAACGACGAGTCCCTCGCGCCCCTAGCCTCGGATCGCTCGTGTCAGGCGGCGTCATTTGGCCCGGGCGAAGCGCGTGCGCACACCGAAGGCATGCGCATCTTCGTCTTGGCCTCCTTCGTCGCGTCCTTCGCCTTCGCTTCCTCCACCGCGCTCGCCGACGAGCCCGACCCGCCTGCCCCGCCCGCCCCTGCCCCGCCGCATGCCGATCCGACCTGCGCCGTCGAGCGCTTCGTCGGCGTGACGAAGGAGGAGGCCGAGGCCGTCGAGGAGATCGTCTGCCCGGAGATCCACGAGCAGCTCCCCTACGGCGGTCGCCACCGCATCCGCATCGCGCGGCTCGGGGGCAAGGTCGTGCTGACGCTGGTCTCGGAGCGCGAGGGCGGCGGGCCGCGCGTCGAGAAGCAGCTCGTGCTCTCGGGGCTCGACGAGGTCCCCGTCGCCGCGCCGCGCCTCGTCGAGGCGATCGTCGATCGGAAGCCGATCGCCGAGACGCAGACGGTGACCAACATCGTCGGACAGGAGGCGCGCGTCCCGAAGAAGAAGGCGAGCGAGATCCACGGCTGGCTCGGCATGGTCGCGGTCGGAGCCCCCGGCGCGGGCACCGGCGGCGGCGCGCACCTCGGTCTCTCGGCGGGATCCGATCGCTGGTCGTTCGTCGGCGATCTGCGCCTCGCCGGCCAGGCCTTCGCGGTGCCGGCGTCCGTCGCGATCACCATCTTCAGCCTCTCGCTGCTGAAGCCGGAGCCGAAGGGCGACTTCGCGTACGTCAGCCTCTCCGGCGGCGTCCGCCATCACTTCGCGCCGACGGACACGTCGCCGTTCTTCGGCGCGGGCGTCGCCCTCGTCTACCTCGGCGCCGATCCGAAGGGCTACGACGAGAGCGAGAACACGGGCGTCGCGGGCTACGGCGAGATCGGCCTCGATCTCATGCGCACGCACTCGATCGGCGGGACGATCGCGCTCCGCTTCGACGCTCCCGCCTTCACGCTGGAGCAGACGAAGCAGAGCGGATCGTGGGGCTATGGCCAGCAGCCGGCGATCCAGCGCACGACGGCGTGGGTCCCGGTCCTCGGAGCGACGTTCTCGCTCCGGTTCTGAACGCTACGTCGCGTCCGCGTCGTCGGCGGCGTCCGCGGCGTCGGCCGCGTCATGCCCGGCGTCCGTCGCGTCGGTGCCCGCGTCGGTCGCGCCGGTGTCCGGCGTACCGGTGTCGGGCGCGCCGGTGTCCGGCGTCGTCGCGTCCGTGCCCGCCTCGGCCGCGCCCTCGACGGGGATCTTCGTGCGGTCGAAGTCGACGATGAGCTCGCAGCCGAGCGCGAACGCCGACGACGCGATGGTGAGGACGAGGGCCTTCTTGATCTTCGAGGGATTCATGCGGTCCTCCTCAGAAGCGAACCGTCGTGGCGATGCCGCCGCCCGTGGGCGAGACGTAGGGCGCCGGGACGATCGTGGTCTTCTTCTTCGGGGCCGCAGCGGCCTTCGCGGGGCCATTGGCCTTCGCGCTCTTCGGCTCGTCGCTCGAGAGGAAGAGGACCGCGCTGGTGACGCCGAAGGTGATCGCGATGCCGAACATCATGTCCGCGACGAGCGCGTTGTTCTCGCCGTCGTCGGCCTTCTTCGTCGTCGGGTTGTCCTTGAAGTCGTTCGACTGCTGGAGCGCCTTGATGCCGAAGCCGGTGCCCACGCCCGCGGCGACGATCGCGACCGCGCCGGTGACGTACGCCGGCACCTTGCTGCGCGGCTCCGGCGGCGGAGGCGGAGGGGGCGGAGGCGGCGGCGGAGGCGCCTCGGCGACCACCGGCGGCGGCGGAGGCGGCGGCGGCGCGGACTTCTGCAGCTCGACCTTCAGGTCCTGCTTCGAGGCGAACGCGACGTCGATCTCCTTGTCCGTCGTGTCGTAGCCCTCGGCCGAGAGCGTCACCTTGTGCTTGCCGGGCGGGAGCTCGAGATCGGCGGGCGTGACCTTGTCGCCCGGGGGCTGACCGTCGATGCCGACCGCCGCGACCGGCGTCGACTCGACGTGTACCTTGCCCGGCATCGCCTTGATCGCCTCGAGGCGCTTCTTCGCCTCCTCGCCCTCGGCCTTCATCTTGACCGGGACGGCCGCGAGGAACGCGTCGTACGCGGCGGCCGCCTCGGTGTACTGGCCGAGGTTGTCGTGCGAGAGCGCGATGTAGCGCTGCGCCTCCGGAGACGCCTTGGCCGCGTTCGACGCCTCGAAGTCGGCGAGCGCACCGGCGAAGTCGTTCGCCTTGAACTTCTTCTCACCGGACGCGAGGAGCGCCTTCGGATCCGCGGGCTTGGTCGCCGGCGCCTTCGCGGCGGGCTTCTCGGCGGCGGGCTTCTCGGCGGCGGGCTTCGCCGCGGGCTTCTCGGCGGGCTTCGGGGCGGCAGGCTTCTCGGCCGGAGCGGGCTGCGCGGAGGCGGAAGGGGCCACGGCGACCCCGGCAAGGATCGCGAGCGCGACGGCGATGCCTCGGGAATTCCGGAGGATCTTCATGGATGCGCACCATACACCAAGTCGCGAGGTTCTCGCTCGCCGCTCCTCGCCCGCCACGAATTCTTCACCGGGCGATCCGGTGCCGCCGCCGCCCCTCGCGTCCTTCTCGGGGATGCAACAAGAACCGGAAAACCACGTCGATTCGGCACTTTACACGAGCAACCACCGGTCGCGAGCCGTGCTAGGTTCCGCCGACCCCGTGCGAACGACGCTCTTCTTGTTCCTCCTCGCCGCGCTCCTCGGCTGCTCCAGCACGGAGGCGACGACGAGCGCGGACGCGGGATCGCGCGACGACGCGGCGCCCGCCGACGCCTCGATGTCGTCCGATGCTGCCGCCGCGAGCGATGCCGGCGTGGACGCAGCCGCCGATGCCGGACCGTCGTGCCCTGCGGGATCGACGCTCCGTCATGCGCGGACGTCGTGCACCGGCGCGCCGCTCGTCCCTCCGCCCGCGCTCGCGACCGCGATCGCCGCCGCGGCTCCCGGCGACGTCGTCTCGATGGCCGGCATGAACGAGAGCGCGGCGCCGTGCCTGCCGGTGCTCGTGTGCACGCCCGACGATGCGCCGACGCTTCTCTTCTCCGACTCGCCGGAGATGCCGGCCGCCGACGGCGTCCTCTACGCGGACACGGTGCCGAAGGGTCGCTACCGCCTCTACGTCTATCAAGCGAACGGCGGCGCCGCGCAGCGCAAGTTCCCGGTCGTCGTCCTGAACCAGGGCGCCGCGCCCGCGAAGGTGACGATCCTCCGTCGAGGGCTCGCCGCACCGTCGAAGCAGTACGTGTCGGTCGGCAAGACGGTGCTCCTCGACTGGCTCGTCGATCGAGCGCCGGTCGACGTCGTCGTGCCCGCGGGAGAGCGCGTGCTGCTCGATGCGCAGCTCGACGCGCTCTCCGCCGCGAAGGACGAGCTGGTCCACGCGATCTACGACGTCGTCACCGACGCGACGCTCAAGATCTCCTTCGTCACCGTCGGCGCGAACGCCGATGCGGTCGCCGCCACCGCTGGCCTGTCGCTCCTCGCGCGCGACCCCGATCACCAGCGCGGGACGTTCCCCGCCGCGGACGTGCTC
>WBZO01002797.1_pt1 | contig 10301 bp, 7 predicted proteins | sample 5204261 | NCBI WGS metagenome assembly WBZO01 (sample SAMN12412400, study PRJNA552823) | activated sludge metagenome | isolation source: activated sludge from anammox sidestream of wastewater treatment plant... | place: USA: North Carolina | collected 2017-09
AACTTACCCGCGGCCGGCGTTGTGAGCAGCGCCTGCGCGCCCGCCTCCAGCCCGACATCGATCTCCAGCCGGTCGCCTCCGACCACACCGCCTGGTGGATGCAGCACATAGACGTGACAGACGCCGCCCTCCGGATAGAACGGGCGCTGGACCTGCAACGGCCCGTACGCGCAACGGTGCGCCAGTACCGTGCGGGCGCCGTCGCGGCGGAAACCGAGCTCGATCCGCGCCCGCCAGCCGCCGCCCCCGGCAGGCGCCGCCGTGCCCGCCATCACCCTTTCTGCGCCTCCGCCGGCCGCGCCCTCTTCACCGCTTTCATAGGACGGGCCATTGCAGGTTTGCTGCCAAGTTCCCTCCGCACTTCGATGTCTATATCCCCGCTCTCCGCAGCGGACGGGAAACCGTGAATTAAAAAATATACTAAATAATCACTTAACATGATCATCTGATATCGATTTTAAGATAATTGCCTCACCGCCGGAGAGATCGTCAGGTAGCGAAACCCCATGTCCCGTGCGCCGAGCCGCACCACGAATCAGCGGAGACGAGTGATGGCGCACCATCACGGCGCGCGCCCTATCCGGGGAACAGGCGTGGGGACGGATTTAAATCCGTCCCCACGCTCAATGCGATCGGCGCGGGCATGACCTATAATGGTCCGACCCGACGGGGCGGCCCCATGGCGGCCCCGGTCACTTCCCACGACCAACCGAAGCAAATACCTCATGTCCGATACCCTGGAACTCGCCAAGGCCCTGATCGCCTGCCCGTCCGTCACGCCGCAGGACGCGGGCTGCCAGGAGCTCATGATCGAACGCCTGGAGGCCCTGGATTTCCACGTCGAACGGCTGCCTTTCGGCGAGGTCGAGAATTTCTGGGCCCGCCGCGGCGAGGGCGCGCCGCTGTTCGCCTTCGCCGGCCATACCGATGTGGTGCCGACCGGCCCGCTCGATCAATGGGCCTCGGACCCCTTCGTCCCCACGCTGCGCGACGGCCGTTTATACGGGCGCGGGGCGGCCGACATGAAGGGCAGCCTGGCCGCGATGATCACCGCCTGCGAGCGTTTCATCGACGCCCACCCCGACCACCGGGGTTCGATCGGCTTCCTGATCACCAGCGACGAGGAAGGGCCATCGGTCGACGGCACGCGGAAGGTGATAGAGTACCTGACCCAGCACGGCACCCAGATCGACTGGTGCCTGGTCGGCGAACCCACCTGCGAAAAACGGCTCGGCGACGTGATCAAGAACGGGCGCCGCGGCTCGCTCGGCGGGAGACTCGTGGTCCGGGGCGTGCAGGGCCACATCGCCTATCCTCACCTGGCCGATAACCCGATCCACCGCCTCGCGCCGGCGCTGGCCGAGTTGTGCGCGCTCTCGTGGGACCGGGGCAACGAATTCTTTCCGCCGACGACCTTCCAGTTCTCAAATCTCAACGCCGGCACCGGCGCGGATAATGTCATCCCTGGCCGTGTGGAGGCGCTGTTCAACTTCCGCTACTCCACCGAAAGCACGGCGGAGGCGCTCAAGGCCAAGGTCGAGTCCGTACTCAAGGGGCACCGACTCGACTACACGCTGGAATGGCGCCTGTCAGGCGAGCCGTTTCTGACGCGACCGGGGGAACTGGTCGACGCCCTGCGCGCCGCGGTGCGCGAAGTCACCGGACACGACACCGGCCTGTCCACCTCCGGCGGGACCTCGGATGGACGCTTTATCGCGCCCACCGGCGCGCAGGTGGTGGAGCTCGGTCCGCTCAATGCGAGCATCCACAAGATCGACGAGCATGTGAACCTCGAGGACCTCGAGGCCCTGTCGCGCATCTACGAGCGGGCCTTGATCGGCCTGCTGACCTGAGAGATCGCCCGCGCGGGGTCGCCGCCGTGACGATGGGGGTGATGGGTGATGGGTGATGGGTGATGGGTGATGGGCAAAGAGTGAAGTACGCCCGGGACAGACGGTCAAGTGTTTTAATCACCCATGACTCATCACCCATCACCAGGCAATGACACAAACAAATTCGCGGGGAGGAACGGGGTGGGTGCCCATGTGGAGACCCAGCGCACTCGGAACGCGGTGACGCGGATGCCCGCGCGGGCGTTCAGTCCGGGGTGATGAGTTCGGGTGGATTGACCAGCGTGGCCCAGTCGCTGAACTGGGTGGTGACGGCCGCGCCGTCGTTGACCGTCAGCGCGACGCCGTCGTCCTGCACCGTGGCGAGGATGCTGCCGCAGTCGGAACAAAGGGTTTCGCTGAGCTGGACCGCGCCCGAGGCCGGGGCATCGGAAAAATCGTCCGGACGCCCAGCCTCCCATCGCACCGGAGAGGTGGTCGCGACCCGGAGCACGATCTCGCTGTTGGGATTGGAGACGTAGCGGCTCAGGGTGCTGGCGCCGTCCGTCGGATGCGACTGTACGGAGACCGCATATTCCTGGGTGTTCGCATTATCGGTTACTTTGAGATAGAAAGGACGCAACTGGTAATTGATGGCCCGCACGCCGGACACGGGCGGGTCGGCCAGGAGCTGCGCGTTGAGCCCTCCCGTCAGGCCGCTGCCGGCATCCGCGCCGACCGAGAGCGTCATGCTCAGGACCCCGTTGGCGCGGGCCGCCGTCAGGGTCATGTTGTCGGTAACCGAGGTCTTGGTCCCATTGCCGTTGATGAACTGCATGGGGCCGAGCGACAGAAAGGCCTCGAGGCTCCAGTTGCCGGAGGCAGACGAAGGATCTCCGCTGATCTCGAGTCCGGCGATGTCCAGAAAGGAATTGTCGATCAGATTGCCTTCGACCGTGCATTCCGCGAAGGGGACGTGCAAGGCCTCGCCGGCCGGCAGGCGAAAGCCTTCGTCATATACCATATAGGTGAGCCGGTTGGTCTCCGGCCCATAGCCCGCCGGGCTCGAGACGCATTCCGGGATATCGACGGGATCGTTCGGGGCGCGATCGGGATCGTTCAACACGACCATACCGTCCTTGACCATCGCGATGGCGATATGTCCGATGAGGACCAGCCGGCTGACCAGGTCCATCGAGGAGCGTGAGAGCGAGAGCGCGTTCTCCGAGGTGATCTCGTCGACCGCCAGCGGGTCGGTGGGTGGGCCGGAACCCCCGCCGGGCATGCCGGTTTCCGAACTGCTGCAGGCCCCCACCAGAAGCAGAATACCCATGGGAACAAGGGCTTGATATCCGGTGCGGAGACTCATACCGCCGCTCGACCCCGACAGAAAAGGTGATAAGAAATATACGCCTATTATCTATAAAATTCAATATGATAAATATTTTATTGAATCTTGATTCTAACTTTATTCCATATATAGGCGGCACCTGGGAGCCGGCGCCGGGGCGTCGCAACGCCCGCTGGTGGGATCGGCACGGAGGGCAATAAACCTTAGCGGAGGGTCAATCGGGAATCTGGAACCCGCATCGCGCGAGAAGTCGCCGACACGGGTAGCGGGCCCCTGCGCAGGGCCTGGAAGAGATCCCCGCGCCTCGGCGCGGGGATCTCTATGAGGAAAACAGGGAACCCCTCCCTGCCTCCGGGTCGACGCCGTCGTCCAGCGTCGCCACGGAGGCCGGGGGGATTCGACGGCCGGTCTCAGCGCCTGAGTATCAGGATTGCGTCGGCCCAGGCCTCCGGTTTCACGAAGCTACGAAGCCCCGTATTGTCCGCCCGGGAGGGCTCCGTCACGAAGGTATTGGTCACGGGGTTGAACCATCGCACCTCCATGGGACCGCTGAAACCGGCCATATCCAGCACGATGCTGGCATTGTCCGGCAGATAGGCCACGCCCAAGCCGCCATCCCGGGTTCTGGCCATCGCCATCCTGCCGAGCCCATCCGCGGGCTGGTTCCGGATCGACTCATGGCTGGGCACCAGATTCCACCACTCCAGCCCGGAAAACAGCTCGAACAGATACTGCATCTCGCGTGCGCTGGGTCGGGCCAGCGCCTGGCTCAGCGACCAACCGGCGGTGGCGTTCCCGACGTTCCTGCCCCAGTTCCACACCCCGCCGGTACCGTAGGTGAGTCCCGCGGAACCGGAGAGCATCGCCAGATAGGCCGTACTGCGGGGCAGCCGGATGGGATACGGCTGGATGTAATCGCCCGTATCGCCGTTCTGCAGATTGAGGCTGTCGTACACCACCTCCTGATTGATCACCGGTTTCGTCGGGAGACGGTTGTACAGCGCGAGCGTCCAATCGATGGCGGCCTGGCTCGCCACGATCGGGTCGAAGGGCCGGAACGGTTCACGGAAATAGGGGTCGTAGGTCCAGCCGTTGCCCGATTGCAGCCCGCTGACCGCGACGTAATTCTTACCGTGAAAGACCTCCGCCGGGGCGAGGAAAAAGCGTGGATGCGCCGAGATCAGGTGCACCGACGTGCTCGCCGCGAGTTCGCTTCCGGACACGTCGGCCAGTTGCGTCCACAGGTCGTCGGCGACGGGCGAATAGACCACGAAGTTACCCATCATGCGCGCCGCGAGATTGCGCGCGAAGCGCGCGACCTCGATGGAATCGGTATCCGGGAATCCGGGCCCGGGTTGGCGCACGGCAGTGAAGTAGACCATCAGTCCCTGGTCATTGGCGTACTGCACCTTTTTCTCCACCCCCTGCCAGTAGGCGGGATTCCAGGCCAGCGTCGCGCCCGTCCCCCTGAACGGCGGGTTGCCGTCGCGGTCCGCGCTCAGGTTCACCCAGCCGTCCCGGCTGTGGACCTGAATGACGTTGAACTTCTGGGCCTTGCGGAGCTGGACGTAGGATTCCCATTCGGCCTGGCTGGCCGCCATCGGCGCCGACCAGGCGGTGTCCCCCAGCCACAGGAACGGCGTGCCGTCGGCGTAGGTCAGGTAACGATTGTTCGCGCTGACCCGTGGGTAACCCCGCGCGTACAGGGCGTTCGACCCGGTGTAGGGAGCGACCGTGACGGAACCCGTGCGATCGTGCAGCCCGGCGTTGCCGGTATCGGACGCGGCCGTGGTCCAGGTCCAGGTCCCCGCCGCGGGGAACATGAAGCGCAGGCGGAAGGTGTTGCCGCCGTCCCAGAACGCATTCCCGGTGAAGGTCTGGCCGTCGGGCCCGGTATAGGTGACCACGACCGTGACGTCCGCGTACGGATTGGCGTACGCGACGCTGCTCGTCAGGCTGGTCTCCCATCGGGTCCAGGCCGGGAACGACATCGTCTGATACAGCCCCGCGATCTCCGTGTCGGTCAGCGCCCGGTTGTAGATGCGGACGTCGTCCATCAGGCTGTTGAGGAAATTGTCCACGCCGGTCTTTTTCGACCCCAGCCTGAGGATACCGTTGGCCGGTTCGACGGCGACGCCGGTACTGGTGGCCCGCAGGGCACCGTCGACGTACAGTCTGAGCGTGGTCCCCGATTTGGTCAGCGCGGCGTGATGCCACTGCCCCAGCACCGGCAGAAACTGCGAACTGGTGACCCGGCCGCCGAGATTGCTGTACAGGCCGTTACGGGGGTCTTTCGCCAGCCATACCCGGCCCGTGCCCGTCCCGTCGGTCTGAGAGACGAAGTGCTCGTCGTCCAGGCTGCCGACCCGGAACCACAGCGCCAGGGAGAAGTCCGTCGCGCCCGGGTCGAGCGGCGATTTCGCCGTGTCGATACGGTCGTCGATCCCATCGAAGGACAAGGCCCCGCCCAGTTGGCCCGCCACCCAGGTCGGGCCGTTGACCAGGGTTCCCGTGTTGCCATTGCCCGAGGCGTCGCGCGCCACGGTCCCCGACATCTCGTCGAAGGTCCAGTGGGCCACCAGGGAGCCGTTCTGCGATTCTCCATACAAGGCGAGGACCTGCGAGGCGTCGAGGACCCGGTCATAGACTCGGACGTCGTCCAGCGCGCCGCTGAAGTGACCGAGGGTCGCGGTCTTGTTCGACCCCAGGTACAGGGCGCCGTCGGCCGGCTCCACCCGCACGTTGCCGTTGGTGACCTTCAACTCACCATCGATGTAGATCTGGAGGGTCGTCCCCGACTTGGTCAGCACCGCGTGGTGCCATTGCCCCGCGGCCGGCAGGAACTGTGTGTCGGTCCGCGTCCGGCCCAGATAACTGTATACGCCGCGACCGGGGTCATTGCCCAGCCATCCGCGCCCGGCGCCGGAACCGTCGTCCTGGGAAACCAGGTGCTGGTCGCCGCTCTGATCGCCGGCCAGAAACCACAGCGCCACGGAAAAATCCGTCGCACTCGGGTCGAACGGCGCCCGCGCCGTCGCGACATAGTCGTCGATCCCGTCGAAGGACAAGGCCCCACCCCGCTGGCCCGCCACCCAGGTCGGACCACCGATCAAGGTACCCGTGTTGCCGTTGCCCGAGGCGTCCCCCGCTACGGTTCCGGAGGCCTCGTCGAAGGTCCAGTGGGCGACGAGCGCCGCCTGGGCATCAACGGAAAATGATGAGAAGAGAATGGCGCAAAGCGACAAAGACAGAACGACCGACATCTGTCTCCAGAATTTCATGGGCAACCTCCGCTGGCTTTTTCTTTCGTTCCCCCATGAGGGCATATCTTAAAAACATATCCGACTATTGCAAGCAATAATTCCTCTTATTCCTCTAAGAACAAAAGGTTTTAACGAATATTTCATGCACGGGAAAAGAATCTGCCGGGAATTTGGCAGATCGAGAGCGAGCATCACCACCCTTTAAAGACGCATGATCGCCGCAGAGGGATCCCTCTTTCCGACATGGCACGGGATCGGAAACGATCCCCTCATCCCTACGGCGTATCGGCGCCCGATCCGGATCCCGGGTCGGCGAACAACCCGTCGAGGTAATCCCTGAAACGCAGGCGATAGACTTCCTGGGCCAGCGCCGCGATATGCCCTCCCTCGGGTATGCGCCAAAAGGACTTGGGCTCCCGGGCGGCGGCATACAGTCTTTCCGCGTGCCGTATCGGGACGACCGGATCGTGCTCCCCGTGCAGGATCAGCACCGGGATGGGGCTGACCCGGCCGATGGCGTCCACGGGACTGTAGGCATCGCCGACCGTGAGCGACAACGGCCACTGCAGGGGCCACGTCAGCCAGAACTCCGCGAGCTTCTCCCGCGTGATGCCCCGGTAGCTGCTGAACGCGCTGTCGACGATCAGGGCCTTGATATGAGATCGGTACCGGGAATGCGCCACCGCGTACACGGCGAGGGCGCCGCCCAGGCTCTGCCCGAACACGGCCAGGCCGCGCGCCTGCACCTCGGGGCGCGCCACGAGCCAGCCGAGGGCCGTCTCGATATCGTGGAGCGACCCCGCGATGGACGCCGATCCCCCGGAGGCGCCGTAACCCCGATAGTCCAGCAGGAGCACGTTGTAATGCTCCGCCGGCAGCCAGTAGACGCTCGCGAGGTGCGTGCCGACATTGCCCGCGTTGCCGTGCAGGAACAGCACCGTCCCCCTGGGCTCGCCCCGCGCCGGGAGATACCAGGCGTGCAGGCGCACGCCGTCGGGCGCCACGAGGTGGACGTCCTCGTAGTCGAGGCCGGCGCGCGCGGGCGTCAGCGGCAGCGGGCGCTGGGGATGAAAGAACGCGCCGCTGCACCCCGTCAGCAAGACCAGGACCGCCAGCAGGCCGGCGATCGCGCGCATCAGAAATACCACTGCCAGACCAGCGTCGAGGCCGTCCAGTCCACGCCGCGTTCACGCCGGTCGCTCAGCGACAGGCGCAGGGCATGCCGGCGTCCGAAACTGAGGCTCTGCTCGAGCGTGATCTCGCGCTCGGCGTGAGTGTCGCCGGAATAATATCCCTGCCGGCGCGCGTACAGGTTCACCTTCCAGGCCTCGTGCGGCGTGACGAACAGGCCCACGGCGGGACCGATCGCGAGCCCATGGTCATGTTCGAGCCCGCCGCCGACGTCGAGCGTGCCTTCCACAAAGACGGAGAACACCGCGCGCGTCCAGTCGCCCCAGGCCAGTCCCGCGCCGCCGTTGGTGCGATACACCGGGGCGCGCGCATCCCCACCGGCAAGGGTCCGCGCGAACCCCGTATTGATCTTCCACGACACCGGCCGGATGAAGGCGTCGCGCGGCGTCAGGGACAGGATATCGATCAGGGTCAGGCGGTCCAGTTCCAGCCTCCCTTCGCCTTCGTAATGACGCAGGACCGTGTCCATGAAGTTGATCTGGGCGCCCGCGGTATACCCGCCGGCGGGATCGAGCAGGTCGTTGTACGCGGGGCGGAACGCCAGGGTCTGGAAATCCGTGGCGTGCGTCCGCCCGGCGCCCAGCGACAGACGACGCGTCCCGTGCCCCTGATCCGGCCGCACCCGCGGCATCGGCGGCGACTGTTCCTCATCGCCCATCGGCAGGCGACTGCGCGCGAGCAGCAGTTCGCGCGACCGGGCCGCGGCCTCGTCGCGCGGGTAATGCCCGGCGTCGGCCTCGTGACGCAACAGGGCATACGCGCCCTCCAGCAGGGCGGCGCGGCGCCCCTCCGGAGATTCCGCCAGTTCCGCGTCGGGGTCGCCGCCCTGCGCCAGCCGGCGCACCGACCGGCGCTCGTCCGGGCTCATGCGGGCCAGGCGATCCTTCAGTCGCGTGCTGTTCGCCGGGCGGTACACGACCCCGGCCAGCACCCCCGGCTGCTCCACCACCCGTCGCACGGTATCCACGGGGATGACCCAGCCCCGGAATGCGCCGGTCAGGTCCAGGCTCGGGCGCGCGACCTCGAACAGCGACAGCAGGTGATAGGCGCAGTTCTCGTCGAAAAAATAATAATCGAACCGGGTGGGCCCCAGCTCCCAGGCATGCATCAACAGGCGGTCGATCTCTTCCCGGGTGAAATTGAGGCGGTATTCCCAGATGTCGCGATTCTCCATATCGCTGTATTCCCTCACCTTGACGTAATAGGGCGAGAGGGAGAAGGTCCCGGGATAGGCGCCGACCAGGCTCTTGAGGATGAACAGCGTGCCGCCGTCGTCGCCGGGCTCCACCGCGTAGTTGATCGCGTAGGCCAGCAGGCGCGTGCGCTCGTCCTGATCGGCGCCGTCGACCCGCAGCAGGGTATGGCCGAACATGGACGAAGGATTGTTGATATAGGCGGAGGGAAACACCAGCGTCAGCGCGTCGGCGTTGAGCTCGTCGCGCCATTGCCGGAAACGCGGACAGGGTTGCGGCGGCAGGCGCCCGGGATCGATCTCCAGCGCGTCCCGCAGCCAGTGGTAACGCGCGATGAAACGGCACTGGGGGTGCTGCAGCGTATCGGTCTCGGCCACGGGCGGCGCGAAAAACGCGCCCAGGGTGGCGCGCAGTTCCGCCTCCGGGTCGGTCTTTCCGCCCGGCGCCAGATAGAAGGCGGGATCGTCCGCCTGACCGGTCACGCCGGGGAGGATCAGGTTGCTGCGGTAGTGTACAAGCGCGCGCCACTCGCGGCTCTGCGCGAGTCGCTCCTCGGTCGCCCGGCCGATCAACTGCTCGAGATAGGGATCGGAATCCGCCCGCGCGGCGGCGGGCAGCGCCTGACACAACAGCAGGAAGATGCAGTGCCCGGCCCCCGGCAAAAAACAGAACACCCGGCGCAACAGGCCGGGTGTTCCGGGTGGAGCCGACGGACTAGACGAGATGCGCGTACTTCGCCAGTTCACCGTTCTGCGCGAGGACCTGGTTCAGCGCGGCGATGACATCCTGGGTGTTGGCGCGATCGGAGGGAATGATCTCGGCGTAATTCGCCTTCGCCAGCTCGAAGAACGCGGCCTTGTCGCTGCCCTCCATGCCGATCAGGTTGGCGAGAGAATCCAGCGTCTCGCCCTGGCCGACCGCCATGTCGTAGGCCAGCTTGTCGAGATTCGTATCGATGAACATCGCGACCTTCACCGGCTGGGCGACCACGCCGTCGGTGGCGCAACCCAGGGTGCCGGACGAGATGCCGAAGGTCTGGTTGCCCAGGGTACCGTTGGTGGTCACCGCCAGCACCTGCGGACCCACGCCCGATTGGCCGTCGAAAATGATCGAGCCGACGCCGCACCCCACGTTGTTCGGCGCCGCCATGCTGACGCCCACCGGTAATACTGCAAGTAATGCTGCCATGGCAACCCTGTTCTTCATGATGCTTCCCCTTATCGGTTATTGTTGATCAAGGATGAAAACGCCTTCATCGCTCAATACATCAACTCAACGTTCAATGCCATCAAAACATCGCTTAACAGGCATACCCCCGCCCATACGGCAGGGATTAAGATATCACGGACACCCCACCGCGCAAACTGCCGAACCTCCCCCCTCCCCGCGGATCGAGAACGATGGAATTCCTATAGCTGTTCGAGCGCATCCTCGAGTCGCTCGACGGCCAGGATCTCGATGTCGGGCACGGCCG
>WBZO01007296.1_pt1 | contig 10301 bp, 7 predicted proteins | sample 5204261 | NCBI WGS metagenome assembly WBZO01 (sample SAMN12412400, study PRJNA552823) | activated sludge metagenome | isolation source: activated sludge from anammox sidestream of wastewater treatment plant... | place: USA: North Carolina | collected 2017-09
TGCCTGGTGATGGCCGAGAAGCTCGCTGCGACCGGCAAGCAGCCGGAGGCGTCGAAGATTTACCGGCAACTGCGCGACAGCCGCACCGAGCCGGCGGAGAAGTACATCCGCGACGCGGCGGACAAGGCCCTGGCAGCCGTATGAACACTCACCACGCCCGGGTCACGCCGGGCGTGGCCGAGGCGTAACTCCCCTCGGCGTCGGCCTTGGTGGGCGGGTCGGCGTCGAGGGCGTACACCTTGGGCCCCAGGCGCAGTTCGCTCCTGGTGGCCTCCTCCCAGGACACGAGTTGGCCGGAGTAGGTGGCCATCCGCCCCATCACGGCGGTCATGCTGCTGGTGGCGGCGTAGTCGCCTTCGCAGCGGTAGGGGCCTGTGCCGAGGATGCTGGCCACCAGGTCGTCGTGCTCCTGCTGGTACGGGTTGTCGCCGCGGTAGTCCTTGGCCTTGAGCCCGCGCGGGGTCAGATCGCCCAGGCCCCATGCTCCCGTGCCCAGCGTGAGCGAGCCCTTGGTCCCCAAGACGTTGTCGGAGACGTGCGACCAGGTGCCGGGCTGCTGGCGGGCTTGCAGGAAGTGCCGCTGGCCACCGGCCCATTCGAACTCGACGCAGTGATGGTCGAAGATGTCGCCGTTGCCCGGTCCGAAGCGGACCTGGCGCCCGCCCATCCCCTGGGCCCGCGCTGGAGGCCCGCCCAGGACCCAGTTGGCCACGTCGATCTCGTGGCACGCCTGCTCGACGATGTGATCGCCCGACAGCCAGCAGAACACGCCCCAGCGGCGGACCTGGTATTCCATCTCGCTCATGCCCTCGGGCCGCGTCGCGCCGGCGCGGCCGCCGCCGGGCATGTTGAAATAGGTGCGGACCAGGCGGACCTCGCCCACCGCCCCGTCGCGAATCCGCTGGATGCCGTCGAGGTAGTTTCGCTGGTGGCGGCGCTGGAGGCCCGCGACCACCGAGAGCTTGCGCCGTCGGGCCTCCTCGGTGGCGGCCACCAGGGTGCGATAGCCCGGAGCGTCGACGCAGCAGGGCTTCTCCATGAACACGTGCTTGCCCGCCGCCACGGCCGCCGCGTAGTGCATCGGGCGGAAGTGGGGCGGCGTGGAGAGGATCACCAGGTCCACGCCCGCGCCCAGCACCTGCCGGTAGGCGTCGAAGCCGGTGAACTTGCGTTCGTCGGGCACGTCGATCCGCGGGCGGAGCTCGTCGTACTTGAGCAGGTTCTTGAGGCTCACTTCCAGGCGGTCGCGGAACAGATCGCCCACGGCCACGAGTTTGACCGGGGCTTTGGTCAGGAGGCACTCGCGGCAGGCCCCGGTGCCGCGATTGCCGCAGCCGACGAAGCCCAGGCGGATCGTGTCGCTCCCGCCGGCGTGGGCGGCGCGGGCGATGTCAGGATATTTCACGGGCGGGCCCTCTCCAGCACCTTCGGCGGCGTCTCCTTCTCGAATCGCGGCTTCTCGGGGACGGCTTCCTCTTCTGGCGCCGGCTTCTCCTTCTCTATGGCCGGCCTCTCCTCGAAAATGGCCTTGGGCGCCGTCTTCCTCACTGGCACGGGGCGCCCGGCGCTGCCCTCGCGCCAATCCCAGTCGACCGCTTCGCCTCCCGACCTGGTGAATAGGGCGTTGAGCGTGTCGGCCCCGAGGCTGCTGGAAATGAAGTGTACCGATCCGTCGGCCAGGGCGGCCATGAACCCGCCGGTGCGCAGGCCCACCAGTCCGGCCGCCGGGTCCTTCTTGTCCGGCGTGAAGTCGGCCGGCCTGGTCCAGGGAACGGCCTTGGCGTCGGCGGCCTCGACCACCATGATCGTGTTCGACGTGCCGTCGGTGAACTCGGCGAGCCGAGTTGGCTTGGCCGGCGAGAGGGCATAGCCCTCGCCGACCACGGCCAGGTAGTTGGTCATTCCCTTGGCCGCCGCCTTGCTCCCCGGGGCCCTGAACACGTCGGGCATCTTGTCGAGCAGTCTCTTGTTGTTCTCGCTGTCCCAGGCCTCGTCGAAGCGGTACTGCTCGTAGAGAGCCTGCTGCTCAATATAGGGCAGGATGAGCACGCGCCAGCTCACTGGCGGCTGCCCCTCCTTGCGAGGGCCGGACGCGGCCGGGAAGCCATTGAACGTGGCGTGGTAGTTGTGGAAGGCCAGGAGGATCTGCTTGAGGTTGTTGGCCGACTGGTTCTGCGGAGTGGGCAGACTCTCAAGACGTATCGGCCCGGAGGGTCGGGCGAAGAGCCAGAACGGGGCGGTCCAGCCCATGACCAGCCCTCCGCTCATGGGAAGCGTCGTTCGGCTCTCGACCATCACGCCCGCCGGGGTCTTCACTACCTTGGTCGTGCTGGGGCGGAGGTGCGGCAGGATGCTGGCGGCCGAGGGGAGGATGGACACGTCCACGTCGATCCCCTCGCGCTGCAACTGGCCGCAAATCATCTGGGCAAAGATGTTGACGATCGGGTAGACCAGCTTGAATAGCTCCGGCGTGTTGGTGTAGCCAAGGGCCATAGGCCCCTGCCCCCCGTCGAACGCGGCAGCCGCGGCCGGATCGTCGGCCAGGGTCTTGGCCCCGGGAGCGCGGTCCAGGAATGCCTTGACATTCTGCGGGAAAAGGGCCACGACGAGTTGTTTGTCGGTGATGCACCATGCGGGGGCGAAGGGGAATTCCGCGTCCGGCACACTCAGAAAGAACACCGTGTTCTGGCCGTGCTTGAACTGGAGGATGCGGGGGTCGCGGCGGAAGCGGCCCTCGCCCGTCACGCTGCCGGCGGCCCCGGCGGCCATGGCGGCCAGCACGAGCTTGGCGTTGGCCTTGATCAGCTTGTCGCGGTCGCGGAGGTCCACGACGGCCGTGAGCCCGGTGACCACCAGGCCGCCCTCGCCCGGCGAGTTGTACACCCGCCACACCTCGCCCACCGCCTCGAAAACGTCCTTGGCGATGGAAAAACCGACCTTTTCCTCGATCATGCCCATGCCGCCCGACAGCTCCTCGCGGGCCCGCGGGTCGATCCGTCCGGCGATCTCCAGGAATCTCTGGTACGCCTTGGCCAGGTCGAAGCGGGCGGCGGCGGCCAACGTGGCGTCGGCCGGGATGGCGGCCAGGTGCTCTTTGGTGAGCGGCTCGGCGGAGAAGATCGACAGGACGCCGGAGGGTTGGCCGTCGACGGCCACGAGCGTCCGCGTTACGCAGTCGGGGCCTTCCAGCCCCGTGACGCTGGCCACGTACTGTACCTTGCCGAGCCCCAGGGCCTCGAGGACCGCAGCCCCCTCTCGGCCCATGGCCGGGGCGGCCATCTTGAGGATGGCGCCCACGTTCAGGTAGGTCACGCTGGCGGTCCGCTCGACGGTCAGCTTCTTGCGGGCGTCGGCCAGCCAGGCGGGCGGCTCCTGGCTAGCCCGGCCGTAGATCGCGTCGGCCTCGCCCTCGCCCAGGCCCAGGATCAAGTACTTGTTCTTCACGGCCCATTGCAGGGCCTGGCCGTCGGGAAGGGGAATGGTGTGCCATTTGGCCTCTTCGGCGGCGGGCTTGGCCCCTTCGGCTCCCTGGGCGATCGTCTCGATCTTGGCCAGGGCCTCCTTGATCTCGGCGGCGCGGTCGCCCAGGTTGACCAGGGCCCCGCCGCGGACGTTGGGCTCGCGCCCGGCCACGTCGAGCTTTGAGACGTACATTGCCGTGGGACTGGTCAACACGGCGATCACCACCTTGTGGACCTCGTCGATCACCGCCTCGGCCTGCCGGTCGTTTTTCGTCTCGCGGCGGAGCGAGTCGGTGATCCTCTCGTCGAGCTCGCTGATGAAGCGGCGGACCTCGGGTTCGGCCAGGAGCTGTTCGGTCTGGTTCTTGCTCGCCGGGTCGGGCGCAGCCATGCCCGACCAACTCAGGTAGAACAGGCACTCCGCCGGCGCGATGCGGCTGAGCACGGGATCCTCGGGCCCGGGCGGCATACCCAGGGGCAGCCCCACGCCGCCGCCGAGGAGCATGATCGTCAATAGCTCAAAGGGTCCCATGAAGATCATGGACATGAGGGTTTCCTTCGCGCGAGAGGAGGGGTGTTTCAGACCATGTTCGACGTCCGCAGCCGGGCATTGTAGAACCTCCGAGAAGCAGGGGACAGACCCCCCGCGGGCCGCCCGGCCGAATCCGCGCAGGGCCATGATAGCTCCGCTAGCATCGGAGGTGCAAGGAGCGGCAGTCGCTCTTCTCGCCGCCCCCTGTCCCGGGGTACAATGGCCGGCGGCCATTTGGCCGGCGAGCTCGCTCGCCGCGTTCCCGGCAGGGACGTGTGTCCGGGCGTCCACGGCGAGCAAGCTCGCCGGCTGAATGGGATGTCAGGAAGACCCCGGGGCCATCACGGATGAACTGGCAGAGCAAGGTGGTGCTCGTCACCGGCGGCACGGGCTCCTTCGGCCGCAAATTCGCCTCGTTGGCCCTGGAGTTGCTCCGGCCGCGCAAGCTCATCATCCTGAGCCGCGACGAGCTCAAGCAGCACGAGATGCGGTTGGCCGGCTTCAACGCCCCCAATCTGCGGTACTTTATCGGCGACGTGCGCGACCCAGACCGCCTGCGCCGGGCCTTCTCGGGCGTCGACGTGGTAGTCCACGCCGCGGCCCTGAAGCAGGTGCCGGCCTGCGAGTACAACCCGATCGAGGCCATCCTGACCAATGTGATGGGGGCCCGCAACGTCATCGACGCGGCCATCGACGCCGGCGTGGCCCGCGTGCTCGCCCTGAGCACCGACAAGGCCGTCAACCCGGCCAATCTCTACGGCGCGACCAAGCTCTGCGCCGAGCGCCTGTTCGTGCAGAGCAACGCCTACTCGGGCACGGGCGGGACGCGGTTTAGCTGCGTCCGCTACGGCAACGTGGTGGGGAGCCGCGGCAGCGTGATTCCGGTGTTCCTCGAGCAGCGCCGCTCCGGGCGGATCACCGTGACCGACCCGCGCATGACCCGCTTCTGGATCACGCTCGAGCAGGGCGTGCGTTTCGTCTTCCGCTCGATCGAGCAAATGCACGGGGGCGAGGTCTTCGTCCCCAAGCTCCCCAGCATGCGCCTCATGGACCTCGCTTGGGCCGTGGCCGACGGCTGCCAGATCGACGTGGTCGGCATCCGGCCGGGCGAGAAACTGCACGAGGTCCTGGTCTCCGACGACGAGGCCCGCCACGCCGTGGAATTGGACGACATGTTCGTGATCAAACCCGCTCATCCCTGGTGGCGCGACGAGGGGTGGCAGCACGGGCTGCCGCTGGAAGAGGGGTTCCGCTACTCGAGCGACGCCAATCCGCAGTGGCTCGACGCCGACCAGTTGCGCGAGTTGCTCGACATCGCCGTCGACGAAACCGCCGGACGCGCCGCCTAGCACGGCCATTCCGCATCGAAGATGCTCCCCTACGGACGCCAACAGATCGACGAAGACGACATCGCCGCCGTGGTCGAAGTGCTGCGGTCGGACTGGCTCACCACGGGCCCGAAAGTCGAGGAGTTCGAGCGGGCGGTGGCCGCCTTCGTCGGCGCGGGGCACGCCGTGGCCGTCAGCAGCGGGACGGCTGCCCTGCACGCAGCCATGTTCGCCCTGGACATCGGCCCGGGCGACGAGGTGATCGTGCCGGCCATGACGTTCGCCGCCACGGCCAACTGCGTCACGTACCAAGGGGGCACGCCAGCGTTCGCCGACGTCGATCCCGACACGCTCCTCCTGACCGCCGAGACGGCCGCCCAGCGGATCACGCCGCGTACCCGGGCGGTCATCGCCGTGGACTACGCGGGGCAGCCGTGCGACTACGACGGGCTCCGCGAGCTGGCCGCCCGCCACGGACTGGCGCTGGTGGCCGACGCCTGCCATTCCCTGGGCGCCGCGGACCGGGGGCGGCGGGCCGGGTCGCTGGCCGACCTGAGCGCCTTCAGTTTCCACCCCGTCAAGCCCATCACCACCGGCGAAGGCGGCATGATCACCACCGACGATCCGCGCCTGGCCGAACGGATGCGGCGCTTCCGCAACCACGGTATCACCACGGACCACCGCCAGCGAGCGGCCCGCGGCTCCTGGTCCTACGAGATGGTGGACCTGGGCTTCAACTACCGCTTGAGCGACATCCAATGCGCGTTGGGCCTGAGTCAGCTCCGGCGGCTTCCTGAGTGGCTCGAGCGCCGCCGCCAGATCGCGCGGCGCTACGATGCGGCTTTCGCGGACCTCGTTGGCGTACGTCCGCTCGCCGTGCGCCCGGGCGCGGAGCACGGGTATCACCTTTACGTGGTGCGGTTGGAGGACGAGGACCCCGGGGCCAGACGCGGCGATGTCTTCGCCCGGCTGCGGGCCCTGGGCATCGGCGCAGGCGTGCATTACGTGCCGGTCCACCTCCACCCGTTCTACCGGCGGCGGCTGGGCACGGGCCCCGGGTTTTGCCCCGCGGCGGAGGCGGCCTACGAGCGGATCCTGTCGCTCCCCATTTTCCCGAGCATGACTGACGCCGACATCGACCGTGTCGTCGCAGCGGTACAAGAGGCGATAGGGTCGGACAAGCCCAGCGCCGGCCGACCAATCGCCAGCCTGCCGGCAATTGCTCGCGTCGATTCCGGTGTGCCGGCGATGCGCTTGGCCCACCCTACGTAGAGGCCGCCCCATGCCGCGCGTCGTCGCCATCATCCAGGCACGCATGACGAGCAGCCGGCTCCCCGGCAAGGTCTTGCTGGACCTGGCCGGGGCGAGCGTGCTGGAGCGGGTCGTGCGCCGGACGGGCCTTGCCCGCGGCGTGGACGAGGTGGTCGTGGCTACCACAGGAGACCCGGCCGACGAGCCGATCGTCACCCTCTGCCGCCGGCGCGGCTGGCCCTGTTTTCGCGGCAATCGCGATGACGTGCTCGACCGCTACTACCGCGCCGCGGCCGCCTTCCGTGCCGACGTGGTCGTGCGAATCACCTCCGATTGCCCCCTGATCGATCCCGACGTGGCCGGGCAGGTCGTCGCCGCCTGGCTCGCCGGCCAGCCGGGCGTCGACTATGCGAGCAACGTGGTCCCACGGCGGACTTTTCCCCGCGGGCTGGACACGGAGGTGTTCGGCATCGCCTCCCTCGAGCGGGCGTGGCGCGAAGACTCCAATCCGGCCTGGCGCGAGCACGTCACGCCGTATCTCTACCGCAACCCGGCCGAGTTCCGCTGCCGCCTCGTGGAATGCGGCGATGTGACGTGGCCTTTCGCTCCGCGAAAGAACGCGGCCTTCGCGGAGCGAAGGGCGACACTTGCCGCCACGCCGGACCTTGGCGCCCTCCGTTGGACGATCGACACGCCCGAGGACTACCACCTGGTACGCAGCGTCTACGAGGCTTTCGGGCACGATCGGTTCGGCTGGCGCGACGTGCTCGACCTTCTTGCCAAGCACCCCGACTGGTGCGAGATCAATGCCGGCGTCCAGCAGAAACAGGTCCTCGGGCCATGTCCGATCCGCAAAGCCTCCTGATCCGGGCCGACGCCTCGGCCGCGATCGGCGCGGGGCACGTCATGCGGTGCCTGGCGCTGGCCCAGGCCTGGCAGGACTGCGGCGGGCGGGTCGTTTTCGCGTCGGCCGAGGCGCCGGAATCGCTTCGGAAGCGACTGGTCGAAGAAGGGTTTGAGACCGTAGGGAGCGCCTCGCCCGCCGGCTCTGCAGCGGACGCGGCCGAGACGATCGGGTTCGCCCGGCAGCACCGCGCTCGCTGGGTTGTGGTCGACGGATACCACTTCGGCGGCGACTATCAACTGCAGATCAAGGACGCCGGCCTGAAGCTCCTGGTCCTCGACGACACGGGCCACTGCGATCACTACTGGGCGGACGCGGTGCTCAATCCGAACCCGGGCGCCGCCGAGGGGGCCTTCTCTTCGCGCGAGCCCTGCACGCGGCTCCTGCTGGGGACGAGCTACGTCCTGCTCCGCCGCGAGTTCCGCAACTTCTCCCGCCGCCAGCGTGAGGTCCCGCCCGTGGCCCGGAAAGTCCTGGTCACAATGGGCGGGAGCGATCCGCCGAACGCGACCGCCCGGGTCCTGGAGGCCCTGGCCGAGGTCGGCGTGGCGGGGTTGGAGGTGGCCGTCGTCGTGGGCGGGGCCAGCGCGCACGGCGTCTCGCTGGCGGAGCAGGCCGCGGGACTGCCGTTTCCCGTGCGATTGCACCACAATCCCCGCGACCTGCCCGGCCTGATGGACTGGGCCGACGCGGCCGTCACGGCCGGGGGCACGACCTGCTGGGAGTTGGCCTACCTGGGCGTCCCGATGCTTCCGCTGGCCTTGGCCGAGAACCAGGAAGCAAACGTGGCCGCCATCCTCCACTCCCCTCTCCCGCTCGCGGGAGAGGGGCTGGGGGTGAGGGCGATTGGACGAAGGAGTCGCGTCGCATCAAGCAGCCCTCACCCTAACCCTCTCCCAGAGAGAGAGGGGACCGACATTTCCCCTCTCCCGCTCGCGGGAGAGGGGCTGGGGGTGAGGGCAGTCTCCGCACTTGCCCGTGCCATCGAGGCCCTCCTTGCCGATCCGGCGCTGCGTGCCCGCCGCTCGGCCGCGTGCCGCGAGCTGGTCGATGGCCAGGGGGCGGCCCGGGTCGTGCGCGTCCTGCGCGAGCCGGCCGTGCGTCTGCGGCCGGGGCGTGCGGAGGATGCCCCGCTGGTGCTGGGATGGAGGAACTCGCCCGTGGTCCTCCAGGCGTGTTTCTCCACGGCGCCCGTCTCGATCGAGGAGCACGCCCGCTGGTTCGCCGCTCGACTGGCCGACCCGGCCTGCCGCCTGTGGATCGGACTGGACGAACAAGGAGCGGCCGTCGGCCAGGTCCGTATCCAACTGGCGCGAAACGGCGTGGATTCCGAAACCGAGGCGGAGATTCACGTGGGCCTGGCCCCGGAACGAATCGGGCGGGGGCTCGGGACAGCGCTGATTCGCACCGCGAGCGAAGCGGTCTTCTCTTCGGGTCCTGCGCGGGCCATCCACGCCTACGTGCGTTCCGACAACGCCCGGTCGGCCCGCGCGTTCGAGAGCGCCGGTTATCGCCGGGCGGGCCAATGCGCGGTGAAGGGGCACCACGCCCTGCACTACGTCCTGCGAAAAAGCGAGGGCCGCCCGTGACCGCGCCTTTCTCCCTCGGTGATCGACTCGTGGGCCCGGGCCAGCCAGTCTACGTCGTGGCCGAGATCTCGGCCAATCACCGGGGCCGACTCGAAGAGGCCGAGCGACTCGTCCTCGCGGCCAAGCAGTCAGGGGCCGACGCGGTGAAGCTCCAGACCTACACGCCCGACACCATGACCATCGACTGCGACCGGCCGGAGTTCATCGTCCGCGGCGGGACCCCCTGGGACGGCCGGCGCCTCTACGACCTCTATCAGGAGGCCCACACGCCCTGGGAGTGGCAGCCACGGCTAAAGCGGCTGGCGGACGAAGTCGGGATCGCGCTCTTCAGCACGCCGTTCGACGCGACGGCCGTCGATTTCCTGGAGCAGGTGGGCGTGCCGGCCTACAAGATCGCCTCCTTCGAGCTGGTGGACCTGGCCCTCGTCCGCAGGGCGGCCGCCACCGGCAAACCGCTCGTGCTCTCGACCGGCATGGCCACGCCGGGCGAAATCGACGAGGCCGTGAGCGCGGCGCGCGAGGCCGGCGCCAGGGCCATCGCACTACTGCACTGCGTCAGCGCTTATCCTGCTCCGCCGGAGCAGATGGACCTTCAGGCAATCCCCCGGCTGGCCCAAGCCTACGGCGTGCCGGTGGGGCTTTCGGACCATACGCTGGGGATCGCGGCCGCCGTGGCCGCGGTCGCGCTGGGGGCGTGCCTCGTCGAGAAGCACCTCACGCTCTCGCGCGCCGCGCCCAGCCTCGACAGCGAGTTCTCCCTGGAGCCGCGCGAGCTCAAAGCCCTGGTCGACGCGGTCCGCACGGTGGAAAGGGCGATTTGCGGCGAATCCCGCTCGTCGACCGGTCCCGAGTCCGCCAGCAGGCGCCTGCGGCGGTCGCTGTTCGTCGTCGAAGACGTCCGTGCCGGCCAGGCCCTGTCGGCGCGGAACGTGCGGTCGATCCGCCCGGGGCACGGGCTCGCGCCCCGGCACCTGGATGCCATTCTGGGTCGGCGCGCCGCGCAAGACATCGCCCGCGGGACGCCCCTGAGCTGGGACCTGCTCTCCGAGCCGGGCGCATCGCACCATCGTGAATGACCCTTGCCGCGCCAGTCGCCGCTCATCCGATTGCATCCGAGTGGTTTCGTACTACCACGAAGAACGGAACATCGTGCGCTTCGGGCGCACGGACCCTCTTTCCAGGCCGGCGCTCCAGCCCCGGAGGGGCGCGTTAACTCGAATTGGGCGCTAGCTCGCC
>WBZO01004818.1_pt3 | contig 10298 bp, 6 predicted proteins | sample 5204261 | NCBI WGS metagenome assembly WBZO01 (sample SAMN12412400, study PRJNA552823) | activated sludge metagenome | isolation source: activated sludge from anammox sidestream of wastewater treatment plant... | place: USA: North Carolina | collected 2017-09
CACTTTTCCGGCTCCAGACTGTGGAATGACAAGCGTTCCGACAAGCCCCCCAATCGTATCGGGGAGGATCGTGAAAACAGTTTCTCCTGATGTCAGGTTTTGATTGGAAGACCAATATTTCGTAAAAATACACTCCCCATCAATCGGCGATCTCAGTATATAGCTGTTTTCCCAAATATCAATCTGAGCGCTCAGGTTTTCGATAGATTCCGAATAAGCTGAAACAAGGCTGCTCTCTTGCTGTTGGTCTTGTAGCTGCATTTCCATTATCGAAGCTTCGAGCTGCCTGATCTGTATCCTGATGTTTGCAAGACTTGTTCTGATTGCTTCGAAACTGAGTTTTCTGGATAAATAGCTGCTTTGTGCCTTGTCAAGTTCTTGCTCAGGGATCACTTTTTCTTCGTAGAGCTTGGTATATCTGTCAAAGTCTTTCTTGGCAAGGTCAAAATCCTTTTCAAGCGTATTTCGCTGTTCGTAAGTGAAATTATACAGCGTTTTGTAATCCTTCAATTGCTTCGATGCTGCTTCTGTTTTTTTCTTAAAGTAGCCAATACGTTGGTAATCTTTGAGTGCTTGCCATGACGCAATCAGGTTTGAATAAGAAGTTTGAAGTTGGCCTAAGCGCATTGGTTCATGCATTGGGAATGGCTGCAAAACAAAACCGGTTTGTGAAATCGCGCCACTTCTGATGGTGTCAATGATCGTTTTCAAAAGCTTGACATCTTCAAAATCTGCAGGATTTTCCAATAATCCAAGCAATTGGTTGGTGGTTACTTTTTGATTGTTTTCAACCAATATGGTGTCAATCTTACTGGTACTTCTGGCCTTTACCTCAGCCGGTGGATAATCACCTGTAATCTCGATACTCGCCTGAATGAAATCGGGATATCTGAAAAACCAGCTGCCGACGATAAGTAAAACTATCAAGCAAAAAAACACCGTAATGCCCCATCGGACAACCCCTGCAGGTGGTCGGCCCAGGATTTCGTCCATCTCAGACGAACGTATTTCAGGATTTATCTCAGGCATTTCTTAGTGTTTAGACGCGATTAACTGAAAAGTTCAATTTGCAATGTGATGATTGTTTTTGATTTCCTGTTCCATTTCCTACCCATTTCCTAACTCCAACTGGTTTCTAACCAATTCGTAATAATGACCTTTCACCTGAGTCAACTCATCATGTGTTCCCTGCTCCACAATACGCCCTTTTTCGAGCACGACAATCTGATCGGCATTTTTGACGGTGCTAAGCCTGTGGGCGACAACCACCACGGTGCGCCCTTTGAAAAATTCATTCAGGCGCTCCATAATCATCTTCTCGTTGTTGGCATCCAGTGCATTGGTGGCCTCATCAAAAAAGATAAACTGTGGGTCTTTATACACAGCCCTGGCAATCAGTATCCTTTGTTTCTGCCCTTGGCTCATGCCAATGCCTTCCTGTCCTATCATGGTGTTGAAGCCCAGTGGCAGTGTTTCGATATGCTCCAGAATATTGGCCACGCGCGAAGCGTGCAGCAGTTTGGTCATATTGAGTTGTTCCTCGCTGATGCTGATGTTTCCGGCGATGGTATCCGAAAAGATAAAGCCGTCCTGCATCACAGCACCTACTTTGGAACGCCACATGGCCGAAGAAAGGTTTTCGAGCCTGAAAGGCCCTACCCTTATCTCACCTTCTACAGGCACGTAAAAGCCCAGCAGCAGCTTGAGCAAGGTGGTTTTACCACTGCCCGAAGTGCCCACTATCGCAGTTACCTTATTTTGTGGGATCAACAAATTCAACTTATCGAGCACCAACGGTGAGCGCGGGCCATCATATTGGTAGGATACATCAGATAGTTCGATAGACTGTTCTGCATCAAGCTCATGGATTTTTAAATTTTGCTCGCTAAGCGGTTCTTCATCCTCACGTAAGTGCACTTCGCCTAAGCGTTCCAGGCTTATTTTGGCATCCTGTGCCGAGCGGATAAATCCAATCATTTGATCCACGGGGGCATTCATCATGCCAATGATGTATTGCACAGCCATCATCATCCCCAGTGTCATCTCGCCCTTCACTACGGCATATGCTGCCATAAAACTGATGAGGATGTTTTTGGTTTGGTTGAAGAAAGTAGCTCCGGCCTGCTGATACTGGTTCAGGGCAAGGCTTTTCAGGTTAACACGAAACAACCTTGCCTGTATCTTTTCCCATTCCCAGCGTTTTTGTTTCTCGCTGTTGTTGAGCTTGATTTCCTGCATCCCGGTAATCATCTGTATGAGGTTGCTCTGGTTTCCGGCCATCTGCGCAAAGCGTTTAAAATCGAGCTCGCGGCGTTTTTTCATAAACAGAATGACCCACAAGGTATAAAGCAAGCTGCCTGCTAAAAATACCAATAAGATTTCCAGGCTGTAAATGCCCAGCACCACTGCAAAAACCAGCAGGTTGACGACAGCAAATACAATCTGAAGCGACGAAGTGGTTAAAAAACTCTCGATGCGGCTGTGGTCGCCGATTCGTTGCATCAAATCGCCAATCATTTTGCTGTCGAAAAATCCGATGGGAAGTTTCATCAGCTTGATCAGGAAATCGCTGATGAGTGAGATGTTGATGCGTGTGCTGATGTGCAGTAAGATCCAGCTACGGATAAACTCAATGGCAGTTTGGCTGAAAAACAATACCAGTTGTGCGATAAGCACGAGTGTAATAAAATTCAGGTCGCGGGTGTTGATTCCCACATCCACCACTGATTGGGTGAGAAATGGGAAAATAAGCTGCAGCAGGCTGCCCAGCAACATGCCCAGTATCAGTTGCGCCAGCAGTTTGCGGTGTGGCCTAAGGTAAGCAAACAAATAACGGAAGCTGTTTTTGGGGGCCAGCTCCTCCGGAGCAGCATAAAAGTCGGGTGTAGGCTCGAGCAACAGGCACACGCCCATGGGTTCGCCTTGTTCGGTGGTACTTGCCCAGCTTTTTTCAAACTCGGCGCGGGTGTAGGTAAGCAGGCCGTGGGCGGGGTCGGCCACCTTTACTTTGTCTTTGTGTTTTCCGCCAATACCATACACCACCACAAAGTGGCGTTGTTTCCAGTGGGCGATGCAGGGCAGCGGCACTTCGTTGGCCAGTTTGTCGTAGCTGATCTTTACCCCCATGGTGCGGAAGCCGATTTTCTCAGCAGCATCGCTGATGCCCAGCATCGAAACGCCCTCACGTGTAATATGGCAATAATCCCTCAACAATGCCAGGTTGTGCTGCCTGCCATGGTGCTTGCTTACCATGTGCAGGCAGGCAGGGCCACAGTCGCGGGCATCGAGTTGGGGGGTGTGGGGGAACCGATGACCCATACTTTATTGCTTTATTCTCTGCAAGTACTCATTTAGTGGAATCAGACCATATAGTTTCCTACGAATGTCGATATTAACCGTATCAATAATCGGTATAAGTTTGTGTGTTTTTAATGAATCATCCCAACTTAGCTGTGTACCAAAGAGCTGTTTAAATTCACTGTTCATTAGGATTCTATCAGTTAAGTATGCCAAATGTGATTTTTTAAAGCAACCCATTTCCACAGAATTTTGGATAAAGGAAAAATATCGTCGATGGGAAGATGTGTCAGCATGCTGAACAATCAAAAAAACCGTATAGGCAGCTCTTTCACCCACCATACAAATATCTGGAAATCCATGAATGTCAACGATACTATCTATCACTTGAATATTTCTTCTGTCAATAGAATCAATAAGTTTCCACAAGCTATCATACGCTTTACTGTGGATACCTGAACCTTTCAATAAAGAATTAATTTTTAACCTGTTTTCTTTTTCGTTTCCACGGAAGGTCATGATATAATCAGCAAGTATTGTATCCATGCTATGTGTCGATTTATTAACGCAATTTCTCATTAAATTTTCCCAGTCCGTTCCAGCTCTTAAGGTAGCCAGATCATTATCTTTGGTGAGCCAGCTACAATTTCTGTAACCCTTATTTATTGCCAAATTAATGAAATATATTGCACTGTCAGGATCACCATTTAAGGAATAGTAACAGCCTAAATTATACAGATGACTTTCCAAATTTCCGTATTCAAGGGCTTGATTTGCATAACGAATAGACAATTCAAAATTTCCTGTTTTATAAGATGAGTCAGCTTTTCTCATCAAATCAAAATAGGGTTTATTACTGTCTATTTGTGCGAAAATATATATGTTATGAAATACAATTATAATAACTAATGTAATCTTTTTCATCTTACTGAAAATTAATCAAATTATTTCTTTTATGCGGATTATAAGAACATTTGGAAGGTTTACTGTAGATAGATTCACAAGAACGGAATGCTCGACAATCACTACACATATACCTATACTCACAATGCTTACAAATATGCACTTTATCTTTATTAATGTGCCATAATTGCTGGAACTTCTTGGAATTAACAATATTCAAGATTGACGTAGAATCTATATTACCAAATTTGATGTTCAAACTTGGACAATTCATGATTTCTCCTTTGGTATTGATCGAGACCTTCTTGTGCAGGCATGTATTAAAGTGCAATGCTTCTGTAAAAAACCTAATATTTGTAACAAATTCTGATTTTTCAATATATCCGCAATCGTTGATATAGTCTAATTCATTTGGCAAAAAAAATATTACAACATCGTCAATAAGAAATTGGTTCTGATTTACATCCCACTTGTGGAATATAATTTTCCTAATTCGTTTATTCAAATTAACAAATTCATTAATATTGTTTTTCGTAAATTCGCTTGAAAACGGAACTAGAATCTCAACACTCTTTATACTACTATCAACCAAATGGGTCAGAATTAAATTTAAATCCATCAATTTTACAGAAAAATAGAACCGCAATTGAACCGTATCACAGCCACATATCTGCAACTCATTAAAGATCCTTGAAAAATCAAAATTACTTTCTATATCAATATCAATTATAGCATTACTTATAATACCAGGAAAAGCAAAACTGAGTTCAATCTCAGGAAAATATTCAGGTTCATTACTAAAAAATCCAAATCCTTCATCTGCTAATTTAGTATAATATTGATCAATCCCAAGATCATATTTATTATGAAATTCCTTTTTCGTTTCATAAACTGTTTTTCCTTTAATATTCAACACGGTATGCAATAATTTTGGAATGATTTTATAACGATGAAATTGCAAGTCATAGATTATTGCTTGACTCAAGCCTGAGACGGGAATACAATTACTATAAAGAGAAAAGAATTGATGCTTCATCTTAGTTTAAATTTCGAAACTGGTTTGTAAAATAGGGTTGAATAAAACCCCTTATCCTTATATAAAGAGCAGCTTACCAGTTTTGCATTATTAACAGTGTAATTAGATTGATCCATATACCTATAGGAGATTGGCAAGTCCAATAATGTTTGAGCTCCAATTAATGTCTCTAAATCAATGCTAGCTTTTTTCTTCATAATCAATCAGGTATTCAGCGATTCTTTTTTCAATATGAAAATTGCAAGGAGTGGATATCCAACCAAACTGTCCAACAGGATTGACTTCTAAAAAAACAAAATCATTCTCTGTTCGTATTAAATCAATTGAACCAGTATCAAGCCTAAGTTTTTCCATCAACCTAAGCAAACTTTTTTCAACTTTAGGAGGCAATTTGAAAGGTACAATCCTATTAGGCTTTGAGTTCGAATACTTTCTGAAATCAATAGAAGTTTCTTCATTTTGTTGAGAAAATATTGCAGCACTATATATTTTGTCTTTAATTATAAAGGATCTAATCTCAAATTTCTTTTCAATTCTTTTTTGAAATAATGCGGGAAATAATTTGTCAGGGTATTTTTCTATATCATCAATATCAACTTTTGATGTATAGGTTGAATAAATACCATTATCTATGTAATGTGGGTAAGCATTTGCAATATTTTTTACAATAATATCTTTATGTCTTTTAACAAACTTCAGCAATTCAAATTTATCGTTAGTAATTATTGTTGGCGGTATTGTTAATCCTACGATTGAAGCTTCGACTAAGTCACTAACTTTATCAGATTTCGCAGTTAAAGGATTACTTAAAGATATTTTACCTTTGGAGCAAGTAGATAAGCCATTGTTTAAAGCACTAAGTTCTGATCGAAGGTGACTTTTTACAGAAAAAGTCAAACTTGTATTCCAATTAGCATCGTTTATAACCACATCAGGGACCTTTGACCTTCTATACCAATACGAATTGACTTCTATATTATTAACTGTCAATTTTCTCTTATTTTTACCAATTAGAAATGAAAAATGATTATTATTGACAATGTCTCCATTATTTATTCGAGTGTATTTGCTGCCGTAATAATTAATCCATTCAACAGTCTTTGTTGTTGCAAACTCTATGTCATTGCTATAAATCAAAATCATTTTAAAATAATTTGTTTGAAATGTATAGATAACTATGCAGACAATTTCATATTTATTAATGAATAATACCTGAGGAGGATTTAATTTCTAATTCTCCTCAGGTAAAATAAGGACAATACCAATTAAGTAATTGCAGGTAGATCAGTCTTCTCATCTTCACAGACCCAATCATAGTCTGTTGTTGTTTGACCTCCTGTCGTCGTTGTGGGTGTTGTCGGATCAGAATCACAGTTTGTTCCATTTTCCGGAGGTGTATCACCTCCAGATATTGTGGTAAGAAGTTGATTATTCAACTCATACTTCTTAAATTCTTCAAATAATTTATCCATATCGAGTTTTTTATAAGATTAATTGAATGCATTGTTTAATTATTCCTAGCAATCTGCAAAATCAGTGGCAGATTGCCCACCTCGATCCAACTTATTCTTCCCCAGCCAAAAAATATATTTTGTTGTGCAACACCGCACAAACTGTTTGCGAAATAAAAGGGTGTGTAATATCTCATGGCAACAACAAACAAACCTGGCCGCTAAGCCGTGCCAAACCACCAAAGCCCTTGCTTTTGCAGGGGGGGGGGTACGGTTGTTAAACGTTGTGTTCATTGCTTGTTTTGTTTCGGCTACAAGTTTAAGCAGAACTTTTTAATTAAACAAACGTTTTCTGTGTTTATTTTTTTGGGAGTTTGAAGTATCTGTTCATAATATATTGATTAGCTGTGTTTTGTTGGTTATTTAGAAATGTTCTAAATTTATATGACTATGAATTGCACACGCAGTTCAGGAAGGGTTTTTGCTATCTTGCTGTCGAAAAAACCGATGGGCAGCTTCATCAGCTTGATCAGGAAATCGCTGATGAGTGATATATTGATGCGCGTGCTGATGTGCAGCAATATCCAGCTGCGAATAAACTCAATGGCTGTTTGGCTGAAAAACAATACCAGTTGTGCGATAAGCACCAGGGTAATGAAATTGAGGTCGCGGGTGTTGATACCCACATCTACTACTGATTGGGTGAGAAAAGGAAAAATGAGCTGCAGCAGGCTGCCCAGCAACATGCCCAGCATCAGTTGCATAAGCAGTTTGTGGTGCGGCTTGAGATACGCAAACAAATAGCGGAAACTGTTTTTGGGAGCAAGCTCCTCCGGAGCAGCATAAAAGTCGGGTGTAGGTTCAAGCAAGAGGCACACGCCCATGGGTTCGCCTTGTTCGCTGGTGCTTGCCCAGGCTTTTTCAAACTCAGCACGGCTGTAGGTAAGCAGGCCGTGGGCGGGGTCGGCCACCTTTACTTTGTCTTTTTTCTTTCCGCTAATCTCATACACCACCACAAAGTGGCGTTGTTTCCAATGTGCGATACAGGGCAGCGGCACTTCGTTGGCCAGCTTGTCATAGCTGATCTTTACACCCATGGTACGGAAGCCGATTTTCTCGGCTGCATCGCTGATGCCCAGCAGCGAAACACCCTCGCGGGTGATGTGGCAGTACTCGCGCAACAAAGCCAGGTTGTGCTGCCTGCCATGGTGCCTACTAATCATGTGCAGGCAGGCCGGACCACAGTCGCGGGCATCGAGTTGGGGGGTGAAAATGTAAATCACTTTTAAATCAATCCTTGCTTAGAATCCTTACCGCCTTTTCCATCACAATGTCTTTATTTCTTAATATATCTTTCAATCCTGGTTCAATAATGATATCAGGTACGATACCCTTATGTACAAACTTTCTTTTAGATTCAGGAAAAATTACTCGCCTTGTTGTTATGCGTGCGTACCCATCGTAAGGCAAACCGGGTAACACCAATGGCAAACCTGTTGAGCCGGCAGTTTCATTACCAATAAGTAATGGTCTGTTTTCAGTTTCATACAGCATGATTAAAAAATCCTCTGCTGCCGAAAATGTGCGGCTACCAATCAAGATTACTACCGGACAATTGATTTTTGCAATCGTATCGGGGATATAGATTTTTTCTGTTTCTTCTAATCTGTATTTGAACCCTTTATAAAAATCGCCATACTCCTCGTTTCCTAAACCTAATGCCCTGTAAACCGCGTCATTTATTCGTGTTTCAGCTTCAAGGCCCCAAAAATACTCCTGATGCAAAAGTTTTTTTAAAAGCTCATGGGCTACTATTGTACTGCCCCCTCTATTATTCCTTAAATCAATAACAAGGCCTTTGGCCTTCGAAATACGCGTCATCATGCTATTCAATTCCTGTATTACAAAATCTTCAGGCCAAAAGGCATTCAATTCCAAAACGGCTATACTGTCGGCAATAAATTCAAGATCAAGATTTCGTTTGAAACGATTGTTACCCATTCCTTCAAACTTCTCATTTCCAAACCTGTCGTACCTTGTTTCTTCACCATTACGGCTAAAAGATGCCTCCCTGATCTCCCCCATGTTGTTCTTCCATGTAATTGCCATCGGTGATTCTTTCAAACCGGAAAACAATCCTCCCACAGCCATTTCCCTTCTGAACGCGTGTGTTGATCCTGAAATAAATGGCATAATACTGTCAGAAACATATGCCTCAACTGGAACATTGTTAATTTTCAGTATCTCATCTCCAGGTCCAAAGTAATCGGACAGATCCTGCCTCACAGTAGTGAGGTAAAACCGGTTTTCAATTTCATGTACTACCAAAGGCACATAGCCGATATAAGCACTGAACTTGCCACCATCGTATACCTCGGTGTGGCCTTCGTTAAAGCAAGCAAGGAAACGTTTAAGCTCCATGTAATAATTAAAATCATTCTCTGTCGGCATTACATGCTCAATGGCAGCACGATACAAGCTATCAAAATCGAAACCAAGGTGGTCGAAATTGACAAAATTATATTTCAGTTCACTATATATTTTACTCAAATAGAATAGTTTATCAGACTGGCTAATTTGGCTTGGCAACTTGTTAACGCCTATAATCTTAAAGACAAAATCATCTCTTACATCGAAATTAACCATAACGTTGATTGTATCATACTCCTTGATTATGAACTGAAGCGAATCAATGTCGCTTACAACCTCAAAGTTGACCAAAGGGTTTTCTTTGGGGCAAAAAACATAAAATTCGACTGCATTAAGGTAGCTCGGGATGCTTATTTTTATCCCGTTTTCATTAATAACAAATCTGTTAACTTTTATTCTTGCGGCTAATTTATAAGTTTCACTACTTAATCCGTTGAGCGAAAAAAGCAATGCAAGAACTGATAATGTTAGCGAAAATGATTTTGAAGTAATTATCATAAATTTAATTGTTTTCCAAATGTTCGTTCATAAAACTCTATCATCTCACGTTCAACAGAAATCAAAAGTCCGGCTTTGTGACAAATTCGATCAAACGATTGTTTATCCATATTAGAAAGCTCGATGCGTTTCTGGCTACATGGCCCAAAACATAATGGAACAAACTTGCATTCTGAGCAAAATTCGTTCTCAATAGATGACTTTTGGAATCTCATTTTATGCAAATTAGAATCCCACAAAATGATACCATCATTGTTCAAATAACCATTTCTGTTTGTTCGATCAGCAAAATCACGAGCTGTGCATTTGAACACATCTCCATTATAATTTATGACTGACTGATACAATTTATCTGCATAGCAAGCTATGCGAGCTTCATTAAATCTGTTACGTTCAACTTTAAAACCCTCTTTTCGAAATAATTCATAATAAGCATCTAGGTTGACTGGTTCGTTTTTATTTTCCAACTGCCAAACTTGTTGGAATAGCAGCTTGATTTTGCTTCTATTAGGTATTGGAAAATCCTTGACTATCTCATGTATAGTAAGGATGCTTTTGTTTGTATAGTTAATTCGTAGCAAAACTTCTGCATTTGGAACGATTTCACAAATCAAATTTACCGCATTGATAATCAAATCAAATGTGCCATTATTATTACAATCTTTTCGTATTTTATTATGTAT
>WBZO01007297.1_pt1 | contig 10298 bp, 9 predicted proteins | sample 5204261 | NCBI WGS metagenome assembly WBZO01 (sample SAMN12412400, study PRJNA552823) | activated sludge metagenome | isolation source: activated sludge from anammox sidestream of wastewater treatment plant... | place: USA: North Carolina | collected 2017-09
TCCGCAGCTCGCCGCGCGCGGACAATGGCGCCGCCGGCCGCATCCCGTCATCGGGGACCAGGCGTACTGTTTCCCGGCGTTCGACCTCGCGGAAACGCCGGGGGAGATCACGCGCGCGGCCCCGACGCTCGGGGCCGACAACGAGCGGGTGTTCGGCGAGCTGCTCGGCTTGAGCGCCGCCGAGTTGGCGGAGTACGCTGCGGCAGGCGCCTTCGACTGACCGGCGCCGGGGAGCGAGGGCGACATGACGGCTGGGACGGGCGAGCTCGCCGCGCGCATCGGGGCGTTCCTCGACGCGCACCACGTCATGGCGCTCGCGACCGTGGGCGACGACGGCGCGCACGCCGCGTCGGTGATGTTCGCGCGCGCGGGCTTCACGCTGTACTGGACCTCCGACCCGCAGTCGCGGCACTCGGCGCATCTGGAGCGCGACGCGCGCGTGACGGCCACGATCGCGCCCGACTACACCGACTTCAGCGTCATCCGCGGCCTCCAGATCGCCGGGCGCGCGCGCCGCCTCGGCGGGGCGGAAAGCGATGCGGCGCGCGCGGCGCTCGTCGCGCGCTACGCCTTCCTCGCGGCGCTCGCCTCGGGGCCGCCGAAGCTGCGGGCGGCGTTCGAGCAGGCCGCCTTCTACGCGCTCGCGCCCGCGCGCATCGCGCTGATCGACAACACGCTCGGCTTCGGGCACAAGGAGACGCTGACCTTGGCGGGTTGAGGCCCGGCGGGTGTCGCACCCTCCGCCCGCGCAGGCCCCGCCTTCATCCCGGTCGCAGCGACGAACGCGACGGCGGCGCGGGCGGCGTTCAGCTGCGCGCGCGTCGGCGGGTCGCCCGCCACCGCGCTCACGCGAGCACCGCCGGGTTGGCGCGCATCCACTCGGCAAACCGCGCGATGCCGGCCGCGAGGTCGAGGCGCGGCGCGAAGGCGAGCTCCGTGCGCATGCGCTCGCAGTCGAGCGGGCCGCGCATGACCGTGTAGCGCGTCCAGGGCTCGGTGCCGGGCCCCACCTCGAGCGTGCAGCCGGGGACCGCGGCGCGCACCGCCGCCGCGACCTCGGCGGTGGTGTCGTTGCGGCCCGACCCGAGGTGGTAGAGCGGATGCGCGAGCGTTGCCGCGCGGTAGAGCGCGACGAGGCCTTCGGCGCAGTCGTCGATGTGCGTGAAGCTCGCGGCGAAGTCCCCGCCCGGCTCGCGCGTCGGCTCCCCGCGCAGGGCGCGGCGCAGGAAGTAGGGGATGGGGCCGCGCGGCCCCTCGAACCCCCGCGGCACGAGCGGCGGCCCGTAGATCCACGACACGCGCGCGGTCGCCGTGCTCAGGTCGTAGACGTTGCGGTACATCGCGGCCAGGAGCTCGGCGCAGTGCTTGGTCGTGCCGTAGACGCTCACCGGGGAGGCCGGCTCCGTCTCGCGGATGGGCCGCGTGCGGTCGCTCCAGCGCTGGAAGACCGCGCCGCTGCTGACGAGCACGAAGCGCCGCCAGCCGCCCGCGCGGGCGTGTTCGAGGAGGCGCTGCACCGCGGTCACGTTGACCTCGAACGCCTGCGCGGGGGCCGGCCGGGCGACCGCGTCGTTCGGGAGCGCCGCGCAGTGGATGCAGCCGTCGATCGGATCGCCGGCGGCCAGCGCCGCGACCGCGGCCGCGTCCGCGAGGTCGCAGCGGCGCCAGCGCACCGACGGGCCGAGCGCGCGCGCGGCCGCCTCGTCGTGCCGGCTGTAGAACTGCGCGACGACGTCGAGCCCGTGCGCCACGGCGGCGCGCACGACGCCGTAGCCGACGTGGCCCATCGCGCCGGTCACCAGCAGGGACACCGCTCGCCCTCGCGCGCCGGTCAGCGGGCGCCGCGCCGGCGCGCGAGGCGCGGATAGACGCGCTCCGCGTTGCCGTGGAAGATCTGCGCGCGCGCCGCCGGCGCGAGCCACTCGATCGCGTCGATGTAGCGCTTGGTGTCGTCGTAGTGCTGCCCGGTCTCCGGGTCGATGCCGCGCACCGCCCCGACCATCTCCGAGGCGAACAGGATGTTGTCGGCCGGGATCACCTTGAGCAGCAGCTCGATGCCCGGCAGGTGGTAGACGCAGGTGTCGAAGAAGACGTTGTTGAGCAGCAGCTCCTTCAGCGGCGGGCGGCCCAGGTCCTGCGCCAGCCCGCGGTAGCGGCCCCAGTGGTACGGCACCGCCCCGCCGCCGTGGGGAATGACGAACCTCAGCGTGGGGAAGTCGCGGAAGAGATCGGAGGTGACGAGCTGCATGAAGGCGGTGGTGTCGCCGTTGATGTAGTGCGCGCCGGTGCCGTGGAAGTTCGGGTTGCACGAGGCGCTCACGTGGATCATCGCCGGCACGTCGAGCTCGACCATCTTCTCGTACAGCGGGTACCACCACCTGTCGGTGAGCGGCGGGTCGGTCCAGTAGCCCCCCGACGGATCGGGGTTGAGGTTGCAGCCGACGAAGCCGAGCTCGTTCACGCAGCGCTCGAGCTCCGCGATGCAGCCCCGCGGCGCGACGCCGGGCGACTGCGGCAGCTGGCAGACCCCGACGAAGTTGTCCGGGTAGAGCGTGCACACCCGGTGGATCAGGTCGTTGCAGTGCTCCGACCAGTGGCGGCTCACCGTCTCGTCGCCGACGTGATGGCTCATGGCCATCGCGCGCGGCGAGAAGATGGTGCAGTCGGTGCCGCGGCTGCGCTGGATGCGCAGCTGCGCGCCTTCGAGGCTCGCCCGGATCTCGTCGTCGGCGATCGCGGGCGGCGCCTGCGCGCCCCGCCGGCCGGCCTCGAAGTCGGCGACCTGCTGCTTGCGCCACGCTTCGAGCGCCTTCGGCGCGGTGGTGTAGTGCCCGTGGCAGTCGATGATCATGGGGCGGCCTTTCGTTCAGGGCTCGAGGGTGCGGGTCGTGTCGTCGAAGAGCTCGTCCACCGCGTAGGCGCGCGGGATGAGGCCCTGGCGGTGGCAGCAGTCGATCGCGACCTCGAGGTTGCGGCGGTTCGCCGCGACGCCGAAGGGGTTGAGGTCGAGCTCGCCCGGCCGCGGCAGGCCCGCGGCGCGCTTGCTCGCGACCAGCAGCCGCCACACCTCGCGCACCGCCTCCGGGTGGGCGCGCGCGAGCGCATCCTTCACCACCACGAGGTGGTTCACCTGGATCGCGCCGTGCCGCGCGTGCCAGGCGCGCGCGGCGGCGGCCGGATCGGGGATGAGCGTCCGGATGCGCGCATCCGCCGGCGGGCCGTCGCCGACGATCGCGGCGTCGATCTCGCCCGCGAGCAGCAGGTCGGCGAGCTTCGCCCCCGCCGGGGCGCGTTCGACGTTGGGCGGGTCGCGAAACTCGGCGACGTGGGCGTCTTCGAACGTCACCCACCGGATCTGCTCGGGCCGCACGCCATAGTCGTCGGCGAGGATCCCGCGCACCCAGGCCCCGGTCGTGACCGAGTACGAGCGCACGCCCACGCGTTTGCCGGCGAGCGCCCCCGGGTCGAGCGCGCCGCGCGCGGCGTTGTACACGATGAGCGGGTGCTGGAACCGGCCCATGAGCACGGCGGGCAGGAGCGCGAGCGGCTTCCCGTGCGCTTTCGCGAGCAGGAAGGTGACGATCGCGAGCTCGGAGACGTCGAACTCGAGGTCGCGCACGGTCCGCTTGAATCCCGCGCTCACCGGCTTGACGTCGGCGCAGTCGAGCGCGACCAGCGGCGAGCGCACCGCGCCCGACTTGAGCGCGGCGGTCACGGGATAGTCGCCGACGAGGGCGTGCAGCCTCAACGGTGAAGCAGTGCTCATCTCCATTCCTCGACCGGGCGCGCGGCGCGCGCGGCATTCACCGCCGGCGTCGCCCGGGCGGCGCCGGCGGCCGGCGCGCATTTTGTCAGGATATGCGGCTCCGGGACGTTATCATGCCGGGCGCCAGACTCGATCGCCAGGAGGCGTGCATGAACGCAATCGTCCGTCCCCTTGCCCGCGCAGCGCCGCGCGCCGGCGCGCGCGGGAACGAAGCGCCGCCCGCGCCGACCGACCCGCATCCGGCAGCGGGGACTGCGCCATGACGCAATTTCCGAGCGAAGTCATGGTGCGGCTCGCCGCCGCGGACGGCTTTGCGCTGGATGCGTTCCGCGCCGAGGCCGGTGCGGAGCGGACCGGCGGCCTGGTGATCCTCCAGGAGATCTTCGGTCTGACCGACCAGCTCAAGTCGGTGGCGCGGTTCTTCGCGCGCAACGGCTTCGACGCGATCGTGCCGTCGCTGATGGACCGCGCCTCCCCGGGGACCGTGGTGCCGTTCGGCGAGGCCGAGCGCGCCCGCGGGCTGATGTCCGCCATTCCCTGGGAGCAGACCGCGCAGGACATCGCGGCCGCGGTCCGTGCGGTCGACGGGCGCGGCGGGGTCTCCGTGCTCGGGTTCTGCCTCGGCGGGGGATTCGCGCTGCGCGCGGCCTCGGGGCTCGCGCTCGCCGGGGCGGTGTCCTACTACGGCACCCGGCTGGGCACGCTGCTCGACCGGCCGCCGCGCTGCCCGACGCTGTTTCACTTCGGCGCGACCGACACGCATTCGCCCCCGGAGCTGATCGCGCAGGTGAAGCAGGCGATCCCGTCCGCCGAGACCCACGTCTACCAGGCCGGGCACGCGTTCGCGAACGACCAGCGCAGCACTTACGTGAAGGACGCCGCCGAGCGCGCGCACGCGCGCACGCTCGCGTTCCTGCGCAGGGTTCACGCTCAACACCAGAGAGGAGGCAGGTAGCATGAGAGTCGAGTGGAGCACGATCGCGCGGCGGGTTGCGGCGCTTGCGCTGGCCGCGGCGGCTGCGGCCGCATCCGCGCAGTCCTATCCGACGCGCCCGGTGCGCATCGTCGTGCCGTTCGGCCCCGGCGGGGTCGCCGACATCAGCGCGCGCGCGGTGGCGCAGAAGATGGGCGAGTCGATGGGCCAGCAGGTGATCGTCGAGAACAAGCCGAGCGCCGGCGGCATCCTCGCCTCCGAGACGGTGGCCAAGGCCGAGCCCGACGGCTACACGCTGCTCTTCATCACCAACGGCAACTCGGTGAGCGAGTCGCTGTTCAAGTCGCTGCCGTACAACTCGGTCAAGGACTTCGCGCCGGTGTCCACCGTGGGCTTCTTCGACTTCGTGTTCGTGGTCAAGAACGACTCGGACGTCAAGTCGATGCGCGACCTGCTCGCGCGCATGAAGGCCAACCCGGGCAAGTACAACATCGGCACCATCAATCCCGGCAGCGGCCAGCACCTCTCGGCCGAGCTCTTCAAGTCCATGGCCGGCGTCGACGCGCAGATCATCACCTACAAGAGCACGCCGCAGGTGCTCACCGCGGTCATCGCCGGGCAGGTGGACGTCGGGCTCGACATCGTCGCGCCGGTGATGGCGCAGGTGAAGGGCGGGGCGCTGCGCATGATCGCGGTGTCGTCGAAGGAGCGCTCCCGGATCCTGCCCGACGTGCCGACCGTCGCCGAGAGCGGCGTGCCGGGGTACGAGTCGGAATCGTGGAACGGCGTCGCCGCCCCGGCGGCGACCCCGCCGGCGATCATCGAGCGGCTGAACAAGGAGGTGCGCGCGGCGGTGGCGGCGCCGGAGGTCAGGAAGCGCCTCCACGACCTCGGCATCGACGCGCGCGCCGGCACGCCCGCGCAGCTGCGCGAGCGCCTGGTCGCGGACATCGCCAAGTGGCGCGCGGTGATCGAGAAGGCGAACATCCCGCGGCAGTAGGGCCGCGCGCCGCGTGAAGCTGAGCCAGCTCCGCCACCTCCTCGCCGTGGCCGAGGCCGGCACGGTGCGCCAGGCGGCGAAGAACGTCCACCGCTCGCAGTCGTCGGTCACCAAGAGCATCCAGGGGCTCGAGCAGGAGCTCGGCGTCGAGCTCCTGCACCGCGCCTCCCACGGCGTGACGCCGACTGCCGCGGGCAAGGCGCTGATCGCGCGCGCCAAGGCGATCGAGGCCGAGCTGCGGCAGGCGCGCAGCGAGGTCGAGACCGCGCGCGGCGCCGGAGCGGGCGAGATCCGCCTGAGCGCGTCGCCGACGGTGGCCGTGGGCCTGCTGCCGAAGGCGATCGTCGGCTTTAAGCGCACGCGTCCCCAGGTGACCTTCCAGATCCAGGAAGGGTCGTATCCGGACGTCCTGCCGGCGGTGCGCACCGGCGAGCTCGACTTCGCGCTGTGCCTCGTGCCCGGGCGGCCGCGGGACGACGAGCTCGATTTCAGGATCCTGCTGCGGGACCAGGTGACGCCCGCAGTCCGGGTCGGCCATCCGCTCGCGGGCCGCGGGCGGCTGACGGTCGCCGACCTCGCGCAGCCGGACCTCGACTGGGTGATCTATCGCCGCAGCCACACCGGGCGCGACATCTTCGAGCAGACCTTCCTCGCCGCCGGCCTCGCGCCGCCGCCGAGCGCGATCGAGTGCACCTCGTTCGCGTGCGCGCTCGCGCTGGTGGAGGCGGGCGACTGCGTGACCCTGGTGCCGGCGCAGCTGTTCGCGGAGCGCCGCCGCAACCCGTCCATCACCGCGCTCGCGATGGACTCCCCGATGCCGGCCTGGAACGTGACCGTGATCTCGCGCGCGCAGCACCGGCTCGCGCCGGCGTGCCGCGCGTTCCTCAAGCACCTGCAGCGCGTCGCGCGGCCGCGGGGCGCGGGGCGGTAGCGGCGCGCCCCTGATTCAAAAAATCGATCAATTTGCGCCTTCTTTGAATCAAAAGGCGATCGCCGACGCTGCTAGATTGTCCCCATCCGGCAGGCGGGGAGCGGGCGGCGATGGAGGTGCTCGAGCGGGGGCGGCGGGGGCACGTCGAGGCCGCGGTGCTGAAGAGCGTCTGCCGCGCGTGCCACGGCGGCTGCGGCGTGCTGCTCCACGTCGAGGACGGCCGCCTCACGAAGGTCGCCGGCGACCCCGACTCCCCGCTCAACCGCGGCCGGCTGTGCCCGATCGGGACCCGGACGCTCGACCTCGTCTACCACCCCGACCGGCTGAAGCACCCCCTGCGGCGCACCGGCCCGCGCGGCGGCGGGCAGTGGCGGCGGATTAGCTGGGACGAGGCACTCGACGAGATCGCCGCGCGGCTCACCGCCATCAAGCGCGACCACGGTCCCGAGGCGATCGCCCTCGGCACCGGCACCGGCCGCCACCACATCCGCTGGGTCTCGCGCTTCGGCCACGCGCTCGGCACGCCGAACTGGTGCGAGCCGGGGTTCGCGCAGTGCTTCCACCCGCGCATCAACACCACGCTCCTGACGTTCGGCGATTTCCCGGTGTGCGACTTCACCGGCGAGGTCGCGCCTAGGTGCATCGTCTACTGGGGCCACAACCCGGTGAACTCCGGGCCCGACGGCGAGACGCGCTTCAACGCGCTCGACTCGCTCGCCGCCAACCCGAAGGTCATCGTCGTCGACCCGCGCCGCACGCGGCTCGCGAAGATGGCCGATGTGTGGCTGCAGCTGCGGCCCGGCACCGACGACGCGCTCGCGCTCGCGTGGCTCAACGTCCTGATCGAGGAGCGCCTCTACGACGCGGCGTTCGTTGCAAAGTGGACGCACGGCTTCGATGCGCTCGCCGAGCGGGTGCGGCCGCACACCCCGGAATGGGCGGAACCGATCACCTGGGTGCCCGCGGACGCGATCCGCGCGGCCGTGCGCCTGTACGCCGCGACCAGGCCGTCGATGATGGAGTGGGGCTGCGCGATCGAGCACACGCCGAACTGCATCCAGACGGTGCGCGCGGTGTCGATGCTGCCCGCGCTGACCGGGAACGTCGACGTGCCCGGCGGCTGGGTGTTCGGCATGCGGGGCCTCGGGCGATTTCCGAGCCTCATCGAGAACCTCACGCCCGAGGCGAGCGCGAAGCGGCTCGGCGCCGACCGGTTCAAGCTGCTCTGCGGCGAGGGCGCGGACCTGCCCGCCGCCCACATCCCGACGCTGCTGCGCGCGATGCGCGAGGGCGTGCCTTACCCCGTCAAGGCGTTCCTGATCTTCGGCAACAACACGCTCACGACCTACGGCAACTCGCGCGAGGTCCACGAGGCGCTCATGAAGGTCGACCTGCTGGTGGCGGCCGATCTCTTCATGACGCCGACGACCGAGCTCGCCGACATCGTCCTGCCCGCGGCCGCGTGGCCCGAGCTCGACCAGGTCGCGGGCCTCCCAACCCTCGCGGCGAACGTCGTCCTGGGGCAGCAGAAGTCGGTGCAGATCGGCGAGTGCAAGTCCGACGAGGAGATCTTCGTCGCGCTCGCGCGGCGGATGGAGTTGCCGGTCGGCACCGAGGCGGTGGAGACCGTGCTCGACCAGCAGGTGGGCAAGGTGCTCGGGATGACCTTCCGCCAGCTGACCGAAGTCGGGCACGTGAAGGTGCCCTTCCGGTACCGCAAGTACGAGGACGGCGGCTTCAAGACGCCGACCGGGAAGATCGAGCTCTACGCGACGCGCTTCGAGGCGCTCGGATACGACCCGCTGCCGTACTACGAGGAGCCGCCGGAGAGCCCGCTCAGCACCCCCGAGGTGGCGAAGGACTTCCCGCTCGTGCTCACCACCGGGGCGCGCATCCCGTTCTTCTTCAACTCCGAGCACCGCCAGCTCGCGGCGCTGCGCAAGGCGCATCCCGACCCGATCGTCGAGCTCCATCCCGCGGCCGCGGCGCCGCACGGGATCCGCGACGGCGACTGGGTGTGGATCGAGACCCTGCGCGGGCGCATCCGCCAGAAGGCGCGCGTGACCGGCGACATCGACCCGCGCGTGGTGCACGTCGAGCACGGCTGGTGGTTTCCCGAGCAGCCGGGCCCCGAGTACGGCGTCTGGACCGCGAACGCGAACGTGCTCACCCGCAACGACCCGCCCTACGACCCCGCGATGGGCACCTACCACCTGCGCGGGCTGCTCTGCCGCATCGCGCGCGTGCAGCCCGCAGATCTGACCGCCGCTGGAGACGCGAGATGACCCTGAGCGAAACGAAGTTCGCGGCCCTGCTGTATGGCATCGCGCCCATGCTGCGCGCAAAGGCGCGCAAGTACCCGGCCTTCGCCGCGCGCCTCGCCGAGAAGGATCTGACCGTGCAGATCAGGACCTTCGACGGCGCGGTGGCGCGGCACATCGCCTTCCGGGGCGGCAAGGTCGCGTCCGCGCGCGGCCTCCATCCCCGGCCCGACGTGACGATCGGCGTGGCCACGGCCGCGCTCGGCGCGCGGCTGTTCGTGCCCTGGGTCGACCACCTCGAGCGCATCGAGGCGATGAAGAACTTCAACTTCACCGCCGACGGTCCCGACGAGCTGGTGGTGTGGTTCACCCAGACCCTCGCCATGATGATGACGCTCGGCTGGGAGTACGGCACCGACGTCGGCGACGGCACCAAGCGCTACGTGACGAACACGAACGGCGGGCCGCTCTTCGTGTACGTGAAGGACGGCAGGATCGTCCGCCTCACGCCGATCGAGTTCGACGCCGAGGACGCGCGCCCCTGGACGATCGAAGCGCGCGGCAAGCGCTTCACGCCGCCGGCCGCAACCACCGCGGCGGTGCACACCCTGTGCTCGAAGAGCACCGTCTACTCGCCCGACCGGCTGCTCTACCCGATGAAGCGCGTGGACTTCGATCCCGGGGGCGACCGCAACTGCCAGAACCGCGGCGTCTCCGGCTACGAGCGCATCAGCTGGGACGAGGCGCTCGACATCGTCGCGTCCGAGATCCGGCGCTGCAAGACCCAGCACGGGCAGGGCTCGATCATGGGCAACCACGGCTCGCACCACACCTGGGGGAACATCGGCTACTACATCAGCTCGGCGCACAAGTTCTTCAACGCGATCGGCTACACGCGCGTCGTCCACAACCCGGACAGCTGGGAGGGCTGGTACTGGGGCGCGATGCACCACTTCGGCTACAGCATGCGCCTCGGCCAGACCGAGACCTACAGCCTGGTCGAGGACCTGATGAAGGAAGCCGAGATGGTCGTGTTCTGGTCCGCCGATCCCGAGGCGACCAGCGGCTCCTACAGCGCGCACGAGGGCACCATCCGCCGCATGTGGCTGCAGGAGCTCGGCATCGAGGTGGTGCACATCGATCCCTACTACAACCACAGCGCCGCGCTGCTCGGGGGCAAGTGGTTCGCCCCGAAACCGGGCACCGACACCGCGCTGGCGCTCGCGATCGCGTACGTCTGGATCACCGAGGGGCTGTACGACAAGCAGTACGTCGCCGAGCGCTGCGCCGGGTTCGAGCCGTGGCGCGACTACGTCCTCGGCAAGGAGGACGGCGTCCCGAAGACGCCGGAGTGGCAGGCGCCGGAAACCGGCATCCCGGCGAAGGACGTGCGTGCCCTCGCGCGG
>WBZO01007298.1_pt1 | contig 10298 bp, 9 predicted proteins | sample 5204261 | NCBI WGS metagenome assembly WBZO01 (sample SAMN12412400, study PRJNA552823) | activated sludge metagenome | isolation source: activated sludge from anammox sidestream of wastewater treatment plant... | place: USA: North Carolina | collected 2017-09
AACGGCGTACGCTGGGCCGCCCCGGTGAACGGTCCGGTTCCCAATTTCGGGTTGAACGGCCCGAATGCGCCGCTCGAACCGCTACCCGCGGGCGAGGACGCCGAATGAGCGATCGAACCTGGGATGGCATCGTTCTCGGCGGCGGCACGATGGGCACCGCCGCCGCCTGGGCGCTCGCCACGCGGGGCGCCAGCGTGCTGGTGCTGGAACAATTCGGCCATATTCACGCACTCGGCTCCCACGGCGGCGGAACCCGGATGTTCCGCCATGCCTATGCCGAAAGCCCGGCCTATGTGCCGCTGATGCGCCGGGCCGACGATCTCTGGTGTGGCCTGGAAACCGAGCTGGGAACGCGTATCGTCCACCGCACCGGTGTGCTGGAGATGGACGCCCCTGGCTTCGACCACGCCCGGCGCGCCAAAGCGGCCGCCGGCGAGCACGGTATCGAATTCGACTGGATCGACGGCGACGAGATCCGCCGCCGCTGGCCGGCATTCGATCCGCCCGAGGGGTGGGAAGGTGGCTGGAATCCCACTGCCGGTTTTCTCGATGTCGAAGCGGGGTTGTCCGGTCTGGCCGCCATCGCCAGGCGCGGCGACGTCACCTTCCGCACCGAAGAACCGGTGCTCGGCTGGTCATCGACCGCAACCGGGGTCGAGGTCGAAACCGCCCAGGGCCGCTATACGGCAGGAACACTGGTCGTGACTGCCGGCGCCTGGGCCGGAGAAATGCTGGCCGATCTGGGGCTGCCATTGACCGTCGTGCGCAAGCAGAATTTCTGGCTCGATGTGGAAACTCCGGCCAACTTCCAGCCGGAAACCTTCCCAGCCTTCGCGACCGCCTCCGCGCTGGGCGAGATCTACGGGTTCCCGATCTTCCGGCGTCCGGGGATCAAGATCGCCGATCATCGCGGCGGGGAACCCACGACGACCGCAACGGTCGATCGTATCGCCCGTGACGAAGAAGCGCAAAACTGCATCGATCTGGGTGCGCTGGCCATGCGCGGGGTGAGCGATCGGGTGTTGCACGGGGTCATCTGCCTCTATACCCGCACACCAGATGAACATTTCATCGTCGATCGGCATCCAACCGCGCCGAATGTGGTGCTGGCGGCTGGATTCAGCGGGCACGGATTCAAGTTCACCCCGGCCATCGGCGAACAATTGGCCGCTCTGGCGCTGGACCAGGACGCGCAACCCTTCGATCTCTTCCGGATCGACCGCTTTACCGCTCGGCCCCCCAGTCTCTTCGGTGGAGAATCATCGTAGTGAAGGACGTCCCCGTCCTGCTGCAGTCGACCTCTTGACCCCATCCGGACACCGAGGTCCTGCCCTACGGACAGCCCGTCACTCCCCTGACCCCGGCATCGACGGAGGCAATGCGGTACCCCGTAGCGTCGCCACCCGTGGCGACCGGGTCTGGCAGGGGTCGCCACGAATGGCGACGCTCTGTGTGATCCGAGCCGGGGGATCAGTCGACGATTGCCAAGCCGATCGGGTTCTTCGGATCGGATGTGAGCGGCCAACCTCCGCCGGCCGCGGTCCATGCTCGCACGATGTTATGGAGCGTGGAATCATCGACGATGAACCCGACCGCCGACGTTTTCCGGGCACTTCCGCTGTCCTGCAGTTCCGAAAGCGCGATGCGGAGATCGCGCTTGAACGCGGCCCGTCGCTCCTCATCGAAATATTGCGTGAACGGAAAAATGCGCTCGTCGCCGGTTTGCAGGTAGAGCGTCACCCATTCGACGAGCCGGTGATCGTAATTCGGTTCTGGGTCAAGTTGCGCCACGAGTACGTTCCTCCGAGAGAAGCCAGGCTACCGCCCGTCGAAATCGTCCGATCCGGGCAACGGTTTGAGATAGACCAGAAACTCGTTGATGCCAACTTTGAGCACACGCGTAATCTGGTAGCGGGTCTGATTGGCCGAGTCCTTATAGAACCCACCGGCCAAAAACCGGCCGAGCCGCATTTCGCGCGCGGTCTTGGAAACGAGTTCGTAGGTGATTTTCCCGCATCCTTGGCAGGTGTAGTACTGATCGATCTCATCCGTAGGACCGGTGTATCCCCGCTGCACCAGTTTGGTTTTGCGACTCCCGCACCAGGGGCACTCTCGATTCTGCGGGCTACTCGACGCCGCCATGAAAAAGAGTCGCTCCTGTTCCGGGCCCGTGCCTTCCATCGTCCCCCGATTGTACCAGTGCCAGGCAGTACGGTTCAGCCCGGACGGTCAGTTCGACATAGGGCGATCGGTCTCGGCCGCGCCCATCGGACTACCCGCATCTGATAATCAGACCGGTCATACTATAGGCGGGTGCACGAGGACGTGCACCGGTGCGGAGACGCGTCGATTCCGGTCGCCACCGGGCATCGATACTGATCGACGACCGTTCCGCCCAGCCGCTTTCGTGTTGTCTGCGAGGAAGTCGGGGGCGTTACGTATGGACATCGAGAATCGCCCGCTGATCGTCGCGTCGAATCGCGGGCCAGTGACCTTTACCCGCGAAGCAAACGGCTCGTTCACCTCGAAAAAGGGCTCCGGAGGTGTCGTTACCGCGGTTGCCGGGATTGCGCGCGATACCGCGCCGATCTGGATCGCCTGTCCGATGACGTTGGGAGACCGGCGCCGGGCCGAACAAGCCAAGGAACGCGGTGAAGAATTCATTGTCCCTGAAGGACTGGAACCGGCATTCCGTCTCCGCTTCGTTCTGCCGGATTCCGCCACCTATCACAAGTATTACAACAAGATCAGCAATCCGCTGCTCTGGTTCCTGCAGCACTACCTGTGGGACACCCCCACCTCCCCCGATATCACCGCCGATACCTATGACGCCTGGACCAACGGCTATGTGGTCGTCGATCAGCTCTTCGCGGACGAGATCGTCTCGGCCGCCGAAGCGCTCGACGAAGAACCGATCATCATGTTGCAGGACTACCATCTCTATCTGACTGCCGGTATGATCCGGGCGAAGCGCCCGCAGGCGATCATTCAGCAGTTCGTCCATATTCCCTGGCCGGATCCTGGCTACTGGCGGCTGCTGCCCCTCGCCTGGCGGCGAGCGATCTGTGAAGGAATGCTGGGTAACGACATCGTCGGGTTTCAAACCCGCGAACATGCGCGCAGCTTTCTTTACACCTGCGAAGCCTATGTACCGGGAGCCGAGGTCGATTACACCGGCCGCGGCGTCGTCTGGAATGACCGGCGGATCGAGGTGCGACATTATCCGATCTCGATCGACGTCGATGCCGTCCGCCGCAATGCCTATTCCAAGGAAGCGCGGGTCCACGACCGCTATCTGCCGTCGTTCTACAACGAATTCACGGTCCTGCGCGTCGACCGCGCCGAACCGAGCAAGAACATTGTGCGTGGGTTCCACGCCTTCGGCCGTTTCCTGGAAGCGCATCCGGAATTTCTGGGCCGGGTCAATTTCGTCGCGATCCTGGTCCCATCCCGCATGGATGTACTCGAATACCAGGATTATCTCGACGATGTCAGCTCGATCGCTGGCCGGATCAACGCCCAATACGCCAATGTCGAAACGAGCTGGCAACCGATCAATCTGATCCTTGGGGAGAACTACCCGCGCGCGCTCGCCGCCATGAAGTGGTACGACGTGCTGATGGTCAATTCCATCATCGACGGTATGAACCTGGTCGCCAAGGAGGGCTGCCTGCTCAACGAGCGGAACGGCGTGCTGATCCTCTCCGAGGGCGCCGGCGCTGCCGTCCAATTGGGCGATGATGCCCTGATGATCGCCCCAGCCGATGTCGAAGCGACTGCCGATGCCATCTATCAGGCACTCACCATGCCGTTGCCAGAACGCCGCCGCCGCGCCGATAACCTTCGCCGGGCAGTCGAATCGGACGATGTCGCCAAGTGGTTCCGCGAGCAGATCTACGATCTCGACCGCTATATCGTGAAGGGCGAGCGCGAGTCCAGTGACGCGGTGTCCGGGGGAGCCCATGTCGGTTCCAACGGTAAAGCGGACAAGGGGCCCTCGGCAACCGCCAGCCCGGCCACTGAAGCCTGATCCGGTCGGCATACTACGAGATCCACCTGAATGATCGAGGATGGATGATCGATCACCCCGGTCTCACCGTCGCGTCTGCTGTCCAGATCGGTCCCGTCCAGACACGGGCGATCGCGCGATGCGAAGCGTCTCGAGCCATGGATTCATCCTTGGCGTTCCGGGGCTCATCTCCCCTTGTGTTCAGCCGGATTCCGTACCACCCAGCCGCATCCACCCCATTCCATCCAGGGTATGGGGTATCGTCCATCGCTACCTCGCGGCGTAACCCGGGATTTTCATGATTTCACGAGTACATTCGTACGTACGCGGGACTTCCAGTGTACGTACATACCTCGGCTATGCTATCGTAGAGTCTGGCCATCATCTGTTGCCCCGTAAGGCCGAGAAGTTTCGCATACCCCCGGGAGTCGCCCTCCGAGATGCCAGACGAGCTCGAAAACCCAATCTCTTCATCGACCGGCGCGGGACCGGGCGGGCTCTCGGCCGATGCTTTTTCCCGGCGCACCCTGATGGCAAGCGTGATCGGCGGCATTTCCGTGGTCGCGCTGGCCAGCCGCTTTGCCGGCACTTTGCGTGGACCAGCCAAACCGGGTCTGGCGCAAACCGGCTCGACCGGACCATCATCGATCGGCGGGGGTACGCCGTCACCGCTCGCGGCCTCGCCCGTAGCCTCTCCCAGTCCCACCTCGACTCCACAGCCGAGTCCCACCCCGGCGCCGGATCCCTTCGGGGATATCGAGGTGATGCGCGGTGAGGAATGGGTCTATGCCAGTTCACCGCGCGCATCGAAAACCCTGACGCTCTTCGTCCAGGGCACCGACCGCAATCTCGATTTCAGCCCGGTTTCCTACGCCCAGGATTCCCAGATCATCACCTCCTATCTCGATCCACTGGTCGGGATCGACAAGGTCACCATGGAGCCGATCCCCTGGCTGGCGGAACGCTGGGATTGGAGTGACGGCAACCAGACGGTCACCTTTACCCTCCGGGGTGATGTGAAATGGCACGATGGCCGCAAATTCACCGCCGATGATGTCGCGTTTTCGTTCGAGGTCTACCGTGACGATATCGACAGCGCCATGCGCAATTTCTTCACCTCGCTCGATTCGGTCGAGGTGATCGACGATCGCACCATCAAAGTGAATCTGACCGCCCCGGACGGCAACTGGATTCTGAACGCGTCCAGTTTGCCGATCTTTTCCCGCCGGCAATATGGCGATTACTGGAACGGCCAGCGCGAGGGTGAACGATCGCTGACCGGGTTCGACTGGAAGAAGCACCCGGCCCAGGGCACCGGTCCGTGGATGGTTACCGACCGCTCGTCGAACGCGATCACCATGTCGTCGAATGCGGATTACTGGCAGGAACCGCCCCATTTCGACCAGCTCGTCCTGGCCTTTTCAGAATCGCAGGACGACCGTATCGGACGATGGGTTGGCGGCGAGGGCGATCTGCTCTGGCCGATCTCGCCGTTCGATATCCCGAACCTGAACGGGACACCGGCACGGCTCTTTGCGTCTGCTGGCGCACAGGTCAGTTTCGCGGCCTTCAATTTCGAGAATCTGGCTCGTGAACAATTCCCGCAGCTACTGACCGACACGCGCGTACGCGAGGCGCTGAACCTGGCGATCGACCGGGATCGCTATGCAACCGATGTTTTCCTCGGACTCATCGATCAGGATGCCGCCGGGACCATCGCCCAACCGTGGGCCAACGATCCGTCGGCGACCAATCCCCGCCGCGATGTCGGCAAAGCGAAACAATTACTGACCGAAGCCGGCTTCCTCGATATCGATGGCGACGGTAAGCTCGAAGATCCGACCGGCAATCCCTTTACCCTGCGGGCGATCGTCCGGGACGATGCCAATCCGGTCTCGATCGAGTTGCTGAATGGCCTCGTCACGGACTTCGCCGATATCGGCGCAACGCTTACGGTCGATAAACTCGGACCAGCCGAGTTCTTCGATACCTGGGCGAATACGCGCGCGTGGGATTTGATTGCCTATTCCTACGCTCTCTATCCCGGGTTCACCGACTACGATCTCTATGGTTCGAATTGGGATATCCGGATCAATCCGCAGGGCTGGAATCCGGGCGGCTACGACAACGACGACGTCGACGATCTGCTGAAAAAGATCCTGATCTCACCGAATCTGAATTCGCAGGGCAGTCTGCTCTCGCGCTTGCAGGAAATCGTGAACGGGGAGGATCTCTTCGGTCTCTGGTTCGGGTTCCCCAACGATCTCGTTTTGGCGCGCGCCGACATCCAGGGATTCCAACCCAACAAATACCTGCCCGTCGTCGACGCCCGCCTCCTCTGGCGCGATGACCAGGGCTCGGGCCCGGCCACACCAGTCCCACCCGCAACCCCGGAAGCATCACCGGTGGCATCGCCCGCGGCCAGTCCTTCCGCCGCCACCCCGATGCCGGTTGCATCGCCGGCATAGCAACGAACAGAAAATGGGGCGGACCGATCGGTCTGCCCCATTTCGTACATTGCTGTGGTTGCGATGCGTTCAGGACTCTTTTGGTTCGGCCGCCTTGCGTGATCGAGTGGTCGTCGAGGACCCGCTCCGGCTGGAGGTCGATCCCGTGCTCTTGCTGGACGTCGTTCCCGTGCTCTTGCTGGCAGTTGTGCTCGTGCTCTTGCTCGCGGTCGAACCGCTGGTCTTGCTGGCTGCCGTGCTGCTCTTGCTCGCGGTCGAGCGGGAGCGAGTACTCGTCGTCTTGCGAGCCGGAGCACGCTTCTTGGGAACATTCACGTATTCGACCGCAAGCGGCTTCAGCTCGATGAGCGCCGTCCGGATGCCGATCGAATATTTATCATGCGCTTCGAGCAGGTCCTCGATATCCTTCGAGCGGTCGGACAGCGCGATCATGACATCGATATCGCGCGGGTCTTTCTTCGCCGCCGCAACCGTCTGCCGCAGGCTGCCGAACGTCTCGTCGTCACCTTCACGGCCCGCGATGGCCGCTTCCATGGCCGCGATCGCCGCGTTCACCGCTTCGGCCCGGTCTTCCGACCAATTCGACAAATCGGGAAGAAGTTGGCGCAATGTCTCGATATGGAAGAGCGCCATATTGATCTTGTTGTGTGAGCGGTCGACGATCGAATCGTCTTCCGAATTGAATCCCGCTGTGGCCGCGACGATCTCGTCGATCGGATCCGGGGCTACGACCGGTGCGGCGAAAAGCGACTCATTGGTCGTTTCGACCTCTTCGACCACGACCGGAGCAACCGGTACTGCCGCCGGTTCGGGAACGGCAGTTTCGGCGGTCGTGGTTGGCCAGGTGGTCGCAGGGCTGGGTGGGGGTTCGACCGCGGGCGCGGTTCCAGTCGATTCTTCGATCCAGGTGGACGCAAACCCCGAGCTGCTACTCTTGTCGGTCGATCCCTGAGGACGCTCTGGTATGCGATACCCGCAGCTGGTGCAGAAACGGGCGGTCGCGCGGATCGGTTGACCGCAGTTCGGACATGGCTCCACGATGCTTCCCTTCATGCGGGGGGCGCCGGCAAGGCAGCGCCACTCCAGGTAAATCCTGCTTCAATGGTCCCGAAGTATGGCAGAAAAGCGCAGATGACCGAAATGACCGTCGCCGGAGTATCTATCGGGGCAAACGCGCCCTCACGCCCCAACCCGGTCTGCCACTCCAAAACCCGGCGCGCCCCATTCTGACAATGCATTCGGTCGCCTGGCCGAAACGATGCACCAAAACCTGCTAGATTTGCGGGCTATGCGCACCATGCGCACCGACAAGACTCATCCGCCGGGGAGGCGTTCGTTCGTGAGTGAACAGTTGGTCGGACGGATTGCCGTCAAATCGAAACAGCTCAAACCCGGCGAAGCAGCCGGATTCGAAGTAAGGACCAGAGAGATCGTGCAGATCTCGACCCTGCAGGGAAAGCAGGTCGCCGATTTCGTGGCGGTTGCATTGGCCAATCCGAAAGAAATCTCATCGACCGCCATCACCCGGTCGATGAACAACTCCATCATGCTGCAAAGCGGTATGGGGATCTATTCCAATTTGCGTAACAAGATGCTGGACGTGGTGGAGGACACCGTCGGACGGCACGATATTCTCTATGCCGCCTGCGATCCGAATCGCTATTCACTCGATTACGGGATCGAAGGACACGCAAATTGCCGTGAAGCGCTGGCCGGGGCACTCCAGCCGTTCGGGCTCTCCTACGAAACCGTGCCCGATCCGGTCAACTGGTTCATGAACGTGGCCATTTTGCAACGGGGCGAGCTCGAGTTGCGGGAATCGCTGGCCGAGCGAAACGATTTCGTGCTGCTGGAAGCCACCATGGATATCGCCATCGGTGTATCGGCCTGCCCGCAGGATCAAAACGCTATCAACGGCGGGAAACCGACCGACATTCTGGTGCGCATTTTCCGGTAAGGCAGAACGCGAAACGCCCCTCGTCCGAATCCGGACGGGGGGCGTTTTTTTGTCAAAGGAAGAGCAGCCAGATCTGAATCGCCAGCGCCACCACGATCAGTAGCGCCAACCCCCAAACCGCAGGCCGGCGAAGCTGAGACCGAAACTCCTGGGCAGCCGGTGCGTGAAAACCACCGTGATCTGTGTCGCGCGGCCGGACCGCTTCGATGGACTCCATGGTTGCTCCCGGTAGCAGCTCAGTTGGCGGCGCGCCAGAATCGCTCGGCGTTTCGTCCATTCCCGATCCCATTGCTATAGGTGCTCATGACGGTATCGATAGCGGCGCGGCTGCTCCCCGCTCCGACGTACTGTTCGAAGATCACTTTCAGTTGCGACGGATAGGCCATGATGGCATCGATTTTCTTTTCCCAAACCGATGTGACATCGACGATTGCCGCCACCTCAAGGGGTGTTCCCGCCCGCGCGATTCGGTCCGCTACCCGGTCGTCGAGCAACGAATAGGGCAGGTCCTCGTAGAACCAGACCTCCCAGCCCGCCCGATGGAGCAACATTCCGGTCTGAAAACCGAGCTGATGGTCGACATGGAACCCGCTGGCCAGCGGCGCATAGACCCGCGTTCCCTCGGACCGGAATCCCTCCCCTTCCAGCGCCGCGGCCACCCGTTCGGGCAGATCGAGGTCGGTTCCCTTTGGCACACCGAAGAGCTCGTCGTCGTTCAGGTAGTTGTCGCCCCGGTAGATCGCATCCCGAAACGGCAAAAAGCAATCGCGCAGTCCGAGGATGCGGGAGGACTCGGCTTCTTCGGCCCGGCGTCCGGCGATGACCTGATCGGCGCTCATCCCCCATTCCCGGTGCATATGTTCGGCGAACGGCGTCAGCGGTTGCTCGGGATCGGGATGATCGCCGAAAAGCAACGCGACCACGCCGTCCTTGCCCGCTTCGGTCACCAGCGCCGCTGTCCCACCACAGGAAAGCGCAATGTCGTCGTAATGGGGCGAAATGAACAAATGCGTTGCTGGCGCGGTCACAACTACCTGATCCGTTATGTCGCTCATGCTGGTTCGTTGCTCTCTCGTTGCTGGAGCGGCCGCATGGAAACGCGGCGATCGCCCACGCGGCGGGTCAATCGTCGATGATCGAAGTATTCCAGAAGTGCCTGCGTGTATTTGCGACTGGTGCCGAGCAGATCGCGATATTCGGCCAGCGAGATGGAACCGCCTGCCGCCAGCGCGGTCAGCAACCTCGCCTCGGCCTCATCGAGCTGTTCCGGCAGAAAAACGATTCCCTCTCCTACCGGCTTAAGGATGTCCATGGCGATGAGCGCCCGTGCCACCTCCGGCTGGAGACCGAACTCATCCGGGGTTGGCGGCTGAAATCCCGCATGGCGCAATTCAGAGAGATAACGATCAGCTTGTTCCTGCTGCGCCGCTTCGAGCTGGATGCGAAATCCAACCCGCCGGACATGCGCGCGCGTTTCTTCGAGCACCTCCGAGGTGGTTAGCAGCGCATCGAAAACCGGCCGGTCGAGTCCGAGTTCCTGGCGCAGCGCTTCCCGAGCGATTCCCGGTTCGAGCGGAAAACGCACGTGGTGCGTGTCGACCGATTCTTGTATCTGCTCCATGTGAGCCTGAACGCTGCCCGTAGCCGCGCAGATGCGTCCCTCTACGGGGCCAACGCACTTGATCCGGCCAGTTGCCAGCAGTTCGCCGGCCACGCCAGCTGGCCCCTGCGTCCGCAGCTCCTGCTCGGAAACGAAGCGGTTCCCCAGCCAGGCGAGCAGCGCATCGGCCGGATCGCCCGCGTTCAACTGATGCAACCGGTCGATCACCGCCGGCTGGAAGCGTTTGTGCCGGGCCGCGTCGAG
>WBZO01001633.1_pt2 | contig 10294 bp, 9 predicted proteins | sample 5204261 | NCBI WGS metagenome assembly WBZO01 (sample SAMN12412400, study PRJNA552823) | activated sludge metagenome | isolation source: activated sludge from anammox sidestream of wastewater treatment plant... | place: USA: North Carolina | collected 2017-09
CCGCCCTGGACTAACGGGGGTGAGCGCCGCGGGAGGGCGCTCGAAGCTCCTCTGACTCAGTCACTCCTCCCCCCCCTTCCGACTGAGTCCCTCACGCCCGCGCGGAGATGCGCGGGCGTTTTTTTTTGGGACCGGGCGGCGCGTGAACGACCTGTCGCCGCCCTGCCCCCAATCTCCCCCTACCCCTGGTCCCCAGAGTCGGGGACGAGGGGGTTACGCGCCGCGGCTAGAATCGGCCCTCCCCCGCGGAGGCCCGATGTCCCAGCCCAGCTCACTCAGGTTCGACACCCTCAGCCTGCACGCCGGCCAGGCCCCCGACCCGCACACCGGCGCGCGGGCGACGCCGATCTACCAGACCACGTCGTTCGTCTTCCGGGACGCCGACCATGCCGCCGCGCTCTTCAACATGGAGCGCGCCGGCCACGTCTACTCGCGCATCTCGAATCCGACCAACGCGGTGCTCGAGGAGCGCATGGCGGCGCTCGAGGGCGGCGTCGCCGGGCTCGCCGTGGCGAGCGGCCAGGCCGCCCTGCACCTCGGGCTCGCCACCCTCGCCGGCGCAGGCGCGCACATCGTCGCGAGCCGCGCGCTCTACGGCGGGTCGCACAACCTGCTCGCCTACACGCTGCCGCGGTTCGGCGTCGAGACGACCTTCGTGGATCCGCGCGACCTCGGCGCGTGGCGCGCGGCGCTCCGCCCGAACACCCGGTGCCTGTTCGGGGAGACGCTCGGCAACCCCGGCCTCGACGTCCTGGACATCCCGGCGCTCGCCGAGATTGCGCACGGGCACCGCATCCCGCTCTTCGTCGACTCGACCTTCACGACGCCCTACCTCCTGCGGCCGTTCGATCTCGGCGCCGATCTGCTCTTCCACTCGGCGACGAAGTTCCTCGGCGGGCACGGGGTGGCGATCGGCGGCGTCCTGGTCGACGGCGGCACGTTCGACTGGGAGGCGTCCGGCCGCTTTCCCGAGCTGACCGAGCCGTACGCGGGCTTCCACGGCATGGATTTCCAGGAGGAATCGACGGTCGCGGCGTTCAGCCTGCGCGCGCGGCGCGAGGGGCTGCGCGACTTCGGCGCGTGCATGAGCCCGGCCACCGCGTTCCAGATCCTGCAGGGCATCGAGACGCTGCCGCTGCGCATGGAGCGCCATGTCGCCAGCACGCGCAAGGTGGTCGAGTTCCTTTGCGGCCACCCCGCGGTCGAGTCGATCGGCTACCCCGAGCTGCCCGAGCACCCGGATCACGCGCTCGCGCGCAGGCTGCTGCCGCGCGGCTGCGGCGCGGTGTTCAGCTTCGCGCTCAAGGGCGGGCGCGCGGCGGGTCGGAAGTTCATCGAGACGCTGGCCGTCTTCTCCCACCTCGCCAACGTCGGCGACGCCAAGTCGCTCGTGATCCACCCTGCCTCCACGACCCACTTCCGCATGGACGACGCGGCGCTCGCCGCGGCGGGCATCGGACCGGGCACCATCCGGCTCTCGATCGGGCTGGAGGATCCGCAGGACCTCGTGGACGACCTCGCGCGGGCGCTGCGCGCGGCGCAAAAGGTCTGACCCATGGACCTCGTCGTCTGCGGCCGCAAAGCCTACGCCTACACCGGCGGGAAGCCCTTCGACTCCGGCCTGCCGTGCGTGGTCTTCATCCACGGGGCGCAGCACGATCACTCGGTCTGGGTCCTCCAGAGCCGCTATCTCGCGCACCACGGCTACGGCGTGCTCGCGCTGGACCTGCCCGCGCACGGACGCTCCGACGGCCCGCCGCTCGAGCGCGTCGAGGCGATCGCGGACTGGATCCCGGCCGTCCTCGACGCCGCGGGCGTCGCGCAGGCGGCGCTCGTCGGCCACAGCATGGGTGCGCTCGTCGCGCTCGACTGCGCGGCGCGATACCCGGCGCGCGCGCGCCGGATCGCGCTCCTCGGGGCCGCGTTCCCGATGCGCGTCTCGGACGAGCTCCTCGCCGCGACGCGCGACGACGAGCCCCTCGCGCAGGACATGGTGAACGTCTGGTCGCACTCGGCTTACGCGCACTTCCCGAGCAACCCCGGCCCCGGCTTCTGGGTGATCGGCGAGAACCTGCGGCTGATGCAGCGCCAGGCGCCCGGAGTCATGCACGTCGACTTCCGGGCCTGCAACGACTACGCCGCCGGCGCGGAGCGCGCGGCGCAGGTCGCCTGTCCGTGCCTGTTCGTCCTGGGGCAGCGCGACGTCATGACCCCGGCGCGGTCGGGACGCGAGCTCGCGCGGCGCGTCAGGGATGCCCGCATCGTCGACGTCGCGGGCAGCGGCCACGCGCTGATGGCCGAAAAGCCGGACGAAGTCCTCGACGCGCTCGTCGCCTTCCTGCACGAGCGGGACTGAACCGGGCACGGCACGCGCGCGGCGCGCACCGCAGAGAGCCGAAAGGTTCCCTCCCCGCCGCGCGCCGCGGCGCACCGTGTCCTGCCGGCCCGGCGCCGCTAGCGCAGCGGCTCGAGCAGGTTGTTGCGGTCGTCCGTCATGGGCGAACCTCCGTCCGTGCCCGCGATCCCTTCCGCGGCGCGGGCGAGCGGCTCAGGCGCCGACCGGCGCCGGCCCGCTCCCGCCCGGCTCGGGCCACGCCCCGGCGGCGATGCGCTCCGCCCAGAGGATGCCCACGATGGTCTTCGCGTCGGTGATCCGGCCGGAGCGCACCCACTCCACCGCCTCGGGGAGCGCGAGCGTGAAAGTCTCCAGGAACTCGCCGTGGTCGAGCCGCCGCCCCTCGTGGCGCAGGCCGCGCGCGAGCCAGAGCTCGATGCCCTCGTTCGAATACGCGCACAGCGGGTGGATGGTGGTCACCCGGGCCCAGGAGCGGGCGCTGTAGCCGGTCTCCTCCAGGAGCTCCCGTCGCGCGGTCGCGAGCGTCGATTCGCCCGGGTCGATCTTGCCCGCCGGCAGCTCCACCAGCTCCCGCCCCAGGGGATAGCGGAACTGGCGCTCCAGCACCAGCTCGCCCGAGTCGAGCAGCGGGATGATCGTCACCGCGCCGGGATGGACGATGTACTCGCGCACCGCCTCCGACCCGTCGGGAAGCCGCACCACGTCGCGCCGCACGTGCAGGAGCTTGCCGTCGAAGACCGCCGTCCCGCTCACGCGGTGCTCGGTGAGGTCCTCGTGGTCGCCGGTGATCATCTCGAAATCTCCGCCCGGAGCGGCGCGCGGGGCGGCACGCCGCTCAGCGCGCGAGGGGATAGAGCCCCTGGACCGCCACCAGGCAGAGCGCCATCAGCGAGCCCGGCATCACGCCCAGGACCAGCATCGCGAGGCCGTTCGCCGAGAGCAGCCAGCGCACGTCCCGGCCCGGGGCGATCGGCCCCGCGTCGCGCGGTTCGTCGAAGTACATCAGCTTCACCACCCGCAGGTAGTAGAACGCGCCGACGAGCGAGAGCAGCACCGCGACCACCGCGAGCCAGATCTGGCCGGCCTTGATGACCGCGTCGATGACCGCGAGCTTGGCGTAGAAGCCGACCGTGGGCGGCACCCCCGCGAGCGCGAACATCAGCAGCAGCATGAGGAAGGCGAGCCAGGGATCGCGCTGGTTCAGCCCGCGGTAGTCGTCCAGCTCCTCGGCCTCGAACCCGGCGCGTGACAGGGCGAGCACCATGCCGAAGGACCCGAGGCTCATCAGCACGTAGACGACCGTGTAGAACATCGCCGCGCTGTAGGCGTCGGGCGCCGAGAACCGGTTGCCGCCCACCACGCCCGCGAGCAGGCCGAGCAGCATGAAGCCCATGTGCGAGATGGTCGAGTAGGCGAGCATGCGCTTGATGTTCGTCTGGGCGATCGCGGCGAAGTTGCCGAGCGCCATCGAGAGCACCGCCATCACCACCAGCATCTGCTGCCAGTCGCCCGCCAGGTCGATCAACCCGTTCACCAGCATGCGCACCGCCATCGCAAATGCGGCCAGCTTCGGCGCGGTGCTGATGAACAGCGTCATCGCGTTCGGCGCGCCGTGGTAGACGTCCGGGATCCACATGTGGAACGGCACCACGCCGAGCTTGAACGAGAGCCCGGCCACGACGAACACGAGGCCGAACACGAGCACCACCCCGTTCACCTGGCCGACCGCGATCACCTGCGCCATCTGGGTGAGATCGAGCGTCCCGGTGGCGCCGTACAGCATCGACATCCCGTACAGCAGCAGCCCGGAGGCGAGCGCGCCCAGGACGAAGTACTTCATCGCCGCCTCGGTCGACGTCGCCGAGTCGCGGTTGAGCGCCACCATCGAGTAGACGCACAGCGACATCAGCTCCAGCCCGAGATAGAGCGCGAGCATGTGGTTGGCCGAGATCATCACCGCCATGCCGAGCGTCGCGAACAGCGCCAGCACGAAGAACTCGCCGCGCAGCATCCCGCGCTCGGCGAGGTAGCGCCGCGAGTACACGAGCACGGCGGCCACCGCCGCATAGACGACGAGCTTCAGCACGTTCGCCATCAGGTCCGCGACGAACATCCCGCCGAACGTGTAGGCGGCCTGGCCGCCGGTGGCGCGCACGACCTGGACGGTCAGCACGAAGCAGGCCGCCAGCGTCGCGAGCGACAGCCAGTGGGTCAGGCCGCGCAGCCGCTCGGGCAGGAAGAGGTCGACGAGCAGGATGGCGGAGGCGAGCACGAGCAGCAGGATCTCGCCGTACGCCGGCAGCAGGATGGGGAGGTCGGACGCGCTCATAGCTTGCCCGCGGCCATGTGCTTGAGGAGGTCGTTCACCGATGCGTGCATCACCTCGGTGAGCGGCAGCGGGTAGATGCCCATCCCGAGCACGGCGACCGCCAGCGAGCCGAGCACGACGAGCTCGCGCGCGTCGAGGTCCGTGAGCGCCGCGACGCGCTCGTTGGCGACCGCGCCGAAGATCACGCGCTTGTACATCCACAGCGTGTAGGCCGCGCCCCAGATCAGCGTGGTCGCGGCGCACAGCGCGATCCAGAAGCTGACCTGCATCGCCCCCATGATGACCATGAACTCGCCCACGAACCCGCTGGTGGCCGGCAGGCCGCTGTTCGCCATGGCGAAGAGCATCATCAGCGCCGCGAACTTCGGCATCGTGTTCACCAGCCCGCCGTAGTCGGCGATCAGGCGGCTGTGCATGCGGTCGTACATGACCCCGATGCACAGGAACATCGCGGCCGACACGAACCCGTGCGAGATCATCTGCACCAGCGCGCCCTCGACGCCGTAGGCGTTGAAGATGAAGAAGCCGAGCGTCACGAAGCCCATGTGCGAGACCGACGAGTACGCGATCAGCTTCTTCATGTCGGCCTGCACCAGCGCCACCAGGCCGATGTAGACCACCGCGACGAGCGAGAGCGTGATCATGAAGCCCGACACGTAGGGGTCGCGCGCGGCGTCGGGCAGGATCGGCAGCGAGAAGCGCACGAACCCGTACGCCCCGAGCTTCAGCATGATCGCCGCCAGCACCGCCGAGCCGCCGGTGGGGGCCTCGACGTGCGCGTCGGGCAGCCAGGTGTGCACCGGCCACATCGGCACCTTCACCGAGAACGCCGCGAACAGCGCGAAGAACAGCCACACCTGCGCCTCCAGCGACAGCGGCACCCGGTACCAGTCGGCGAGCGCGAAGCTGCCGCCGGTCTCGTTGTACAGGTACAGGAACGCGACCAGCATCAGCAGCGAGCCGAGCAGCGTGTACAGGAAGAACTTGAGCGCCGCGTAGACCCGGTTCGGCCCGCCCCACACGCCGATCACCAGGTACATCGGGATCAGCGTGGCCTCGAAGAAGACGTAGAACAGCATCGCGTCCAGCGCCGCGAACACCCCGTTCATCAGCCCCGACATGATCAGGAACGCCGCCATGTACTGCGACACGCGCGTGCGGATCACCTGCCAGCCGGCGACCACCACCAGCACCGTGATGAAGCTGTTGAGCAGGACGAACAGCATCGAGATGCCGTCCACGCCGAGGTGGTAGAAGACGTTGAAGCGCTCGATCCACGGCGTGCGCTCGACGAACTGCATCGCGCTCGTGGCGGAGTCGAAGCGCGTGTACAGCGGCACGGTGACGAGCAGCCCGGCGACCGCGCCCAGCAGCGCGAGCGCGCGGGCGATGCGCGCGTTCTGGTCGCCGCCGGTGGCGAGCACGGCGAACCCGGCGACGATCGGGACCCAGATCGCGAGGCTCAGCCAGTTGGAGGTCTGTTCCACGCCGCCTACCCCCTGCCGAAGAGATCCAGGATGCGCTGCCAGAACCACGGCCGCATCCAGATCGCGAGCGCGAGCGCGAGCCCGATGATCATGGTGAACGCGTACTGGTAGATGAACCCGGTCTGGATCCGCCGCACGATGGCGGCGAACCCGCCCACCGCTTGCGCCGACCCGTCGATCAGCACCCCGTCGATGACGCCGACGTCGCCGCCTTTCCACAGGCCGGTGCCCGCCTTCACCGCCCCGTCGGCGAACACGCGCTGGTTGAACTCGTCGCAGCCGTACTTGTTCTCGAGGATGCGCACCAGGAACCCGAGCCGCGCGCGCAGCACGGCGGGCAGGTCCGGCCGCAGGATGTAGAGGTAGAAGGCGGTGCCGATCCCGGCGACCACCAGCCAGAACGGCGCGCTGAAGAAGCCGTGCGTGATCATCCCGATCACGCCGTGGTAGCTCTGCGCCATCTCCGCCAGGCCGGGGTGGGCGGCGTTGACCACGATCGAGTCGCCGAAATAGTCGCCGAACACCACCCGCCCGATCAGCCAGCCGGCGCCGATGGACGGGAGCGCGAGCAGGACGAGCGGCACGGTGACCACCCACGGGGATTCGTGCGGCGCGTGTCCGTGCGCCCCGTGCGCGGGGTCGTCGTGACCGTGCCCCGCGGCGTGCCGGAACCTCTCCTCGCCGTGGAACGCGTAGAACACCAGGCGGAAGCTGTACAGGGCGGTCACGAACGCGCAAGCGAGCACGCAGTAGTAAGCGAACGTCCCGCCGGGAACCGTCGCGAGGTGGGCCGCCTCGATGATCGCGTCTTTAGAGAAGAACCCGGCGAACGGCGGGAAGGCCGCGTTCGCGAACGCGCCGACCACCATGACCCCGTACGTGACCGGCAGGTAGCGCCACAGGCCGCCCATCCTGCGCATGTCCTGCTCGTGGTGCAGCGCGATGATCACCGATCCCGCGGCGAGGAAGAGCGCCGCCTTGAAGAAGGCGTGCGTGAAGAGGTGGAAGATCGCCGCCGGGTAGGCCGAGGCGCCCAGGGCCACGGTCATGTACCCGAGCTGCGAGAGCGTCGAGTAGGCGACCACGCGCTTGATGTCGTACACCACGAGCGCGATCAGTGCCATGAAGAAGGCAGTGATCGCGCCGATCACGATGACGAAGGAGAGCGCCGCCTCCGAGAGCTCGAACAGCGGCGACATCCGCGCCACCATGAAGATGCCCGCGGTCACCATGGTCGCGGCGTGGATCAGCGCCGAGATCGGGGTCGGGCCCTCCATCGAGTCGGGCAGCCAGACGTGCAGCGGAAACTGGGCGCTCTTGCCCATCGCGCCGATGAACAGGCAGATGCAGATCACCGAGAGCACGAGCCACGGCGTGCCCGGCAGCACCTCGATCGTGTCGAGCGCGAGCGCCGGGGCCTGCGCGAACACCGTCGCGTAGTCGAGCGTGCCGAAGTACGCCAGCACGAGCGCGATGCCGAGCAGGAAGCCGAAGTCGCCGACCCGGTTGACCAGGAACGCCTTGAGGTTCGCGTAGATCGCGCTCGGCCGGGTGTACCAGAAGCCGATCAGCAGGTACGAGACCAGCCCGACCGCCTCCCAGCCGAAGAAGAGCTGCAGGAAGTTGTTCGCCATCACCAGCATCAGCATCGAGAAGGTGAAGAGCGAGATGTAGGAGAAGAAGCGCTGGTAGCCGGGATCGTCGGCCATGTAGCCGATCGTGTAGACGTGCACCATGAGCGACACGAACGTCACCACCACCATCATCAGCGCGGTGAGCCGGTCGACCAGGAACCCGATCTCGAAACGGGTGCCGCCCGACGTGAGCCAGGTGTAGACGGTGCCGTTGAAGGTGTTCCCGTCGAGCACGTCGGCGAGCACCAGGCACGAGGCCACGAACGAGATGGCGACGCCGGCGATCGTGACCGAGTGCGCGCCGGCGCGCCCGACCAGCCGCCCGCCGAGGCCGGCGATGATCGCCGCGAACAGCGGCGCGAGCGGGATGACGAGGTAGAGCGACTTCATTGCGCCTCCCCTATCCCTTCAGCCGGTCGAGATCGTCGACGTTGATCGTGCGCAGGCTGCGGAACAGCACGACCAGGATCGCCAGGCCGATCGCGGACTCGGCCGCCGCGACCGTCAGGATGAAGAACACGAACACCTGCCCGCTGAGGTCGCCGAGGTAATGCGAGAAGGCGATGAAATTGGTGTTGACGGCGAGCAGCATCAGCTCGATCGCCATCAGCAGGATGATGACGTTCTTGCGGTTGAGGAAAATTCCCACCACGCTGAGCGCGAACAGGAACGCCCCCAGCATCAGGAAGTGCGATAGCGACAGCAAGCGGTCTCCCCTTCTCGCGGGGCGCGGGTGCCTGCGGCGCGTCCCGGCCGCGCGGCGGCCCGGGCGCGGCGGCACCCCGCCCCTACTCCTTCTTCTCGGCCGGCATCGACACCAGGCGCACGCGGTCGCGCCGCTTCACCGCCGCCTGGCGGGCCGGGTCCTGGTACTTCGTGTCCTTACGGCGGCGCATCGTCAGCGCGATCGCGGCGACGATCGCCACCAGCAGCAGCACCGCCGCGAGCTCGAACGGGTACACGTAGTCCGTGTACAGCAGCCGGCCGAGCGCCTTGGTGTTGCTGTAGCCCGGCCCCGGGTCGGCGGGCATCGGCAGCGTGCCGCTGGCGTAGTACTTCGCCACCACCACCAGCGCCATCTCGAACACCACCAGCACGCCGACCGCGGCGCCGAGCGGCAGGTAGCGCCAGAACCCCTCGCGCAGCCGGTCGAGGTTGATGTCGAGCATCATGACCACGAACAGGAACAGGACCATGACCGCGCCCACGTACACCAGCACCAGCGCGATCGCGAGGAACTCCGCGCGCAGGAGCATCCAGATCGCCGCCGCGGTGAAGAAGGCGAGCACCAGGAAGAGCGCGGCGTGCACCGGGTTGCGCGCGGTGATGACGCGCAGGCCCGCGAACGCGAGCAGCGCGGCGAAGACGTAGAAGACGAGGAGCTCGATGGTCATCTTCGCCTAGCGGTAGGCCGCGTCCGCCGCGCGCGCCCGGGCGATCTCGGCCTCGTACCGGTCGCCCACCGCGAGCAGCATCTCCTTCGTGTAGTAGAGCTCGCCGCGCCGCTCGCCGTGGTACTCGAGGATGTGGGTCTCGACGATCGAGTCGACCGGGCACGACTCCTCGCAGAAGCCGCAGAAGATGCACTTGGTGAGGTCGATGTCGTAGCGCGTGGTGCGGCGCGTGCCGTCGCCGCGCTCGGCCGTCTCGATCGTGATCGCGAGCGCCGGGCAGACCGCCTCGCACAGCTTGCACCCGATGCAGCGCTCCTCGCCGTTCGGGTAGCGCCGCAGCGCGTGCAGGCCGCGGAAGCGCGGGCTCGCCGGGGTCTTCTCCTCCGGGTACTGCAGCGTGATCTTGCGCGCGAACAGGTGCCGCCCGGTGACCGCGAGCCCCTGGAAGAGCTCGATCAGCAGGAAGGACCTGAGGAAGTCGCGGACGCGTTCGACCATGGTGGGGCCTCGCCTCCCTACTGCCACGGGTTCCACGGCGTCTGCATCCACGCCGCGACCAGCACCAGCCACACGATGGTGAGCGGGATGAACACCTTCCAGCCGAGGCGCATGATCTGGTCGTAGCGGTAGCGCGGGAAGGTCGCGCGGAACCACAGGAAGCAGAAGAGCAGGAACCCGATCTTCAGCACCAGCCAGAAGAATCCCGGGATCGCGTTGAGCAGCGGGGCGTCGATCGGCGGCAGCCAGCCGCCGAGGAACATGATCGTCGCGAGCGCCGAGACCAGGATCATGTTGGCGTACTCGCCGAGGAAGAACACGGCGAAGGTCATGCCGGAGTACTCGACGTGGAACCCGGCCACGATCTCGGACTCCCCTTCCGCGACGTCGAACGGCGCGCGGTTGGTCTCGGCCACCGCCGAGATGAAGTACACCAGGAACATCGGCAGGAGCGGCAGCCAGTTCCAGGAGAGGAAGTTCAGCCCCTCCGCGGCGAATCGGCCGCGCGCCTGGCCGTTGACGATGTCCGACAGGTTGAGGCTCTGCGACACGAGCAGCACGCACACCAGCGCGAATCCTGCGAGACTGCGATTACT
>WBZO01007300.1_pt1 | contig 10294 bp, 5 predicted proteins | sample 5204261 | NCBI WGS metagenome assembly WBZO01 (sample SAMN12412400, study PRJNA552823) | activated sludge metagenome | isolation source: activated sludge from anammox sidestream of wastewater treatment plant... | place: USA: North Carolina | collected 2017-09
CTTCCGGACTGGACAGCCGCCCAAAGGTACGGATCGACAGCTCCGTGGCATAGCCTTCGATTCGCCCTGTCGGTAACTCAACGTTTTCGCGATTCAGCGCATCCCGCACGTCCAGCGGCGTCAACCCGTGCGCCGCCAACTTGGCCGGGTCAATCTGCAGCTTCATCGCGAAGCGCTTCTCGCCCCAGATGCGGACTTCACTAACCCCCGGAATCGTTTGCAGCCGCTCCTTGAACGCATCGTTGGCGATTGCCGACAACTCCAACAAATTCAGCCGGTCGCTTTGAATCGTCATCGAGACAATCGGGCTGGCGTCGGCATCCGACTTTGACACAATCGGCGGATCAACATCCGGTGGCAAATTGCGGGTAGCGCGCGATACGCGGTCTCGTACATCATTGGCCGCGTCCTCCATGTCGACCCCCAACTCAAACTCGACTGTGATCGTGCTGCGGCCGTCGCTCGAGGTTGAGGTTAGTGAACGTATGCCCGCGATGCCGTTAATCGACTCTTCCAACGGCTCCGTAATCTGCGACTCGATCACGTCGGCATTAGCGCCGGTGTAACTGGTCGAGACGGTGATAATCGGTGGATCGACGCTCGGGTACTCGCGCACGCCCAGAAATAAATAACTGATCACGCCGAAGAGCACGATCAAGATCGACAAGACGATTGCCAGTACTGGACGATTGATGGTAACCGAGGAGAGGTTCATTGGCCGCGCCTTAGTTGTCTCGCAGTTGCTTGATTTGCACTCCCTTGCCTTCGCCGAGCTGAAGCAGACCGGTGACGATCAATGTGTCCTCCGCCTTCAGTCCAGCCGTGATTTGAATCGATTTCTCTGTGCGAATCCCCGTGGTTACCCGTACCGCACGCGCCACGCCGTTGTCGCTCACAAACACTTTTTCCCCGTTGAGTTCCGGAATCACGGTCTCGGTTGGAACGACGATGGCGTTGGGGATTTCCTCCAGCGTCAGCTCCACGCGCGCAAAGGCTCCGGGAATCAGGATCTCCCGGGGATTCGGGATTCGCGCCCGCGCCTTGATCGTCCGCGTCCCCTGGTCGATTTTCGATTCAATTGCGTAGACGGTCCCGTCAAACGTTGAGTCCAGATCCCCGACGCGCACCAGCACCTTGGCGCCATCACGCAATAGTCCGGCATATTTCTCCGGGATCGCGAATTCCACTTTGACCGGATCAAGATCCTGCATCGTGGCCGCCAGCATATTTGGCGACACATAACCGCCTTCACTGACATAGCGCAGTCCGACCCGGCCATCAAAGGGCGCCCGGATCTCGGTCTTGGCCAACTGCGACTCGATCACTTCGCGCTCGGCCTGAATCATCTTGTAGCGATTCAACGCTTGATCGTATTCTTCCTGACTGATCACCTTGATCTCGAACAGATTCCGTTTACGCAATTCCTCGTCCGCCGCCAGTTTCTCTTCGAGTTCTTTGCGCCTGAGCTGCGCGCGCAGTTCGGCATCATTGACCTTGAGCATCAACTGTCCAGACGTGACCCGCGAACCTTCCTGAAAATAGACATTGGTGATGCGTCCGGAGATTTCCGAGCGCAGTTCTACTTCCTCATTCGCTAGTAGCGTACCGGTCGTAAAGATCTTGTTCGCCAGTGGCTGCGGTCGAACCACCAGCGCCTCAACCGGCACCGTCGCCGCTCCGCGGCTGCCGCCGCCCGGCTTGCCCGTTCCGTCGCTGCAACCACAGGCGGTCAAAAGGGCCGCCAAAATAGCCGCCAGAGTAATTGCCAAGGGGATTTTTCTCATGGGTGGATATCGGTCCTGCATTATTAAGTATAGGTCGATTTTGGTCATTTGGTTCCCGCTGAGTCAGATGATTCGGCCAGCTTTCGCAATGTATCGCGATTCAGACATTGAGCACGTACAGACGCTCAGCGGCTGTAATCGCGCCGCTGTCAATGTAACCGACCGGCCGGGAAATATAGCGGATCTTGCCGATTTTGATATCCGTATCGTGATGCAAATGCCCGAAAAATGCGTGGGTCACCAGCGCGCACCCGGTGATGGCCGCTTCGATCGTCGTCGCCCCGTGATAGGCATTCCAGTAGTCCCGCGGCGTCCCACCATAAACCAGCAATTGCCGCGACGGCACGAAGTGCGTGACGACGATCACGCGCTCGGCGCCGCCGTCGACCGCTTCCGCCAATTGCGCCCGTAGGGCTGTCGCCATCGATGCCGTAATCTCGGCATCGCTCCGGCACAATCCGGCCCGGCTCAGTCCCTGCGCCGGCTCATGCAGATCCCTGAGCCACCAGACGTTCTGCATGTCGTTCCACATGTGTGTCTGCCCGGTTCGCGGGTTCGTCCAGACGCCGCGGGCGTAGTCTGTAGAAGTCGCGGTCGTGTCCAGGTCGGCGTTGCGGTAGGAATAATCGTACCAGCCCATGCACCCGGCGACGGCAATTCCCCCGACAGCAACCGGGCGGTCGTGGAGCATCACGAAGCCGTTGGCCTCAGCGATTTTCGGCAGATGAACATTGTACTTCCCACCAGAATCGAGTCCCGTCAGAAGCGCTCGCTTCGACTCGATCCAGATATCATGGTTCCCGGGTACCATAACTTTGAGTGCCGGCAAATTGGCAAACTGACGCAAAGTCCAATTGAAATCCTCCAGATTTCCGGCGATGTCCCCGCCCATCATGAAGACATCGGGAGAAGCGGCAAGCACAGCGTCTCGCAATGCTGGAACGAACTCTCGATTAGCTACTGAAGAGTCAACATGCAGGTCGGATACGAAGACGATTCGAGTCATCTTATTTCCATCGGTCCCCTCGGCTATAAGCAGTATTCTTCTTACGCAGTCAAGATCGATTCCGCAATTTCGTCGAACAGCTCCCCGGTAAGTGCTTATTTAAAAACAAGTTGACTATGGCACGACTATTTTTGTCACTTATGACCTCTCCTCAATGGAATGTGAAATCTTTCACTAAATTTTCGCTTATACGGCTGCAAATCCTTGACTTGGTACTCTTGTTTCTCTAATTTGGCAACCGTCGGCGAGGAGCATGAGTTCCCCGCCCCTTTAGGAGAGACAACGAGCCGCGCGATTAGATGCCAGACATAGTCGACAGCAGCGGCTTTTTTTGTGGGCGGGACTGACTGCAGCTTAACTAAGGCCGGTCACCCACCCGATTTATTTCTGCCGTGAGATACACGGAAGGGAGAATTCTTCATGAAGAGCGATTCGTTCAACGCCTTTGCGATGGCGCAGCAGCAGTTTGACAAAGCGGCTGACTTCCTGAACCTCGACGAAGGCACGCGCGGCCTGCTCAGAGAACCGCTGCGCGAGTATCATTTCAGCATCCCGGTGCACATGGATGACGGCAAGGTCAAAATCTTCCGCGGCTTCCGTGTCCAGCACAACGATGCGCGCGGACCCAGCAAAGGCGGGATTCGCTTCCACCCCCACGAGACCGTCGACACCGTCCGCGCTCTGGCGATGTGGATGACCTGGAAATGCTCGGTCGTTAATATCCCGCTCGGTGGCGGTAAGGGCGGCGTGATCTGTGATCCGCATAACCTCAGCCAGCGCGAACAAGAACAAATCTGCCGCGGCTGGATTCGTCAATTGTGGCGTAATGTCGGTCCGCTGGCCGACGTGCCTGCTCCCGATGTCATGACGAACGCCCAGCACATGCTGTGGATGCTTGATGAATACGAACACATCACCGGCGAAAAGAGCCCCGGTCTGATTACCGGCAAGCCGGTCGGCATGGGCGGCTCACTCGGACGTACCGAAGCCACTGGCTATGGCGTCATCTACACCGTCCGCGAAGCCCTTAAGGAGCTGAACATGAAGCCGGAGAATACTACGGCGGCATTCCAGGGCTTCGGCAATGTTTCCCAGTACGCTCTTCAGCTCTACCAGCGTATGGGCGGCAAGCCGATCTGCGTCTCCTGTTGGGATCAGAAAGACCAGACCTCGTACACGTATCGCAAGATGTCGGGTATCACCTTCGAGGAACTGATCGGTATCACCGACCGCTTCGGCGGCGTCGACAAGACCAAGGCTAAAGACCTCGGCTACGAGATATTGCCGGGTGATGCCTGGATTGAGCAGGATGTTGATATCCTCGTACCCGCGGCGATCGAGAACCAGGTAACTGCCGAAACCGTCAAGAAAGTGTCGAAGAAGGTGCGGATTGTAGCCGAAGGCGCCAATGGCCCGACTACGCCGGAAGCCGACAAGGTGTTGGAATCGCGCGGTATCTTCCTGATCCCCGACTTCCTCGCCAACGCCGGCGGTGTAACCTGCAGCTACTTTGAACAGGTGCAGAGCAACATGAACTACTACTGGGAGAAGGATGAGGTCCTTGGCAAGCTCGACGTCAAGATGACCTCGGCATTCTCCGATGTCTGCGATCTGGCCAAGAAGAAGAAACTCTATATGCGCGACGCGGCCTATATGATTGCTGTCAGTCGCGTGGCCCAAGCCTGCCGCGACCGCGGTTGGGTGTAAGCTTACACTGCAGTGGGTCAACAGAGATGAGCCGGCAACGGCTCATCTCTTTTTTGTGCTTGCGATTGCGCCAGCTACAGCAGATCCGCCGACGCCGTCGGCACCTTCAGCTTCCCCTCTGAACGCGCAACGTATGTCGCCGCCGTGATATCGCCGGTCACATTCAACGTCGTGCGGCACATATCGAGGAACCGATCGACGCCGAGAATCGCTGCGATCAAGCCCGGATTCACACCGATTGAAACCAGCACAACAATGATAAAGGGGATCGAGGCCGCCGGTACTCCTGCTGTGCCGACGCCACCCAGAATCGCCAGGTAGGCCACCATAATCTGCTGCCCCAGTGACAGATCGACTCCCGCCAATTGCGCCAGAAACAGCACGCTGACCCCTTCATACAGCGCAGTACCGTTTTGATTCGCCGTCGCGCCGATCGTCAGCACGAAATTGTTGATCTGGCGCGGTACGCCGAGATTGGCTTCGGTCACCCGGATCGTCGTCGGCAGCGTGGCATTTGAGGACGATGTCGAAAACGCCGTCAACATGACGGTTCGTACGCGCTCGAAGAACAGCAGCGGCGAAATCCGTGACAAGAATCGAACTGATAGCGAATAGACCACAAACATGTGGATCGACAATCCCAGCAATACCGTCAGGATAAACCAGCTCAGCGCCTGCAACAGATCGAGACCGAAACGCGCGATCGTGTTGAAAACCAGGCACGCCACGGCCACTGGTGCAAACAGCATTACGATATCGATCACCCGCGAGCAGACCTTGAACAATGATTCGCTCAGTCGTACCACCGGCGCAGCCGCCTCGGCCGGCACCAGCGTGATGGCGATGCCAATAATGAGTGCGAAAAACATCATGTGCAGAAGATTCGGCGGATCGGAGGCCACCGCTGCGATCGGGTTTGCCGGAACGAGGGTCTTAACCACCTGCTGGAACGGCGACTCATCCTTGATCGCCGTCTGGGCAGCTTCCACCCGCCGGCTGGCATCGCCGCCAAAGCGCTCCTGCAGCGCTTGCGCCGTCGCTGGATCAACCCGCTCGCCGGGGCGGATCGTGTTCGCCAAGCCAATCCCAATCACCACCGAAATGGCCGAGATCAGCAGGGTATAGACCAGGCACTTCAACCCCACCCGCCCGAGTGTCCGGATATCCCCGATTCCGGCGATTCCCGCCACCAGCGACGAAAACACCAGCGGCACCACGATCATCAGCAGAAGCCGCAAAAACAGCTGACCGACCGGTTCGGTGAGGTTGCGGATCAACCACCCAATCCGCTCATCATTTCCCCCCAGCCAGAGGTTGACAGCGATGCCCCCGAGGATTCCCGCGGTCAGACCCGCCAGAATCCACCAGTGCAGTTGCCAGCGAAAGTTGCGAAGTGATGCCTTCATTGATCGGTCGAATATAGTGCCGCGTTCGTCTCAACAGAAGCGCCAATTTCCCGCGGCACCGCGCCGCAATTTGCTGCGGCGGCATCCATACTTTTGTGTATCTTGTGGTCGATGAACGACGACACAACTTCCCCGCACGGCGACGCCCTCACCCCTTTTGATCGCAAGACTTTTGACTCCTCCGGGACGATTTCCGTCATTGGTTCCGGCGCCATCGGCGGCAAAGCGCAGGGACTGGCTTTCGTCAAGGACGCCGTCGTGCCGCACGTGGACGCCGCTCGATTTCCCAGTCTCGGCGTCAATCTGCCTACGCTGACAATCCTCACTACCACAGTTTTTGACGAGTTTATGGCCGAAAACCGTCTTTATGAATTGGCCATGCGCGATGACATCCGTGACGACCAGATCACGCACGCGTTTGTCGAAGCCAGCCTGCCGGCGCGCATTGTCGGCGATCTGCGTGCGCTGGCCGAAAAGGTTCACAGCCCGCTCGCGATCCGCTCATCGAGCCTGTTCGAAGACGCCCTGCACGAACCCTTTGCCGGTGTCTATCGCACGAAGATGATTCCGAACAACCAGGACGACCCCGATTACCGCTTTCGCGCTTTGACGGAGGCAATTAAGTACGTCTTTGCCTCGACCTTCTTTCGCGATGCCAAGAATTATATCAAGACCACTAAGCAGAATCCCCGCAACGAGAAGATGGCGGTCATCATTCAAAAAGTTGCCGGTGAACGGCGTGATGAGCGCTTTTATCCCGTGGTCTCCGGCGTTGTCCGCTCCTACAACTTCTACCGCTCCGGTAACGCCAAGCCGGAAGACGGCATCGTCAGCCTCGCCCTCGGCCTTGGCAAGACTGTTGTCGACGGGGGCGTCTGCTGGACCTACTCACCGGCCTTTCCGCGCGCCAATCCGCCGTACAAGACCATCCGCGAGATGATTCAGGGTACGCAAACCAAGTTCTGGGCGATCACTCTCGGGAAGGTGCCTCACGACCCGCTGGAGGAAACTGAGTATCTGGTCCAATGCGACATCGCCGAGGCAGAGGATCATGGCACACTCGCCTTTGTCGCTTCTACTTATCAAGCCGACAATGACCGCATTGTCACCGGTCTGACCGGCAATGGTCCCCGGATTGTGACGTTTGCCCCGCTTCTTAAAGTCACCGACATCCCGATCAACGACATGATCCGTTACCTGTTACGACTCTGTGAGGAAGCTGTCGGCCATGAAGTCGAAATGGAGTTTGCCCTGACCATCAATCACTCCGACCAGGCGGCCAAATTCTGGATTTTGCAGGTGCGGCCGATGTTTGTCTCCCACACTCGTGTCGATGTTGAGGAGGCGGAAATGGCCGCGCCGGAGGTGATTGCAGCTTCGGAGCGGGTCCTCGGCAACGGCTTCGTCAACACCATCCGCGATGTCGTCTTCATGCACCCCAAGTTGTTCACCGACAAGGAGTCCTATCTGATTGCCTCTGAGTTGGAAACCATCAACCACCGGTTGGCGCTGGAGGGACACCCTTACCTACTGGTCGTCTTCGGCCGCCTTGGCACCACCGACCCGCCCGCCGGGATCCCGGTGCAATGGTGGCAAATCTCCGATGCCAAGGTCATTATCGAGACCTCTCTGCCGGAGATGCACGTCGAAATGTCCCAGGGCTCGCACTTCTTCCATAACGTGATCAGTTCACAAGTTGGTTATTTTTCGGTACCGCACACTGCAAAATATCCGATAAATTGGGAGTGGCTGCGCGCACAGCACACCGTCATTGACAGTGCATTCGTGCGCTACGTTAAACTCGCTTCACCGTTGCGCGTGAAGATTGACGGCCGCCGCGGGCGCGGGGTGATAACGATATGACCGATCCGAAACCCACTTCCGACAAACTGCTCTGGTTCCTGCGTGAACGCGCCAAGGAACTCAACTGCCTCTACCGCATCGAGGAGTGGCTCAACAAACCCGGTGTCACGCTCGATCAGGTGTGCATGGGCATCATTGAATCGATCCCTCCCGGCTGGCAATACCCCGACATTTGTCAGTCCCGCATCATCCTTGAGGACTCCACCTTCACGACCTCCGGTCTGCGCGAGACTCCGTGGGCGCAGACAGTACCACTCAAGGTCTTCGACGAAGTCATCGGCACCATCAGCGTCTACTACTCACGCGAAATGCCCCATGAGGACGAAGGGCCGTTTCTCAAAGAGGAAACCAAGCTCCTCGCCACCATCGCCGAGCGCCTTTCGAGCTTCATCACTTTCCAGAAGATGCGTACCGTGTTTACGCAATATCGTACCGCCGCACAGGAGCTGGTCGAGCAAGCGCGTCCGGAGTGGCGGGTTGTTCTCGACCTGCTCAGTCGTACCGATCGTAACCTGTATTACAATATCTCCACCAAGATGCTCAATTACCTGTGCTGGACTGGCGTGGATGACGCCAAGCGGTTGGCGCAGTACTACGATCCCGAGGATGCCGGCGAAACCGACAGCCTGCTCAAGGACTCCAATGTTCCGCACCGCAAGCGCCTGCTGCTCGAAGGCAGCGAACTGATCAGCGACGAGACTTTCAAGATTGCGGCCGACGAGCTCTCCGCCGCGGAGATTCTCTCGTTTATCCAGCGCTGGATTCAACAGGACAAGCTCAGTTTCCTGATCAAGACGCTGGCCAACATCAATACACCGATCTCCGAATTGAATGAGGCCGTTCGCCGTTATCATCGCATGGCACCCGAAGGACACGATATCCCGGTGAACACCAAGCGGGGCCTGATGGTGTCGTTGATCCGCCGCATCTTCTCCGAGTCGCTCGACTACATCAACATCGCCAAACATTTCGTCGAGATCAACGATGTCTTCGATCTGATGCACAATGTCATCTACTTGTCGGAGTCACAGGGCAAGCTCGGCGGCAAGGCCGCCGGTATCTTTCTCGCCGGCCAGATTCTCAAACGCGCAGGCGAATCCAACGAACTGCTGGCACAGGTGCAGACACCGCGCGCCTACTACATCACATCCGACGTTGTACTGCATTTCATGAGTTACAACAATTTCGAAGAGGTGATTGAGCAGAAGTACAAGGAGATCGATCAGATCCGTCTCGAATATCCCAACGTAGTTCAGACCTTCAAGAACGCGGTGTTTCCGCCGGATATCATCAAGGCCCTTTCGGTCGTGCTCGACGATTTTGGCGAACACCCGCTGATCGTACGCAGTTCGAGTTTGCTGGAAGATCGCACCGGCTCCGCCTTTTCCGGCAAGTACAAGAGCCTTTTCCTCGCCAACCAGGGCTCCAAGGAGAAGCGTCTGGCTGCCCTCATGGACGCAATCGCAGAGGTCTACGCCTCGACCTTCGGTCCCGATCCGATCGAGTACCGTGCCGAGCGAGGCTTGCTCGATTTCCACGAGGAGATGGGCATCATCATTCAGGAAGTGATCGGCACGCGTATCGGCCGCTATTTCTGCCCGGTCTTTGCCGGCGTCGCGTTCAGCCGCAACGAGCTGCGTTGGTCGCCGCGCATCAAGCGTGAAGACGGTTTGCTGCGCATGGTTGTCGGGCTCGGCACTCGCGCCGTCGATCGCACGAGCGACGATTACCCAATCCTCGTCTCCCCCGGACAGCCCGGGCTGCGGGTGAATGTCACCGTCGAAGAGGCCGTCCGCTATTCGCCCAAGATGATGGACGTCATCGACCTTGAAACCAACTCATTTGTGACTCTGCCGGTCGGTGAAGTTCTGAGCAAGTTTGGCGACGATATCCCGATGATCGAGCAGATCGTCTCGCTCGACAAAGGCGACCGCCTCCAACGCCCAGTTGGCATCAATCTGCACCTCGGCAGCGAGCACGCGGTAGTCACCTTCGACGGCTTGCTGGCAAATACCCGGTTCATGAGCCAGATCCAGGCCATTCTGCAGACACTGGAAGAGAAGCTCGGTAATTCGGTCGATATCGAATTTGCCCACGACGGGAAGAACTTCTACTTGCTCCAGTGCCGGCCGCAAAGTCACTCTGACGACAGTGCACCGGCGCCCATCCCCAAGGACCTGCCGGCCGAAAAGACGATTTTCACCGCCAACCGGTATGTTTCCAACGGTCGGATGCCCGATATCACACATATAGTCTACGTCGACCCCGAAAAATACAAAGGTCTCGGCGATCGACCGTCGCTGCTGGCCGTCGGACGCGCCATCAGCCGCCTTAATCAACTGCTGCCGAAGCGGCAGTTCATTCTGATCGGCCCCGGCCGGTGGGGCAGCCGTGGCGACATTAAACTCGGTGTCAGCGTCACCTACTCTGACATCAACAACTCGGCGATGCTGATCGAGGTTGCCCGTACCAGCGGCAATTACCAACCCGATCTTTCCTTCGGCACTCACTTCTTCCAGGACTTGGTC
>WBZO01007302.1_pt1 | contig 10293 bp, 10 predicted proteins | sample 5204261 | NCBI WGS metagenome assembly WBZO01 (sample SAMN12412400, study PRJNA552823) | activated sludge metagenome | isolation source: activated sludge from anammox sidestream of wastewater treatment plant... | place: USA: North Carolina | collected 2017-09
TAGTTACGTAGCGAAGACTATGCGCCTATTTCACTGCCTTGCCAGCCCCCAAAATACACTCGCCGAAATACCCAACTTATTTCCGGCACGTTCCTTAGGAACGTGTCGGAAATAACTTACGCATTTGGGCGGCGTCTTTTGGGCGCTGGCTGTGTTAGTGAAATAGTTACGTAGCTAAGGCTATGTGCCTATTTCACTGCCTTGCCAGCCCCCAAAATACACTCGCCGAAATACCCAACTTATTTCCGACACGTTCCTTACCGGGCTAAAAAGGTGTCTTTTCCGCCCAGAGCCAAGCAAATTTTTCAGCAATAGCTAAGGCTATTCCTTCAAAATTTGCTTTGTTCTGGACAAAAAATCCATTCTTTTACCTCCGGCGGCCCAACCCCAACAGCATCTAAAAACGAGCAATTTTTCGTCAATTTTTCTCCTTTTTTCCCTTGTGTAGCAGTGCTACGGAGCTGAAAAAAGGGGAAAAGTGGCGTAAAAGGGCCGTTTTTTAGCCAAGTGACCAAATCGCAAACAAACTCTTAGAGAGGAGCATTTTTTTTAAAATTCAAAGAAATTAAAAAAAGCGACTCTTTCTAAAAGGTTATTTGGGGGCTGCAACCGCTATTGGACTTATGAAACAGCCACACCCTCCTAACCCCGTTACAAATGATCGGCGAAAGCCGATAGCAGGCTGCTGTGGATCTTTAGAATCCAGGCAGGGCGCCTGTCGCAGGCCTTTGAAACAGCATCAACTTTTATGTGCTTTGTCTCGGGATACTTCCATTCCAGGCAGAGTTCTATAACGAAAACCCATATTTATGAGTGCAATTATTGATATTCTGGCCAGAGAGATCCTCGACTCAAGGGGTAACCCGACCGTTGAAGTCGAAGTGCTGACGGAAGACGGCTATTTTGGCCGCGCCGCCGTACCCTCGGGCGCCTCAACGGGCAAATACGAAGCTGTGGAGCTTAGAGATGGTGAAAAAAGCCGCTATTCAGGCAAAGGGGTGTATAAAGCCTGCGAAAACATCGAAGAAATTATTGCTGACAACCTCATCGGCGAAGATGTTTTTGACCAGCGCTACCTCGACCAGATCATGCTCGACCTGGACGGCACGCCGAACAAGGGCAACCTCGGCGCAAATGCCATCCTTGGTGTCTCCCTGGCAGTAGCAAAAGCCGCTGCCGAAGAAGCAGGCCTGCCGCTCTACCGCTACGTGGGCGGTGCCAATGCCCACGTGCTCCCCGTTCCGATGATGAACATCCTCAACGGCGGCGCACATGCAGACAACGGAATTGATTTCCAGGAATTTATGATCATGCCCGTCGGTGCAGAGCTGTTTTCGGAAGGCCTCCGGATGGGCGTGGAAGTTTTTCACCATTTAAAAGAAGTGTTGAAAAGCAAGGGCTACTCGACCAACGTCGGCGATGAAGGCGGTTTTGCCCCCAACATCAAATCCAACGTCGAAGCTATCGAAACCGTGCTGCAGGCCATTGAAAAGGCGGGCTACGTTCCAGGCGAAGACATCATGATTGCTCTTGATCCGGCAGCATCCGAGTTTTTCGATGAAAAAACTGGCATGTACCACCTGAAAAAATCCACCGGCGACAAGCTTAGCTCCGCAGAAATGGTTGCCTTCTGGACAGACTGGAGCAAGAAATACCCGATCTTTTCTATTGAAGACGGAATGGCAGAAGACGACTGGACGGGCTGGAAAGACCTGACCAAATCCATTGGCAAGCGCGTACAACTGGTGGGAGACGACCTGTTCGTTACCAACACCGTCCGCCTGCAGCAGGGCATAGACAAAGGAGTTGCCAACTCCATCCTGATCAAAGTGAACCAAATCGGCACCCTGACCGAAACTATCAACGCCGTGAACCTGGCCGTGCGCAATGGCTACACCAGCGTCATGAGCCACCGCTCCGGCGAAACGGAAGATACAACCATCGCCGACTTAGCTGTTGCCCTGAATACAGGGCAGATCAAGACTGGCTCGGCTTCCCGTTCTGACCGGGTTGCGAAATACAACCAGTTGCTACGGATAGAAGATGAACTGGGCGACACTGCTTTCTACCCGGGAAAGTCTTTGCTGACAAAATAGTGGATTGTTTATTGCGGAAAAAAAGGGCTGCAGGCCGGCCTCTTCCCTGCAATTGAATTTAAAAACCTGCTGTCATGGCCATCAAAAACTCCAACCCGCTTTACATCCTGTGGAGGAAACTCCCTCCACCGCTGCGCAATAAGTACATCCTGTCGCTGATCGTCTTTTTTGTCTTGATGATCTTTTTGGACAGGCACGACCTATTGACACAGTGGAAGCTGAAAAGCTCCGTAAAGCGGCTGGAACACGACAAGGCCTACTACGAGCAAAAAATCAAGGAGGCCAGGCAGGATCAGATCAATGTGGAGCAGAACAAAGAGCAGTTTGCCAGGGAAAAATACCACATGCACAAATCCAACGAAGACGTGTTTATTATTCAAAGCGAAAAATAGGAATCTGGCAATTCAGACGGAGCCTTGGCAGAGAGCCAGACGAAGCTCTCCAATGACTGGCTGTATTGCCTTCCACCATCCATTAATCGTATGTCTGTTTTAGTAAATAAAAATTCAAAAGTTATCGTACAGGGTTTCACTGGTAAGGAAGGAACCTTCCACGCCAGCCAGATGATCGAATACGGCACCAATGTGGTTGGCGGTGTAACTCCTGGCAAAGGAGGTCAAACCCACTTGGACCGCCCTGTTTTCAACACCGTTGAGGAGGCCGTTACGCAGGCCGGAGCTGACGTTTCTGTCATTTTTGTGCCCCCTGCTTTTGCCTCTGATGCCATAATGGAAGCTGCGGATGCAGGTATCAAAGTCATTATCTGTATCACCGAAGGCATTCCCGTTCAGGACATGGTCAAAGTGAAGGAGTACCTGGCAGGTAAACCAGGCAGCCGACTGATTGGCCCGAACTGCCCCGGCGTCATTACGCCAGAGGGAGCCAAATGTGGCATCATGCCGGGCTTTATCCATCGCCTGGGCCGCATTGGCATCGTAAGCCGTTCAGGCACATTGACTTACGAAGCAGTTGACCAGGTGACCAAGGCAGGCCTCGGACAATCTACTTGCATCGGTATCGGTGGCGACCCCATCGTAGGCACCACGACCAAAGAAGCTGTTCAGCTCTTGATGGAGGACCCCGATACAGACGGCATCATCATGATTGGCGAAATCGGCGGAGGTATGGAGGCGGAAGCGGCGCACTACGTCAGACAACACGGAACCAAGCCGGTAGTGGGATTCATCGCCGGACAAACTGCACCGAAGGGCAGAAAAATGGGCCATGCAGGGGCCATCATTGGCGGTGCAGACGACACAGCATCGGCTAAAATGAAGATCATGGCTGAGTGCGGCATCCATGTTGTAAACTCCCCAGCGATGATAGGAGAAACAATGCGCAAGGTGCTGGCAGGTGAAATGTGATTTTAGAGCCTGCTCTGGAGCTGAAAAAGCGGGTTAACTTCGACACCGAAGTTAACCCGCTTTTTTGAAATGCCTTTGAGCAAGGTACGGTGCAACAGCACATTCCAGTGGGATGAGGAGCCTCCATCCCACCGCACCTTATCTGAGGGCTTTAGCTCCCACCTGGTGCAATCCTCCTCTTCGGGACTGCCCAGTGCTCCTTTAGAGAGCATGTTGGGGTTTTGGCCACTTGGCTGAAAACGGCCCTTTTTAGTTCGGTAAGCTCAATTCAAACAGCACTCGGCTCAAGCACCAAAACCCCCAACATGCTTGAAGCTCCGGAGGGCTAAGCACTTATTTGTTGAATAGCCAGTGCGTAAAAGAATTGGTGAGAGCAACGACAATTGCCAAGGCCAGTGCCCACCAGAAATCCTTGATCTTCAAGCCTTTGAGGAAGTAGTCAGCCACCATCAGGATGAGCGCATCCAGAACAAAACTGAACAAACCCAGTGTGATCCAGCGGATGGGTGTGGAGATCCAGTATAAGAAACTGCCCAGCGTGGAGTTGAGGAGTGCTACGACCAGGCCGACGATGAGTGCCCGGGAGAAGTCCGTCACCTCAACGCCTCTTAAGAACTGAGCACCCAGCCAGACAGCAGCGGTGTTGGCAAGGACGGTGATGATGAATTCTGTCATAGAAAAAGAAGGTTTTGTTATTTGTTATCTCGGTTTGTTGCCCGTTCTCTGCAGGCTTTCCAACTGGCGCCTCAGCTCCTGGTTTTCCTTGGAAAGCTCGTCCACCAGCCTGGTTTTGCGATCCAGCTCCTGTTGAAGGTTCTGATTTACCGAGCGGAGTGTTTCTAAGTCAAGCGATTTTGTGTCGCCCGTATTGTCTGGTGCGGCATTTCCGTTTTCAGCCGCCTTATCTATGCCCAGCAGGTTTTTGATGTTTTGTATCCCGTCCTCGCCGTTGTAGTAGGAGGCGGCGAGATAAGCTAATGGTGCTACAATGATCATCACTACGAGGAAACGTGTAAATCCGGTTACTCTTAATGGTGGCCTTCTTGACATTTCTTTATTTTTTTGGGGTAAATGTAAAAACCCTTCGGCAGGATGCCACGACTTCTTCTACTGAAACTTCAATTTTTTTGATGAATTGGCCATCTGCGAATTGCAAAAGCTGAAAATGATATTTTTACGGCTATTTTGGCGACTTAACACACCATCTTATGAGCAACAGAATCCTTTTAATCGTCTTTCTCCTGTTATTAGCCATTTTTGGAATTTCTAGAATCTTCTCCGACAAAAATGAGCGCAGCTTCGACCCCGACCTCGTAAAAGTTGACTCTACCCAAGTCACATCGGTCATAGTGCAATCCAAGGCCGATGGCTTTGAGCAGGTACTGCTCAGGCGGGAAGCAGAAGGCTGGACTGTTTCAAAAAACAACCTGACGCAGCCAGTTGATCCGCCCTCCGTCCATCAATTATTGGCAGTGTTGTCCTATGTCAGGAGCAGCTACATCGCAGCCAAGAAGGAGGAGAAATGGGACGAATTTGAGTTGAAAGACGGGCAGGCATCTCACATCGTCGTTTACGGAGGAAATAAAGTACTCGCTGACTTTTATGCTGGAAAATACACCGTCAATCCAGAAGTAAACCAGATCACCTCGTTTCTGCGCCTGAAAAAAGGAGCGGAAGTCTATGCCGTAGAAGGCATGGCGGGCATGTTGCTGGCGCAGGGGTTTGACAGCTACCGGAGCAAGCAAATATTGAAGCTCGACCACTATGCCGTCGGAAAACTCGACTACGAAGGCGATTTGCCCTACACCATCGCATTGGAGGGAGGCCAATGGCTGAAGAACGGCAAGGTTGCGCTGGACAGCAACCGGGTGCGGAGCTTTTTGCTGAACCTCCGCAACATGTCTGGTGAAACCTTTGTGGACAAGTTCAGCCCCGAGGCAAGCCAGGACAAATTGTTGAAGAAGCTCACCATCAGTGGCAGCAATATGCCACAGCCGGTGATCGTTCGTTGTTGGCAGGATACGACCCTTGCCAGGCCCTTTGTCATTCAGTCTAGCCAATTCCCCGAATCGTTTTTTGAAAGTGATTCTACTCGGCTTTTTGCACGCATTTTCAAGCTCACGGAAGACTGGTAAGCTTGCGCAGAGACTCCAGACTTTTCGGGATTAGAACATGGTGAGATTTGGCTACTTGGCTAAAACGGCCCTTTTTTACCTGCTTTTTCCCTTTTCTAACCCAGTAGGGATGCTACGCAACTTCAAAAAGCTAAGAGTTTGTTTGCGATTGGGTCACTTGGCTAAAAAACGGCCCTTTTACGCCACTTTTCCCCTTTTTTTCCGTTCCGTAGCGCTGCTACGCAACGGAAAAAAGGAGAAAAATTGACGAAAAATTGCTCGTTTTCAGATGCTGTTGGGGTTGGGTTGTGGGGGATAAGAAGACACCTTTTTGGCTTGGTAAGTTCAATTCAAACAGCATCTCGGCTCAAGCACCAAAACTTCAACAAACGCTTGGTTATTATAAACTCCGCGATAGCTGTAAAATATAAAGATCATGAAACAGCACCTTTTCATTTTCAGCCTGCTGATTCTTCCGGGAAGCCTTTTGGGGCAGACAGGTATTTCAGGCGCCTACAAAACCTTTGTAGCAAACGGCTGGTATGATCACTTGCGGCAGGAAAATGCCGTGAATGTCGGCACTATGAACGGATATGCCGTGGGGATTGATTACTGGTTTCGCCTGCCGAAAAAGCGGATTGAGTTTTTGCCGCAGCTCAGTTATGAAAAATACAGCAAGTCCATTGCTGGTACAGGAGATTACGGGCACGAGGTACTGGGATTTTATTTCAACACCAACATCTACCCCTTCGACTTCGGGAGCGACTGCGATTGCCCCACCTGGTCCAAAGAGGGCAATCTCCTGGCTAAGGGCTTTTTCTTCCAGCTTTCACCGGGTGCCTGGTATTTGAAAAATTCCCTTACCCCGGCGCAGCAGGCAGTTAAAGAGGGAAATTATACCTGGACCCTTGGTGCAGGTATCGGTCTTGACCTGGGGCTTGCGGAATTCCTGAGCCTCACGCCGATGGTTAAATTCTACTATTCCCCCGGCAACACCTGGAGCATACCCGATGTAAAGGGCGAACCGGTGGTCGTGGAATCCGCTGTTCAGCAGATTTTTGCAGGCCTGCGGCTTGGATTTCGCTGGAAACAACAGGGAGGCAAGAGCCGACACTGACACCCGTTTTTTTCGCTGAATAAAATTGTTTAGCGAACTAAATTCAAAAAGTTTACCTTTGCGCCGCTGTAACTGATTTTCGTAATCACTAACGGCTGAAAGTGACCACTTTGGAAAAAAATTGAAGGATATGTCTTTTCATAACCTTCTGGAATTGTGAATGTTACAGCCTCCAGGGTCATTTTCGCACAAATATTTTTCATTGAAATGGCGGTTTATTTAACCAACGAGAAGAAGAAGGAAATCTTCGAACAGTACGGTGGAGATGCCAACAATACTGGCTCCATCGAAGGACAGGTAGCTCTTTTTACTTATCGCATTAAAAAATTATCAGAGCACCTCAACGAATTTAAAAAAGACCATGCTACCCGTCGCAGCCTGCTGATGATGGTAGGAAAACGCAAGCGCCTTTTGGAATACCTCAAACAAAAAGACATTGTCAAATACAGGGAATTGATTCATTCCCTGGGTATTCGCGGTTAAGAAGCAAAGTGGAAAAGTGTTCTGCGCAGGAGCGGAACACTTTTTCTGTTTTAGCGTTTTGCCAAAAGGTATTCAAAGCCAACACTTAAGCCAACCCTTGCCCTCGGTTTCACCTTTGCAGACGGTGGAATAAAGATGAAAAATAAACTCAGTTGAGCAAAATGAGAGAACCAGCAATTTGCTGGTATTGGGTGTGTGAAACTTGCACTTGCAAAGAAGAAATGAAACTGGAACATGGCGCTTCCTCATCCAATATTCAACAAGGTTATACAGTGTACTAAACTATAAACAGGCCTGGCAACCTGCCCGGCCACTAACGAATTTTTTAAAATGGGTAAACAAATTCCAACCACCACCTCGTTTAGTCTGCCCGACGGGCGAGAGGTGACCATCGAGACAGGAAAGCTGGCCGCACAGGCTGATGGTTCTGTCGTTGTAAGAGTCGGCAACACGATGATTTTTGCGTCTGTCGTTGCTGCTAAAAAAGTAAGAGAAGGGCAGGATTTCTTCCCTCTCTCTGTTGATTACCAGGAGAAGTTTGCTTCCGCAGGCAGAGTGCCAGGCAACTTTTTCCGCCGTGAAGCCAAATTGTCTGACTACGAAGTACTGATCTCGAGATTGGTGGACCGGGCAATCAGACCTCTGTTCCCTGATGAATTCATGGAAGACACTCAGGTCATTATCAATCTGATCTCAGGTGAAAAAGAGGTGCTGCCCGATGCCTTTGCAGCATTGGCTGCCTCAACGGCTTTGTCCATTTCCGATATTCCCTGGCAAGGCCCAATATCCGAGGTGAGAGTCGCCAGAATTGACGGCGAGTTTCAGATAAACCCCAATCGCTCTGCACTTCTGAATGCAGACATTAACCTCATTGTCGCCGCCGACCTCAACAACATCATGATGGTGGAAGGCGAGGCAAAAGAATGTAAGGAAAGCGAGTTGGTGGAAGCCATCCGCGTCGCACACGAAGCCATCAAGGTACAGTGCCAGGCCCAACTTGACCTGGTGCAAAAAGCAGGCAAACCAAAGAGAACACCTGATCCGCTGCCGGCCAACGAAGATATTCAAAAACGGGTAGAGGAACTGGCTAAAGACAAACTGTACGAAATTGCCAAAAGCTTTCTGGATAAGCAGGTGCGCAGGTCGCAGCTCGATGAGTTGCTCGAATCTGTAGTGGAAACCCTGACTACCGAAAAGGGCGAAGAATTCATGGAGGAAAACGATGGATTGGCAGAGGGCTATTTCGATGACCTCAAGAAAAAAGTAGTGAGAAACATGGTGCTGGACGATGGCGTGCGCCTGGACGGCCGAAAGCCTGACCAGATCCGCCCCATCTGGACAGAAGTGGACTACCTGCCATCTCCTCACGGCTCTGCCATCTTTACCAGAGGCGAAACACAATCCCTGACTACGGTCACCTTGGGTACCAAGCTCGATGAATTGATGATTGATACAGCCATGGACGTGAGCTATGAAAAGTTCATTTTGCACTATAATTTCCCGCCGTACTCTACGGGGGAAACGAAGCCGTTGCGTGCACCGGGCCGCCGTGAGATTGGCCACGCTAACCTCGCCCAGCGCTCGCTCCGGATGGTCATGCCCGAGGAATTCCCCTATACGGTCCGGCTCGTTTCCGATATCCTGGAGAGCAATGGTTCTTCCTCCATGGCGACCGTCTGCGCTGGCTCGCTGGCTCTGATGGATGCGGGCGTGCCCGTGAAATCTGCCATTTCCGGCATTGCGATGGGCATGATTGCCGATGGCGAGCGCTATGCCATTCTGAGCGACATCCTGGGCGATGAAGATGCCCTGGGGGATATGGACTTCAAAGTCACCGGTACTGAAAATGGTATCTGTGGCTGCCAAATGGACATCAAGATTGACGGCCTGTCTTACGAAGTACTTGAAAAAGCACTCCTCCAGGCCCGCCAAGGACGGATTCATATTTTATCCAAAATGAGCGAATCCATTGCCGAGCCAAGGGAAGACCTTAAACCACATGCTCCCAGAATCGTAGAATTGATCATTGACAAAAGCTTTATCGGAGCCGTAATCGGCCCCGGTGGAAAAATTATCCAGGAGATTCAAAGCACCACCGGCACGGTGATCAACATCGAGGAGGTGGGCGATCAGGGTATCGTCAACATTGCCAGCCCCAACAAAGACAGCATTGACGCTGCTGTAGCCCGCATCAAGCAAATTACCTTCACGCCAGCTGTGGGGGATGTCTATGAGGCGATTGTTAAAACGGTAATGCCTTATGGCGTATTTGTCGAGTTTCAAGGCAAGAGCGGCCTGCTGCACGTGACGGAAATGTCCCACTCCCGCATTGACAAAGTGGAAGAAGTCTTTGCCGAAGGTGATCCGGTAAAAGTCAAGCTGATTGGCATTGACAAGAAAACCGGCAAATTCCGCCTTTCACGCAAGGCCCTCATGCCCAGGCCTCACGGTGCTCCGGAAGATGGAGACGAGGAAGGCGGCTATGAAGAGCGGGGAGGCGGCAGGTTTGACAGGAACAGAAATGGCGGTGGCAGTCACAACAAAGGCGGTGGAGGCAGAGACCGCGACAGGCGCAGGTAATTGACAGCCTTTTTTGGGGACAAGAGAATAACCGAAAGAAGATAGCCCGAAAGCGAATCGTTTCGTTTTCCCCCTTCTTTCTCAAAGGCAACCGGCGTGTTTTTGGAAAAGACGCCTATTTTTAAACGCCCCTGCCAAAAGTGGTAAATATCAACAACTGAAACAGAACAGCCGGGAGTCGCATCTCCCGGCTGTTTTATTTTAGCAAAAGGCAGAAACCATCTGGTGAGAATGGGATGAAAAGCCTGATTTGATGCTGCCTTACCAGCCAGTGAATTTTACACTATTCTGTTTGTGTAAAAAAAACTTCATTCTACCTTTGAACGCAATCCAAAAATGAACCTAACCACAAGCAATGAGAGACTATACCATCATTCATAGCGTAACACCTGACCTGGATCAGGGAAAGTATTATATCAAGCGCATCCCGGGTGAAGATGTTGCCGTGAGTGCCGTTATTTTTTACAATGACAATGAACTGGTCAGGGCCTCCATTTTATACAAAAAAGAAAGCGATAAAAAATGGAAGGAAAATACCC
>WBZO01007303.1_pt1 | contig 10293 bp, 10 predicted proteins | sample 5204261 | NCBI WGS metagenome assembly WBZO01 (sample SAMN12412400, study PRJNA552823) | activated sludge metagenome | isolation source: activated sludge from anammox sidestream of wastewater treatment plant... | place: USA: North Carolina | collected 2017-09
GAGGAATGCGGCGATGGGCTGGAAATGAGCTGGTTGGACACGGATGGCCACCACGCCATCCGGACGAATGAGATAAGCCGAAGGAAGCTCGCACCCAAATTTTGTGTGGGCTGCTCCCTCAGGGTCCAGGAGCCAGGAATCATCGGGCTTGCGGTCGCCCCGCCAGATGGCGCTGGCCGTCAGGAAGCTCGAGAATCCCGCCGCCTCGAAGCGGAGGCCTTCGAGGAGTTCGGCGTCCCGATAATTGGGTTTGCGCCCCGAGAAAAGAAGGAGCGTGAAGTCGCTGGTGGATTGCAGCTCGCGGAGGAGCGAGAGGGGAGCATCCTCGACCCAAACGGGGACGTCACGGACGCGGCTCCCCGGCGGAAATCCACGGGATCTCCAATCCTCGCCCCAGGAAGCGTCGGTTGCCACGGCCGACCCGGACGGAAGGGTCATGGCGGTTCCCGCCAAATCGCGGGCGATTTTCTGTTGGAGCCGTTTGGACCGGCCGAGCGTCGTTGTGGCCAAATCGCGCAGGGCAGCCAGCGCCCCTCCCGCAAAGCGGGTCAGGCGCGCCCGGAGGGCTGACCCGAAAATGATTTGCGCTGCCGCGGCCAGCCGCTCGGCGTCATAGCTCTCAAGCAGGGCGTCGGGATTGGCGCCCTTCCGCAGGATCAACCCGAGTTTCCAGCCCAGATTGAAGGCATCCTGAACGCCGGCATTCAGGCCCTGGCCGCCCACCGGGGTGTGCAAATGGGCGGCGTCCCCGGCGAGAAGCGTCCTTCCATGACGGAAGCGTCCCACCTTGCGCTCGCTGAGGCGCAGGCAGGAGAGCCATTGGGCGTTCGAGAGCCGGATCCCGCCGGATGTCCGCTCATTGATGTGCTCCTGCATTTCGGCGAGGGTCGGCGGCGCTGTGCCGGCGGCCTCCTCGCGGGCGCTGATCACGCGCCAGACACGACCGCGAATCGGCAGCAGGGAGAGGGTCCCGCGCGGGGAGACGTGGATGAGAATTTCCGCGGGCAGTGGCTCGGGAGAAAAGACCTCGGCGTCGCACAGGATGAAACATTGGGGGTGGGCGCGGCCCTCGAATTTCCCGCCAACAGCATGGCGCACCGCGCTGTGCGCGCCATCGCACCCCACGACATATCCGCACCGGATTTCTTGCGGCGATTCTTCCGGACCCTGCAGGGAGACCGTCACTCCGGAGGTGACCTCCTGGATGCCAACGCATTCCAGGGCGCGCTCGACGCGGTGGCCCAGACCCTCAAGGCGCTCGCGCAGAATGCGCTCGGTCTCACTCTGTGGCAGAAGGATGGGTGTCGGGAAGGGACTGTCCACATGCGCTCCGGCGGGGATGTGGAGGAGGGTATTCCCTCGGCGCAGGATGCGCAGGCCCGCCGGATGGAATGCCCTCTCCCGCAGGGCATCCAGAACCCCCATCGCCTCAAAAGCCTCCTGCGCGGCGCTCCACAGGACAAGCGCCTTCGAATCCCCGGAGGGCGCGGGCGCCCGGTCCACAATGCGAAACGCAACGCCGTGCCGCGCGCACTCGATTGCCAGCGACAGGCCCGTCGGCCCGGCGCCCACAATCAGAACCTCCGTCTCAGCCGTCATGACTTTGAGCAGGGCTCAAGGGATATTGCGGGAAGAACCCGGCAACTTCAGGCCAAGGCCTCGAGACGGCTGACAATATCCGATTTTCCAGTCACGCCGAGGGTCTGGTCCCGCTTTTCCCCGCCCTTGAAAAAAATAAGGGTCGGGATGCTGCGGATGCCGAAGCGACTGGAAACCTGCGGGGAATTGTCCACATTCACCTTGGCAATGTGAAATTTCCCGGCGGATTCCGCGGCAATTTCCTCGACCACTGGCCCAAGCGCGCGGCAGGGCGCGCACCACGGCGCCCAAAAATCCACGAGGACAGGGCCCGCGGAGCGGGACAGAAAAGCGTCAAAATTCGAGTCATCCAATTCGGTTACGTGTGCACTAGCCATAGCCTCTTCAATCTATCGGTTCCGGAAAAATTTTCCAGCAAAAGAAGCGTCAACTTTTGAAATCGCGCTGGGAGAAGGCTGCGGCGCCCAGGATGAGCAGGGTTGCGTTGATGGCGGCCAGCCAGGCGTAATCCTCGAGCATGGCCTCCCAGGGAATGCGGTAATGGAAGACCGAGATCCACGCGCTCATGCGGGCCGTGAGGAACCACTCCCGGATCGCCGAGAAGAAGGGGATGTTTCTGAGGATGTTGTCCACGAAGAGGACCGAGAGCGTGAGGATGGCGGCCGCCGCGGGTTTCATGGGCAGGCAGGAGAAAAAGAACCCGAGCAGGCTCACGCCCAGGAGGCTCAGCGCCAGGAAGGGGACCGAGAGCGCGTAGCGGGCGAGGCCGGTGGCTGGATCGAACACCGCAAAAATCCCCTCGAGTGGCGCATAAACAAACAACCCTCCCTTTCCGGCATGCAGCCATCCGGCGGCCAGGGCCGTCACGGCAATGAAAACCGAGAGAGTGAGCGTGTAAATCGCGCACGCGCAGAGCTTGAGCGCGAGAATGCGCAGGCGGCTGATCGGACGACTGAGGATCATGCGCAGGGTCCCGTCCTCGACCTCTTTGCTGACGATGTCCCCGGCGACCAGGGCAAGGTAGAGGGCGCCGAGCAGGAAGACGGTCGAGAGGGTGATGGTGAGGCCGAGGGTGAGGCCGGAAAAATAATCCTCGGCGACATAGCCCGCTCCCTCGAGGAGCCTCTTGAAGCCGCGCTGCACGCTCGGGAGTCGGAGGAGGCCCAGGACCAGCAATTCGACGCCGAGGAATGCGCCGAAGCCAATGTAGGTGCGCTTGCGCGCGAAGAGTTTTTTGAGTTCGCCCCTGAGCTGACGCCAAAAAATAGTCATTGCCCCACCGCCTCCCGGTAAAAATCCTCGAGGGTCCTGCGCGAGGGGCCCACTTCGCGCACGGCGATCCCGGCTTGAACGAGACGGGCAACCACGGGCGCGGGATCAAATCCAGCGGGCGCTTCCCACAAATCTCCGCGCGGGACAAGCCCCTCTTCGGTCAGGAGAGCCCGGCCCGGTTCCGCGGGATCGAGCCCAAATTTCCACAGGGCTGGGGATTCCTTCCAGGCGCCCTCGTAAATCATCCTCCCCTCATGCAGGATCGCGATGCGATCGCAGAGTTGCTCGACCTCGGAGAGCAGGTGCGAGGAGAGCATCACGGTGATTCCCATTTCGTCCCGCAGGCGGCGGATCATGCCCCGCATTTCGACAATGCCCAGAGGATCCAGGCCATCGGTGGGTTCGTCCAGGAGAAGAAACGCGGGCCTCGGAAGGAGGGCCTGGGCCAGCCCCAGACGCTGGCGCATGCCATGACTGTACTCGCGCGTGGGATTGTGGATGCGCTCGGAGAGGCCCACCAGGGCAATGACCTCCTCAAAGGCGCTGCGGGAGACCGTCCTGCCGCTGAGCGAGACAAAAAACCGCAGGTTGTCCCATCCGGAAAGGTAGTCGTAAAAGGCGGGCGTCTCAAAAATGGCGCCCACCCGCTCGAGCGCCCGGGCGCGCTCCCGCTGAACCGAATAGCCGCCCAGGATGGCTTCGCCGCGGTCCGGAGCGACCATGCCGAGCATCATCCCGAAGGTGGTGCTCTTGCCGGCGCCATTATGACCCAGCAGCCCGAAAATTTCGCCCTCGGCAATGGCAAGGTTCAGGTCCATGACCGCCGGTCGCGCGCCAAAGCGCTTGGTCAGACCTTTGAGCTGAACCTTCATTCCGCGAAGAGGTTCAATTCCGATCCGGCGTGTCCATCAGCAAAGAGGTGGTTCACTGGCTGGCCCGCCCCCCGATGCCAGCCTTCCTTGTCCACCAGAACCGGAATGCGGATTTTTTCGTCGGTCAATCCCAGGAAATTGAGCGTGGCCAGTGGTTGTCCTGACAAGGCGCTATTGTAAAAGTAGCTCGTTCCGGTTTCGACCGCCAGACGGTGGTCCGCGGGGCAGGCGAAAACCCGGTTCTCCCCGACATACGCCGCCAGGACCGTATCCAACACCGGAACATCCTCGCTCCGGGAGGCCCTCCCCGCCGCCATCTCTGGAAAAATCATCCCGCGCTCGCCAAGGTATTGACTGAAGGCCGTCCCCAGAATGCGCAAGTGGCCCAGGCAGGCCGCCGCCCTCGCGCGGGCAATCGAGGTCCGCAGGACGGGCAATAGGACCACGGCGAGGAGGGCCAGGACGGCGAGGACCACGGCCAATTCCAAGAGCGTGAATCCACCTTTCCTCCGCCTCATCGGACTTTTTGGACAGTCTGCTGGAGGCGCTCGATCACCGGAGCGAAATCCAGTTTCACATCCGCGTTGGCCTCGTCATAGAAACTCCCCAGACCCTGGGCGATGACCTTTTTGATTTCCTCCTCCGGAATCCGCCCGGCCATCTCGGGCTGGTCCCGCTCGATCCCCCGCATGGCCCGATTCACAACGCGCCTGCGCTCCTCGGGCGACATGGCGTTCAGGGCCAGCATGAGCTGGCGGAACCCCTCGGGCAGGGTCAAATCCAGGAATTCCTTCCGTTCCTCGGGAGTCATCTGCTCAAAAAATTGCCTGTCGCGGCGCTGTCTGCGCAATGCCTCGCGCTCCTTGAAATCCAGCCGGTTCAATTGGGTGGCTGCCTTCCGGATGATTTGCGCGCGCTCGGGAGTGGTCCGTCCGGCCAGCGGATGCGCCGTGAGGTATTCGGAAAAGGAGGCCGCCGTTGGTCGCGCCGCCCGGCTCCAGAGAATGACGCACCCGGCCACCGCCCATACCAAGACAATCCCGCCGCAGACCTTTACCCATCGCGTCATGGAGCCATCCTGTCGCGCCCGGCGCTCCCGTCGCAAGGGAAATCCCGCAATCTTCTTCCCCTCGATTGGCCCCACACGAACACAGGGGATGCCGAAATAAAATTGCATTGTCATCAATCTGCTGACAATCTGTGAGTTCACAGTGAAAGCCCGCTTTTTCGCACTTTTTGTCTTGGCAGCCGCCGCTTTGCCCCTTTGCGCCGATGAGGTACAGGATGGGGTTCGCGAGCAGGTCGAGGCGATCATCGAGGATTTCAACCAGAAGAATTACGACAGTGCCATTGCGCGGATTGAGGCCATGAAGCCGGAGGGGGCCGATGCGGCCTTCCTGCTGAATCTCAAGGGCGCGGCCTTCACGAAGAAGAAGGACTATGCGGAGGCGGAGAAGGCATTCAATCAGGCAATCGCGCTGAGCCCGGGATTGTTCGCTGCGCATTTCAATCTGGGCGAAATCCAATTCCTGCAGGGGCATTACGATCAGGCTCTGAAAAAATTCCAGGCGATGCTGGACGCGGACCCGCGCAATGAGCTTCTGCAATTCAAGGTATTCCTGAGCCAATTGAATCTTGGGGACGAATCCGCCGCCAAGCGGACCCTGAGCCGGATCAAGTATCCCGGTGAGACGCCGGCATGGTATTATGCGCAGGCCGCCTGGGAGCATTCGAAGGGCAACAAGGCCAAGGTGTCGGATTATCTTGCGGCCGCCCGCTACCTTTTCCAGGGGAAGACCGAGCTATTCGATGAGACGCTCGCCGACCTTGGGATTCCCCGGCGATGACACACCGCAAGCTTGCGCGAAAGGCGCCCATCCAGCCGGAGGGACTGTTGCATGAGAAGGCGCGCGTCCTTGTGACCGGCGCCGCCGGTTTCATAGGCAGCGCGCTGATCCATGCGCTCAACCAACGGGGCGTCTCGCAAATTGTGGCGTCGGATTTCCTCGGCGAGGACGAGCGCTGGCGCAACCTCGCTCCGCTCGATTTCGAGGATTACATCCCCGCGAACCAGCTGATTGACGACCTGGAGGAGGATCCTGATTTTCATGGGCGCTTTGCGGCGTGCTTCCATCTGGGGGCGTGCTCCTCGACGACGGTCCGCGACGCGGGATACGTCATGGAAAACAATTTTGCCTATACGAGGGACCTCTGCCGGTGGGCGCTCGCTTCGGGGACGCGGTTTGTCTATGCCTCGAGCGCGGCCACCTATGGGGATGGCGCGGCGGGAATGGGGGATCGCCTGGACGACCTGCGCAAGCTCCGCCCGCTCAACCTCTACGGGTATTCCAAGCACCTCTTCGACCTCTACGCGGCCAAGCAGGAAATCCTGGGGGATATCGTGGGCGTCAAATACTTCAATGTTTTTGGCCCAAACGAGTACCACAAGGGGGAAATGAGCAGCCTGGTGTGCAAGGCCCACGGGCAAATCTGCGACACGGGCGCGATCCGCCTTTTCAAGAGCCACCGTCCCGATTGCGCCGACGGGTGCCAGACGCGGGATTTTGTGTACGTGAAGGATGCCGTGGCCATGACCCTCCACCTTGCGGAATGCGAGGAGACGGGAGGGCTCTTCAATGTGGGCTCCGGGGCGGCCCGCACCTGGCTGGATCTCGCCCATGCGCTTTTTGCCGCAATGGGGCTGCCGCCAAAAGTTGAATTCATTGACATGCCGGAGTCCCTCCGCAGCCAGTACCAGTACCACACCCTCGCCGACATCGGAAAATTGCGGGAGACCGGCTACACGACCGCGACGACCCCTCTCGAGGAATCCATCCGGGAATACGTCCAAGTTTATCTGAAGCACGGGCGGCGTCTGGGCGAGGAGAGCTGATTCCTTGCGCGGCGCCGGCATCGTAGGGAGACCGCCGGGACGGGCCTCTGAGCGATGGGATTCCTTCTCTCAGGCATGAGGGCTCTCCTTGCGGAAAACCGGCGCACGCTTGCGCTGGCCCTCCCCATGATTTCCGGCCATCTCGGCCAGATGCTCATGGGTTGGGCGGATACGATCATGATTGGCCGTCTGGGGACGATTCCCCTGGCGGCCTGCGCGCTGTCCAACATGATCCTCATGGTGCCCTTTGTGTTCGGCTTTGGGGTACTCTCGGCAGTCAGCGTGCGCGCTTCCCTGGGCTTTGGGGCGGGCGATGCGCGCCGTAGCGGGGAAGCGCTGCGCGCGGGCATTGTCATGGCCGGCCTGCTCGGGCTTTTGATTGCGCCGGGGATTGCGTTGCTTCTGCCGCATTTGGGCTTACTGGGCCAGCCCCCGGAGGCCATCCAGGCCGCCGCCCCCTACCTCCTGCTGTGCTCCTGGTCGGCCATCCCGGCTCTCATGGCCACCGCCTCAAAAAATTTTGCGGAGGCGCTTTCCCGGCCCTGGATTCCCTTTTGGATTCTTCTCGGCGCGGTGCTGCTGAATGTCTTCCTGAATTGGCTGCTCATTTTTGGGAATTGGGGTTTTCCGGCATGGGGCATCACAGGCGCGGGGGTGGCGACCCTCATCGCGCGCAGCCTTTGCGCAGTCGCGCTGCTCGCGTATCCCTTTCTGGACAGCCGCCTCTCCAGCGCGGCGCGTACGAAGTGGCGCTTTCCGCGGCTCCTCGCCGAAGGGCGCTCCTGTCTGGCCCTTGGTCTGCCGGTTGGCGCGATGCACCTCGCCGAGGTGGGGGGATTTGCCTGCGGCGCGCTCATGCTCGGCTGGCTGGGAACCCTCGCGCTGGCCGCGCACCAAATCGCGCTCACTTGCGCGAGTACGACATTCATGTTCCCGCTGGGGCTCTCCCAGGCCCTGAGCGTGCGGATTGGTCAGACGCGCGGACGGGGAGAGGCCCCGCGTTGTCATCCCATTGCCCTGGGAGGCATCCTCCTCGCGGCTGTGGCGGGAGGTCTTTTTGCGTTGGTGTTCCTTTTTGGCGGAGGCCCCATCACATCCCTTTTCACCTCCGACGCCACCCTTCAGGAATTGACCGCGCGGTTGCTGATCGTGGCCGGATTCTTTCAAATCCTGGACGGACTGCAATTGGCAGCCTCCGGGATTCTACGCGGCTTTGAGGATGTTCGCATTCCCATGATTGTCGGGATAACGGCCTATTGGATTGTGGGCCTCCCGGTCTGTTACATGGCGGGATTCCCCCTGGGGCTTGGCGCCGTGGGCGTCTGGACGGGATTCTCCGTGGCGCTCCTCTTTTCCGCGACGGCCCTGCTTGCAAGGCTCGCCATCCTGCGGCGCAGGGGATAGGCTCGGGCGGATTCATGCGTGAGGCTCTTCTTTCCAGGCTGGCAGTCGGCATTCTCAAAACGCTCTTTATGACATTGCGCGTCCGGATCCAGGATGCTTCGGGGATGCTGGACGGGACCCACCCCGGCCCCTGCATCCTGGTCTTCTGGCACAACCGCATCCTTGCCATCACAAGAGCCTTCGCGAAATTCTACCCCCGGACGGGGCGCAGGGGCGTCACCGTGCTCACGAGCGCGAGCCGCGACGGCGAAATTTTGGCCCGCATTGTCGCGGGCTTTGGCATGGGTGCCGCGCGGGGATCGAGTTCCCGACGGGGAGCGCGGGCCCTGCGCGAGCTGGCCCGCCTTGTGGACGAAGGGCGGGATATTGCCATCACCCCAGATGGCCCGCGCGGTCCGCGTTACACACTCGGGCCCGGCGCCGTCCAATTGGCCAGTATGACCGGCGCGCCCCTTGTCATGGTACACGCGGAATTTTCCTGGGCCATAACCATGAACACATGGGACGGTTTTCGCGTACCGCTGCCCTTTTCTTCGGTGCGCGTTCACGCTGACGCGCCAACACGCATTCCCCCGGATCTGGACCCCGGCGCCTTTGAGGCCTGGCGGCGGCGCATCGAAGATCACCTCACATCCCAACTCCATGACTGATCCCTTCACTCTACAGACCGATCGCAAGGCCTTTGAAATCAACCAAAATCCCGGCATCTACGGAACCTTTGCGGAAATCGGCGCGGGACAGGAAGTCGCCAGACGGTTTTTTTCAGTCGGCGGCGCAAGCCATACCGTCGCCAAGACCATCTCGGCTTACGACATGACCTTCAGCGACGCCATTTATGGGGCGTGCCAGCGCTACGTGAGCCGCGCCCGGCTCGCCACCATGCTCGACCATGAATTTGCCCTCCTCATCGAGCGGCTCGACGCAAAATCCGGCAGCGAAAAGACATTCTTTGTTTACGCCGACACGGTCGCGGCGAGGAGCTTCCGGCGTCATGATGAGTCGCACGGGTGGATGGGCCTCCGGTTCCAAAAGACCCCCCGGGGGCCGCTCAATGAAATCATCCTGCACGTCCGGATGTTCGATGCCGAGAACCTCCTCCAGCAGGAAGCTCTCGGTGTCGTCGGCGTAAACCTCATTCACGGGGCGTATTATCTCACTGACCGACCGGAGGATCTCATTGCCTCCCTCACGGAGGGCCTGAAACCTGGCCGGATCGGGGTGGACATGATCCGGTTCTCGGGTCCGGAATTCGCGGCGGTGGACAACCGCCTGATGGCTCTGCGACTCGTGACGGGCGGCCTGACCCAGGCGGCGCTCTTCCGAGCCAATGGCGAGGTCGTCAACGCGGCCGATGCCTTCTACGGAAAGCCCGTGCTCGTCGAGCGCGGGAGCTTCCGTCCGGTGACACTGCTCACCAATGATATGCTCGATGCGGCCCTCCAGAAATTTGTCCGGGAGGAGAGCTTGGACGCCGACCCTCCCGAGGTCCTCATGGAAATCACCATGAAAAACCTCCTCGTGGATGGCGCGATTGACCTGCGGGATTTTCTGGACCGCGTGGATGTCCTCGGCGCGCTCGGGCGCACGGTCCTCATTTCACAACACGCGGAATTTTTTCGCCTGGTCCGCTACCTGCGACTCTACACCGACCGTCCCATTGGCCTCCCCTTGGGCATTCCCGCCCTCGCGGAAATTTTTGATCCGGAATATTATACGGAACTCGATGGGGGCATCCTCGAGGCCCTGGGACGCCTGTTCAAAAGCAAGGTCAGCCTGTACGTTTACCCGTGGATGAATCCCCAGGGCCAACTCGTCACAGCGGAGGATTTTCAGACCCATGACGCCATCCAGAACCTCTACGCATTCCTGATCGGGCAGGGCGCCATCCGCTCCCTCGAAAATTCCAACCCGGACCTTCTAAAAATCCGCTCCCGCGACATCCTCGCAAGAATCCGCGCAAATGATTCGTCCTGGAAGGACATGGTCCCCGCCCAGGCGGCCACCCTCATTGCCGAACGAAATCTCTTTGCGGGACCCAGTGAGAAGTAAGAAGTGAGAAGTAAGAAGTAAGAAGTAAGAAGTAAGAAGTAAGAAGTAAGAAGTAAGAAGTAAGAAGTAAGAAGTAAGAAGTAAGAAGTGGGAAGTGGGAAGTGGGAAGTGGGGACGACTGCGTCGTCCGCGAGCCGCGCGTTGCACAGGGATTTTTTTCGACTTTCTGCGGTCATCCCATGCCCCTGCGCAAACCTTTCCTCT
>WBZO01007304.1_pt1 | contig 10293 bp, 10 predicted proteins | sample 5204261 | NCBI WGS metagenome assembly WBZO01 (sample SAMN12412400, study PRJNA552823) | activated sludge metagenome | isolation source: activated sludge from anammox sidestream of wastewater treatment plant... | place: USA: North Carolina | collected 2017-09
CCCGGCCCTGATCACCACGCAGAAGGATGGGACGCTGCGGCTTGGCACGCAGGCCCGCACGCTGTTCGAGGCGCCGGCGCCGCAGGACGAGAACGCGATCGCCTGGGCCAACACCGCGTCGGTCATGGCGGTGGCGGCGATCAACGTGTCGACCGCGGTGCGGCGGGCCGGCACCGAGGGGATCGTCCAGAGTTTCTTCGATGAGCTGTTCAACCATCTGGACCCCTATTCCCGCTACGTACCCCCCAGCGAGGCCGGAGACGATCGCGCTCGGCGCAGCGGCCGCGCGGGGCTGGGGCTGACGCTGGCGCAGCAGGGCAGAACCGTCGTCGTGCAGGCGGTGATCCGCGAAAGCCCGGCCGCCAACGCCGGCATCCGTGCGGGTGACGCGATCACGGCCATCGACCGGAAGCCGCTGCGCGGGATCGACTCGCGCGCCGCGGCACGAATGCTGGATGGACCCGAGGATACGGCCGTGGTCCTGGCCTGGCGCGCGCGTGACGGGCGAGTGCGCGAGGCCGAGCTGGTGCGCGAGATGGTTCCGCCTGAAACCGTCTTCGCCGAGCGCGTGGCGAATGTCCTGATCGTGCGGGTGTCCGGATTCAGCCGGACGACGGACTCTCATTTGGCCGAGGCGCTGAACGAGGGCCTGACACCGCCCAGGCCGGCGACCGGGATCATCCTGGATCTGCGCGGCAATCGCGGCGGGCTGCTGCGGCAGGCGGTGTCGACCGCGGATATCCTGTTGCCGCCCGGGGTGGTGGCCATCACCGCCGGGCGAGCGCCCGAGGCGAACTATATCTGGCGGTCCACGAGCGGCCAGGTGGGCACCGACGTACCGGTCGTGGTGATCGTCGACGGCCGTACCGCGAGCGCGGCCGAGATCCTGGCCGCCGCCTTGGCCGACCGCGGGCGGGCGGTGGTGGTCGGCAGCTCGACGCTGGGCAAGGGGCTGGTACAGACGATCGACCCGCTGCCCGACGGCGGCGAGCTGTTCGTCACCTGGAGCCGCGTGCTCGCGCCCCTGGGGTGGCCGGTTCAGGGCCTGGGCGTGCTGCCGCAGGTCTGCACCAGCCGGGGGTCCGACATGCTGCGGCGGGCGCTGGCGGCGCTGGCGGCCGGGTTCCAGCCGATGGAGCGTGAGCTGGTCGCGCATCGGCTGGCCCGCGCACCGCTGCCCTCGGCGCGCATCGTCGCGTTGCGCAGTGCCTGCCCCGCCGCCGAGGGGCGGGACCTGGACATCGAGACGGCCCGCACGCTGCTGGCCAACCCGGTCGCCTACAACGCCGCCCTGATGCCGCCGCTGGTGGACGCGAACTGACCACCGGGCGGGCGCGCCGGGGGACGACGACACGCCGACCCGGCAGGCAGTGACTTTGCCGCAACCGCGAAGCTGGCGGCCGTGCGGGGCGGCGAAAACGCCCCCGGTCAGTGGGCCATCAGCACCGGGATCGGCGCACGCTCCAGCACCGCGCGGGTGAAGCCGCCAAACACCGCTTCCCGCAGCCTGGTGTGGCCATAGCCGCCCATGACCAGCAGGCTCGTCTTGGCGTCCTCGGCCGCCGCCAGCAGGGTGGTGACCGCGGACTCGCCCTGCGTCAGCGCGCGGACCTCGACGTCGCCATTGTGCCAGCGCAGCGTCCGCGCGACGCGCAGGGCGGACTTGTCACTTTCCTCATCCGACGATTCCTGGACGGTGAACAGGATGACCCGCGCCGCCTTGCGGATGAACGGCAGCGCCGCCGACACCGCCTTGCCGGCTTCGCGCGTGTCCTTCCAGGCGATCGCGACGGTGCCGTCCAGCGGCGCCGGCGGCGATTCGGGGGCGATCAGGACCGGCTTGCCGGTATCCATCAGCGCCGCTTCCAGCACGTCCATCGCGACGATCCCCATCTCGCGCTGACGCCCGGTCACGATCAGGTCCACCGTCCGGCCATATTCGGCGAGCCAGTCGGCCTCGACGCCGATTTCCGCCTGCCACTCGCCGCTAACGCCCGCGGTGCCGGGCGAGTCCGTGCCCGTGATGCCGTTCGCCTGGCTGAACGCCTGCCACGCCTTGGCGGCGGTGGTCTCGCGCGTCTCCGCCTCCTGCTCCATGCGGGTGATGGTGGCATCCAGGCCCGCCGTCATGCCCATGTCGGCCGCGGCGAGCGAGGCGATCTCCCGCCGGACATCGGGGCGCACATGCAGCGCGATCAGATGGCCGTCAAACAGGCGCGCGGCGGCCAAAGCGGTCGCGAAGACAGCGCCATCTCCGTCGGTTCCGGTCGCTGGCATCAGGATCACTCTCGGCATCGTCCAATCTCCCTTCCTCGACGCATAAACCCATGCTGAGCCGAAATCCGCGTTGACGCAGGTCAACCTGCGGTCAGGACAGGTCGAGCGTCAGACAGATCATCTCATGGTCACTCAGAATCTCCGCATCCTCGCCGATGGCGGGGACGATGCGCGGGTCGCGCACCCGCAGGCCGCGGACGCAGAACCAGTCCAACTGGCGGTCGCCGGGGTGGCTGCTCCAGGCGCTCGTGCGGGTGGTCGGCCCCGCCGCGTTGGCCGCGCCGAAGTCATAACCCCGGGCCTCGGCCACCGCGAACAGCGGCTCCGCCGCCGCCGCCCAGGCTTTCCAGATGCGCCGAGCAGGCGACGAAGCGCGTGGCGGCGGCGGAAAAGGTGGCGGCGACGGCGACCCGCGTGCCGATCCGACGCTCCAGCCCGGCCGGTGCGTTGTTGAACCAGTCGGCGACCTCGGGCAGGCGGATCGCCACCGGCGCCGCGAAGGGCAGGGCGCTGATGAAGCCGTTGCCGTGGAACCCCTCGCTGTTGGCAACGCCGCTCATCGGGAAGCCGGCGGGCGGCGGCATGGCGGCGAGCTCCAGGAATTCGAGGCCATAGGCATAACCCTGGCCCAGAAGCGCGGCCATCCGCCCGACGGTATGCACCTGCCCGGTGCGCAGCAGGCCGATATCCAGCTCGGTCAGCAGCGCCAGGTCCGTCCGGGCGCGGGCCAGGATGCGGGCGGATTCCTCGGGGAACAGGCCGCGTTCCAGGTTCCAGGCCGCCAGGCGGACGGCCGGGCGGTCGAAGGGCGGCGGCGTAATGCCCCCGACCTCCACCTGCCGGAAGGCCGGAACCGCGGCGAGGGCGTTCGCGTGGCCGGCAAGGTCGGGCGGCAGGGCGCGGAACGCCGCCCGCTGCGGCGGCGGAACCGGCGTCAGGCGGGATACGACGGTGCGATGGATCGTGGCGGTGGCGGTCATGGGCCGATCTGACTCCAGGAGCCGGCTGTTGTCACGCGCGGGCGACGGGCCGACACTGGGGCAATGCCGGACTCGCCCCCGCCGCCATCCCAGGCCCCGCTCCGCCCCGCTCGGATCACGACCAGCCGCCAGACCCGCCTGACCGCGGTCATCGTGGCCTGTGCGCTGTTCATGCAGAACATCGACTCGACCATGATCGCCACCGCGCTGCCGACGATGGCCGAGGCGTTCGGCTATGACCCGGTGCGCATGAACGTGGCGCTGACCTCGTATCTGCTCAGCCTGACCGTGTTCATCCCGGCCAGCGGCTGGATCGCCGACCGCTATGGCGCGCGCAACGTGTTCCGCGCGGCGATCCTGATCTTCACGCTGGGATCGGTGCTGTGCGGGCGGGCGCAGAGCCTGGAGTTCCTGGTCTGCGCGCGCATTCTGCAGGGGTTTGGCGGGGCGATGATGGTGCCGGTCGGGCGCCTGCTGCTGCTGCGCACGGCCGCCAAGACCGAGCTGGTGGCGGCGATGGCCTGGCTGACCACGCCGGCGCTGCTGGGACCGGTCGTCGGCCCGCCGGTCGGCGGGTTCATCGTCACCTATCTGGATTGGCGCTGGACGTTCAACATCAACATTCCGATCGGCATCCTGGGTTTCGTGCTGGTCTCGCTGTTCATCGAGGATGTGCGCGAGCCGCCGCGCGGCGCCTTCGACGTGCGCGGGCTGATCCTGTCCGGCACGGCGCTGGCGATGGTGATGTTCGGGCTGGAGACGCTGGGGCGCGGGATCATGCCGACCGGCCTGACCGAGGGGATGGTCGTCATCGGCCTGCTGGCGGCGGGCGGCTACTACCTGCACGCGCGGCGGCATCCGGCCCCGTTGCTGGATTTCACCCTGATGCGCCTGCCGTGCTTCGGCGTCGCGTTCTCGGCCATGATGCTGTTCCGCACCGGCATCGGCGCCATTCCGTTCCTGTTGCCGATGATGCTGCAGGTCGGCTTCGGCAAGGCGGCCGTCGAGAGCGGCCTGATCACCTTCGCCAGCTCGGCCGGCGCCCTGCTGATGAAGCCGGCGGCGCAGACCGCGCTGCGGCTGTTCGGGTTCCGTGACACGCTGATCTGGAACGGCGTCCTGTCGGGCGTGATGCTGGGGATGTGCGCTGCGTTCCGCCCCACCTGGCCGGCGGCGGCCATCTATGGCGTGCTGCTGGTGGGCGGCTTCCTGCGCTCATTGCAGTTCACCGCGTACAACACCCTGGCCTATGGCGATGTCCCGCGCCCGCGCATGAGCGCGGCCACCAGCCTGTACACCGCCGGCCAGCAACTGGCCGCCACGATCGGCGTTTCGGCCGGCGCGATATCGCTGGAGCTGGCGCGCGTGATCTCGGGTCACGACGCCGTGCAGCCGGCGGATTTCAGCGTCGCGTTCCTGGTGGTGGCCGCGATGACCCTGGCCGCGGCGCCGGTCGCGCTGCTGATGCCCCGCACGGCGGGGGACGACCTGACCGGCCGGCAGTCGGCGGCCAGGCCGGGCGAGTGACCCGTGGCCGGGAGGTCACACCGCCCCGCCGGCGCGCGCCCGTTTCATTGCGGATGCTGAATCTTTGCGCGCCGCACCATCGCCCGCCGAGTGCGTCGTGCGGCGGCGGAGCGGCCGTATCGCCGCCGGTCCGCCCTGGTTCTGATAGAATTGATGAATGATTTCAGTCTTCTATCGTCGGACCGCCGGCAACCGGGCCGGCCTGCGGCGGATCGGGCGCGGCGGGAAGCCCGCCCTGTGTCTCGCGATCATCCGGCGCAAGGGCGGTCAACCATTCTTGACACTCGCAACCCCCCCCTGTAGCAAGCCCGCGCTTTCCGGCAAGGGAATGTCCGCAAGGGCATTCCGGGGGCGCACATGACTGAGGAACCGGGCGGAGCAAACCGCTCCTTTGAGGAGCGACTGAAGGCCGCTCGCGGCAGGCAGGGGCTTGACGTTCCACCGCAGAAGCCAGGGTCCGGCCCTGACGAGGTGGAGAAGAGTCCGCTTGGCATCGGCCTGCGGGTTGGTCTTGAGCTGGTTACGGCCCTGGTGGTGGCGGTTGCCATCGGTTACGGGTTGGACCGGTTGTTCGGGACCACGCCGATTTTCATGGTCGTGTTCATCCCGTTGGGTGGCGCGGCTGGTGTGATGAATGTGTGGCGTTTGTTCGCGCCGAAGCCGACGGATCGGTCGAAGACGGGGGACGTGAAGGGTGGCGGCTGAAGGATCAGGGGGCATCGACGCGCTGAGTCAGTTTGCGCTGACCACGCATCTGGGGCCCATCGGCGCGTCGGTGAATTTCACTCAATCGAATCTGATGATGGTCGTTTCGGCCGTTCTGACCCTGGGGCTGCTGTGGCTGGGCATGCGTCCCCGCGCGATGGTCCCCGGCCGCCTGCAGGCGGCGGCGGAAATGGGCTATGAGACCATCATGTCGATGTGCGTGGACACCATCGGCGAGGAAGGGAAGAAATACTTCCCGGTCGTGTTCGCGCTGTTCTTCTTCATCCTGTTCGGCAATCTCGCCGGCGTCTTCCCGCTGTTCTTCACCTTCACCAGCCACATCGCCGTCACCATGGCGCTGTCGCTGTTCGTGTTCATCCTGGTCACCATCGTCGCGCTGAAAGAGCACGGGCTGCACTTCTTCAGCTATTTCGTGCCGGCGGGCGTGCCGGGCGTGCTGATCCCGCTGATGGTCCTGATCGAGGTCATCTCCTACCTCTCCCGCATCATCTCGCTGTCGGTTCGTCTGTTCGCCAACATGATGGCCGGCCACGTGATGCTGGAAGTCTTCGGCAGCTTCATCGTGATGCTCGGCGGGCTTGGCCTGCTGGGCTATATCCCGGCGGCTTTGTCGCTGGGCGTGAACACGCTGCTGATCGGCTTCGAGCTGCTGGTGGCGACCCTGCAGGCGTATGTGTTCGCCGTGCTGACCTGCATCTACCTGCACGACGCCGTTCACTTGCACTGAGTTACCGCTTCACCCCTGACCTGTGCGGGTGACGACCGTCACCCGCCGCAACCGGATAACGAAAGGATACCGGACTATGGACGTCGCTTCCGCCAAGATGCTGGGTGCCGGCATTGCCATGATCGCTCTCGCCGGGGTCGGCGTCGGCATGGGCACGATCTTCGGGCAGCTCGTTTCCAGCGTGGCCCGCAACCCCGCCGCCCGCGACCGCGTGTTCGGTCTTGCCATTCTCGGCTTCGCGCTGACGGAAGCTGTCGCGCTGTACGCGCTGGTTATCGCCTTCATCATCCTGTTCGTCTGATCGGGAGCGGGCGTGTCACCCGTACGCGCCCGGACAAGCGTCATGCCGCCGATTCGCCGCGTCGCTCCTCTGGTCCTGGGAGGCATGCTGATGCTTCCGGCCGCCGCCATGGCCGCCGGCGGCATGCCCCAGTTGGACTTCCAGAACCCCCTGACCCTCAGCCAGGTCGTGTGGGGCGCGATCATCTTCATCGTGCTCTACATCCTGCTGTCCCGCTTCGCGCTGCCCAAGGTCGGTGAGGTGCTGGAAGAACGGGCGGCCCACATCGCCCGCGATCTGGAAGGCGCCCGCGCCGCCAAGACCCAGGCCGACGCGGGCATGGCGGAAGCAGCCGAGGCCGTGGCGAAAGCCCGGGCCGACGCCCAGGCGGCGATCAATGCCGCGCTGGAGCAGGCCAAGGCGAACGCCGCCGCGCAGGCCGAGGCGCTGAATGCCCGGCTCGACAAGCAACTGCAGGACGCCGAGGCGCAGATCGGGCAGGCCCGCGCCGCCGCCATGGGCGCGCTGCGGCAGGTGGCGTCGGACGCCGCCGAAACGGTCGTCACACGGCTGACCGGTTCGGCGCCGGATGCGCAGCGGCTCAACGCCGCGATCGGCTCCGCGCTGTCGGCGCGCGGCGTCGGCTAGGAACAGGAGCAGGCTCGCCATGCACGGTCACCACGAGGGCGGCTTCTTCGCGGACCCCGTCAATTGGGTCATGATCGCGTTCTTCCTGTTCTTCATCCTGTTCGGCCGCAAGCTCTGGGCGGCGCTGACCACGATGCTGGACGACCGTGCCGCCACCGTGCGGGCGGAGCTCGAGGAAGCCGCCAAGCTTCGCCGCGAGGCCGAGGCCATGCTGCGGGAGGCGGAAACCCGCCGTTCGGACGCCGTGGCGGAAGCCAAGGCCCTGATCGACGGCGCACAGGCGGAAGCCGCCCGGCTTGCCGCCGCCGCCGCCGCGGAAGCCGAGGCCGCGGCCAAGAGGCGTGAGCAGATGGCTCTGGACCGCATCGCCGCGGCCGAAAAGGCCGCCATCGATGAAGTCCGCATCGTCGCCGCGGAAATCGCCACCACCGCCGCCCGGCAGGTCATCGCCGAAGGGCTGACCCCGGACGCCGGTGCCGCGTTGATCGATCACGCAATCACGCAATTGCCAAGCGCCCTGGCCACACGCCGAGCGGCGTGAGGGTTCGGGGATGGACGGCCGGGTGAAAGCCCGGCCGTTTTCGTTTGGGGATCGTCCGGCCGCCCGGCGCTCAGACGCCGACCACCAGCCCGCCGGTCGCCGGGTCGGCACCGCCATCCGGCACCCCGTCGACGATGCGAATCGCGTGAACCCAGGCGAACGTATAGCTCTGGGGATGGCGCTTGACCGGATAGCCCTGATCCAGCAACGACCGCTCCACCGACCGCAGGATCCGGTTGGAGATTTCGATCGTGTCCGACACCGCGGCAAAGCGCGGGGCGCACACCGCCTGTTCGGCCGACATGCCGAAATCCAGCACGTTCAGCATGACTTGCAGATTGCCCATGGTGATGTAGGTCGCGCCGGGTGCGCCCAGGACCAGGTATGGCGCATCACCCTTGAACACGATCGTGGGTGACAGGGCGGAGAACCGCGCCTTGCCCGGTGCCAGCGATCCCGCCCGCCCGGGGCGCGGGTCGAACACCGCCATGGCACCGTTATACATGAAGCCGAGCCCGTCGGTGACGACGCCGGACGGCTGCCCCAGCGTATGGGTCATGGTGAACGCATTGCCGTGCTCGTCCACCACGCAGATATGCGTCGTGTGCCGGCTCTCGGCGCCGCCGCTGTTGAACCGCGGCACCGGCGTCTTCTCGCCACGCCGGATCCTCTCCGCCATCCGTGCGGCGTAGTCCTTCGACGTCAGTTCCGCGACCGGCACGTCGAAGAAGCGCGGATCGCCGACCCTGGCGTCCTTGTCGGCGGTCGCGATCTTCATCGCCTCCGCCACCACCCGGACATACTCCGGCGAGTTGTGGCCCATCGCCCGCAGGTCGAAATTCTCCAGGATGTTGAGCATTTCAATGAGCTGAATGCCGCCGCCGGGGGGATGGTTGGTGGCGATCCGGTGCCCGCGATAGGTGCCCCATAGCGGCGGCTTCTCCTCGGCGGCGCAGGCGGCCAGGTCGGCGCGGGTGAGCAGACCGTCATGCGCCTCCATGTCCGCCACGATCTCGGCGGCGATGGCGCCGGTATAGAAATCATCCGCCCCGTGCTCGGCGATGCGGCGGAAGGTGCGCCCCATGTCCGGGTTGCGCAGCACGTCCCCGACGGCGTGCAGGGTGCCGTCGGGCTTGAGGTAAATCTTCCGGGTCGCGGGGTATTTCGTGACGATGCCGATATTGCCGTCTCGCCCGGCGATCGGCGGGCGGTTCCAGAACTCGCTGACATGCGGGCGCACCAGGAAGCCGCGCTCGCAATAGTCGATCGCCGGCCCCATCAGCGCCACCAGCGACTGCGTGCCGAACCGGCGCAGTGCCGTATCGAAGGCGCGCAGCGTCATCGGCGTGGTGATGGCCTGATAGCCGATCTCGTTGACCCGGCCTTCCAGGATGAAGCCCCAGCCATCCGCCGCCTCGTGCAGAATGCGGTTCTGCCACATGTCCGGCCGGACGGCGGACGGGGCGCGGCCATGGAAATCCAGCGTGGTGTGGACCCCTTGCGCGGGCAGGTAGATCTGCATGTTGCCCATGCCCGCGATGCCGCACATCTGCGGATCGACCGCAGCCTGCACCAGGGCGGCCCCGATGGCGGCATCCACCACGTTGCCGCCGGCCTTGAGGATTTCGGCGCCGACCTCGGCCGCTTCGGGTTGGGCGGCGGAAACCATGCCATGGGCCATCGGGACGCTCCGTTCCTGTGCTGTCCTGCTGGGATTACAGCACGTTCCGCGGCCGCTGCCACGCCTCGCCCGGATGTCAGCCCAGCAGGCGTCCGATCACCCGCGCCGTATAGTCGACCACGGGAATGATCCGGCCGTAATTGATCCGCGTCGGCCCGATCACCCCGATCGCGCCGACGATCCGACCGCCGTCGCTGCGCGCGGGCGCCACCACCATCGACACGCCCGAGGTCGTGAAGGCCCCGCTGTCGGCCCCGATGAAAATCCGTACACCATCGGACTCCTCGGCCAGCTCCAGCAGCCTGAGCATCGTTTCCTGCGCTTCCAGCCGCTCGAACAGCGCCTGGATCGACGACAGGCGCTCGATCTGCGTGACATCCGACAGCAGGCGGGCGTGGCCGCGGATGATCAGGCTGCCGGAGCGTCCTTCCCCGGTCCAGGTCGCGAGCCCGGCCTCGACCACCTGCGCGGCGAGCGTGTCGAGCTCGGTGCGGTTGGCGGCCATCTCCTCGGCGACGAGCTTGCGCAGCTCACCCAGCGGGCGGCCGGACAGGCGCGCATTCAGGTAGTTGCTGGCCTGCTGCAGGGCCGACGGCGGCAGGCCGGGCGGCGTCTCGATCACCCGGTTCTCGACATGACCGTCGGCGGCCACCAGCACGACCAGGGCGCGGCCCGGCCCCAACGGCACGAATTCGATATGCCGCAGCGCGCCCTCGGTCTTCGGCGCCAGCACCAGGCCGGCGGCGGCCGACAGGCCCGACAGCAGGGTGCTGGCGTCGGCCAGCGTGTCCTCCAGGCTGCGGCCCGACACGGCGAGGGTCGCGGTGATCGATTCGCGCTCATCCTCGGTCAGCTCACCGAAATGCAGCAGCCCGTCGACGTACAGGCGCAGGCCCTGCTCGGTTG
>WBZO01004972.1_pt2 | contig 10291 bp, 9 predicted proteins | sample 5204261 | NCBI WGS metagenome assembly WBZO01 (sample SAMN12412400, study PRJNA552823) | activated sludge metagenome | isolation source: activated sludge from anammox sidestream of wastewater treatment plant... | place: USA: North Carolina | collected 2017-09
CCAGACCAGGCGGCGGCGTTCCAGGCGCAGATTCGGGAGGTGATGTGGTGCCGGGTGATTGGCGGCGTGCATTATCCCAGCGACACCGCCGCGGGAGCGAGACTCGGCACCGCCATTGCCCACGCCATGCTTGCCGCGCCCGCCATGCCCGAAACGCTGGAAACAATTCGCGCCGAAGCCGCTCCGTTCCGGAACCCGGCAACCACACGATCCGCCGCGCCCGTGGGTCAATAACGCTCCGCCGCGGCGGCCGGCCGGCCCGCGGGCACTCCGCCGGTGGCGGTTAATTCGCCAGGTGTGCGCGGACCAGTTCCGGCAGATATTTCACCGGCACGGAGCCCGCTTGCAATACGGCCTCGTGGTACCGGGCCAGGTTGAACTTGTCGCCCAGCTCCCGCTGCAGGGCCTGGCGCAGGCGTTGATGGGCCAGATATCCGACGAAATACGTGCTCAATTGCGTGGAGCTTTGTTTGGCGCGAATGATCTTGAGCCGCGCCTCGCCCTCCGATTGGAAGGCCTCTTCCACCATCAGCCGCATCGCTTCGTCGTCGGTCATCGTGGTGCAGTGCATCCGGTAATCGAGGAGCGCATTGACGACGGTGCGCAGGTAGAACTTGAGTTGCATCAGGCGGAGGCGGAGGTCGCCCCCGCCGTAGCCCTGGTCCAGCATCATGGACTCGGTGTAAACCGCCCAGCCCTCGATGTACACGCCCGAGGCCAGGATTTTCCGGATCAACGAGGGGTTCCGGTTGGCGTATGCCAGTTGCACATAGTGCCCGGGATACGCCTCGTGAATGGTCAGGATTTGCAGCAGGTGGGTGTTGTATTCCTCCAGATAGGTTTGCACGCGGCGCGCGTCCCAATCCGCGGGCGGCGGGCTCACCGCATAATAACTTGCGGCGCGCGGATCCAAGGGCGGCGCACTCTCGAGGTACGCCACGGAGTTGCCGCGGTTGAACTCGGGCATTTCAATCACCCGGCAGGCATCCGGCTCGGGCAGGCGCAAAATCTTCCGCTCGCGAATGAACGTCTGAATGCGGCTCACCGTGGCTTGCGTGTCTGCCAGCAGCCGGTCCGGTGGACCGTGTTCGGCGCTGGCGGCGGCAATCACGCGGGCGATGGTTTCGCGGCGGCCGGCGGCATTCCCGGGCGGCAGCGGTTGCGGCGGGAAATAGCGGCTCCACAACTGGCGCGCGATGACGTACAAGTCGCGTTGCACCTGCACCAATTCAGCTTCGGCCGCGGCCACCACCTGCTCGGCGCTCCAGCCCGCATCCAGCACCAGCTCCAGTTTCCGGGCGAATTTGCGTTTTCCAATGCGCCAGTTCCCGGTCGCGCGCCGGCGCAGTTCAGTTTCCAGAAAGTGCTGGTAATCCTGCAACGCCGTGACAATGGGAGCGGCGGCGGCTTCGAGTGACGCCCGCTGTGACGTCGGCCCGGCGAGCTGGAAGAGGCCGGTCTCATAGAACGTCAGCGCCCCGCGATTCTGGCGGATGGCGGTTTCCAGCACGGCTTCCGGCGGATGCGTCAGGGTTTGTCGGGCGATGGCAATGACCCGGGGGATGGCGCGCATCCGTGCGATGCAGTTGGCGAGGTTGGTCTCCGCCGGCAGTGTAGACTGGGTCAGCAGGCGGTAAACACTGTCGCTGATGTAGGCGCCGTACGTGCGTGGGTCGGTTTCAAACGGGCGGAAGCTGGCGTCCAGCCAGAGCTGGCGTCGCAGTTCCTGCTGCAGGATTTCAAAATCCATCTGGGCCGGGCGGGACAACTTTCGGTAGGCGATGCGCCGCGGCAGTTCCCGCAGCGTTTGCCGGGTCAATTTTTGCCAGCGGGCCCGGGCGGCGGGGGTGATGTCCTCCAGTTGCGCATCGAAGCGGTGATCGCCCAGCGCCGAGGCGGTGGTGGGTTGTTGTTGGAAAACCTGCTCGAGATATTCCCGAAAAAAAGTTTCGAGACGCGCATCTTCCGTCGCCCGCAGCGTTGAGCCGCCCAGCATCCATTCCACCAAGAGCAGTAAGAGCAGTAAGCGCGCTTGCATCAACAGCCCAAGGTTGAGTCAGCCGGAGCCGGATTTCCAGTCTGAACCGGGTGGAATTTTTGTCGCCGTCCTGCGCTGCGTCAACGGCGCTGCCGCCCGGATCGGGGCGGGTGGGGAAGCGATGCGGAAGCCCCCTTACGTGCAAATCGCCCCGGCGGTGCCGACCAGTTTTGCGCAGCAGCGCTGGAAGACCTCGCGGCAGTCGGCCTCCCGCAATTGCAGATCCCGCGCTGCTGCATGAATGAAGCCGCGGGTGGTTTGGTGCGCGTAACCGAGCAGCCCCTGGCGCAAGGGCAGCGAATAAAGCACCAGCGTCATGCCATACACCAGCGTGTGCCAGCCGTGCGCCTGCCGGTTCTCCACCGCGGCCAGATACCGTTGCACCACGCGTTCGTCGCGCAGGGGCCGGAGTTTTTCCAGCTGCGCCCGGCCCACCCGCCGGCTCGCTGCGGCAAAATTCCGCCAGACCGGCCGGCCCGCCAGCGTCTGATCGTAGGCGATCAGTTCTCGCAACTCGTTCCTGCAGATGTGCTGGTAGGCCCGGCGAATGGCCGGCAGTTCGTGGGGGAACAAAATATCCTCCAGATAGACCCGCAGAAATTTTTGCAATGCACCAAGGCTGGTCACCGGTTGCGCCACCAGTGCCTGGGCCAGGCAGTGCAACGCCACCAAACCATCCGCCGAGCCAAGTTGGGCGACCAGCGGATGCGCGTCCCCCAGCCATTCGGCTGGATCGTACGCCAGTTGTGGTTGCGGGTCCACGCTCATCACCTTAGCCAGTTACATGCCTGCAGGCTGGCCTTGAACAAAATTGTTGCTCTGTCCAACGCGGAATGGCGAGAGGTAAAATTTCCGCGGCCCCAGTTTTCTGTCTTGACGCGGGAGCCGCGGTATTGCGGGTGTGCCGGACGCGCCTGCAGGCCCCGGCGGCGCCGGATCGCGGGGAATTGAAATTTGTACTCGCCCCGGGTGCCGGCCTTGGTTACTTCAAGCATGCATGACCGGTCCCGCTGCCCCGCCAGGCGGCGCCCCCACCCGGGCGCGATATTGGGTGGTGGCGTTCGCCGTGTCATTGGCCGTCATTCAATACATTGACCGGATCTGTATTGCGCAAGCGGCGCCGCTGATCGCGCGGGATTTGCATCTGGACCCGCGCCAGATGGGATGGGTGTTTGGCGCCTTTACCCTGGCGTATGCGCTGTTCGAGATCCCCACCGGCTACCTCGGGGACCGGCTTGGCCCGCGGCGCATTTTATTGCGCATCGTGTTGTGGTGGTCGTTCTTCACGGCGGCCACCGGCTGGATGCGTCAGCTTTGGTCGCTGGTGGTGGTGCGGTTTCTTTTTGGGGCGGGCGAGGCCGGCTGTTTTCCCAATTTGACCAAGGCGTTCAACCGGTGGCTGCCGGTTGCGGAACGTCCGCGGGCGCAGGGCATCATGTGGATGAGCGCGCGCCTTGGCGGGGCCTTCACCCCCTTGCTGGTGGCGGCGAGTCTGGCCTTTGTTTCCTGGCGCACCGCGTTTGTGCTCTTTGGTTTGCTCGGGGTCCTCTGGGCCGTCGTTTTCGCGTGGTGGTATCGGGATGAACCGCGGACGCATCCCGCAGTGAACGCTGCGGAAGCAGCCCTGTTGCCCCGGGAGGAGACCGCCGGGGCGCGCTTCAAAATGCCCTGGCGCACCCTGTTTTCATCGCGCACAGTCTGGTGTTTGTGCGGGCAGTATTTTGCCTGCAGCTACTGTTTCTATTTTTTCATCACATGGTTTCCCACTTACCTGCTGGAGCAACAGGGCTTTGACATGAAGCAAGGCGCGTTGCTGGCGGGCACGCCGCTGCTCGTGGGGGCGTTTGGTTCGTTATTCGCAGGCTGGTTGCTGCCGGCGCTGGAGTCCCGGCTCGGGGGGGCCGGCCGGGCGCGGCGCTGGTTTGGCGCGGCGGCGGCGGGCGGCGCGGCGCTGTTGCTGGTGACCGCCGCGCAACTCACGCCGCCGTATCTTGCCGTGACCGCGATCGCCCTGGTGGCCTTTTGCAACGACGCCCAGATGCCCGGGGCATGGACGGCATGCATGGATGTGGGGGGGCCGGCGGTCGCCACGCTGTCGGGCACGATGAACATGATGGGCAACCTGGGTGGTTTTCTCTCCTCCATTGCGTGCGGTTACCTGGTGCAATGGACGGGGAGCTGGAATCTGGTGTTTTACGCGGCCGCCGTCATGTACGGCGGCGGCTTGGCCTGCTGGCTGGCCATGGACCCGGTCACACCGCTGGCGCAACAATCACGTCTGCGTCCTCCGTGAGCGTGTTCCGCGCCCCGGTGGCGGCGGGCGCGTGGTTCACAATTTTTTGCCGGTCAGGCGTTCGTAGGCTTCCAGGTACTTGGCACGCGTCCGGGCCACCACCTCGTCCGGCAACGCGGGAGCGGGTGGCGTTTTGTTCCACGCCAGCGTTTCCAGGTAATCGCGCACGAATTGCTTGTCGAAGCTGGGCTGGCTTTTGCCGGGCGCGTATTCGCTCGCCGGCCAAAACCGCGAAGAATCCGGCGTCAACACTTCATCAATCAGCAGCAGTTGCCCGTCAAACAGCCCGAATTCGAATTTCGTGTCGGCAATGATGATGCCCCGCTGGCGCGCGAAATCGCGGGCGAACGCATAAATTTTCAAGCTCAGGTCCCGCACCTGGCGCGCGTGGTCCGCGCCCAGGATCGCGGCGGCGGCGGCGAATGAAATGTTCTCGTCGTGGCCCGTGGCGGCCTTGGTGGAAGGCGTAAAAATCGGTTCCGGCAACGCGGCGGATTCCGCCAAACCCGCGGGCAGCGCCAGTCCGCAAACGGTTTGAGATTTTTGATATTCTTTCCAGCCGGAGCCGGCCAGATAGCCGCGGACGATGCACTCGACCGCCAGGGGGCGGGCCTTCTTGACGACCATCGCCCGCTTGGCCAGCGCTGTCCTGGTGGTGGCGGGCAGCGCCGCCAGCGCCGGAAAATCGCAGACGGCATCCGCTTTCACCATGCGGTGATTCGGCACCAGCGACTCCGTTTGATCGAACCAGAAATGCGACAGCTGGGTGAGCACCTCGCCCTTCTGCGGAATGCCGTTGGGCATCACGCAATCAAACGCCGAGATGCGGTCGCTGGCCACAAAGAGCAAGGCGTCGCCCAGATCGAAAATTTCCCGCACCTTGCCGCTCCGGATCTTCTGAATGCCGGGAAGATCGAGGTTCAACAGAATCGAATCAGCCATAAAAAACCATGATGGCGGTTCCGCCACCGGCTTCAATCTCAAAGCACGGGCAGCCGGGCCCGCCCACCCGCCGGTCCGCGGCCCTGCCCCGCGCATTGGCCAGCGGCACAGCTGCCGCGCGCGCCTCGAGGCCGTCCCTTTGTCACTTGGCCCGCAGGCGGGTTTGCGTTACAACCAGCGCATGGACAAAGAGCGCGTGGCGGAGATCCTTCTGGAAATCGGCACCTTGCTGGAACTCAAGGGTGAGAACCCGTTCAAGACCCGCGCCTACCAGAATGGCGCGCGCATCATCGGAAGCCTGAACGAGCCGCTGCCCCGGCTGATCGCCGAGGGTCGCCTCGGGGAACTCAAAGGCATTGGGGCGGCGTTGCAACAAAAGATCACCGAACTCGTCACAACCGGCCGCCTGAAGTATTACGAGGAACTGAAAGCCTCCGTGCCGTCGGGGCTGGTGGCGCTGCTGGACATTCCAGGGCTGGGCCCCAAAAAAATCATCGTGCTCAACCAAAAACTCGGGGTGGACTCGCTGGAAAAACTCGAGGCCGCCTGCCAGACGGGACGGGTGGCTCAACTGCCCGGCTTCGGCGCCAAGACCCAGGAGAATTTGCTCCAGGGCATTGCGTATCGCCGGCTCTACGCGCAGCGCACCCGCCTGGACGAGGCGTTGCAAGCCGCCGAACCGATCCTCGAAAGCCTGCGACAACATCCGGACGTGTTGCGCTGCAGCATCGCCGGCAGCCTGCGCCGCTGGCGCGAAACCATCGGCGACGTGGACTTTCTGGCTTCCTCGCGCCAGCCGGTCCGGGTCATTGAACATTTTGTCGCGTTGCCGGGACACCGTAACGTCGTTGCCCGGGGTGACACCAAAGCCAGCGTCATTCTGGCGACCGGAATCCAGGCGGATTTGCGGGTGGTATCGGATGCGGAATATCCTTTTGCGCTGGCCTACTTCACCGGCAACAAGGAACACAACATTGTCATGCGGCAGCGGGCCATCGCCCGGGGCCTGCGCCTCAATGAATACGGATTGTTCCGGTCCAAGGAGGAAACGCGCGATCCCAAGCTTCGCCTGGCCTGCCAAACCGAGGCGGAGATTTTTGCCGCGCTGGATCTCGCCTACGTGCCGCCCGAACTGCGCGAAGACCACGGGGAATTCGAGGCCGCCGAGCGGGGTGCGTTGCCCCGGCTGCTCGAGTGGACCGATCTCAAGGGCGCCCTGCACAATCACACCACTTGGAGCGACGGCCACCATACGCTGGAGGAAACGGCTGCGCACATGGAGGAACTGGGCCTGCAGTACTGGGCGGTCACCGACCATTCGCGCGCCGCCTTTCAAGCCAACGGCCTCGAGCCCCAACGCCTGCGGAAACAAATCAAGGCCATTGCAGCATTGAATCAACGTCTGGCCGATGCGGGCCGGGAATTCCGCCTGCTCACCGGCAGCGAGGTGGACGTGCTGAAAGACAAATTGGATTTTGATGATCGGTTGCTCGCCGAGCTGGACGTCGTGGTCGCCAGCCTGCACGTGCCCGCCCGGGAGGAGGCTGAAAACACCAAACGGCTCATTCGCGCCGCGGAAAATCAATACGTGCACATCCTCGGCCACCTGACCGGCCGCCTGCTGCTCGAACGCGAGCCTTACCCCGTCAATCAGGAAGCGGTGATTGACGCCTGCGCCGAAACCGGCACCTGGATCGAACTCAACTGCAATCCCTGGCGGCTGGATCTGGATTGGCGCAAATGGTTTTATGCCCGGAGCAAAGGGGTGAAGTGCGTCATCAATCCTGACGCGCACCGGAATGGGGATGCCGGTTATTTGCGGCTCGGCGCCGGCGTGGCCCGCAAGGGCTGGCTCACCCGGGCGGAGGTGATCAATACGCTGCCGCTGGCTAAATTACGTCAGGCGCTGCGCAAAAAGCGGGACCGGGCCGCCCGCGGCTGAGCCGGGCCGGGCCGCGTCCGAACCCGCGCAGGCCCGGTGCCGGGGCGCCCGGATCGCCGCGTTGGTCCGGGCTTTACGCAGTGGAGGAGACGTTTACACTCGGGGGCATGAAACAAGCGCCATCCCCCTGCACTGCTGCGGGCGGTCCCGGGAATGTCTCCCCGGGATTTCCGCCGCTGAACCGACGTTCCTTCCTGCACACGGTGAGCTGGGGCGCGGCCGCGCTCGGACTGTCTCCCGCCGTCATCGCCGGCGCGCAAACCACGAATCCGCCCATCGCTGGATTTGAAGCGGCCCCGGCCACCGCGGAAACACATGCCGGCTGGCAGCCGATCTCCGAGCGGAAACTGCGGGTCGGGCTGGTGGGGTATGGCGTCTGCAAATTCGCCGCGGCGTTCGGGTTTCAAAATCATCCCAACGTCGAGATTGTCGCGGTGAGCGACCTGGTCCCCGCGCGTTGTGCGGAACTGGCGTCCGTGGTGAAGTGCAGCACCACCTATCCCTCGTTGGAGGAACTGGTGCGGGATGATCGGATCGAGGCGGTGTTTGTGGCGACCGACGCCCCGAGCCATGCCAGGCATTGCATCGAAGTGCTCAAGCATGGCAAGCACGTGGGCACGGCGGTGCCGGCGGTGTTCGGCTCGCTGGAAGATGCCGATCGCTTGTTCCACACCGTCAAGCAGAGCGGGTTGAAGTACATGATGTTCGAGACTTCCTGTTTTCACGACGATCTGTATGCGATGCGGCAGCTGTACCAGGCCGGCCAGCTCGGACGGATCGTTTATGCCGAGGGCGAGTATTTTCATTACATGGAGCAGCCCATTGATTCCTACAAAGGCTGGCGCATCGGTCTGCCGCCACAATGGTATCCCACCCACTCCAATGCGTATTACGTGGGAGTCACGGCGGGCAGCTTTACGGAAGTGTCTTGCATGGGCATTCCAAGCCACCTCCCGCACTTGCAACCGATGAACAATACGTACCACAACCCCTTCGGCACCGAGATCGCCCTGTTTCGCACCAATGAAGGGGGCATGGCGCGCATGGGGGTCAGCTGGGATACACCCACCAACGAAGGTGAGATGGGGCGCATCCGCGGCGACAAGGGCTCGGTCTATTTCAATACTTATCGCGGTCTCGAAACCTTGAAGACCAACTTGAAACGTCCGCCCCTGCCCCCGGGCGTGGCCGCGGGCGGACACGGAGGGTCGCACGGATATTTAATGAACGAGTTCGTCACCGCCATCCTGCAAGATCGGCAGCCGCTGGTTCACGTCGCGATGGCGTTGAACATGACGGTCTCCGGCATTGTGGCGCATCAATCCGCCTTGAAGGACGGGGAGTTGCTGCGGATCCCGCAGTATCAGCTGTAAGGAAACCGCCGGCCCACGTCCAGTCCGGCACATCACTTCACCTTCAAACTCCACCCTCACTGGCCATCGGGATAAGCTCCTGATTGAGCCACCTCCAGCGAAGGCCACGCGAAGTGCTGCCCCAAACGGGGCCGGATCTGTCCCGCGCACCCGACACACCGACATCCCTGTAAAGGAAGGTTCATTCATGGCGTGAATTCCGGCTCAATGAACTAAATTGTTATTATTTTAAACTTTTTTGTTGCGTTTTGAACAATGCGCCAGTAATTATGTGGACGGTTAGTTCGTAAGTTATAGATAAATGAACAATATCGAAATAGGTGAACGTGAAAAACGGTTGCTTGATGAGCAAGAGCGGCTGATCGTGCGCGCCCTGATTCGCGATCCGCGACTCAGTGACAATCAGATTGGGAAGTTAACAGGGGTGCCGACACCGACCGTGCGGCGCAAGCGCAAGAAGCTCGAGGACGAGGGTTTGCTCAGTTACTACTGTGCGCTGGACATGCAGGAGCGCGGCACCGGCCATTTTAGCGCGCGGCATCTCTACGTGATCAAGTTCCGGATCGGCATCACGGTCACGCAGATCGTGGAGGAGATCAAACACGAGCCAAACATCCGCACGATTTTTACCGACTTGATCTATGAGTCGCACATTGCGGAAACGGAAGGTCGTGTGGCCTTGATCATGATCGTCGAGGGCAAGCATGCGACGGACATTGTCGAGAACATGCACGCGACCATCATCCCGTCGTTGCGCAAGAATCACGGCCCGGATTCCATCGAAGAAGTTTCCTCCATCCGCCTGCTCGCGCCCATCCGCATCTTCCACAACTACGTGCCGCTGGTGAACATGCACGGCGGGGTGCTGCGGGCCGACTGGCCAAAAGACGCGGTTTTCGTAGGTTAAATGTTATGACACCTCCTGGTTTTCCCTCCCGGCAAGGCTTGTACGATCCCGCCCACGAACATGACGCCTGCGGGGTGGGGTTTGTGGCGGACATTCGGGGTCGCAAGTCGCACACGATCCTGCGGCAGGCCCTGCAGGTCTTGAATAATTTGCAGCATCGGGGCGCCAGTGGCAGCGAAATCAACACCGGCGATGGCGCCGGGATTCTGCTGCAAACGCCGCACGAGTTTTTGGTGGCCGCCTGTCGGCGGGAACAGATCTCCCTGCCCGGCCCGCGGGAATACGGCGTCGGCATGGTTTTCTTGCCGCGGAATCGGGCGGATCGTTACAAGTGTGAGAAGCTGTTTGAGGAAATCGTGGATGCCGAAGGGCAGACCGTGCTGGGGTGGCGGCCCGTGCCGACCTGCAACACGGGATTGGGGGATTGGGCGCGGCAGAACGAGCCGATCATCCGGCAGGTTTTTATTGGCCGCGCCCCGGGCCTGGCCGACGATCTGGCGTTTGAGCGCAAGCTCTATATCATCCGCAAACTCGCAGAAAAGGGCATTCGATACTCCGGCATCAAAGGATGCGAACAGTTCTATATTCCCAGCCTGTCGTACAAAACCCTCATCTACAAGGGCATGCTGTTGCCCAGTCAACTCGAGGCGTATTTTCCCGATCTCAGCGATCCGGCGCTGGAAACCGCGCTGGCCCTGGTGCATTCACGCTTTTCGACCAACACCTTCCCCAGCTGGGAGCGCGCGCACCCGTACCGGTATGTGGCGCACAACGGCGAGATCAATACTTTGCGCGG
>WBZO01007307.1_pt1 | contig 10290 bp, 10 predicted proteins | sample 5204261 | NCBI WGS metagenome assembly WBZO01 (sample SAMN12412400, study PRJNA552823) | activated sludge metagenome | isolation source: activated sludge from anammox sidestream of wastewater treatment plant... | place: USA: North Carolina | collected 2017-09
CCCTCGTCCAGGTGGCGCCGGAGCGCGCCGCCAACCTGCAATCCCTTGGCGTTGCCGATTCCTTCACCATTTCCCTCGAACTCGCCTTCTATGGGGGCATTATTCTGGCCTCGCCCGCGATTTTGTATTTTCTGGCGCGCTTTATTTTGCCCGCCCTGACCGCCACCGAGAAGCGAGCCCTGCTGCCGACCGCCTTTGCGGGTTCGGCCCTGTTCCTGGCTGGCGTCGCCTTTTGCTATTTTCTGGTTCTGCCGCAGACGCTCGCATTTTTTTTCCAGGATGCGCAGTCCCTCCACTGGGAGCCGACGTGGACGGTGCGCGAGTATTATTCGTTCACGACCCAGATGACCCTCGCGTTCGGTCTCGCCTTCGAGTTGCCCCTTGTGGTCCTCCTTCTTGTCAAATTGGGCATCCTCGACACGGCGACTCTGCGGCGCTCGCGCGCCTTCGCGCTGGTCATCATTTTCATTGCGGCGGCGGTCATCACTCCCACTTCCGACGTTCTCACCCTCCTCCTCATGGGCGGCCCCATGTATCTGCTCTACGAATTGTGCATCCTCATCGCATGGTTCATGGGAAAAACACCCTCCCCACATGAAAAACGATCTTGAGACGACTTTTTTGAAAATCAGGCTTGTCCCGCGTCACAGCCCTGATTCCATCGGCTTGTACTCTTGTTTTTTATGACACCAGAAATTAGCGTCCAACTCTACAGCGTCCGCGAGCAGGCTGCGGCTGACTACGAAGGCACCCTGCGCGCCATTGCCGCCATGGGATTCGGGCTCGTCGAGCCCGCCGGGTTCCCTGGTTATACCATTGGACAGGCTGTAAAGCTCTTTCAGGAACTCGGCCTGCGCGCGCCGACCATGCATTGCCCCCTGCCCGTGGGCGACGAAAAAAATCGTGTCATCGAAGAGGCCCTGGCGCTCGGCTGCGAGGCGGTCATCACGGGAGGGCCCGCGGGCGGAAAGGAGAACTTTGTTTCGACGGACGCCGTTCGCGCCATGGCGGACCTCTATAGCGAAGCCGCGCAAAATGTCGCCGCCCACGGTCTGCAGGTCGGATACCATAACCACGACTGGGATCTCTGCGACGTGGAGGGCGCGCCCGGTTATCGGATTTTTCTGGAGAATACGCCCGAGTCCGTCCTCTGGGAGGCGGATGTTTTTTGGGTGGCCCGGGCCGGACGCGATCCAGTGGATTTTCTTCGGGAGATCGGCCCGCGCGGCAAGGCGCTGCATTTCAAGGATGGCATCGTCAGCGCGCAGGGAACCTTTACCGAGACGCAAACGGAGAGTGGCCTTGTCATGGTCAGCGATTCGTCGCCCTTCCTGCCCACGGGGACCGGTCAGGTGGACCTGCTGGCAGCCTCGAAGGCCGCGACCTTCGCCCGATACATTATCGTGGAATTGGACAGCTACGTCGGCGACATGATGCAGGCCATCCGCGAGAGCTACAATGACCTCACCAGCCGGGGAATCGCCCGGGGCCGAAAATAATCTTCTGATCACCTTTATGAAAAATCCGTCAAAAGTCCGTGTGGGCATCATCGGCTGTGGGAATATCTCGCAGGCCTATTTCAATGGCGCCCGCCTGTTTGAAGTCCTGGAGGTGGTGGCATGCGCCGACCTCAATGCCGAGGCTGCCAAGGCCAAGGCTGCGGAGAATGGTTGCAAGGCCCAGTCCGTCGAGGAGCTTCTCGCAAATCCCGAGGTGGATCTTGTTATCAATCTGACCATCCCAGCCGCCCATGCCACGGTGAGTCTCGCCGCCCTGGAGGCGGGAAAGCACGTGCATTGCGAGAAACCCTTCGCGGTCCGCCTCGAGGACGGCAAAAAGATCCTCGAGCTGGCCGCGAAAAGGAATCTGCTCGTGGGGTGCGCGCCCGACACATTCCTCGGAGCCGGATTCCAGACGACCCGCAAATTGGTGGATGATGGCTGGATCGGACAGATCTTCAGCGGGACGGCCTTTATGATGTCCCGCGGTCCGGAAGCCTGGCATCCGAATCCCGCGTTTTATTACGAGATCGGCGGCGGCCCAATTTTTGACATGGGACCGTACTACATTACGGCGCTCGTCCACCTTCTGGGCCCTGTGAAGGAAGTCGTGGCCGTCACGACCAAGGCCTTTGAGGAGCGCCTGGCCACCTGCAAGGAGCACTTCGGAGAGTTGCTGCCGGTCCAAATCCCCACGCACAACGCGGGAGTCCTCACCTTTCATTCAGGGGCGGTCATTACCATCACCATTTCTTTTGATGTGCACCGCCACGGTCACAGCCCCATTGAACTCTATGGCAGCGAGGGCTCGATCAAGGCGCCGGATCCCAACACCTTCGGAGGGCCGGTGGAAATTTATACGCCCCACTCCGATGGGTGGCGCGAACAAGCCCTTGATTTTCCCTACTCTGAGAACAGCCGCAGCATTGGCGCCGCGGATATGGCCTACGCGATCCTCAGCGGAGGGAAGCGCCCTCATCGCGCCTCGGGCGCCCTGGCCTGCCACGCGCTCGAGGTCATGCACGCCTTCGAGAAATCCTCGGATCTGGGCCAGCGCGTCTCCATCGAATCCAAGCCGCCCCGCCCGGAGGCCCTGCCCCTCGGGCTCGTCAAGGGCCGCCTGTGACCCAAATCGTCGCGCAAGGAGAGAAAATGCGCTGGATGGCCAGGGGGAGATGGAAAGACGGTCCTCGATAGAGCGTCGAGCAAGAAAAACGTTCCGTTTTCCTCTACAATGCCAGCCAATCCAGGGGATGGCGAAAGGAGGCTAAAAAAACGCGTAATCCGTGGGGTTTGGAGCCGAAATCCGCCGTTTGAAAGCGCCAGGAATTCATAAAAATGCGGAAAAGAGCATCGCGAAAATTGAATGGGCAGGCAATCCAGGCAAACGGCGGAAAGCCAACTCGCATACGCTTGTTTTAGGTGGTTACTGAGGGATTCGCGGGATAGACGACACCTCCGGCGCGCCTTTTGCGCTGTGGCTGCGTTGCTCGCTTGTTGGTTATTACTTCAATAGCCGCCGCGCTCGCGCCTTGCCACAGCGCGAGATCCATCACCAGCCCTTTGTAGTCTATCCCGCGAGTCTCTCAGTAGGGCGCGTATTCCGCCCAGGACGAGCTGGTTTCCCAGACGCGCACACGCGCGAGGCGGATGCCTCCGCGCAGAGGGTAGCGCGCATTCGCGCGTCGGGTGTATTCCTCGAGCCGGGCGGATATTTCCTCGTGGAGCGCCTTGGCGATCCTCTCTGTTGTGGGATCTGCGGCCTCGAAGGCGATGATCCGCTCTCCGTAGGCTCTCTGGAGCGTCTCGAATAGGGGGTCGTTGGTATTGACGCAGAGCGCGTGGTCATAGCGGTCCAGGAGTTCCGCGGCGGCGGCTGTGACGACCTTGAAATCGCAGACCATCCCGCGCTCGTCCAAATCCTCCGCTTCGAGAATGACCTCGACGCGTCGGCTGTGGCCGTGGGGGAATCGGCAATTGTCCGGGTGCAGCGTCAGCATGTGCCCGTTTTCAATTTCAAACGTTTTGCAAATTCGGAATGGCATTCAGGTTCCCTTGGTGTTGCCGAAGAGGCGGATGTGAAGACGATCGCAGAACCGGTAGCCGCTCTCCCGGCAAAAATCCAGAATCATCTCGCTGCGCGCGTCCAGGGTTCGGACATCAGTGCCCTCCGGCATGAGAAGGACCTTCCACGGTGGCAGTGAGGGCAGGGCGACATCGAGAAGGCGACGGGCTTCGTCAAAGTCGGCCTGACTGGAAATCACGAATTTGATTTGGACCTCGTATTCCGCGGCCCATGCGCGCAGGACTTCCGGTTGGTACCGGGTGGCTTCGTGGCGGGCGATCCAGGCCGGGCTGATTTCTCCGTTCCTTGGAGTGGAATTTGACAATTTGGGACTGATCGAAGCGAGGTCACAGGTGATCCCGGCGGGGGGGACAGTCCCGGCGGTTTCGATGGTGACGTGATAATTCTCTTCGTGGAGGGCGGCCGCCAGCGCGGGGGTATCTCGTGCGATCATGGGTTCTCCGCCGGTCAGGACGCAGTGGCGCAGGCGGGGCTGCGACGCGCGCGCGAGGATCCCCGGGATGGAGAGTTCCTCGCCCTCTGGTTCCCATGATGCGTAGGGGGTGTCGCACCAGCGGCAGCGCAGGTTGCATCCCGCCGTGCGGATGAAAACGGAGGGCACACCCGTCAATTCCCCTTCGCCCTGAATCGAATGGAAAATTTCCGAGATCAGCATCGCGGGGAGTCGGTCGCTGCGTCGCGATAGAGTGTCGGATCCGGAATGCCCGCCTGCAGGAAAGCCTCCCGCCGCTCAATGCAGGTGGCGCATTCCCCGCAGTGGACATCCCCTCCTTCGTAGCAGGACCATGTCCTTGCAAAGTCCACGCCCAGGGCATGTCCCCGGCGGATGATTCCCGCCTTGTCCAGGGAGACCAGCGGGCGCAGGACTTGGATGCCGGCATGCGTTCCCAGACGGATCGCCTCGGATTGGGCATCAAGGAATTCCTCCCGGCAGTCCGGATAAATGGCGTGATCGCCCGCATGGGCGGCAATAATGAGCGCCTGGGCCTGGCGGCTCTCCGCGAATCCGGCCGCCACTGCCAAAAAGATGCCATTGCGGAATGGGACGACCGTCTGGCGCATGTTGCCCTGGGTGTAGCGTCCCTTGGGAATGGCGCCTCCCGAAATGAGAAGATCCGAAGAAAAGTATTCCCCGATAAAATCGAGCGGCATCACGCAATGGGGAATATCCAACTTCCGCGCCTGCCATTCCGCGCAGGGGATTTCGCGGTCATTGTGCTTGGACCCGTAATGAAAACTCAGGGCCGCCACCACTTCATGGGTCGTCGCTGCGTCGTGGAGGGCCGTCACGGAATCCGCTCCGCCGCTGAGCAGGACAACGACCTTCATGAGGCGGCTAATTCGCGGGGGAGCCCCTGGGATGCGCCCCCCCCCTTTCGTCTTTCCTCGACAATCTCCGGTTTCGAGTGCTCTTTGCATGGTGCGTGACGGACATCATGGAAGACAGCCCCGCAAAAATCAATCCGGGCCAGCATCCCCACCCTCCATCGGGGAATGTCGCCGCTTCCTCCGGTGACGATGCCAGACTTGTGGAAGAATTGCGCGCGGCGGGATTGTTGCGCGAGGGGGATTTCCAAGTGATTCCACTTTCGGGAGGGGTCTCCTCGGAAATCCGGCTTTTCCGTCAGGGCGCCGCCGCCTTTGTGGTCAAGCGCGCCCTCGAGCGCCTGCGGGTCGCGGACGAATGGATTTGCGATCCTGCGCGCAGCCGCAGCGAGCTGGATTACCTTCGTGAAGTGGGAGCCATCCTGCCGGGCGTTGTCCCGCGCGTCCTCCACGCCAATCCCACCGCGCATTTTTTCGTCATGGAATACCTTGGGGAGGGCTGGCTCAATTGGAAGGCGGAACTCATGGCGGGCCGCATCGCGGGGGAGTGGAGCCGCATCGCTGGCGAGGCCCTGGGACGCATCCATCGGGAAACGGGTTCGATCCCCCGGTTGCGGGAGACATTTGACACCGGGGGGCTCTTTTTTGCGCTGCGCATCGAGCCGTATCTTCTGACGGCGGGCCGCAGGAATCCCGCACTGCAGGATTATTTTTTCGCCGAGGCCGCGCGCCTGCAAAAGACCTCCCTGGCCCTGGTGCATGGGGATTTCAGTCCCAAGAATATCCTCATCCACCCTGGGGAGGGGCGCATGGTCCTCCTCGATTGTGAGGTGGCATGGTATGGCGATCCGGCCTTTGACGTGGCCTTCCTGCTCAGTCACCTTTTTTTGAAGGCGCTTTGGAGGCCGGAGACGGCGCGCGCCGCCCTGGGCGCCGCCGCGTCATTCCTCGAGGCGTATGATTCCGCCCGCGGAACGTCGTGGGATGCGGACGATGCCCGGAGGGCCGCCCGGCTGCTCCTCCTCCTGCTCGTGGCCAGAATTGACGGCAAATCACCGGTCGAGTATTTGGTGGGCGCGACCGAAAAGCAAAAGAGGCTCCGCGCATTTGCCGCCACGCATCTGGCGCGCTCCGGGCAGACGCCCGGGGAACTCGCGTCATGCTGGCTGGACGCCATCACTTTACCATGAAAATCCGATCCGTCCATGCCTGGCAAATTTTTGACTCCCGCGGGATGCCCACCATCGAGGCGGAAATCCTCCTGGAAAATGGCGTCGCCGGGCGGGGACTCGCGCCCTCGGGGGCGTCCACGGGGCAATTCGAGGCCCATGAATTGCGCGACGGCGATGCCACCCGTTTTCGGGGCAAATCGGTCTTCCAAGCCATCGGGAATATCCACCGGGAGTTGGCGCCCGCCATTCTGGGACGTGATATTTTTGACCAGGAGGGGATGGACCGCGCCCTGATAGCGTTGGATGGGACTCCGGAGAAAAGCCGCCTCGGCGCGAATGCCCTCCTCGCCGTGTCTCTGGCCGCGGCCAATGCGGCGGCCGCGGCCAGGGGCGTCCCGCTTTTTGAATCGCTCGGCGAGGGGACCCTCCTGCCCCTGCCGGAAATTCAAATTTTCGGAGGGGGCGCGCACGCCAATTGGCGCACCGACATTCAGGATTTCCTGGTCATTGCCAAAGGCGCCCCAACCTACGAGGAGGCCCTGGAGACGACCTTCGATGTCTTCCACGCCGCGGGGGATATTCTCAGGGAGGAGGGACGCCGCTTCGGCGTGGCCGACGAAGGCGGTTATTGGCCCGAATTTCGCGACCATGAGCACATTTTTGAAACATTCCTGCGCGCCATCGAGCGCGCCGGGCATATTCCCGGAGAGGATGCCGTCATCGCACTCGATATCGCCGCCAGCGACCTGTTCGATCCCCAGACCGGATTGTACTCGCTCCGCGTGGAAAATCGGAAATTCGACTCCGACGCCTGGATGGGACTCCTCCTGGAATGGTGCGAAAAGTACCCGGTCATTTCCATCGAAGACCCCGCCGCTGACGTGGATGAGGCGGGTTGGAAAAATTTTCGGGAGGCGGCGCCCCCCGGCCTGCAAATTGTCGGCGACGACCTTTTCACGACGAATGTCCGCCGGATCCGGCGGGGCATCGCCGGGAATCTTGCGAATGCGGCGCTCATCAAGCTCAACCAGATTGGGACCGTCACCGAGACCCTCGAGGCCATCCGCGTGACCCAGGCCGCTGGATGGACCCCCATTGTCAGCGCCCGCTCGGGCGAGACCGAGGATGCCTTCATTGCCCACCTCGCCGTGGCAACGAACGCGGGCCAGCTCAAGGTGGGGTCCTTTTCGCGCAGCGAGCGCATGGTGAAATGGAATGAGCTGCTGCGCATCCAGCGCCGTCTGGGGGATCGGGCGCGATTTCAGGGAGAGATCCGCAGCGCATGACCCCACCTGCCCCGTCAGGAATCCGCAAGGCTGCGCTCGAGCGGGGATTCCGTCGCGAGGCCAGGGCGGAATTGCTCAGTGGGCTGCTTTTTATCGGGGCCGCGATGGTTATTCTCGCCGGAGTGGCGCTTTTGGAGCGGAACGCGCGGTTCCAGGCCTTCCCCGCGCTGAGGATTGCCTTCCTCCTCTATGCCGCACTGCTCGCGCTTTTTGCCGTCCTTGCCAGGCATGGACGCTGGCACGCCTCGCTGGGATTTGTGAATTCCACCCTGCAGGTCGCCATCGTCAGCGCCTATTTGATGGCCACCGTCCATGAGCGCGGGGGGGATTTTGCCCTTTCCTCGAGCCTGCCCATGATGTTCTGCCTGGTCATTGCCCTGACCGCCTTTCGCCTGAATCCGGGGCTCTGTCTTTTTGCGGGCGTCCTCTCAGCCCTGGCGCTCACGCTCCTGTACGCATTTTTTATCCGCGCCGGATTGTCCTCGGAGGCGCTATTCTCGAATCCGACGATTGCGTGGCCAGGGATTTATTCCCGCGCCATGATTCTCCTGGCGACGGGCGCGGCCAGCGCGTTCGCGGCGCGCGCGCTTCATCGCCAAATCTGTCACCGTGAGGAGGACCAATCCCGCATCCACCTCCTCGAGCGGACCTTCGGTCGTCTGGTCGCGCCCGAAGTGGCGCGCCAGATCCTTGAGAACAAGGATTGGATGAAACCCGCCCGCCGCGAGGCGGTCGTCATGTTCGCCGATTTGCGGGGGTTCACCCAATTTTCCGAAGGGCGCGCGCCGGAGGAAATTGCCGGATTCCTCAACAATTGCTGGAGCGTGGCCGCTGGCATCGTCGAAAGGCATGGGGGCGTCATCAACAAATATCTCGGGGATGGATTCCTGGCCATTTTTGGAGTGCCCCTTGAAATTCGGGAGGCGGAGGAGGCCGCCGCCGCGACGGCCGCCGAACTCGAGCGCGAACTCACCCCGCTCCTCCAGCCGGATGGTCTCGCCCTCTGCATCGGCCTGCACGCCGGACCCATGATCGTCGGCGCCATCGGCTCCGAGGACCGGTGCGAATTCACGGTCATCGGCTCGACGGTCAATCTTGCCTCCCGCATCGAAACCCTCAACCGCTCACTCTCCACGCGCTGCCTTGCCAGTCAGGATGTCGCCGAAAAAATCTCGCACTCCTGGAGGATGAAGCCCCGCGGCGAGCATCAGGTCAAGGGCGTCTCCCAGGGCGTCAGCGTCTTCGAACTCGAAGGACAAAAATAACCGTCCCGGATCTTACCCCTTGTTGAACTTTCGGCCGCTGACATCCAGAGCCAAATCCTTGGGATGGGCGCGGGGGACTCGCTCGCGGTATCGCGCCGCAATGTCCGAGAGCGTTGCTCCGCGGAATGCCGTGTTTTCACGCTCCGCGATGCGTCGGGCCGCCTCCACAATGCCATAAAATGTTTCCCTCCGGAAATTTTGCGGGTCGTCGTACCGAAAGGTGTTGTGGGTGAGCGCGCGGATTTGCAGCACGGGTGTTTCCTCGCGCCGTTGGCGTCTCACAGCTTTGTCAATGGTGTAGAAATGATTCTTCGCGTCCACCAATTCGACGCGCAGGTCCTGCGGGTGGGCGCCGCCCCACATGCGGCTCTGCGGGTCCACGGTCGGGGGCAAATCCACGAAATCGACATCCCCCTCGAGAGACTTGTTGAAGCGGTGTGGGTAATGGGGATCCAGCGAACTGTTTCCCCAGACGCAGGCGCATTGCGGCAGGTCGCGTGTCGGGATGCTGACCATTCCATGAGTGAACCCGAGCTCTTCGAGAATGCCGTAGGTGAAATCATTTGCGGACCCGTAGCCCGGACAGAACGCAAAGGGGCGCACCCCCATAGCCTGCGCGTGACGGTCCATCGCCTCGCGCAGCAACTCCCGCTGCGCGTCCGGCCCCTCGAAGCCCAGGAATTCGCTCCGGCCCTGGATCCACGGATGGTAGTGGAGGCCGATTTCATGTCCGGCGGCGGCCAGTTCGCGGTAAATGCCCGCATGGGCCGCCATGTCTCCGGGGATCACAAGGAACGTTCCCCGCAGGCCCGTATCCGCAAGGATTTCCCCAAGGCCCCGGATGGCCCGCTCGCCGAGCGCGGGATCCTGGATGGAAAACTGGGTGGATTCACAATCAATCTGCAGGCTGAAGAGGAGTTCTTTCATTGTGGGTCCTGATTAAAAAAGGCTTCTTCCGCGAGACGGCGGAGGTAATCCTTTGGCGTTCCTAACGGGAATTCCAAACGGGGCGTCGCCGAATCCCCATGCAAAATTTTCGCGGATGCCAGCGCCGCGATGCGCTCCTTCCAGAATTCCCTCCCGGCCAGGCCATAACCTGACAGGACGACCAAATCCGGCCCGTGCGTATTGCAAATGATGGAGAGGCCCCACGCGCAGCGGTCCAGAAATTCCTCGGCAATGGTCACGGCATAATCCTCCGAGCGAGCGAGGTGCAATTCTTCGAGCCTGTCAAAGAAGGCTTTGGGGGAATCCTGAAGGACATCCCCGAGCGCGGTCCGCACGCCCGCCTTGACATCCTCCCGCACACGCCTCTGGAGGGATGGGCCGGAAGTGACCGTCTCGAGGCATCCCCGGTTTCCGCAGCCGCAAAACGCCCCGGCGGGATCCACGACAACGTGGCCAATCTCCCCTCGGAAGGTCTGGATGCCCGATCCGGCATCCGAGCACGCATGCGCGCTCACCCCGTCCCCCACGTTGAGCACGGCCAGCCCCCGTACGCCCAGATGCGCCCGCAGGGCCATCTCGGTCTCGGAAATCCCGGAGAAAGGCAGGATCTCGGTTCGGCAACGCAGACTCTAACCTACACAGGAGAGGCCGTCGAGATTCCTGTTGACTACCTCGATACAGTCGAGTTCAAAGCACCGGAAAACGTTT
>WBZO01007308.1_pt1 | contig 10289 bp, 5 predicted proteins | sample 5204261 | NCBI WGS metagenome assembly WBZO01 (sample SAMN12412400, study PRJNA552823) | activated sludge metagenome | isolation source: activated sludge from anammox sidestream of wastewater treatment plant... | place: USA: North Carolina | collected 2017-09
CAGACATTTCATCAAAAGTAAAATCTATTATTGTAGATAAATTAGGTGTAGAAGAAAAAGAAGTAACTCCAACTGCTAGCTTTACTAACGACTTAGGGGCAGATTCATTAGATACAGTGGAGTTAATTATGGAATTTGAAAAAGAATTCAATATTGCAATTCCAGACGATCAAGCTGAAAAAATTGCTACTGTAGGCGACGCTATCGCTTATATTGAGGCAAACGCTAAAAACTAAACAACTTTTTAACTTAAAAATTTTCTGTATGCAATTTAAGCGCGTAGTAGTTACGGGACTTGGTGCTGTTACACCTTTGGGCAATAATGTAAATGATTATTGGACAAATCTGATTAATGGCGTAAGTGGTGCCGCACCTATTACGCGTTTTGATGCATCTAAATTTAAAACTCGTTTTGCTTGCGAAGTAAAGGGTTTTAAATTAGAAGAATATTTTGACAGAAAAGAAGCCCAACGCTTAGATGCTTTTTCGCATTACGGAATAGCAGCTTCTGTACAAGCAGTAAAAGATGCGGGGTTAGATGCTGAAAACCTAGATAAAAATGAAATAGGAGTCATTTGGGGTTCAGGAATTGGAGGACTGGATACTTTTCAAACTGAAACCTTTAACTTTGCTAAAGGCGACGGAAATCCCCGTTTCAATCCATTCTTTATTCCAAAAATGATAGCAGATATTTGCTCTGGACATATCTCTATTCGATTTGGTTTTAGAGGTCCAAATTTCACTACCGTTTCAGCTTGTGCATCTTCTACAACAGCTTTAATTGATGCATTTACATATATTCGATTAGGAAGAGCAAATGCTATTGTAGCTGGTGGTTCCGAAGCTGCGATCAATGAAAGTGGCATTGGTGGATTTAACGCATGTCAGGCAATGAGTACACGAAATGACAGCATGACTACAGCCTCTCGTCCTTATGATAAAGAACGTGATGGTTTTGTATTAGGAGAAGGTGGTGCTTGTTTAATCTTAGAAGAACTAGAACATGCCAAAGCTCGTGGTGCAAAAATTTATGCTGAAATTATAGGTGGAGGTATGAGTGGCGATGCTTACCACATTACAGCTCCACATCCAGAAGGATTAGGTGCTACATTAGTTATGGAACGTGCCATTAAAGATGCTAATATTTCTCCTAACGAAGTTGATTATATAAATACACACGGTACTAGTACTCCACTTGGTGATGGCGCAGAACTTAAAGCGATCATCAATGTATTTGGAGAACAAGCTTATAAAATGAATATTAGCTCAACAAAATCTATGACTGGACACTTACTTGGTGCAGCAGGTGCTGTTGAAGCTATTGCAACTGTTTTAGCGGTTCAAAATGATGTTGTCCCACCAACCATCAATCATGTAACCGTAGATCCTGAAATTGACCCAAAATTAAACTTAACTTTCAATAAAGCTCAAAAACGCCCTATTCGAGTAGCTCTTAGCAACACATTCGGGTTTGGTGGTCATAATGCAGCTATTGTAGTTAAAAAGTACAACGCTTAGTTTTATTGTTTTGATAAAGATTTTATCAGCCTTAAAACCACTTCCCAAAAACGATAAAGCCTTTAGGCAAAAGCTAAAAAACATTTTAGGCTTTTACCCATCAAATTTAGCTTTGTATTATCAAGCCTTTAGACATAGTAGCACAAACGTTAGTGAATTTAAACAAAGTAATGAACGTTTAGAATTTTTAGGTGATGCTGTGCTTGGTATGGTAGTAGCCGAATATTTATTTAAACTATATCCTAAAGAAAATGAAGGTTTTTTAACTCAAATAAGAAGTAGAATCGTAAATGGGCAAAACTTACAAATGTTATCAAAAAAATTTGGATTTGACACCTTACTTACATCTAAACTAACTCAAAAAGATAGAATCAACTCTTCTGCTTATGGTGATGCTTTCGAGGCATTTATTGGTGCCCTATATTTAGATAAAGGATTTGATGTTACAAAAAATTTTATCTTAAATAAAATCATTAAACTTCATTTAGATATGAATACTGTGTTGCAGAATAATACAGATTATAAATCTCAATTGCAGATTCTAATGCAAAAGCAAAAAAACACATTTGAATACAAACTGCTGAATGAATATAAAACCGAGAAAGGTAAATTATACCATGTCCAACTAATTATTGAGAATGTTCCTATTGTTGAGTTTGAACATAGTTCTAAAAAAGTAGCCGAGCAAAAAGTTGCTCAATTAGCTTTAGAGATATTATCTAAAGACTAAACTATATGCAATATTCTTCATATTCCTTAACACAAAACAAATAGTAGAAGATTTATTCTTCATAAACACTTGTTTTTCCAAAGACAAGTAAAGAAAGTAAGTGGCCACAAAGCCTGTATAAAGGAATTTTCAATGACACTATGGCTGCTGACACGAATGAGTTTTTATAAAATCAATTAGCAAAAAAAGGAGGCTGTCATTCATACGACAGCCTCCTTTTTATTCTAGTAATTTAGGAGATGGTTATTTTGCTATAATAATTCTTTGTACTAATTTTTCAGTTCCATTTGTAATGGTTACAAAATAAACACCTGCTTCTTTGTTGCTTAAATCAAGTGATAATACACCTTCAGAGAAGGCTTTATAATCTTGTTTATACACTTCTTGTCCAAGTGTATTCGACACATTAATACTTACATCTTGAGTTTTTGGTAATGTTAATAATAAATTAAATATTCCATTAGATGGATTAGGCATAATACTAAAATTAGCGGCTAATAAACTTGATGCATCTATTCCTGTTACACAAGTCATTAATGGAAAAATAGCCATGTTATTAACTAAACCACCCCAAGACACATTCATATCATGCCATGTATTGTCATCAAACATTTCCCATGAAGTATTTGTAGAAGCATGAAAATCATTCATAATAACCGCTGTATCACCAGCTGTTGTAGGAGTTGTAACAGACAAGAAGAATCCACCAACAGGTGCAGCAACAGGCGTAGGGAAAGTATATTTATAAGGTATAGCAACATTACTTACATAAGTAACAGACGGATCACCTGCTAAATAACCAACATTATTAGTTGCAGTAGCAGCAGTTATTAAACCTAAATTAGCCGTTGCCGTTGCAATACCAGTTATCCCTGTAGGGCCAGCGGCTAAGGTTCCATTATACATTTTTAAATTTACTGCCCTTGAAGCTGTACCCGTAGTACCTTGAGTTCCATCTTTAAAGAAAACAACAACTGCTCCTGTTACATGTGCGTTAGTAATACTGCTATACTTTGCAGGCGCAAAGAAACTAGCCTTTTCTTTATCCTTATAACAATTAGATCCAAAAACCCAACCAGCATTTGGTGTACAACCAGATACTGCTTCAGCTCCTGCCCTTCCTACATACATTGTATCAGTAGATGAAATGTTTGTTATAGTTGCGCTACAAGCCGAACCAGTACATGTACTTACAGTAATAGCATTTGTTTTGGTACTTACAGCCGTTGTACCACTTTTAGCGGATAAAGTAACTACATAGCTACCATTATTAGCAAATGTAATTGTAGGATTAGCTGAATTTGCATTAGGATTAAATGTAACACCCGTTGCAGGTGAAGCCGACCAAGTATAAGTAGGAGTAGGATTTCCAGTTGAATTATTAGTTACAGAAACAGCAACACCACTACATGCACTATTTGTCATTGTAAATGCTGCTACAGCTGGTGTTGAAGAACCAGTAGCGCATAATCCGTGTGTTCCTAAGAATTTACGATAAGTACCATTAGCCATAACAGTTTGTGCACGAGTACGTTGATCTTCAGTAAACATATACATAGCGGCATCATCCGTATAATCCATAAAATTCATAAACATCTCCCCATTAGCTCCATTTGGTGTTGTATTATTGGTTCCAGATGGGCTATTGCATGAATTAGCCGCATAAGGGTATGAAGGAGAGCCTGAATTACTTGAACTAGCTGGAGGTGTATCTAAACAATAATCTGTTGCACAACTTCCATCACCCCAAATGTGGCGAAGACCAAGCCAGTGTCCAATTTCATGTGTTGCTGTACGTCCTTTGTTATATGGCGCTTGAAGTGTTCCAGTATTTCCAAAAGCTCTTGACCAACACCATAAACCATCCGTTGTGGCTGTTCCATTACCAGTTATACCAGCTAAAGAAACGCCCATTGGAAATGTTGCATAACCTAGTAATCCTACGCTCGAACTCTCATCAGTAACCCAAATATTCATATACTTAGTAGGATCCCAAATAGTAGCTGGCTTAATGTATCCATCAATGAAGCTTTGAAAGGTACTGATAGAAGTATAAGACGCAGGATTTTTACTTGGATATGAAGCAGATGTAGGTGTGGAAATAGAAGTATAATTTACCCTATCTACACCTGGCTCCGACATTGTATTTCCATTTTTATCAATAGTTGCTAAACAAAAACTAATATTGAAGTTGGAAATTTTAGGTCGTCCATTAGCATCTTTATTAGCTGCTGGCAAACCTGCATTGGTTGCATAAGTAGTAAAAGCAGTTGCAGGATAATTTGCTACGTTTAAGCCCGTTGCTGCAAAATCATTATTAAGCACAGAAATTTGAGAGGTTACCTGAGCGTTAGACAAATTAGGATAAGATCCTACTGCTTGCCCACCATGAATAACATGGATTACAACCGGTATTGTGTAATTTGCCATTGTTTTATTTGCCTCAGATGAATTACTTTTAAACTGAGCTATTAATTGCTGAAAATCAGCTTCCCATTGTGCGTTAGGAGATTGTGTGGCACAACCTCTCCCTACAACATTCATAGGTGTATGATTATCATTTAATATTGGGGCAACTTGTTTAACCGTTCTACCCGTTTGTGCAAGCATTGTTGTCCCGAGGAGCATAGCTCCCACCGACAATTTTAAAAATCCATGTTTCATAGTTATCATTTTTATATATTATTCTTTTACAATTCGTTTAGTTACTTGTTTACCACCATTTAATACTCTTACAACATATATTCCACTTGCATAATATTGAAGTGGAATCATTGTTTGTTCGTCTTTTATACTTTGTGAAATTAATAACTTACCTGTAGCGTCATATAATTCTAAAGTCGTTAATTCATTAATTAAAGTAGCATCCATTGAAATATTTAAAACATCTTTTGCTGGATTTGGATAAATAGCTAGATACGAGCCCGCTAATTCCATAATTCCAGTACATGAACTTACAGAAACGGTTCTAGTAGCTAAAGCTGAACACGAGTTAGCATCAGTATAATTATATGTAATAGTAAAAGTACCTACACCAGCAGAAGCTGGATTAAATACATTTCCAGTTACACCTACACCAGAGAATGTACCACCAACAGGAGATCCAGTTAAGTTTACAGTAGGGCCGTTTGTACACATTGGACTAGTTAATGTTCCCATACTTACTGATGGTAGTTGATTTACATTTACTGTTGTTGTTTTAATTGCAGTAGTTGTACATCCCGTCATGTTTCCTGAAACAGTATAAACAGAAGTAGCTGTAGGCGTAACTGCAATAGATGGAGAATTTGATGATGTACTCCAGGTATAAGTATTAACTCCACTTGCAGTTAATGTTGCTGTTTGTCCTGCACAAATAGTAGAAGTGTTTACAGAAATAGCAGGTGCTGCACCAACTACTACAGACGCAGTAATTGTTTTAGAACATCCAGCTGTTGAAGTTCCAAGAACGGTGTATGTAGTATTAGAAGATGGACTTGTTGTTAATGTGGCGGAAGTAGAACCTGTACTCCAACTGAAAGTACTTGCACCACTAGCTATTAAAGTAGCAGTTGCCCCAGCACAAATTGTAGCTGAATTAGCAGTAACATTTGGTAAAGGATTTACTGTTACTGTTAATGACCGAGAATGAGTACATCCAACACTATTAGTTCCTGTAACTGTATAGTTAGTAGTCAATGTAGGAGAAACAGAGATTGAAGATGTTGTTGCTCCAGTATTCCATGTATAAGAAGTTGCACCTGATGCTGTTAAAGTAGTGGCAGAACCAAGGCATACTGTTTTAGAAGAAGCAGTTACAGTAGGGGTTGTTTTAATAGTAACCGTTGTGGTCCTTGTATTCGAACAACCAGTTGAAGCCAATGTTCCAGTTACTGTATAAACTGTTGCTACAGTAGGAGAAACAGAAATAGAAGCAGTTGTTGCTCCAGTATTCCATACGTAAGTTGATGCTCCACCAGCAGTTAAAGTTGCCGAAGATCCTCTACAAATAGAAGCACTTGTACTAGTTATACTCGGTAAGGCATTTACAGTAATGGTTTGAGAAACAGGAGTACTTGTACCTGAAGAATTAGCAGCTGTGTGTGTTATTGTATAAGTTCCAGCAGCAGTATAAGTTACAGTTGGGTTTTGAGCAGTAGATGAAGTAGGGCTACCACCTGGGAAAGACCAAGTCCAACTGGTTGGAGAGTTTGTAGAAGCATCTGTAAATGTAATTGATTGGCCTACACATTTAGTTGAAGAGCTTGTAAAACTGGCTGTAGGTGGTGCTGCAGCAGTTGTATATGAAACATTGATATTATCTAAATATAAGTTATTTCCCCAACCGCTTTTATTTTCAAATTTTAAATACACACTACTTTGTCCAGCATAAGATGATAAACTAATACTATCTCTACGCCATTGTGCATTTGCTGTAGGAGTATAAGCAGAAGTGTAAGCACCTGCAACAGTTGCTAGTTGCGTACCGCCTTTTCCATATAGTTTAGTCCAAGTACCTCCACAATCTGTTGAGATATATACATTCAAGGTATCTAAATTTGAAGTTCCATAATAACGATGAGATACGTCAAATTTTACCTTTAAGCTACTATTAGCCGTAGCAAAACTTAATGCTGGTGTTCTTAAGGCATCTAATTGTCCTGTGATGTCTGTACTACCCGAATAATTATCCATCTTAGCAATTGCAGTACTTCCCGCCACTAATCCAGTTGAGTTAGCAACTCTTGTCCAAGTGTTAGCTGAATTAAGGGTATTAGCCGTTAATTTAACCCATCCTGTTGGTGGGAATGTCGTTGATTCAAATCCTTCTGTAAATGGTAATGCTGCACCAGATGGTGCAGATGTAATTGTAAATGTAGAAGTCATTGAATTATTAGCTGCATAACCATCAGCACCACCATTTGGATTAGTTACAGAAACTGAGAATGTATGTGCACCGTTTGTTAAACCTGAATAAGTATTTAAAGTTAAAACAGTAGAAGCTCCAGTAGCTAATGAACCTGACCAATTTAATGTTTGTGTTGCCATAGCATCCATTTTGTACAATATAGATGCAGAAGTTAAAGTAGTAGAACCTGCATTTACTAAAGTAACCTTAGGAACTACTGTATTATTACAAGAAGATGAACCACTTACTGGGTTTAAAATACTTGAAATGCCTGCATCTAATGCTGTAGGCGGACTACATGCATTAGATGTTGCTAACACATTCCAAGGTGGATTACTTACCACCGCTTCCATTCTTGCAACTTGACCAGCTGTAAACATATATAAACAAGCATCATCTGAGTAATCCATATAATTCATCCACATTGTTCCAGGGCTACTTGGAGAGCAAGCATCCGTTTGAATAGATCCTGCTGTATAGCAACCATAATGCATATTTGCTTGATTAGGTGTATCGGCACATTGATCGGAACCAGAACAGGCTCCATTATCATCTCCCCAAATGTGAAATAAATTAAAACAGTGACCAAATTCATGTGTACCTGTTCTTCCTAAGTTATAGGGAGATTGAGCCGTTCCACCAATTCCGGTAGCTTGGTAGTGTAATACTAAACCCCAAGTATTACTCAAACTTCCAGTAGGAAATTCACCATATCCTAAAATTCCTCCGCCCATGTTACATACCCATATATTTACATACTTTGTTACATCCCATGGATCATCTCCACCAGATGCACTCGATTTCACCGCATCATTTGTACTAAAGGAAGAAACACCAGTAGATTTATAAACAACACCAGTAGTTGGATTTCCATTTGGATCGCGTTGTGCTAAACAAAAACGAATATTAGCACCCGACGCTACTGTTGAGAAAGTAGGTTGAGTAACGTTACTTGCATCAGTATTAAGTTTTGCAAAATCATCATTTAATACTTGAACTTGCGAAGTTGCTTGAGCCAATGAAATACTTTGAGTTGCATTAGCATACACTACATGTACAACTACCGGAATAACTGTAGGTGTTGATGCAGCAGAAGCAGTACCTGCTAATTTAGAAGCAGCCTTATTCAATAAATATTGATCAAGCATTTGATTATATTGAATACGATCGTTCTCGTAATTAGGCCGAGTTTGTTTTAAATATTCATGATGATCCATCGTACCACACGTACGTTGTGTAGGCATTTGTGCAAAAGCAATTATACTTAAACAAGCCATTGCAATTAGTAAAAATGTTTTTTTCATGTTTTATTGGGTTTAGTTTAGCTCAAGTTATTAAACCCAAATTGTAATTAAAAAGAAATGAGGTAAATTTTTGTATTAATTTTCAACGATTCTTGAATTCTTATTTAAATTCATAACTACATGATTTTAAACTTATTACAAATCATTTGTTTTCTTTAAAATACAAAACCTAAATAAAAACATTCAATCGAATTTGTATAAAAATTGAATTTTTAAGTTAAAATACTCTTAGAATATTCTAAATGCTAAAAAAACACAAAATGATTTTTTATAAATAATGGGTCAAATTCTATTCAGAATAAATACCAAAAACAGTTGGAATTTTATTAAAAGGAGGCATTTCTTCACACTTCCATTGTTGTATGGTTTTCACAATAATCAACTCTTCATTTGTAGTTAGTGCAGATGCTATTAATAATTGAGTATGTGCTTGGAGGTGTTGTATTAAATCTTGAAACAACGAGGTGTTTCGATAAGGTGTTTCAATAAAATATTGTGCTTGCTTATTTTTCTGTGTTAATAATTCTAATGCCTTTATTCTGTTTAATCGGTTAGGTTTTTCAATAGGTAAGTAACCATTAAAAGCAAAATTTTGTCCATTAAATCCACTTGCCATAATTGATAAAACAATGGAGCTTGGCCCAACAAGCGGCACTACTTTAATTCCATTTTTATGAGCAAGTTTAATAATATCAGCACCTGGGTCGGCAATACCAGGGCAACCCGCATCGCTCATTAAACCCATGTCCTTCCCCTTTATTAAAGGATTAATAAATGAACTTAATTCCTCCGATTTAACATGTTGATTGATTAATGAGAATTGCGCTTTAGTAATATCTGGATATTGACATTGTTTTAAAAATGCTCTAGCCTCTTTCGCGTTCTCGGCAATAAAGAAAGTAAGTTGTTTTATTAAATCAATATTTCGTTTTGGTAAAACATCTTCAAGCACACTATTTCCAAGTGTAACTGGAAATAAATATAATATACCTTTTTGACTCATTTTTTTATACTTAATAATTGGTGTTGATTCCATTCAATTTCATCATCATCAATCATCCTATTTATAATTTGATGAAAACGTAATGAATTAATAGCATTAAATTTCTCTGTTATTTCTTGTAAAGAATAAGGCTTTTGTTGTATGGCAATCTTAATATCATATTTAATTTGTTCTTCTTTCTCCAAATAATGTTTCTGATTTTCCACACACACATCACAATAACCACAATCATGGTGCTCATTTTCATCAAAATAAGTCAGTAATAAGCGGTTTCTACAAGTTGTTGTTGTATGTACATAATTTACAACGCTATTGATTCTTTGCTTAGCTTTTTCTTTTAAAATAGGATAATTTATTAGTTGTAATGGAGTAAACTTTACATTAACACGATTTCTTAAAAAGATTAATTTGGGCAGTATGGATTGTGGTATATATGATATTACACCTTGTGTATGTAAATTATTTAGCATAGCCTTAACTTCTGCCTCAGGAAATTTAGCTCGAAAGGCTAACTGATTCTCATTGATATAACAATACTGCTCAAACACACCTCCATAACTTCGTAATATAGTTTTTAGTAACAAGTCGTATCTCGGGAATTTTAATTGAAAATTATATATCTCCTCTTTATTCATTACCAACATTAATTTGGCAGGCTCAAAACCATTGGTGTCATTGTAAGAGAAATAACCTTCTTTTTCGAGTGCTAAAATTGAGTTATATAAAACTATAGGTTTAATGTTATAATTCCTAGAAATCTCATTGATATCAAAATCTATTGCAAGTCCTTCGCCGCTCTCAACCGGAACTTGATAAAAGTTACATATCGCTTGATAAGATTGTTTT
>WBZO01007309.1_pt1 | contig 10289 bp, 12 predicted proteins | sample 5204261 | NCBI WGS metagenome assembly WBZO01 (sample SAMN12412400, study PRJNA552823) | activated sludge metagenome | isolation source: activated sludge from anammox sidestream of wastewater treatment plant... | place: USA: North Carolina | collected 2017-09
TGAAAGTATAGGTAGCAGCCTGAACGACAGGCGCCGCAACTATGAAAGTTACCGTAATAACGGCAAGTGTGAACAGCTTCTTCACGTGTATTCCTCCAATCTTTAGTTGTTGTATATACAACGTTTGAACGTGCCATATTACATGGGACGTTTTCACGACTGAGTCAACTACATAAGAAAGCATACAGCAGAAGACCGAAAAATACAAGCATATTTCAAGGCTATGCGCCCATAACATTAAATATATAAGCAAATGATTCGCATTATCATATTGTCGGCAGGGAGCATTCGAGCCCCTCGGCACCGAAAATTTGATATTTTCCTGTATGGGTAAATTCAAGTATGCACGCTGAGAAATCGGCAAATAGCGGGGCGGCCTATATCTGTGCGGGCAGTCCCGTTTCATATAGGAGACAAAAAATGCGAATGTTGATGCATATAAAGCTCCCAAATGCAAAGTTCAATGCCGTCATCAAGGAAGGCAGAATACAGCAGAACATGCTGCGAATTCTAGAGGAAATCAAACCCGAGGTAGTCTGTTTCACGGAATATGACGGTCGTCGAGGCGCGAACATGATCGTGAATTTGAACGATCCATCCAACATCTCAGGGCTGGCGGAACCATGGTTCCTTCTGTTTGAGGCGGAAGTACAGTTCCATATCGTTATGAGCTCGGAGGAACTTGGGCGAGCAGATTGTGAGGCGATTGCCAAGAAGTGGTCTCAGCCAGCAGCTTTACCGGATATCGAGACCAGTATGGTTAAAGCTGCAGAAGTACGGCCTCCGGGTTTTCCATCCGAAGGCCGCTTATTTATTGCTGAAGGAATACCCGCCTCCCCGGCAGAATATTTCATAAGACTATTGTCATTGTGAACCCCAGGAGCTTTCCTTTCTCCGGGCCGGGATGCCCTGGTGCATGGTTTATCTTCAGGCAGCCAGACCAACGAGGAGCAAGGTGCCAACAGCCACATTACACCAAAAACAAAACAATCCGGATGTAACGGTTTTAATCTGCACCTGGAACCGCGTAGCCGACCTTCTAAATGCTCTGAAGGCGTTAAGTCTGCAAACGTTTTCCTTAGAGCGCTTTGAAGTAATTGTAGTGGACAACAATTCAACGGACAACACTGCACAGGCTGTAAAGGAAATGACGAGCCAGGCGCCCTATCGGCTTCATTATATTTCCGAGACTCGTCAGGGTAAGAGCCACGCCCTGAACGCTGGGATCGGCAAAGCCGCCGCGTCTATCATCGCCTGCACAGACGATGACTGCCGTCCCGCACCGGACTGGCTGGAGCAGGGGTTGAAGTCTTTCGACAATCCCGATGTAGGCATTCTGGGCGGCCCCGGATTATCGGTGTTTCCCGAAAGTGTACAACAAGACCCCAAACGCATGTTTCTTGCCCAAAGGTTCTTAGGGGATTTCCAGCCGTTTGATGAGTTCTCGGAAGTAACAGATAAAAACCCGCCGCTGGGGTTGAACTTGTGGTTCCGCAAAGAAGTCGCACAGGCGGCAGGTGGATTTGATACCAATCTGGGTCCAACCGGTAAAAAGCATCTCTGCCGTGAGGAGACAGCTTTTGTGAGAGGCGCGCAGGCAGCGGGCTACCGTGTGTTTTTCAACCCGAGTTCCATTGTGCATCATCACATTGCCGAAGACCGCATCACCTGGCGAGCGATAAAGAAGCAGGCATTCGATTCCGGTATAGGCACATTTCGTGAACGCTACGCAGCTCGGGTGGGGACATCGTATTTACGGAAGCTGACATGCACCCTTACTTTTATGCTGGAGATGCTGTATTCATGGCTCAGGATGATGGTCTTTGTCTTCAAGCCCAACCGCCGGATAGTGGCGCATTTTCGAGCCGTCGCCGCCGCAGGCAAACTGTCGGGATTATGGGGCAAAAGCTAAATGGCGCGTTGACCCACGAAATGCCTTGACACTTTTTGCCTCAGGTGTTATAACGAGCCACTTTCGTAATCACTTGATATTTTCTGCCTCAGATGTCACGCTATTGTCTTGCAATCGAGGATATGGCCCGTTCCATCCATCGTATCGCTTGCAATAGAGAACGCCAAGGAGATTGCGAAAAATGCGCGCGTTGAGGGTTGGGGCCAGCTATCATGTAACAGCTGGTGTGTTCCGACCTATGTTGCCGCCGATAAAGTATGCGGCACAGTCCATTGATTCTGTGCTTAAACTACTGGACGGCCAGCGAGTCGCCCTTTGGCGAGACGTGCAGAACCACCCAGGCGGATGCTATTGCTTGGGCGTGGCGCTGCGCGATTACCCCCGGTGCAGCGGTACTCTCGACCCCGGCGTTGTTTTCACTGGATGGCGTGCGCCTCGACATTGAGATACCGTAATGCGCCAGAAGAAAGGAGACACTCACGTGCATATTTGGAAGATTCTCATTTTTTCCACTCTCCTGTTTTGGTTCGGTCTGGGATGGGCCTCCAGGTTGGTACATCCTAGATTTTCGGAGTATGTTGGCGCCTGGCGAGACCAAGGTGTGGAAAGGTCTGTAAGTATGGGCGGGTTCCCAGATGCCGTCGGGTGACGGCAACATCTACTTGAGTTCGTTCACAACATCGCTGCCTCCCGGCACAATAGCGCGCCTCATGCTGGAGGCCATCCCGGTGGACATCAGCTACAGCGGTCCCTGGGAATGGAACCTGCCGCTTACCTCATCCATCGCATTTCCATTTTACCAAACAACTGATGGGCTGACGGGTTACAGGTTCAGTATCTCCGTCACGATGACCCCAGAGCCGTCCTCCCTCATAGCTCTAACCGGCTGCCTGCTTATGGCGGCAGGCCTGATGCGGCGGAGGCGGTGATTTAATTTCGGGAATCTGCAAGAGAAGTAGGAAATTTCTGTATCCGGGGTGCTATCCAGCCAGTATTCGATGAACTGAGTCTCTTTAAGGTTGTGGAAGGCCATAGCACACCCGTCGTTTTCGGGCATGTGTACGCGGAACATCCCCTACCCATTACCCACGATTTCTCTCCCTGATTGCGCAGGGAGTGTGGGGCGTGGTATACTTTTCCAGTTATGTGAAGGGAAGCACAAAGTCACATGCGCCGCCGTAACCAGCCTGCAGCAATTCGGTTTTTGTAGTGCGGTGGAAGAATGGCGAAAGTAAAATGCCTTCCGAAACGCGAAGGTTTGTCATGTTAAGCGGTACAGCAGATTACACAAGAGTGAGGAGATACCAATTTCCATGGGCCAGCAACCTCAGAAAGTCCCCACCCCAACACTCGAGCGCGTAGCTACCTATCTGGCATGCCTCATGGACCTTGATGGGCGTGGAGTGCAGACAGTTTCCTCGGCGGATATAGAGCGGTTTACAGATATCAATGCAGCTCAGTTCCGCAAGGACTTATCGTATTTCGGTGAATTTGGACGCCCAGGTATAGGCTACAGCGTGCCTGAATTGATGCGCCGCATAAGCAAGATTCTCAAAGTTGACCACGAGCAACCCGTTCTTTTAGTGGGTGCGGGAAACTTAGGGTCTGCTCTTGCCGGTTATCCCAGCCTCTCCCGTGAGCATTTCCGTATTGCCGCTGTATTTGATAATGACACAGAGAAAGTAGGCCAGCGTTTCTGGGGCCTGGTAGTGCAGGATATAGGGAAGCTCAAGGAACTCAACAAGAAGCAGATACGGGCAAGGATAGGCATCATTGCGGTGCCCGCGGGAGCGGCGCAGAAGGTAGCTGATTTATTAGTGGATTCAGGCGTCAGCGCACTGTTAAACTTCTCGCCCATCTCTTTGCGTATGCCTGCCGGAGTGACAGTACGTAATGTTGACTTCGCGCAGGAGTTGGCAGTGCTTTCATACCATCTGGATGGATAGGACAAAATCAATCAGGGTTGTAGTAAACATATTGCGTGCCGGTTGTAGTAAATGGCTTTCAAACCAGGGATGAATTTGAGCCGGCAGATCCGATCGGTACCGCTGAGGGTTAAAATTATCCTTCCGGCGGCCGTTATCCTGGCCATTGCATTCGCTCTCATTGCCTATGCCACAGGGCAAATTCTTCAGGGTCAGCTCACACGCTCAAGCAACCGCACGGCGCTGGGGATCGCAAAAACCGCCGAGCGGGTGATTGAACGGGCGATGCTGACGGGTAAGACGGATGATATTGATCAGGCAGTAGAGATGTTTCATCAGAAACCCGGATTGCCCCGTGTGGCAGTCAGGCGACTGGCGGGCACGTATCTTGCGGACACTGAGGCAAGCCGCGCGTCACTTGAGCCTGTAAAGCAGATGCCCCAGAGCGGGAAAAGCCTTACAAGCAGTATTCGCTCGGATGGTGAATCGTTTATGCGGGTTACAAGCGCTGTTGCCAACAACCCTGCCTGCTACAAATGTCATAATCCTTCCTTGGACACGCTTGGTTATATTGAGGTCGATGTTTCCACCACCTGGTTGAAGGAACAAGTGAACCGTTCCTACAGCCTTATCGCCGCTGCCGCTGGGGCGACATTGGTTTTGGTGTGGCTCGCCATTACACTCACGGTAAACGCGGCGGTGCTTTCGCCTCTTAATCGGCTTGCCTCCGCCATGTCCGTGGTGCGAGGCGGCGCCAGATCCGTTCAGGTCAATCCGGAATCTGAAGATGAAATCGGGCGTTTGGGTGTTGCTTTCAACAAAATGGTAGTACACATAGCCGCGGCTGAAGCTTCTATCATCAGGCAGGAGCAGCAATTGGCTAAGGCAGAAAAGCTGGCCGGAATCGGATTGATGGCAGCGGGCGTCGCGCACGAGATAAACAACCCCCTTGCGGCCGTGTCTATTGCAGCGGAAATGCTGGACCAACAAGGACTTACCGAGGAACAACGTGCGCGTTTGTCGAAATCCATACTGGAGGCATCGGGCAGGATTCAGCGGATAGTAGCAGAGTTATTGACGCTTGACCGCAAGCAGGCGTTGTCACTCTCCTCGGAAAGTGCGGCGGAAGTAGCACGGGAAGCCCTGCATTCCCAGGAGGTGCCGGAGCACATACGAGTTCATTTTAGGATTCGAAGCGACATACCGTTAATAATGGTAGATCGGTACAAGGTGGTAAGGGCGCTGGGTAATATTATAGGAAATGCGGTGCGCGCCATGCCCGAAGGAGGCGATTTGACCCTGGACGCCGAAACAACCAGCAATGGCGTGCGTTTTGTAATTTCCGATACGGGGGTCGGCATGTCAGCAGAGACAGCAGAGCACATATTCGACCCGTTTTATTCAACACGCGATGTTGGCGAAGGTTTTGGTCTTGGGTTAGCCATAACTCATGGTGTGATAGCGCAGCATGGTGGTGAGATAAAAGTGAAAAGCATAATTGGTGAGGGTACTTCGTTTGAGATTGTGTTTCCCACCACCGAAAAGGAGCCGGATAATGCCTAAGCGCGTATGGACTGCTGAACGGGTGATAAACGATATTTTGGAAATGGAGCGGTCCGGGCTGGACCTGAGGCACGGATCTGTCCAACACGATTACAAGAAACTGGTGAGCGCTGCCATACGTTATTTTGGCAGTTGGCGTACAGCCGTTGAGGCGGCGGGGCTGGACTATGCAAAGCTTCGGCAGTCGTCTGAAGAGCTTCGACTGCAGAAAGTTGGGAAGTGGTCGCAGGAACGGATACTGAAAGAGATTATCGATCTGAACAATCGCGGTGAAGATATGCGGGCGGTAATCGTCAAGAATAAATATCCCGCGCTGTTTTCGGCCGCAGTCAGCCCCCGTTATTTCGGCAACTGGCGTCAGGCTATGACGGCTGCGGGGATTGACTACGAAGGCGTGCTGGCAAAATCGCCTCGAGGACGTCCACGGCGTACCGAAGTCTGGCACGCTGGCTTGATTCTGGACAAGATCCGCGATATGCACGGCCGCGGAGAGAGCCTTGAGCGAGATGCAGTGTCAATTGCATTTCCAAGGTTCTTGCGGCTGGCCACGCGGCGGTTTGGAAGCTGGCATACAGCGGTGGAGATGGCGCTGGGAAAAACCAACGTCGGAAAGTAGCGCGAAAGTTATACTTCATATTCAGGGTTTCGTTTGATCCGGTACAATCCGAACAGTATCGTGAACAACGCCACTACAGAAGTACGAACGCTTTTTTCCTCGGTCAATCAAACGGGTCGAGCCGAATTTCCATAATAAAACCCATCAACACTGTTGACTGTAATAGCCGCTAAAGAGTATGATGTCAGTCCGTGGATAAGGCACTCTATATTTTTGACCTTGACGGAGTTCTGTATCGCGGAAACACCGCTCAACCCTTTGCCGCCGAAACTATCTCTACTCTCAAATCAACCGGACGCAAAGTTTTTTACCTTACAAATAATGCCTCAGTTTCTCGCCAGAATTTAGCCGACAAGCTAAACCGGATGGGAATTTCAGCAAGCCCGGACGAATGTATGACAAGCTCTTACGCAACCGGCCTCTGGTTTCAGGAATTTGGGTATGTCGGGCAAAACGTCCTGGTTGTAGGCGAACAGGGATGTAAGGATGAGCTGAGACGAGCGGGAATGCATATTCTGGATGACCGAAGTGAGGACCCCGTTCATTTTGTTGTAGTGGGCATTGACCGCTCTTTCTCCTACGAAAAGCTTCACCAGGCCCAACAGGCCATTTTGAATGGGGCAACCTTCATTGCCACTAATCGCGATCCCACCTACCCGCTTGAAGGCGGAGTAAGCCCCGGTGGCGGATCGATCGTGGCAGCCGTGGCAACAGCAGTCGGCAACGAGCCAATCACCATTGGCAAGCCCGAAACATATACCATAAAAAAGATACTGGAGCTTACGAAGGTATCAGCGGATCAGGCGGCGATGGTGGGTGATCGCCTGGATACGGACATATTGGTAGGCAACCGCGCCGGTGTTCTCAGCATCCTGGTAATGGGTGGAGTTACGACCCGCGAGGAGGCGGAAAGCGCAGCAGACGGGTTGAAGCCCGAAATTATTATCGAGAGTTTATATGAAATAATCGGCCCCCTCGCCGCAGCCAAAGGAAAGGCCATTACCGGACGCAATCCTTCTCAAGGGAAAGGGTGACGATATGGCCCGCGATCCCGCAAGCCGTGACTTACAGGTCTTGATATGACGGCGGTGCTGGCGATTGGCGCGGCGGACTCATCCGGTGCGCATGGGATTACAGTTTACTCCCGTGTTACAGGGGAGTACGGGCTACAGTGTCTTCCGGTGACCGCCTGCGTGGTTGCAAGGGGCGGTGAAAATTTAGTACGCGTAGTGAACGCCGTACCACCGAGCATTATAGCTCGGCAAATAGATGCAGCGTGGGATTTTCGGCCAGGAGCATGCGTCGTTGGCATGTTGGCGCGCCACCAGTCGGTCGATATTGTTGATGAAAGGATATCGCGGCGGGAGCTAAGGAATGTGGTGTTAGCCCCAGAGCTGGGAATAAGCAGAGGACGCGCTTTGATGACAGCTCGAGGTATGAAGCAGACAGCTCGCCGTCTGCTTCGAAAAGGTCTGATTGTGGTGTGCGATGAGGAGACGGCGGGGATAATGTCCGGGGTAAAAGCACACGGCAAGCGTTTTCAGGAGCGGGCGATCGAGGTTGGGCGAAGACTGCAAGACTGTGGGGCGGAATGGGCGCTTATTGCGGGAAATGGCTCATCGACGTGTGTGCTTGTGGGGCAGCAGGTATTGGAATACGAGTACACGATGCATGGTGTTAGTGGACACAGAGACGCCCTATCCACAGCAATCGCCTGCCGCCTCGCGCTCGGCAATGATGTGGAGCAGGCTGTTTGTGAATCTGTAGGTTACATGAAAAGATTTGGCATTAAGGGAAATCGATAGCTTGGAGGAGAAGGGAACGATGAGCACAGGCACAACTAAGTATATTTTTGTAACAGGCGGGGTAGTGTCTTCGATTGGGAAAGGCATTACTTCGGCAAGTTTGGGGCGTCTGCTGAAAAGCCGCGGACTGAAAGTAACCATGCAGAAGCTGGACCCATACATAAACGTGGATGCCGGCACAATGAACCCGTATCAGCATGGCGAGGTTTTTGTTACAGACGACGGCGCAGAGACGGATCTGGATCTGGGCCACTACGAACGGTTTGTTGATGTGGCGCTCAGCCGCAACTCGAACGTGACCACAGGTAAAATTTACGGAGCCGTAATTGCAAAGGAGCGCCGGGGGGAGTATCTGGGCAGTACCGTGCAGGTGATCCCACACATCACCGATGAGATCAAGTCGTGCATCCACCGTGCTGCCGAAGACGCATCGGCGGATGTAATAATTGTAGAGATCGGCGGCACGGTAGGTGATATCGAGGGGCTGCCATTTTTGGAGGCCATCCGCCAGTTCCGCAAGGATGTCGGCAACGACAACGTGCTATACATTCACGTTACGCTGATAGCAAGTGTTGGGCCGTGGAGCGAATTGAAGACCAAGCCCACGCAGCATTCCGTTATGAAGCTGCGCGAAATAGGCATTCAACCGGATGTGCTTGTATGCCGAAGCAAGGTGTCTCTATCGGATGATATGCGTGAGAAAATATCGCTTTTTTGCGATGTTGACAAAGATGCAGTTATTCAGGCGCTTGACCTTGACACGTTATACCAAATCCCTCTTGCTCTTGAAAGCGAAGGTTTGGCTCGCCTGACCTGCGAAAAACTAAAACTGCCGCAAAACGAGCCCGATCTGGTCGAATGGCGCAAGATTGTGGACACTATCAAGAAGCCGGCCAACAAGGTGACTATTGCGATTGTAGGCAAGTATGTGGGTAACGGCGACGCATACATAAGCATAGCGGAAGCTATAAAACATGGAGGGATTGCCAACGACTGCGGCGTCAACATCCGTTGGATAGACTCCGAGGAACTGGAAAGCTGTGATACGGAGAAGGTGCTGTCGGATGTGGACGGCATAATTGTGGCGGGCGGTTTCGGCGGGCGCGGTGTTGAAGGCAAGATCAACAGCATCCGTTACGCTCGCGAAAACAAGGTCCCATTTGCCGGCTTGTGCTACGGACTGCAGATGGCTGTCATTGAATTTGCGCGAAACATGTGCGGGATAGAGGACGCCAATACCGAAGAGGTTGCGCCAGAGTGTAAGAACCCGGTGATCCATCTACTGCCGGAGCAAGAGGGCGTAACGGAAAAGGGCGCCAGCATGAGGTTGGGAGTATATCCTTGCAGGCTGCTTGATGGCTCGTTGGCGCATCGGCTTTATGGCAAGGAACTTGTTTACGAGCGTCACAGGCACCGCTATGAGGTGAACAATGCTTACAGGCCAGCGCTGAGCAAGGCCGGATTGGAGTTCCCGGGTTTGTCACCAGATTACAGGCTGGTCGAGATGATTGAGTTTCCGGCCCACCCCTATTTTATTGCCGCGCAGTTTCATCCCGAGTTCAAGTCTCGGCCCAATCGGCCGCATCCTATATTTAAGGGGCTGGTGGAAGCTGCGCTTAAGTACTGTGACTCAAAGAGCGTCTCATCTAACGGCTCGGGTAAGAAACCTGGAGTTAAAAAAGCTCATGCGCGTCTTGGCGGCTGAAATGCCCCGGCTTGCGTGGTGGGGGTCGGCGATAGGGCTGCTATTTGTTACCTTGCAAATCGGCATAAACGCATCTGACGCTGTCCCTCATCAGGAGAAACAGCAGATAACAGCTCCGCAGCGCAAGAAGGTTCCCGGCCAACGCTATCACCTGGCCATGGGAGAACTCTTCGTCCCTGATTACTTCCGGATGCCCCCAAGCAACAAAGTGGATGTGGTTGTTTTCTTCCATGGGGCGGCCTGGTGCGCCGAGCAAACATTCTATGAGGGCCGGAAGAACGCGGCGCTGGTTTCAATAAGCGCAAAGGATTATCAGAAGGAGTTTAGTGACCGAACCAGGTTTCAGCGGATTTTGAACGAGGTGACGGCAAAGCTGGAAGCTCTCGGCGAGGTCCGGCCGGGTCTGGGTAAAGTTTGTTTGGCATCCTTCAGCGGCGGCTACGCAGCCGTGAGAGAAATACTGAAAACACTTGACTATTACAAGATCATCAGCGATGTCCTTTTAGCGGACTCTTTGTATTGCTCGGTAAAAAATCAGGGGTCCGACAATCCCATATTGGATGAGAACCAGATGGCACCTTTCTTGAAGTTCGCCAAAGACGCGGGAGCCGGGCGTAAGCACTTGTGGTTTACGCAGCTTTACCCACCGGATGAGAAATATCGTAACAATACCACTACCCTGACAGCCTCATATTTAATTGCCCATCTAGGCGGGCGTAAGAAGCCCGAAAACAGTATAAACAAGCTCGGGATGCAGCTTCTG